>Ga0197142_1004706_pt1 | contig 10939 bp, 7 predicted proteins | sample GBS60_MetaG_FD_148614 | JGI IMG/M metagenome (GOLD analysis project Ga0197142, IMG submission 148614) | Sediment microbial communities from Great Boiling Springs, Gerlach, Nevada, United States - GBS 60_MetaG | ecosystem: Environmental > Aquatic > Thermal springs > Hot (42-90C) > Sediment... | reverse complement strand
CGAGCCCGAGAAGCCGGGTTCGATGGGGTTCAGCTTCACTGCGCCCATGGCTATCTCCTTTCAAGCTTTCTGTCCCCCTACACCAATCGGCGAGAAGACCCATGGGGTGGTAGCCTGGAAAACAGATCCAGGATTATCTTAGAAATCCTGCGCGGAATTAAAAAAGAAGCCGGACAGGATTTTCCCGTTATAGCCAAACTCAACTCAAGCGATTATCTTCCTGGTGGTTTCGAAGTCGCCGAAGCCGCCGAGGTGGCCAGAATGCTTGAGGCTGAGGGTCTTGAGGCCATTGAAGTCAGTGGCGGTTCAGCTGAGTCCGGTCGAGGTTCCATGTGGTCGGGCGTAAGGCCCGAGGAAGAAGAAGGTTATTTCGTCCCGGCCGCCAGCCTGATTAAAAGGAATGTCCGAATCCCGATTATTGGCCTGGGCGGTCTACGCACCCTGAGAGTAATGGAGAAATTTGTAGCCAGCGGCCAGGTAGACCTTGTGGCTATGAGCCGGCCCTTTATCCGGGAACCTGATCTCATTCAGCGCTTTGAAAGAGGCGAGGTCTCGGGTGCAAGCTGTATCTCCTGCAATAAATGCTTTAATCCCCGGGGAATTGCCTGTGCAGAATTAAAGAAACAGGAAATTAAGGGTTAATTTTGGTCAATGGATTCAGGAGAGCTGTCTTTGCGAGATTTGCGAGAAATACCATAGATTCGAAAAATTTTATAAAATAACACGATAAACCTTTTGAGTAAAACCAAATAATATAGGAGACGACACAAAGGAATGTTTTCATGATTTTCTGGCCTCGCAGATCAAAATTCTTGCATTTTCAGGAAAATAATTTAAAATAGATTATTCCTTAAATGAGAAAATCTAAAGGAAGGAGTTAAAGCATGCAAGGAGATCCTAAATTAATCGAAACCCTTAATTCCTTACTGGCCGATGAGCTAACCGCCATCAATCAATATATGGTTCATGCTGAAATGTGCGAAAGCTGGGGCTATGAAAAACTGGCCAAGGTGATTGAGCAAAGAGCCATCCAGGAGATGCGGCATGCCGAGAAATTGATTCAGCGTGTTATTTTCCTTGAAGGCCGACCCATCGTCAGCGAGCTCCGGAAAATCAATATCGGCGAAGACGTTCCCAAGATGTTTGCCCACGACCACAAGGCTGAGTTTGATGCCATTAAAGCTTACAATGAAGCTATCAAGCTGGCTGGCGAAGTGAATGACTTTGCTACCCGGGAAGTTCTGGAATCAATTCTCCAGGATGAGGATAAGCACATCGATGAAATTGAGGAAACCTTGGATCAAATCAAACATATGGGCGTGGCTATTTTTCTGGCTACCAAAGCCTGATTATTTTCAGAACCAGGCCTGCGGTCAAGACGGCTGAAAAATAAGCTTCTTTAGCAACTTTATTGGCATAATTATCCATATTATTTCTCCGAAATAATTTCATTTAAAATATTTCAAATTGTAAAACTTAAAGAAGACCAGCTCTATATCAGTTTAGATATTTCCTCGAATAACAGGCCTCGATGATAGTTACTGCGATTCTTCCTTTAATTACTGATTAATTAGGTCCCGCGCAGAATGCAAAGAACCATTTTTAATTTTGAAGCAACGATTTATTCCTGAAAATTAAATGGAAATTAAAAAATTCTTGCGTGCTCTAAACAGGGCAAAGTTTTCCCCTCCCCTAAACTCACCCCTCGAATTTTCTTCATCTTCAAATCTGAAAAAAACCAGATGAGGAATTGAATCATCTACCTCCAGAGCTGCACCGATAATCTTAGGACTTTTATAGCGGCAGGAAAAGCCGAGGCCAACAGACTTAAATTTCTTCTCTTCGCAGCTTGCGGCCTCCTTTAAAAACTCTCGAGCCTTGGCTCCATCTGGAGCTTCTGAAGCTTCCTGAGTTTTTCTCCTTCGGGTCTTCCTTCCTTTCCTCTCCTCGTATTCGGCCAGCAGGGCCTCGATGGCATAACTTCGAAGCAATTTCTGGTAAAGGTGTTTAAAGGCCTCTGCTCTGGAAATAAAATCGAGTCCGGCCGCTTTATTCCCGATAAAGACTAAGAGGCCCTTCTGCTCAGGAACTAATTTAAAGGCTTGAAAATAAGCGTTCAGGTCTTTCTCTTTGATCTCATAGATATCTTTCATGGCTTCAGTTGGTGAAGAAGCGTTGAGAGCTTTGGCTTTTTCGCTTATATCCTGCCAGATAGCCATCTGGTCGGAACGAAATTCCTGCTTTTCTTCGAGGGAGTGATGGACACTTCCTACTTTCAAAAATCTCGTCGAAAACATCATAACATTCTCTGATTTACTCAGGCGAAGCGAAGGGCCATGCCAGCGACTTCTTTCCACACAGCTAACCGGAATAATCAGACTTGACTCTGGTCCTATCATTATTGTGGTGTTAAGCACCCGGTTCTGTTTCGCTCCAATAAGTTCTTCCCCATCCAGCATGAGAACAGGCTTTTTTCCCCTGTTAATCGCTTTAAGTTCAGGCACAGAGCCGCCGGCACTGACCTCGGTTATTTCCAGAATACCCGTTTCCAGAGCTTCAGATAGAGTCAAATAGTCTGGCCCCTCGTTCTGTTTAGATTTAAGAGGAAAAAGCACCATTGTCCCCCATACCTGACGCTGGTCAATTTCCATCCCCTCAAGATAAATTTCAAAAAGTCTTCCCATTTTAATTCCCCCTTAAAATTGGATTTTTTATTTTTTTGTTAGACCCTCAATAAAAGCTTATAAAGCTAAGGTGGTATTTTGATTGCTCGAATCGTGGCTACCACTTTCACCTCGAAATACTTAAAATCCCGCTGTCTGATTTCCCTAATCGCCCGAATCATGGCTCCTATTTTCACCCCCCATCTTTTTTTATTTTCGTCTTAATCTGATTTTCTCCCTTTCCTCTCGCATTCAAAATATTTCTCCAATTTCTTCTTTAAGTTCTTCTGGCTTCATCTCAGCCAGGAAAGCAGCCGTTTCAAGGTCAAGGATGCCGGAGGAAACGGCATAATGAAGAAGGCGGCGGAAACGGACAGGATTTTCTTCGCCTTTATATTCCACAGGCTCATGCCTGAGCCACCCCTTCTCGGCCATCAATTCCCGGAAGGAGCGGAATCTTCTTTCGGTCACTAAACCCAGGTCAAGGGCCCGGTGCATCGTTGCCTGAAGTGAAAGACCATATCTCCTTTTAATCTCAGCCAGTTCGCTCAGAGCAATTCTTCTGCCCACGGGGAGAAAATATTCTTCCAGTATCCTGGCGGGCAAAAGGAAAGCACCGGCAAAATGACTGTAGAGTTTCAGCCGGTCCGGGGATTCAGCAAAACCAAATAAAATATGAGCCAGTTCATTTGAGGTCTTGAATCTAATTCTATCAACCGGCATTCTGGCCTGAAGGGCAATAAAGGGATGGCCTGAATAGAAACCGCAGAGACTTTCAAATTCCTCAGGCCCCTCTATTTTGAAGGTTTTAATTCCCCGGTCTTCAAGAAAAGCCAGGAGATTGACGACTGCCCCCGTGCCCAGATGCCAATGGTCGCGCAATTTTTCGGCGGCTCTTTCTACCTGTGAGTCCGATTTAAGTTCCATCCTTTCTTCTGAACTAAAGGGAGATTTAAAGATAATTTCCATTCTGAGCAGTCTCTCGAGCCAGATATATCTGGCCATCATTTCAGCCAGCTTTATCTTTAAAGCCAGAAGCTTTTTAGATGGAAGTTTTAAATTGGGCCTGAGCTGAATTTCCTCTTCCCGAGCCTGGATTAATCTGGCCTCAGTTCGGATATCAGCCATTAGTTTTCGAGCCCTGATAGAAGGAGCGGCCATTGATGGTTCTGAAAGCATAAAATCTATTCTGATTTCCTTTTCATTCTGGTAAAAATCCCGATTATTTGCTCGCCTTGCAAAGTAACTACGAAAATCGCTGGACTCTTTCTTCAATTGAGCCGCTTCACCTAACTTTTCTAGGGCCAGGAATTTATCCTGGACCTCAATTAAAGGAGGGATCTCGAGGACCTGGAGGAGGTGCGAGAGAACCCGGGGCGAAGGAGTTATTAACCCCTTTTCATATTTGGCCAGTGCCTGCCGGCTGACCAAGCCTCCAAGCTTCTTAGCCAGGTCCTCGAGACTGAGGCCGGCCTTGATGCGGGCTGCTCTTAATCTATAGGAGAAGTTCTCATCAACCATGGCCCTTTTCCTGGGAGGCACCATTTCTTCCCTTTCAGTTTACAATTTAAGAAAATTTAAGACATTTGTCAACTATTTTTTTAAAAATTTTGAGTTTTTGAAATAAAGCCCTAATGCTGATAGCTTCGGCCAGGGTATCAGAAGCTTCCTTCTTTATTTCGGGAAATATTTTATAGATAAAATGAGGCTTATCAAAAGAAACTATCAGGGCTTTTGATTAAGTTTTTTTATCTAAGCTATTAGAAGGCCCTTACACAGAGCTTCTAATGCTGAGTTTAAAAAAATTTATTCCTTCTCCCCGGCCTCCCAGGGATAATCTTATTAATTAGACTTTAATTAGCCTCAATAGATCTAAATTCGCAGGCGCTGAATTATATATCGGGGGCCTGGCAATTACCTTTGCTGCAAGAAATTAGGTTGAATGAAAACAATTATTCGAGAACTGTTTTCCAGCCCCGGTGAGAAAGGTCGCGATAGATGAAAAAGCCGCAGGCAAAACCAAAAATAAGAAATAAAATACCCTGGAACCAGCGGGAAAAAAGAAGATGGCCAATTCCGAAGAGAAAAGCATAAATCATGGCCACCCCGGCCAGCCAGTCGAGGAAATTGTTCAGGAGGTATCTATCAGGTTTAACTTCCGTTGCTTCCTGGGCAATTGGACCCCAGAGCGCTGCTTGAGGCCTGATCTGTCGGTAAAAACTGAGCAGGACATTTCTGGGCTCAGGCCGGGTTAAAAGGGTCGTCATCAGCCAGACAAAGGTTGTCGTAGCCGTTGTGGCCAGAACAAGATAGGCAAATTCGAGGGGCTGGCTTTCCTGCCAGCCAAAAAGGCGCTGATAGGTCAGGGAACTCACGAAAGCCGCTATCATGGCTGAAATCTCGCTCCAGGCATTGACTCGCCACCAGAACCAGCGCAGCAAATAAACCAGGCCGGTCCCTGCACCCAGAGCAATCAGAAATTTCCAGGCATCGGCAATTGATTCCAGAAAAAAGCAGACGAGACTGGCAAGTAACATTAAGGTTACCGTGGCAATCTGCGAGGCAATAACATAATGCTTTTCGCTGCGATTCCTGGCTATAAAAGGCCGATATAGGTCATTGATAAGATAACTTGCGCCCCAGTTGAGCTCGGTAGCTATGGTTGACATATAAGCAGCTAAAAAGCCGGCGACCATCAGTCCTCTAAAAAGGCCGGGAAGAGTCAAAAGCATTATTCTGATATAGCCCGATTCCGGATCAGCAGCAAAGGCAGCATCCCCCCGAAATCTGACTATGGCCACAAGGGCCACAAGAATCCAGGGCCAGGGTCTGATGGCGTAATGAGCAATATTGAACCATAAAGTCGCCAGAAGAGAGTGACGTTCATCACGAGCACAGAGAATCCTCTGGGCAATAAACCCTCCCCCACCGGGCTCAGCTCCTGGATACCAGGAAGCCCACCAGTTGATAAAGAGATAAACACAGAAAGTAAGAAGCGGCATCCAGGTAGAATTGAGAGCCGGCCAGAAAGAAAGAAGCGAGCCGGTCTCGCCTGAGCTTTGACTGACCAGATCAATCTCGTGGATTAAGTTGTTCATTCCGCCAACTGATTGCACCGCAAAAACAGCCAGAATGATGACCATGCTCATCATCAGGATGAACTGGAAAAAATCAGTAACCAGAACTCCCCAGAGTCCGGCCAGAGTCGAGATGGCGGCCGTGATAAGCATGACACCCAGAGTGAGAAAGGTCGCATGTAGCTTGGAAAGGCCGAAAAGGAGCATAAAAATCTTGACCATGGCCAGATTGACCCAGCCCATAACGATAATGTTTACGAGCAGGCCAAGATAAAATGCCCGAAAGCCACGAAGGAAGCGAGCCGCCGGTCCGCTGTATCTTATGGCGATGAATTCAACATCGGTTAAAACCCGGGAGCGGCGCCAGAGACGGGCAAAAAAGAAAACCGTGAGAAGCCCGCTGAAGGCCATGCTCCACCAGATCCAGTTTCCGGCGATACCATTTCTGGCCACGATGCCTGTCACGGCCAGAGGGGTATCGGCGGCAAAAGTGGTAGCAACCATGGAGGTTCCGGCCAGCCACCAGGGAATATTACGGCCAGAAACGAAAAAATCGGAAACACTGCGGGTGGCCAGCCTCCGGAAATAAAGACCAATGCCCAGGCTGAAAAGAAGATAAAGACCGATGATAATGAAATCTATTAATCCAAGCTGCATTTTTTCGCTCCACTGACAAATTTAGCGTTCATATATCACCCTTGCTTTGCCTCTGTCAATTTATCAAGTTTTATATATAATTAAAGCAGTCTTTCTTTTGTCATTTATTTTCACTCTGAAGAGATCATATCTAATTAAGGCAGGAAAAAGAGGCTTGAGCCAAACTTTTTCCGGTCTTATGTCTTAAGGTTATAATTCAGCATTGTGATTCAGGATGAGGGTTTAAAATATCATGATTTTTAAAATATCATCATTATTAAATTGATCCGTAAAGCTAATTTTCTGAAAATATTCAAAGCTTTATCAGATGAATTTGAAATTGTAATATCCTGAAATAAAATTAATCAGGAGGAGGCCTGAATGAGGCGGCGATTGTATTTTGTCGGCCTTGATTCCGGCACCCAGGGCACCAAAGCTTTAATAATTGACGATGAGGGTCATGTCATTGGCCGGGGGTATGAACCCCATCGTTTTGTCCCTCGATTAAAACCAGGAGAAAGCGAACAGAATCCGGGAACATGGATTAACGCTCTGAATAAATCATTAAACATGGCTTTAAGAGAAGCAAATAAAAAGAAATTTTTCAGACCACAGAATGTTGTGGCTCTGGGCATTTCCGGACAGCAGCACGGTTTTGTCCCTCTGGATCGAAAAGGACGGGCGATAAGACCGGCCAAGCTCTGGAACGACGTCTCGACGGCTGAAGAAACAGATTATATTATTGAGGCCGTGGGCGGGCCAAAGAAATTCATTCAGCTGGCCGGACTCAATCTGGCTGTGGGTTACACTGCCTCGAAAATTCTCTGGCTAAAAAGACATGAACCCAAAAATTATTCCAGACTTCATACAGTTCTCCTTCCCCATAATTATCTCAATTTTTATTTGACGGGAAGAAAATGTATGGAATATGGCGATGCCTCGGGAACAGGTCTGATGGACGTGAGGAAGCTAAAATGGCAGGAAGAAATTGTTAAAGTGATTGACCCTGAATTGATGGCCAAACTTCCTCCCCTGCTCCACCCTATTGAACCTGTAGGCTATATGAAAAAAAGCATAGCCTGTCTTTTTGATTTCGGGAAAGTTCTTGTGGCCAGTGGTGGCGGAGATAATATGATGGCCGCCATAGGAACTGGCAATCTCATTCCGGGGATATTTACGCTGAGTCTGGGAACTTCAGGGACAATATATACCTATGCATCGAAGCCCATCGTTGATTACCGTGGTGAAATCGCAACTTTCTGTGATAGCACTGGAGCCTGGCTCCCCTTGATTTGCACGATGAATGTGACTAATGTCACAGAGCTTGCCAGAAACGCTCTTAGTTACTCCCTGGAGAAAATGGAGAAGGAAGCTCGAAAGGCGCCTGCGGGTGCGGGCGGTCTGATATTTCTTCCTTTTGTTGGCGGTGAAAGGGTACCTATCCTGCCGCGGGGCTCTGGTGTTATCTTTGGTCTGAATCGTAACACTTTCAATCTTTCCTTTATCCTTCGCTCTATTTATGAGGGCATTATTCTCAATCTCGGTTATGGCCTGGCCAGAATGAAAGCTCTTTACCCCTTTCCCCAGGAGTTCAGGGTTACTGGCGGTGGATCACGCAGCCGCCTCTGGCTGGAAATTGCAGCCAGCGTCTTCGAGGCACCGCTGAGCCGTCTTAAAGAAACAGAGGCGGCCGCTTATGGAGCTTCGCTTCAAGCCATGTGGAGTTATTTTAATCAAAAAGGCGAGAAAATCAGTCTCCAGGAAATAACCAAAGAATTCATCCAGCTTGAAGATAGGATTGAACCTTCACCCGCATTAACTTCTTTTTATCATGAGCTTCAGGCAAGATTCAATTCTCTCTGGAAAACTCTGAGATTTGAATTTGAAAACCACCATCGGTTTCTGTCTCAAAATTACAAATCATTCTAATATTAAAAATAGTTCCGCGGCAATTTAAAATTTTTTCTTCCAACTATGTCTGATTCTCCTCCTTTTAAAGAATTTACATTTCATCTAAACTCTTAATTGACCATTCTTTAATACCGGGTCAGGAGATAAAAATCTCGTCGTGGAGCTAAAAAACATTAGATAAAAACCAATTCTAAAAAGTTTTTTACAGGCTATTTTCTATCAAGAGACAAAAATTTAATAAATACGGGACATAAATTTAGGAAAGTCTTCAAATTAGGTATGAAAAATTGTCCATTTTAAAATTCGCCATTTTCGTTTTATCAGAATTTATCTGGGTTTTCGATTTAGCTTAACGGAATGTGTTCCCTTTTTATTAAAAATGTTTGTGTCCCGCTTTTTCTGGGCTTTCTCTTTTCTGAAAGATGCTCGCCTTTGCATTTTAGTGATATCAGCGTTTTAGGAAATGTTTTTTACTAAAAAATGGTTGTGCCGTCTTTTCAGTCGACAGGCTGTTGTTTTATCAAAAAAATGTTTTATGCCCTCATTTAAATGTTTAAGTAGATGGGTTCCCCTTTATTAAACAAATGTTTGAATTAATAAATGTTTGTGTCTCCATTTTAGTGGCGATGGAGGTCTTTATGCATGATGCGACGGGTTTCATGGAGACGGTCATCAGCCGGCAGTTTAGCCAGTTTCTCGTTTATGAATTCATCGTCTTCAGCCGCCAGCAAAGAAGCCACATAATCAATGACACAGGGCGGGAAAACCCCATCTCTCTCATAAAGATGACGTTTGGCCAGCAAACAGCGGCTACTTTCAACACAACTTCTAGGAAGGGATGGCAGCTTCCTCAGAATTTCTGGCTCTGAAAAGATGTTTCCCCTGACATAATATTGTTCGGCCAGTTCCAGAGGCCGGGTATGTTGAAAGAGGGATTCATCCGTCCTGAAGGCCCAGTCCGCAGCCAGTGCAATTCCTGCCATCAAAAGATAAATATGGGCACTTCCATCTGGACTGCGCAATTCTATGGTCTGTCGTTCCTGTCGTTCTTTTTCATTCACCTTTTCCCCAGGATTAACCATTCTGGCCAGATTCCGGATATTCCGCCAGCCCAGGGGAACCCGGATCAAAGCACTGCGATTCAGGTCACTCCAGCAGATCTTCGTCGGAGCTTCCTGATGGGGAACTAGACGAAGATAGGAGGAACTGACCATATTGCCAAAAGCTGTCAGAGAGTCGGCATATTCAATGAGACCGCCAATGAGCCGCCTGGCTTCTTCCGAGAGATTCCCGTCCGGGCCAACCATTATATTTTTTCCATTCCGTCTGAGCTCAAGATGAACATGAAGCCCATTGCCGGCAACCCCCTCTTCCAGCTTGGGAGTGAAAGTAGCCAGGCAATTATGTTTAAAAGCTACCTGACGGATTATCCATCGAGCCAGGACCAGCCAATCGCCCATTTCCTCAATGGGTCGGGGGCTGAATTCTATTTCCAGTTGCTCGGCCTCCTTGTCCATAATCTCTCTGTTGTCGCTTCTCACAGATTCAATATAGCCAACCTCAGCATGAGCATACTTAACCGCCCCTGTAATCTGAGCTAAAATCCGGACGATTTCGTTCAGAATCTCCCCGCTTTTTAAATAAGGGGCCGAGGCATGATAGCCCCTTTGCTTCTGGTTAGGATAGAAAAGAGTTGTTCTTTCTCTCAGAAGATAAAACTCCAGCTCCCCCAGGGCATAGAGTTCCAGTCCGGAATGAGACCGAAAATTGGCCGCCGCTTTCATCAGGATATTATCAGGCGCAAAGGGAGCTAATTGGCCGTCAGGTGTCAGGTAACGGCAGATGAAATCGAGGCTGTGAGGATCAAAGGGACTGATAAAGGCAGTTCTATAAACTGGAACCACATATAAATCAGAAAGAGCCTCATCCACCAGGCCTTTAAAAAGGGATGAGCCATCAACCCTTTCTCCCTCAAGAAGAGCCATTTCAACCTGTTCAGAGTCGCTCACAGGAATCCAGAGCTCTTTAAGCTTGCCATCAAGACCGGAATAGTGGAAAGTTATTTTCTCAATCTCCTTTTTCTCAATAATCTTGAGAAAATCGCGGCTTTCAAAATCAGCGGGCTCTTTATCCAGGATTAAAGATAGTGGATTAATGAGAGGGAAAATCGTTTTCCCTTTTTTAGTAGTCACGATAATTGCCTCCTTGAACTGGCCAATAAAATAAAAATCTCATTAAATGATAAAAATATATTTTAGCTTAACAAAAAGACCTCTTCAAATTATGCCTTCCTCTTATTTCTTGCCCCCTCAAATTGATATTCTATCCCAAGCAAAAGGCGGTTTCAGGAAAACTTTAATGCGAGGAGATTTTTGTCAAATTAATCTTGACAATTCCTGTCCGCTCGTTAATTTTCATTTGCGATAAATAATTTCCAGCTCTGGTCTCAAGTGAAGCTTACCTCAAGGAAGGCTCAATTCAAGCAGATTTTTTCTAATTAAAGATTAAAGCTTTCTCCAGGCCTGACAAATCATTCCTTTGAGTCCGCCTGTAATTGCTTGAGGTTCTTCAGACTTTTTTGTGGCCAAAGAAGATAGATTTCAGGGCATTTTAGAGCGGATTGAATCCGGGGCGGTTCATCGTTCAGTGGAC
>Ga0197142_1004705_pt1 | contig 10942 bp, 11 predicted proteins | sample GBS60_MetaG_FD_148614 | JGI IMG/M metagenome (GOLD analysis project Ga0197142, IMG submission 148614) | Sediment microbial communities from Great Boiling Springs, Gerlach, Nevada, United States - GBS 60_MetaG | ecosystem: Environmental > Aquatic > Thermal springs > Hot (42-90C) > Sediment... | reverse complement strand
GTTGAAGGATAGTAGCGGAGACCCAGACTATCTACTCCAGCTTCTAGACCGTTTCAGGGGCGGTAGATTCCTCGCATCTGGAGGAGACCATCTCATGGCCTACAGCTTCATCATAGGCTATAACGTCCACGTAAGCTCCCTATCCTCGATCTACCCTGAGATAGCTCAAGAGATCTTTGAGCTCGTGAGGGCTGGAAGGGCCCGTGAAGCTTTAAGGCTTCAGAAGAGACTTAACATGATAAGGGCCATTTTAAAGAAGGTTGGGCCTGACATGGTATCCAACAGATACGCCCTGAAGCTTAGGGGTTTGGATATAGGCGAGCCCATACCTCCTACACGGGGCCTCACGCCTGATGAGATGAGGACTCTTGAGAAGCTTCTTCCAAGTGAGCAGGAGATAAGGTCCTGAGGATGGGCCCGGAAGTTATAGCGTTAGGCGAGTCCTTAATCCAGTTTAACGCAGTCACACGGGGCCCCCTAAGACATGTAGTTTACTTTGAAAAGCATGTGGCGGGGGCTGAGACAACAGTCTCTGTATGTGTTAGGAGGCAGGGGCTTAGATCAGGCCTGATTACCCGGGTTGGTGATGATGAATTCGGTAAATGTATAATTAACTGGGTGAGGGGGGAGGGTGTTGATATCTCCCAGATACGTGTGGATCCGGAGGCGCCGACCGGCATCTATTTTGTCCAGAGAGGATTTCCAATACCCTCGAAGAGTCGGATGATCTACTATAGGAAGGGGTCAGCGGCAAGCAGGCTCTCACCCTCAGACATAGATCCGGAATATATTGGTGGAGCGAAACTATTCCACACAACAGGAATCACACCAGCCCTAAGCTATACAGCGCTTGAGTCCACCCGGAAGGCGGTTGAGACGGCTGTAGCAAAAGGTGTCCTCATATCATTCGACACCAACATTAGACCAGTCCTGTGGAAATCCATGGAGAAAGCGGTCGACACGCTACTGCCCATCATTAGTAAGGTGGATATACTCTTCACCGACCCTACAGACGCCTCAATACTCCTAGGTGTTAAGGATATGGAGGAGGTGCTGAAAGGTTTTCTCAGGATGGGTGTTGATACAGTTGTCTTGAAGCTGGGTGAGCGTGGGGCCCTCGCAGCCACAGCATCTGAAAGAGCTTCTGCAGATGCGATGCCCGTTTATGTTGAAGACCCGATCGGGGCCGGTGATGCTTTCGCCGGAACATTCATCACATCACGTCTCAAGGGCCGTAGCCTCAGCGAATCATTGACGAGGGCTGTGATAGCTGGGAGCCTTGTTGTCACTGTGCGCGGTGATGAGGAGTGCCTTCCCAGTGAGGATGATATTGACGCCAACATACATAAATAGCCTAGGCCGCAAGATTAGTTGATGACCATCCTTGTAACAGGTGCTACCGGGTTTATAGGCTCTTGGGTTGTTAGAAGTCTGATGAAACGTCGTATGGAGGCAGTTTTAACTGATGTGAGGCGGGATTTTTCGAGGCTTAGTATGCTGGTCGAGGATCCTGAGTCGATTCCATTTGTCGAGTCTGATATAACACAGGCCGATGCTTTTGAAAAGATTTTCAGGGAGTATGACGTTGACAGGGTCATACATCTTGCAGCCCTTCAGATACCACAGTGTAGGGCCGACCCGCTCAAAGGCGGACACGTAAATGTCATAGGCTTCCTAAGACTATTCGAAGCTGTTAAGAAATTTGGCGGTGTGAAAAACGTCGTTTACGCAAGCTCTGCCGCCGTCTACGGACCTCCAACCCTCTACGGGCCCGGCCCGGTGGGTGAAAAGGTTGTTCTACAGCCGGCAACCCACTATGGAGCCTTCAAGGTTTGCAACGAGCTTACGGCCAACGCCTACTGGGCTGAAAATAGGATACCCAGCATAGGTCTCAGACCGCACACCGTCTATGGATTCGGCCGGGACGTGGGTGTCACAGCCGATGTCACAAAAGCGTTAAAGGCCGCTCTCTTAAGCAAGCCGTTTAAGATAAGGTTCGGTGGGATGATCGCGATGCAGTATGCAGCCGATGTGGCCGAGGCTTTTGTCGCCTCTTCACTAGCCGGACTGGATGGGGCTAGGGTTTATAATCTCAGGGGTGAGGTGGTGGACATGTCCCTTGTCGTAGAGACTATCCACAACCTCGTCCCAGGATCTGAGAAACTCATAACATACGACCCCACACCCCTACCCCTTGCAGGAGATCTTGATGATACGGCTTTCCGGCGTGAGGTGGGGCCTCTGCCGACTACACCCATCAGGGAAGGACTGACTGAGACACTCCAGATATTTAAAAGGCTGAAGGAGGAGGGGCTGCTCACGTTGGAGGAGTAGCGGGGCCTCGATTCGAACGAGGGATCTCCGGGTTATGAGCCCGGCGGGTTGACCTGGCTACCCTACCCCGCTTTCCCCTGTATCTGAAACTACATCCATCCCATTATATATCCATATTTGTCGGATGCCATGGGGTAAGCTTATCTACTCTGGCTAACAAATGATTGCGTATGTTATTCGGCTCGGTTATACCCAGGTATGATATACCGGTTGGCCAGGCTCTAAACCTTTCAAACATGCTTGAGGAGACAGGATTCCACTCCCTCTGGTTTACAGACCACCTACAGCCAGGCAGGGCGAAAACCGTACTGGAGACCTGGACACTGGCGTCGGCTGTGGCGGCTAAGGTTAAACGTGTGAGGCTTGGGACTACAGTCCTCTGCTACACCTATAGACATCCCTCTCTCCTAGCCAAGATGGCCGCTACCCTCGACCAAATACTGGAAGGCAGGCTCGACCTTGGTATTGGGCTTGGATCAGAGCCTCAGGCCGGAGAGCACATGTCGCTCGGATTGGAATATGACAGCACCCCAGAGAGATACCGACGTTTCCATGAATACGTTGAGGTCCTAAGACTACTGATGGGAGGCGAGGGTGAGGTGAGCTATTCGGGAAGATATTATAAACTCTCACGGGCCCTATGCAACACGCCGCCCGTTCAGAAGCCGACACCTCCGATCTGGATCGGTGGGAGAAAGAGTAGGATGGTTAGAGTTGCCGCCGAGCTTGGTGACGGGTGGAATTTTTACGGCGAGTCCGTTGAGGAATTTGAAACCGCTATGAAGGTGTTTATGAATGCATGTGCAAGCATAGGAAGGGATCCGAAGACTGTTGGCAAGGCCGTCTTCACCACTGTTCTAGCATACAAGGATGATGGTGAGAGAGCTCACAGGCTTAAGCTCCTCCCCCCATCCGAGTCCCTAGAGACATCCCTGAAAAAATCCTTCACACTGATATTCGGTCGCCCAGACGAGATAATCAAACAGTGTGAGAGACTAGAAGACATGGGCGCTGATCTACTGATATTACGGGATCTTGACAACGAGTCCACCAGTCTAAAATTATTCGCCCTTGAGGTCCTCCCATCATTTTTATAGCTTGACACAGCCTTAAATACTGTAAAAACAACCCCATAAATAATGAAGATCCATTCAGAAACAATCTCAGTAAACACCCGCACCAGAGTGGAGCTGGTTGATATAACAGATAGGGTGAGGAATACCGTGTCGGCTTCAGGTGTAAGAAAGGGTGTTATACATATCTACTCACTCCACACAACCATGGGAGTATACCTCAATGAGAATGAGCCGAACCTGAGAAACGACATCTTAGAGTTCATGGATAAACTTGCGCCGAAGGGGGCCGGCTACCACCATGACACCGTGGACGCCAATGCCAACACCTTCTCCCACCTGAGAGCACTACTCCTATCCAACTCCCTAACTATACCGGTTGAAGATGGTAAACCCCTTCTCGGGACTTGGCAGAGCATATTTGCCGCAGAGTTCGACGGGCCGAGGACACGCCGCCTTTTGATCCAAGTTATTGGGGAGCAGTGAGCATGGGGTAGATTAGATTAACTCCAAGCACTATGAACGCCATACCCGATATGAAGGAGAGAAAAGTGTAGACACGGTGGCCTAGGACATTTCTCCCGGCTGAGGCTGCAAGTATCAGGATGAAAACCACTGAAAGAGAGGCGGTTAGGAGAGCGGTTGCAAATATCAGATACCCGACCATACCGAGGGATGAGTAGCCTACATCTAGGACGGAGAGCCCTACAGTGAAGAGCCAGACTATGAAGGGTGGGTTAAGCCCCGTCAAGAGAAAACCACGATAGAAAGAGGACAAGCCAGCTTTCAGCATCTTCAATTCACCGGGCCGCTGACGGGCTCTAACTATAGATTGGACGCCTAGGATGAATAGCAGGATTGATCCGGACAGTCGCAGAATTGGCATGGCCTGTTGAAGAAATACTGTGAATCCCATAAAGATGAGGGACAATAGCATGACCTCAGCGACCACAATCCCCAAGGCTGCATGGAGGGCGTTCGCCTTACTTTTAACAGCCTCCTGTAGGATTAGAAAGAAGATCTGCCCGGGCACCAGCATTATTGTATAGTTTACGGCCATTGCATACATAACATATTCGATAGCAGACATCCTATTCGACGTATTCCTTTCCCAAAACCTCTCTAGCTATAATCAACCTCATAATGTTTTCAGCCCCCTCTGCGCCCACCACATAGCTGAAGGCGGCTAGCCAAGCTCTGAAAATAGGAGTCTCCTTATAATATGAGGCGCCACCAAACCATTTCATAACATCCTCACCAAGATCAACCGCAAGACCTGCACACTTTAGCTTCGCCATAGCACCCATCATGGCCACCTCCCTTAAACTAACCCCCCCACTCTTATGGATGTAGTATTTATCGGCGGTCCACGCAGCTTTGTAGCATAGTAGCCGGGCTGCCTCAAGCTCCTTAGCATAGTCTGCCAGCTTGAAATTTATCCCCTGGTAAGATGCTAGAGGCTTTCCGAAGAGCCTGCGGGACTTGAGCCAGTGGAGAGCCTGGTCCATCAGCCATTTGGCGCACCCTATACATACTGCGCCTATCATGCTCCTGGCAAGGTTGAATCCTTCCATCGCTATCTTGAACCCTCCATTAACCTCACCAACCCTATACATGTCGTCCACTTCTACGTCCTCAAACCTCAGCACAGAGGTGTCCAGACCCCTCCGCGCAAATTCGGTCCACGGTTTATAGGAAATTCCTTTGGTGAGAACCCCTGCCTTCTTCATTAAAACTATAAAATCTGTGATCGTCTTATGCTTGAGACTCGGATCGCCTGTCCTTGCTATTAGAAACCATCCACCACCCCAAGGCATCTTCTCCACAACTGATGGGAGTGAAACCATTGACTTCTCCCCATTTACAACCCATGAATCGTCACCCCTCCTCTCTGAGCGGCAGAGGATCGATGATATGTCACTACCACCATGGGCCTCAGTACTCGCTATTCCTAAGATAGCATCCCCAGCAGCTATCTTGGGGAGAATCTCAGACTTGGCCTCCTCACCCCCATATCTACATAGGATGTAGGGCCATGAACACTGGATTAGATAGAGGACAGCAAGCGAGAGAGCAGGACCGTGGTATGCTATCTGCTCACCAGCTAAAGCGGCCTCGGTGAAGGTTCCACCTTGGCCCCCATACTCCTCTGGCAGTGTAAGTCCTAGCAAACCCGTTCTTGCCATGGATTTTATTAGATCAACACCTATCTCACCCCGCTCATCTATATCCACCCATCTCGGAGCTATTTCTCTCATGCAGAATTCAGAGATCTTATCCCTGAAAACAGCCTGCTCACCGGTAAGATCAAAATCCACACCAGACCACCTCCACCACAAACCTAGCACATGTTAATATATTTGAAATACACGATGCAACTGGATATAATCCCATAAAATTATGACTGTGCGATCAGAATCCTGATATAGCTTATGTACCGCCTCCTACCATCTTGGACATACTGCTCACTCCATATTGAAATATCCTTTACAACCAGATTTTTCTTAAAGGCTTTCCGAAGAAGGTTGACGGTGTCAATGCATGTTGGGATGCTCATACCCCGTGCTATCAGGGCTATCTCATTACTACCCCGGTTGAAAAGTGTGATGCATGCTGTCACATATTTGAAGAGGGGTTTTCTGCCCACAATGACGAGCCTTTTAGGCTCGCTTAGAGTTGACATACCCTCTCACACTTGTTGAGTTAGGTTATAAGCGTTATATGAGAAGGTTGAAAATGGTTACGAGGATGGGTGTCAGACATAGTGTTGCTAGGTAGATCTTAGTGCCGGCGGAAATCCTGCTTAAAAGATGATCGAGGAAGTTTGAGAAGACGATATGCCTGCTGGCTATTCTAAGATGGGCGGCCTCAGCCTTCGACATCCCCGAGAGTGCTTCTCTAAAAAGCCTGTCTAGTATCGGCTCTAGAGTTTCAGACGGTATCACCTCGCCTAGGGGATGATACCCTTTACCACCCAGCGTCACAGCGTTTACACAGTGGGTGTCTGTTGTGCACAGCTCCACATCCTCCACACCATACCTTTCGGCCACGGTTTTAACCAGGTCTCTCACCCATGCAACGGCGTTGTTAACGTCGGCCACAACAACTCCAACCCTCCCCCGGGATCCTGCAAAAACGAGACATGATAATCCTCCAGGACCCATGCCGTCTGCTGGCCCAAACTCGTGGGGGATGATTCTTGAGAAGCCAACCTGTATCTCATCCGGGTCTGCGCCGTTATTCTTTTTGAGGTGTTCGACAAGGCTCTTAAGCTTCTGCAGCGACTCCCTATCCAACGCCCTATAATTATTGTCGAAACAGTTATGCGTGTCAACTGGGATTAAAGAGTCTACACCATTTACTATCTCAGACGGCAGATCCTCCATGGGGTTGGGGTGGAGGGTCATAAGACATAAAGTGTTTCCGGCCATCTTCCACCAGAGTGTCTTAGCACCGTTAAGAACAGCTCTTCTGGGATAGGTTATGGATTTAGTGAACCTACCCTCTGAAAGTATGCCATTAACCCTCCTAGCCAGCATGGAAGCAAGCTTCCTAGCCTCCGAGCTGTCGGCGATATTCTTCTCATGTCCTGAAAGCCCCTTTAAAACGACGGCGTCCACACCTTGGGAGGCCATTGTATTTTGAACAAGGCTTGGAAATGTGCTACTACCTACATTACGGAAAGGGCCTGGATGGACCTCGGTCACAACCAGCGCAACCGGCCTCCCACTCTCCCTCTTAAGAATAAAGATATCATTTGAAACCGTGCTTTCATCGGAGAGGCGGGCCAGCATCTTCTCCAGCTCTGCGCCACCACCTGCGAGAAGAGTCTTGAAAAAAGCCTGACCAAGCTGGAACAACCCTACATTCCTAACTGAAAGCCTGTTATCGATCATATATCTCATGATTTCCATCAACGCTGCGGGTAAGAATAGGATTGATGCTGCTAGGGCTGCTGCCCTGTATATACTATCTGAATCAAAATATGCCAGCGCGAATGCGGTTATTGGTGTGGGGATTGAGGCGACAAGGCTGACTGCTATGGAGCCGCCGATAGCCCTGCGGACTGAGTATCCGATGAATGTGGCGGTTGAGGTTAGGCCTGCGAGTATCGCTGTGGGTAAACTGATCCCTATCCCCCTAAATGCGTAGAAGATTGTCAAAGACGTCGTGATGACCAGCAGCTCGACTGCTGAGAGGGAGTCGAGCCTCCTTGTGGTAAAGGTCACAAACCTTGTCTGAAATAGGCTGGCGATTATGCGGTTATAGAGGATATATGATGATGTGAGGGCTAGGATGATGATAGCGTTTATGGTGTTGGCCGTGCCGACTAACACTAGGACTGCGATGGCGAATGTTAGTAGAGCGATTAGTGTGAGTGAGCTGCGACGCCCCGTTGTCACTCCTCTCAACATACGGTATCGGCCAGCAATCAAGCCTGCAGCATGACCGTCCAAAATAGTCACCTATACCATCCGCTGTTGATCTCCGAGGCAAGCCAAGATTTATATCCACACTTGAGTGGATAATACGACCTTGCCGCCTAGGATAGAATCACGCAGTGGTCTGAGGGTTTCAACAGACTCGGCTAAAATAGCTTTAGACTCGAAGGCGGGTGCAAGCACCTTCTGTTGCATCAGCCACGCCCACTCCGATCACGTCGTTGCACATTCAAAAGGTATTATGACACCCGAGACTAGGGCTCTAATCTTATGCTATGGCAACAGGCTGGGCACGGTTTTCTCCATCAAGAACGGAGATTCAATCAACCTGCTGGATGATCTCCAGATAAGACTCTTAGATGCAGGCCATGTTTTGGGCTCTTCCCAGTTCAACATCCATGCTGACGGCGTGTCCATAACCTACACGGGCGATATAAACACCTATGAAACTATTATATCAAAGCCGGCTGTGAGAAGTGTATGCGACATTTTGATCGTCGAGTCAACCTATGGTGATCCTGGATATGTCTTCCCTCCCCGTGAGAGGGTTTATGGTGAGATGCTGGGATGGGTTTCCAAATGTCTCGCCGATGGAACCATACCGGCATTCAAAGCATACTCCATAGGAAAGTCTCAGGAAATCATTAAACTCTTCAATGAATATACCAGTTTACCAGTTGTTGTAGGCCCATCGGTTGCTGCCGCCTCCAATGTATATAATGAGATGGGATGCGGGCTTAGGTTTTTACCATTTTCCTCTGTTGAGGGGCGTCGAATCCTAGCTGACGGTGAGTGTGTCTATGTTGATAGCATGAGGAGGAGGCTGCCTGTTTGGAGGGGGATCCGTTGGGCTGTCGCAACCGGCTGGGCGCTGAGATACAAATTCACCGGATATGATAAAAGCTTCCCGCTGAGTGGCCATCCTGACTTTAAAGGGCTTTTACAGTTTATTGAAGAGATAAAGCCGGGAAAGGTCTATACACACCATGGATTCGCCCAGAGGCTTGCAGCAACTCTAAGGAGGCTGGGTTATGACGCCAGTCCCCTAGATTAGTCCTTTTATACAGGGATATAGTGGGAATATCCGATGAGCAGTAAGAAGAGGAAAGAAACACCAATGCCGGCCAGCGGCGCGGGACTCCTGAGATTTTTCGAGGAGGAGTCGAAGGGAATTAAGATTCGGCCCGAGGCTGTGTTGATTGGGGCCACGATTCTCATAGCATTAGTCACAATCTTAAGGTGGCTTGCACCCTTCTAGTCATATTGACTCTTCAATCGTTTTCTGCCCTATACCTGAGAGCCTCCACCAAATACCTCCCTTTCCACGCCGTTTTACTACAAGCCCTTCAGTAAGCATGTTGCTCAGGTGATATCTTACATTTGAAGGGTTTAATCCGGTTCTCCTACATATCTCCAGCGTGGTGAGAGAGCCTGGCCCTATGGTGTCCAAGATCCTGCTCCTTGTCACAACCCCTCTACGGACATTCCTAATACTTTTCAGATATGCTCTGGGATTTATCGTCTCCATACGCGGCATTATAGATAGCTCTCCAGTGATTGCTGCTTCCCAGTATCCATCTCAGCCACTATTTTTCTCGTTGGTTTGAAGATATCGGCTATATTCTCTATCGCTGACAAAGTCCTTATCCGGAGATAGTCGTCTCTTATCTTAGCCTCGGCCAGGCTCTTAGCAAGACCCACATACTTCTCAACAGCACCCCTGAAAACTGTTTGAGCCAACTCCGTCTGACATTCAGGACACCTTCCGGTGAGTGGTAATCGTCTAAACTTTCTACCACACCTCTTACACCGGAAGCTCTGAACCATATAAGCCCTCACATTACCCACGATGTCGGGTAGGATATGAGAATCAACGATCCTCTCTACGATGGAAGCATGTCTAACGCTTTCCAGCTTATCAATTAGGGTCAACTGCCCAGATATCTTCTCATGCATAGTCTTCAACCGCTTATACGCTGACTCCACGGCCTCGGAGGTCAGGGTCTTCTGAAAATGTGTATGTCCCACTCCTCTCCCACCTGTTCCAGACCGGAGGTCATTCCTCAATGTTCTAACGAGATTCGATATCTCGGAGGCTCTAGCATTTTTCAGACTCGCTTCATAGAACTGGAGAGGGTAGGTCCAGCATGTATCGAGGTTGTGGGCCTGCTCGTCAACCTCCTCAGGGTGTATGATCCGGGTTATGAGGATGGGTGAATCCATTCTCCCTCCTATTCTATCTGGGATGTAGAGGGGTGAGAAGTTAATGAGTACATCGAGTAGGAGCATAACACTGTCTTCGTCACCGTCACAGTCTCTCCTCTTCGCCGCATGGAAGACTGGGTGGGCGTAGTTTACAAGGCCGTCGACAAATCCGATTATTCTCCCCAGAACACCAACATAGGTGTGGGGTGACAGTCCTACGATGAGTCGGCCGATAAGATCTTCAAGCCTACTACAGTTATAGTGCTTGGGAAGTCCAGCTCCTTTTACAAGATAGTCATCTATGAATTTTGATACCCTTATGAGATATTCGCCAGCCCTACGGGATAGGACCACATCCTGTATCATAAGCTCGCATACTTGGCTTGGAGATGTTAGGGGCTGGCCATTAACATCATATAGATATCCAAGGGACCTGAGGGTTTCTACACTCGTCCCTATCTGGGCGGGTGTGAAGTGGGTTAACGGTGCGTTGGTCGCGTCGAATCTTATCGTGCCATCCTTGTAGACGTAAAGCCCATACTTACTCCTCAGAAGCCCCTTTAGAATATCCTCAGGAACCTTGGCCTTGCTTGATAAGCCTTTAACACCGCTAACCCTAGAATCCGGCAGCTCACCCATCTTCTGCGCTGCAAGGTTGACAATCTCCCTCAAGTTGACGTTTTGAACCCTAGAATATACAGTCCTTCCACCACAACGGTCACAAACTTCAACAAGCTCTGAAGGATACTCCATGCCGCAGACAGAACACCTACCGCAGATAATTGTGGGGGCCTTACACTCTTTACAGATCTCCTCCCACGTCACTCTACCACATTCACCGCATCTTCTAGTAACAAGCTCCACCGAGACAACCTCAGAGGATTTGAG
>Ga0197142_1004704_pt1 | contig 10942 bp, 9 predicted proteins | sample GBS60_MetaG_FD_148614 | JGI IMG/M metagenome (GOLD analysis project Ga0197142, IMG submission 148614) | Sediment microbial communities from Great Boiling Springs, Gerlach, Nevada, United States - GBS 60_MetaG | ecosystem: Environmental > Aquatic > Thermal springs > Hot (42-90C) > Sediment... | reverse complement strand
TAAGTCATATCCTATAAAACCTCGCTACCGCCTTAAATCTGTTATAATAATTCACCCTTAGTACTTCAATCACGAATGAGGTGAATATGCCAAAGGATTACGAGGCAATTATTGGTCTTGAGATCCATGCCCAGCTCCTAACAGACTCAAAGATATTCTGTTCCTGTCCAACCCTATTTGGTGCAGAACCAAATACACAGGTATGTCCGGTCTGTTTAGGAATGCCAGGCGTTTTACCAGTACTTAATAAAAAGGCTGTAATCTACACTATTAAAACAGGCCTTGCCCTTAACTGCAAGATATCACCCCATAGCAGATTTGCAAGAAAGAACTATTTCTATCCTGACCTTCCAAAGGGTTACCAGATAAGTCAGTACGAGTTACCTTTGTGCGAGGATGGATATCTCGACATCGATGTGGATGGAATAAAGAGAAGGATAGGTATAATAAGGATTCATCTTGAAGAGGATGCTGGTAAAAATATCCATGATGGTGACTACAGCCTTGTTGACCTTAACAGGGCAGGAGTCCCATTGATGGAGATAGTCACAAGGCCTGATATAAGAACTCCAAAAGAGGCAGCCCAGTTTATGAGGAGACTGAGACAAATTCTGAGATATCTTGGTGTTTGTGATGGAAATATGGAACAGGGCTCCCTGAGATGCGATGCCAATGTATCAGTAAGGCCTATTGGAACAGCTGGGTTCGGAGTGAAGACAGAAATCAAGAACATAAATTCCTTCAGGTTTGTTGAAAAGGCCCTTGAATATGAGATAGAAAGACAGATAAAAATCCTTCGGGATGGTGGCACGATAATACAGGAAACAAGACTCTGGGATTCTAAAACAGAAACAACCCAGTCCATGAGGTCAAAAGAGGAGGCCCATGATTACAGATATTTCCCGGAACCAGATCTGGTGCCCTTAGAGATCCCACCTCATATGATTGAAGAGATTAAGAAAGAACTCCCTGAACTTCCACACCAAAAAGAAGAGAGGTTTATGAAAGAGTATGGCTTGCCCCTCTATGATGCTATGTTTGTTGCCCATGAACTGAGTATAGCTGAATGGTTTGAAGAGGCTGTAAGGCTCGGTGGTCAACCAAAGGCTGTAGCAAACTGGATAATGGGTGAACTCTCAAGACTCTTGAATGAGACAAATATACCCTTTGAAAGGTCTCCTGTAAGGCCTGAGTTAATGGTAAAACTGCTCAACTTAATTGAGAAAGGAACAATATCTCAAAAGATAGCAAAGACAGTCTTTGAGGAGGTCTTTAGAACAGGCAAAGACCCTGAAGAGATTATTAAAGAAAAGGGGCTTGTTCAGATTACCGATGAATCTCTGATTGAAAAGGCAATAGAGGAAGTTCTTAAAAATTCTCCAAGAGAAGTGGAAAGATACAGAGCAGGAGAAGAGAAACTTCTGGGATTCTTTGTTGGTCAGGTGATGAAACTTACAAAAGGAAAGGCATCACCACAGCTTGTGAATGAATTGTTAAAGAAAAAATTGCTTGGATAGTTAACGATTATGTTTTTTCAACAACTCATACATGGATTAACACTTGGCTATGTCTATGCCCTTATAGCCCTTGGCTATACAATGGTCTATGGGATTTTACAGTTAATTAATTTCGCCCATGGCGAGATCTATATGCTCGGTGCCTATATGACCCTGATTGCCTTTGCTTTTTTTACCTCTGTAGGATTAACAGAGGCCTCAATCTCTTTATCCTTATTCCTTACCCTTATCATTTCAATCCTCTTTGTTGCAGCCTATGGATTTACTATTGAAAGGGTGGCCTACAGACCCCTCAGATCTGCCCCAAGGCTGAGTCCTCTGATCAGTGCCATTGGCGTTTCCATATTCCTGCAGAATTTTGTAATGCTAACACAGGGTGCCACTTATAAGGTCTTTCCTCCCATAATGGCTACTCAGGGATTCACAATCGGTGAGACCAAGATAACCTATCTTCAGCTTTTTATAATTATCCTTTCCTCACTTATTATGGCACTCCTTCATCTATTTATATCAAGGACAAAGACAGGCAAGGCCATGAGAGCCGTTGCACAGGACAGACTCATGGCATCCCTTGTGGGAATAGATACAGATAGGATAATAGCAATTACGTTTATTGTGGGCTCAGCTCTGGGAGCAGTTGCAGGCTTTATGGTCACACTTTATTACAGTCTTATTAACTATTATATGGGTTATATTGCTGGTATAAAGGCCTTTACAGCAGCAGTGCTTGGTGGAATAGGAAGTATACCAGGAGCTATGGTTGGAGGAATACTTCTTGGTTTTATAGAGGGACTTGCAGCAGGTTATATATCGAGTGAATACAAAGATGCCTATGCTTTTATCGTTCTTATAATTATACTTCTTTTAAAACCATCAGGGCTCTTTAAAAAGACAGAGGAGGAAAAGGTCTGATGCTGAAGGGCCCTCTCTATATTTCTATATTTACATCTTTCTGGTTTGGGATCCTCTCTCTTCCCTTTACAGGGATATTAAAAGCCCTCTTTATTTCAGGAAGCATCTTTATTCTTCTATTGCTATGGCACTTCTTAAAATCAGCCTTTAGCCTTAAACCATCTATAGGTCTGAGAATCTCAATCCCTTTTAAGCCCTCAACTATCACCTTCTCTGCTATAGGCTTGATAATATTTTTACCATTTATCGTAAGTTCCTATATCATAGATACATTAGTTCTCGCTGGAATCTATATCATCCTCAGCCTTGGTCTTAATATAATGATAGGATATACAGGACTGCTCAATCTTGGATATGCTGCCTTTTATGCCATAGGCGCCTATACCTATGCTATCTTTAATACAAAGCTACATTTAGGATTCTGGGAGGCCCTTCCTATATCAATGTTTCTTAGTGGTTTAGCTGGTTTTTTACTCGGCATACCTGCCCTGAGGTTGAGAGGTGATTATCTTGCTATAGTTACACTAGGTTTTGGAGAGATCACAAGGATAGTCCTTAATAACTGGATAAGCCTTACAAAGGGTCCTAATGGTATCACCGGCATAGAAAGACCTTCTCTGGCAGGTTATGAGTTCTCAGGGGTTATAGAATACTATTACACTGTACTGATATTTGTTATATTAACTATATTTTTTATAAAAAGGCTTATAAAATCAAAGGCTGGAAGGGCCTGGATGAGTATTAGAGAGGATGAAGTAGCTGCAACTGCAATGGGCATAAATACCTTTCTATACAAACTCTACGCCTTCAGCTTCGGTGCATTATGGGCAGGTCTTGCAGGTCAGCTTTTTGCAGCTAAAATGAGATTTGTGTCTCCAGAAAGTTTTACGTTCTTTGAATCAGTAATGATAGTGGCAATGGTAATACTTGGTGGTCAGGGTACTATTGCAGGTCCTGTCATAGGCTCAATTATACTTGTCCTGCTTCCAGAGGTTCTAAGGGAATTCCAGCAATACAGGATGATCTTCCTTGGTGCAGGACTTATATTTATGATGATCTTCAGACCGCAGGGTATAGTAGGTAAAAGAATCTCATAGCCATGTTTATTATTGAGTTTAAGGGATTGACAAAATATTTTGGTGGCCTAGCAGCCCTCGAAGAGGTCTCTTTCAGGATAAAAGAGAATTCTATATTTTCTGTTATAGGTCCAAATGGTGCAGGGAAGACGACACTCTTTAACTGCCTTACAGGTCTGACAAAACCTACCAGGGGAGAGATATATTATAAAGGGAATAATATAGTTTGTTTTCCACCTCATAAGATTACAAAGGCAGGTATAGCGAGAACCTTTCAGAATATAAGACTCTTTAAAGAGATGTCAGTCCTGGACAATGTACTTGTGGGACACCATAGCTGTTACAGTCAGAACCTCTTATCTTCCCTCTTAAGGACAGGGGCTTTTAAAAAACAGGAAGAAGAGATAAGGCAAAAGGCCTATGAATATCTTGAATTAGTAGGCCTCCATGAGGAATATCAAAGGCTTGCCGGTGAACTTCCCTACGGGAGCCAGAGGAGGCTTGAGATTGCAAGGGCCCTTGCTACAGGAGCATCTGTCATCCTCCTTGATGAACCTACCGCTGGTATGAATCCCCAGGAGACAGAGGAGATGATGGAGATAATGAGGAGATTAAAAGAGATTGGCAAAACCGTTGTCCTTATAGAACATGATATGAAGGTTGTAATGGGCATCTCTGAATGGATAGTTGTCCTTGACCATGGTGTAAAGATATCAGAAGGTCCACCTGATGTGGTAAAAAATGATCCCCTTGTAATAGAGGCATACCTTGGAAAGGAGATCCATGCTTGAGATATCAGACCTTCATGTATCCTATGGACCCATAAAGGCAGTAAAGGGTGTGTCCCTTACTGTTAACAGGGGAGAGATAGTATCTCTAATAGGTTCAAATGGCGCAGGGAAGACAACAACCCTTATGACTATTTCTGGTACCCTCAGACCATCCCGTGGAAGGATTACCTTTGATGGTGAAGATATTACAGGGCTTCCAAGCCATAAGATTCTCAAAAAAGGCCTTGTCCTCGTGCCGGAGGGCAGGAGGATCTTTCCTCAATTAACAGTAATGGAGAACCTCGAGATGGGTGCTTTCACAAGAAGGGCCTCAGAGATAGAATTCGATCAGGTCTTTGAGCTCTTTCCAGTACTAAAGGAGAGAAAGAACCAGATTGCCGGAACACTAAGTGGTGGAGAACAGCAGATGCTTGCTATTGCAAGGGCTCTCATGGCTCAGCCAAAGCTCATAATGTTTGACGAGCCCTCCCTTGGACTTTCACCTCTAATGGTTACGAAGATCTTTTCAATTATAAAAAAGATAAACGCCTCTGGTGTAACAGTCCTACTGGTTGAGCAGAACGCAAAGGCAGCTCTCAAACTCTCCCACAGAGGATATGTTATTGAAGGAGGAGAGATGAGGCTTCAAGGAAGGGGTGAAGAACTCTTAAATAATGAAGAGCTAAGGAGGGCTTATCTTGGAGAATAGAGAAGAGTTAATAAAAAACAAAATAATGGAAGAAGAGAAAAGGGAGCTTATACAGCTTAGTGGTATAAGGATGAAGGTATGGGATATCCTTACAAAAGAGAAGGGATTCCCTAAGGAGGACATAGAGGTCGACCCCGAATTTGAACTGAAACTGAGTGACGGCACAATAAAGGTCTCCATAGATTTTCTTATAAAAAACCTGGGGTTGAATTTAATGATCATAAGATGTTCACCTACATCAATAGAGTCATGGGAACGGTATATCCTTGCCTTTGCAAGGGTTGTAAAGGAGTATCAGATTCCCTTCGCGATTGTGACTGATGGTGAAAGGGCAAGGATAATTGATGTCCTTAACAATCGCCTTATAGGTGAAAGTGTTAAGGATATTCCCTCAAAGGAGAACCTTTTAAATTCAATGAGTGTGTTTAAAAGGATACCCTTTTCTCCAGAAAAACTTGAAAGGGAAAAGAGGATAGTCTACGCCTTTGAAGGTGTAAAGTGTGAGATAAAAGGGAGGTCAGATATCTGAGGTCCGGGCTCGGAAGTCAAAAGGCTGACTTCTGATTTCTGACCTCTGACCTCAGATATCTTTTTTACCACTCCATCCTGTTAAGGGGCACATACCAGTAGACAAAATTGTGCCATATGCCAAGGGGTGAGGGCTCTATACCTTTAAACCTCCTGTGAAGAACAGGAAGGGCATCGGGAACATACAGGAATACTGTTGGCTGGTCCTCATGAAGGATTTCATGGATCCTGTGGTAGATTCTCTTTCTTTTCTCTTTATCAAGGGTTGTCCTTCCTTTAAGAAGGAGTTTATCAACCTCGGGGTTACTGTAGGAGATAAAATTAAACTCTCCCTCCTTTGTCTTTGAGGAGTGCCAGATATCGTAGATATCAGGGTCCCTTGAAAGGGCCCATCCCATGATAACAGCCTCGAACCTCTTCTTGTCGATAAACTGATGAAGTAAGGTCTGCCACTCAATTACCCTTATGTCTACTTCTATGCCTATCTTCTTCAGGTCTTCCTTTATTATCTGGGCTGCCATTAATCTCTGGTTATTACCCTGATTTACAAGTATGGTGAATCTGAAGGGTTTCCCCTCTTTCTTGAGTATTCCATTATCCAGTACCCAGCCAGCCTCCCTAAGCAAGTTAAGGGCCTTCTCAGGATCATAGGGATAGCCTTTTACATTTTTATTATAGGCCCAGGAGTCTGGTGGAAAAGGACCAGTGCAGGGTCTTCCAAAGCCAAGGAGTACTCCTTTGATAATCTTTTCTTTATCAATAGCATAAGCAATGGCCTGCCTGACCCTTCTGTCCCTGAACCTCTCGTCAAGGAGATTAAAGCCAAGATAGGTATATCCAAAGGCAGGATACCTAAACTTCTGGAATCTCTTTTTAAAAAATTCTGTATCTGCCTTTAATTTATACTGACTGGGCGTAAGACCCATGTAATCAATTCCACCAAATTTAAGTTCAAGGAACATGGTTGAGAGGTCTGGAATTATCCTTGATATATACTTCTTAATCCCTGGGGTGCCTTCAAAATAGTTATCAAACCGCTCAAGCTCAATCCTCTGACCTGTTATCCATTTTGCTAATTTATATGGACCTGTTCCAACAGGTCTTCTATTAAACTCACTCTTTGCAAGGTCTTTTCCTTCAAGTAAATGGGCTGGCATTATCCCCATGCCCCAGGATTCAAGGGCTGGTGCAAAGGGCTCTTTATAGAGAACCCTCACAGTATATCTATCAAGGGCTTCTACCTTCTCTACTGGACCATAAATACCACTGTAGGGAGTAGGATTCCTTGGATCTGTAACGGCCTTATATGTAAAGAGGACATCCCTTGAGGTAAACTCCACACCATCATGCCATAGGACTCCCTTTCTCAGATAAAAGATTATCTCCCTGCCATTATTCTTTATCTCCCATTTGTCTGCAAGATCTCCCGCGATATTGATATTCTTATCATACTTTGTGAGGCCATTGAATATAAGACCACTTATCTCCGAAGAGGCACTGTCAGAGGCAAAGAGGGGCAGGAGCATCCTTGCATCAGCAAGGGCTCCTATCCTTATAGATTCAGGATCTTTTATCTCCTTACTGAACCTGCAGCCTGTTGTGAAAACAATAGAAAAACAGAGCAATAAAAAAACAGGCCCCAGCTTGCCGGCAATTATATTTTTCCCCTTCAGCCTTAAGCCTTCACCCTTCAGCCTGCTTCGCCTATAGCCTACGACTTTCTTAGAACATAACACCGAGCTCAATACCGAATCTTGTGTTTGAAAGGTCTATTTTATTCCCATGTTCAGTAAATGAATCAACCCACTGATACTTTATCTCTGCACCTACAAAAACACCAAAACTTGCCCTTGGTGGTGTAAAGAAATACTTTCCTGAAACAAAGGCCTGCCATCCAAAGAGGTTCTTGTTCTCATCAGCTAACTTTGTATTGTCCACATAGAGGGTATAGGAAAGAACATTGTAGCTCACTCCTCCACCGAGGTCAAGAGCAAAACCTGTCTCACCCCTTGACTTTGCCCTGAGCTTGAGATTTACTTCAATAGGAGTAAAGTCGATACTCCACTTATAAGTATGGCCGGCGATATAATAAGTTTCCTCATCTATATTTGCAGTGCCTATCTCAAAGCCCAGAGCAGCATTTGGTGAGGTGTTAATATAGCCAAAGACTGATGCATAGGCCTTGCTGTCTGAAACATCCTCAAAATTAATACTCTGAAGCTTGATGCCGAGTTCACCCTGCTCCTGGGCCTCTGCCTTAAGGACTGAAAGGCATGAGATAGTAAAGAGTACCACCATGATACTTAATGCTCTTCTCATAAAAACCTCCTCAGGCTACTTTTATGCCCCCATCAGGGGTCTTTAAATTTTAGCCAATACCTGAAGGATAAATCAATTTTTCTTGACAAATCAACTCGATTAATATAATCTTTATGTAAGTAGATGTAGCTTATCCTTAATTTGTAACGAAACAGAGGTCAGATGCCCGACCTCTGTGTAAGGAGGTAATGTGAAAAGAGGCCTTATCCTCTTTATGCTTCTGACTTTTCTTGGGTGTGCGGGTCAGGAGGTTAAAAAAGAAGCTATACCTTATCCAGAGAAAGTTACTCCAGAACCTCAAGGAGAAAAACCTTTTGAGTTAGAGGCCCCTCCTCTGCCACTGGCAGTTCCTGAAGAGCTTTCTCCTCTAAAAGAGATAAGGATAAGTTTATCATTGAGAAATTCTCCTTTAAGGGATGTCCTTCATATTATTGCAGAAGCGGGAGGCCTCAATCTTATTATTGAAAATGGCGTAAATGCCGATACACCCGTAACTACTACCCTCAAGAATGTCACTCTCTATGATGCCCTTGAGGCAGTATTTGAGAGCCTTGATTATTTTTACCAGATAAAGAACAATATCCTCAGGGTCACACCAACCCAGACAAGGGTCTTTGAGCTTCCTGTGCCATCGGTTTCTCAGGATCTGAATGTGGATCTTGGAGGAGATATCCTCGGTGGTATTCAGACAACCGGAACAGGCACAACAGGCGGAAACATTAAAGGAAATCTCTCACAGAAGATAACCTCTGACAAAGATGCCTTTAATTTCTGGAAGGGCCTTGAGGAGTCCTTAAAAAAGATCCTCGATACCTCAACAGCAGTTGTAAAACCCTCTTTCACCATAAACAGGACAACTGGAACGGTCTTTGTTACTGGAGGAAAGAGGGATCTTCAACAGGTAGAAAGATTTCTTAAGAGGCTCAAGTCAGCCCTCTCGAGGCAGGTGCTCATTGAGGCAAGGATAGCAGAGGTTCAGCTAAGCGATACCCTGAAGTATGGTATTGACTGGACATTTCTTGATAGCTGGCGTGGCGTAGGTGAGATTACGGTAGGTACAACAGGCTTTAAGGATATTGTAGATATACCGAGATTCAGTATCGGAATTACCCGTGCTAATTTCAATTCCATACTCCAGGCCCTTGAAACACAGGGCAATGTAAATATCCTCTCAAACCCAAAAATCAATATAATGAATGGTCAGACGGCCCTCCTTGGTGTGGGAAGAAACTTTTCCTTCATATCGAGGGTGGAGACAACAACGACAACAACGGGTACTGCACCCACTACTACATTTACAGTAACTACCTCCAATCTCCTTTCAGGTATAATGCTCGGCGTAATCCCCTATGTAAATGAAGATGGTGAGATTTCCCTCACCATTACTCCGATTATCTCTGACCTCGTCTCCATGGAGGAAAGGACTATAGGACAGGTTGGTCAGAATGTTATTCAGATATCCCTCCCAACAGTAGACCTCAGGGAGATGAGTACAATAATAAAGGTAAAGAATGGAGAGACCATAATACTTGGTGGTTTGATTCAAGAAAAGGACTCTGTAAAGGAAAAGAGGGTACCCCTTCTTGGAAGCATCCCCATTATAGGGGCTCTCTTTAAGAGTCACGAGAAGATCAAGGACAGAAAAGAACTCGTCATAATGCTCAGACCTGTTGCCCTAATTCAAAATGAAGAAGCTTCTCGGTGAACTTTTAAAAGAAAAGGGGCTGATTAACGAAGCAAGGCTTCAGGTTGCCCTAAGGCATCAGCAGGTAACAGGTCAACTCCTTGGAGATATCCTTATCAGGCTCGGCTTTGTTTCTGCCATGGACATTGCCCAAGTTCTTGCTGAGCAGGCTGGTCTGCCGTTCATAGATATACTGAATTATCCGATTAATGAGGATGCCCTCAGAAAGATACCGAAATCAACGGCCCAGAGATTCAACTTTATACCCCTTGAGATTAGAAATGGCAGATTTCTGATAGGTATTACAAATCCCGGAAATGTAGGAGCAATAGATGCAGTTACAAGACTAACAGGTATTCCACCAGAGGTTTCCGTTGTAGATTCTGAATCATTCCAAGATGTCCTTGAAAGGTCTTATTACTTCATGGAAAATCCTATAAAGGAGCAGATTGCCGAAATAATCTCTAAATTAAAAACCCAGCAGACAGCGCCTCCACAAATAGTCTCAAACCTTCTGGACCTTCTCATCACAGAGGGTATGAGAAGAAAGGCAACAGATATCCACATCTCGAGCTCCTATGACTCTGTTGATGTCTTTTACAGGATTGACGGGATACTACAGCACGGCTTCTGCATACCAAAGATAGCCCAGACACCTTTGATATCACGGATAAAGGTTCTTGCAAGGCTTGACATTACAGAACAACGACTTCCTCAGGACGGCGCCTTCCTGTTTCAGTTTCTTGACAGGAATTATGAGATGCGCGTCTCTATTGTGCCTACAATCTACGGAGAGAATGTGGTTATAAGGGTTCTCGGTTTCAGCGGTGCCCTTCTCAGACTTACAAATCTGGGTTTCCATGAGCATGATATAAGAAAATTGAAAAGTCTGTTTTCAAAACCCCATGGCATGATAATAGTTGCAGGACCAACAGGAAGTGGAAAGACCACAACAATCTATGCTGCCATGAGGGAGATCAATCTCCTTGAAAGGAATGTCCTGAGTATCGAAGACCCTGTTGAATACAGGATGAGCTTTGTAAGACAGGTTCAGGTAAATGAAAAGATTGGCCTCGATTTTGTTCTTGCTGGAAGAAACTTCATGCGGCAGGACCCTGATGTAATCTTTATTGGAGAGATCAGGGATGAGGAGACGGCAAGGATTGCCATAAGGGCCTCTATAACAGGCCATCTTGTTCTGAGCACACTCCATACAAATGACGCCGCCACAGCGGTACCAAGACTCATTGACCTCGGGGTCGATAGATTCCTCCTCAGTTCATCACTACTTGGGGTGATAGCCCAGCGACTTGTAAGGCTCCTCTGCCCCCGATGTAAGATTGAATACCCGATTAATCCTGATACCCTCTCTGAACTCATTTCCCAGACCGCTGATCCTGAGCTCCATGTAATGATTCAGAAGACCA
>Ga0197142_1004702_pt1 | contig 10945 bp, 8 predicted proteins | sample GBS60_MetaG_FD_148614 | JGI IMG/M metagenome (GOLD analysis project Ga0197142, IMG submission 148614) | Sediment microbial communities from Great Boiling Springs, Gerlach, Nevada, United States - GBS 60_MetaG | ecosystem: Environmental > Aquatic > Thermal springs > Hot (42-90C) > Sediment... | reverse complement strand
TATCATCCTGCCTTTCCGCCTGAGGGAAGCTGTCGCCTCTGTCTGGTGGAAATAGAGGGAGCGCCCAAGCTTGAGCTGGCCTGCGCCACGGTGGTGCGAGAAGGTATGGTGGTGAAAACACAGAGCAACAAAGTTAAGGAGGCCCGTCGCTCAGTGCTTGAGTTCCTTTTAGCCGAGCATCCCCTTGATTGCCCCATTTGCGATAAAGCTGGCGAATGCCAGCTTCAGGATTATTATGAACTCTATGGACTTTTTGAAAGTCAGTTCCGAGAGGCGAAGGAAAAGAAAGATAAACTGGTTCGTCTGGGCCGCCAGCTTATTCTTGATCGCGAAAGATGCATTCAATGCACCCGTTGCGTCCGCTTTCTGCTCGAAGTCACCAGAACCGGGGAACTCGGCGTTTTTGAAAGGGGAATCAAATCTATCATTGGCTTTTATGAAGGCGAACCGGTTGATAATAATTATTCTGGCAATCTGGCTGAGATTTGCCCGGTGGGTGCCATAACCGATCTTGATTTTCGTTTTAAAACGCGGCGCTGGCTTCTTGACAGTCGGCCTTCCCTTTGTCCATGGTGCAGCCGTAACTGCGCTATCAATATTGAATTTCATCTAGGTTTGGCCAGAATCGAATTAGGTCAGAGGGTATTTCGTATCCGGAGCCGGGAAAATCCCCAGGTTAATCAATACTGGATCTGCGACCTCGGTCGTTATTCCTATCGTTATCTCGATGAAAACAGAATTGACCGACCCTATCAGCTGGTCCATGGACGGCGAATAAATCTCAGCTGGGAGAAATTATTTCTCCTTCTCAGTGAGAAAATTAAAGCTCTGAGAATCAGGAAAAGAACTTCGCGCATAGTCCTCGTTTTGAATTCAGCTTTAACTAATGAAGAACTTTTCCTGATCAGACGACTCTTTCTTGAAGAGCTTGCTGTTTCGCGATTCATCTTCTGTGATCCGCCTGATGAAAAAGGAGATGGTTTTCTTTTGACAGCTGAAAGAGTGCCTAACCGGCGTGGCGTCGAAAAGCTTGGTTTTGAGATTAGATCCCAGGAAGAAGTTATCAAAGAAGATAAAATTGATTTACTGCTTATTTTTGCGGCTCACTTACCTGAAAAAATGCCCCTGAACTGGCTTTCCCCGGTGGCCAGCCGGATTGGAGCCAAATTTCTCTTTGCTTCCCAGGAGTCAAAATGGAGCCAGCTTGTAGATTTTGTGGCTCCCGTAACCCCTGTGGCTGAAAAAGCCGGTTCCTTTATTAATGTTGATGGCCAGATGCAGAGCTTTGAAGCTGCCTTGAATCCCTGGGGCGAAAGCCGGCCAGAATGGGAAATTCTGGTTAATCTGGCCAGGGAGATTCCGGTTAATTACCGTTATTTTGGCCGGTTTAATTCTCCTCGAGCCATTCGGGAGGCAATGGCTGAAGAAAAATTGATTACGAGTGAGAGGCCATGATTATTGATTGGCTCATTGTCTTCATTAAGATTGTTCTGGCTCTGGTCTGGTTTTTAACCCTGACTCTTTATCTCACCTGGTTAGAGCGAAAGGAAAGTGCGGTTATTCAGGACCGAATCGGGGCAAATCGGGCGGAAATTCTCGGTCTGAGAGTGCTGGGCCTTTTCCAGCCTTTTGCTGATGCCATTAAAATGATTTTTAAGGAAGACTTTGTTCCTCCCTTTGCTAATCGCTTTCTCCATACCATTGCTCCCTTCCTGAGCTTTTTCTTTGTAGCCATTACAATTTCTGCTGTGCCCTTTGGCGATAATATCCGGATTGGTGGCCGGGAAATAAGCCTGCAGATTTTTGATGCTAATGTGGCTCTTCTTTTTGTTCTGGCCATGCTTTCCCTGGCCATCTATGGCATCGTTCTCAGTGGCTGGGCCTCCCGTAACCGTTATACGCTTCTTGGCGGCATGAGGGGAGCCGCCCAGCTGATTTCCTATGAAGTGGCCCTGGGTCTTTCGCTTGTCGGCGTAATTATGGTTTTCCCCTCCCTTCGTCTGCAGGATATTGTCTATGAACAGGGGAAACTTCTTTTTGGCTGGTTACCCAAATGGGGCATTTTCCTTCAGCCGCTGGCCTTTTTAATTTTCCTTTTTGCCGCTCTGGCTGAAACCAAGAGGGTGCCTTTTGATTTGCCTGAAGGCGAATCAGAAATTATTGGTTTCTTTACTGAATATGGCGGCCTGAAATGGGGCATGTTTATGATGACTGACTTCATGGAAATTATCATTGTTTCCTGTTTGCTGACCACCCTTTTCTTCGGAGGCTGGCAGGTTCCCTGGCTCGGGCCTGATGGTTTTCATTTTCCCTGGGGCTGGGATTGGTGGCTGCCTCGCTGGTTGGTTGTTCTTCTCCAAGTTGTAGCCTTTAACCTTAAAGTTTTCTTCTTCTGCTGGTTCCAGATCCTGGTCCGCTGGACCTATCCCCGCTTTCGCTATGACCAGGTGATGGACTTTGGCTGGAAACTTTTGATTCCCTTGAGCCTCTTTAATATTATGGCTACCGGAATGATTATGAGTGTGATCAAATGATCAAGCTGCTTGGTTATTTCTTCGAAATTATTCGGGGTAGCTGGATTACCTGCCGCCACTTTGTTGTCAATATGTGGTTTCATGTCCTCAAGGTTCTGGGGATAAGAACGAGGCGCCGGGGCGCGGTCACAATCCAGTATCCAGAAGAGAAAAAAGAAATTGCCCCCCGTCACCGGAGTCTTCATCGGATGATGACTCGAGAAGATGGCCGGCCGCGTTGCGTCGCCTGTATGCTCTGCCTGACCGTATGTCCTTCTGAATGCATTTATATTGAAGCGGCTGAAGATCCTGACCCTGAAATTCAAAAGTATCCCCGCAAATTTATTATTGATCTTAGCAGATGCTGTTTTTGCGGTTTCTGTGTTGAGGCCTGTCCGGAAGATGCCATCCGGATGGATTCAGGTAAAATTGAATTGGCCACCTATAGCCGGGAAGACCTTATTTACGACCTCAACCGGCTCATCAACTGATGGTTCAACGCCTTTTCTTGGGGAATTTTGAAATCTGGGCCTTGCGCGAGGGCTACTTCTATCTTGATGGCGGGAGCATGTTCGGGGTTGTCCCCAAGGTTATTTGGGAGAAAAAGACCCCCGCTGACCATCTGAACAGAATCTGTCTGGCCACAAATTCTCTCTTGATTCGTTCAGATAAAGGGAATGTTTTGGTCGAGACAGGTTTGGGAGAAAATTGGCCAGCTAAATTTAAAGAAATTTATGCTATCAGGCTTGAACCTGGCCTGAAAAAAGCGCTGAGCCTGGCGGGCTTGAGGCCTGAAGATATTGATTTTGTCATCAATACCCATCTTCATTTTGATCATTGCGGTCATAATACGGAGAAAGAGGGCGAAAAATTCAAACCAACTTTTCCCCGGGCAATCTATTTCATTCAAAAGGGTGAATGGGAAGCGGCTCTAAATCCCAATGAAAGGGATAAATCAAGCTATCTTAAGGAAAATTTCTGGCCTCTTCTTGAAGCTGGCCAGGTTGAACTCATTGAGGGTGATAAAGAAATCATTCCCGGAGTAAAAATAGTTTTGACCCCAGGCCATACAGCTTTTCATCAGAGTGTTCTCATCTTCTCTGAGGAGAGGAAACTTTTCTTTGCAGGTGACCTTCTGCCCACCTCCGCCCACGTTGGCCTTCCTTATATCATGAGTTTTGACCTTTTCCCCCTGGAAACATTAAAAACAAAAAAGAAGTGGCTTAATCAGGCAGTGGAAGAAAAATGGATTATGGCCTATGTTCATGATCCCGATTGTTTTTTTTCTCTGATCGGCAAGGAAAAAGAAAAATTCTTGCCCATAGCTTTAAAAGAGTGGCCAGAAGGGGAATAAGCTACAAGCAAACCATTAAAAATTCTTGAAAAGATAAGCTTTTTCAAAGAGATAGAATTTCTCAAGATAATAAAAGACTCAAAAGGGCTGGAAATTTTTTTCATGGCTGCGCTTGAGCGTATCTTTTCAGCCTTTATGGTCTCGGCATCATTCTCTTTGTTTAGCGGTCAAATTCATGAGTTTGAAACCTCTGATTTTTTCTAAAGCTTTTGGCCATCCTGTGGCGGTTCGAATAAGGCTTCTTGAGCCCGGATACTTTATACTTCCTTTTATGTCGGAAAAATGCTAAACTAAGGAACTAAACTAATTTTAGCATTTATAAGGAGGAAATAAATGAAACCAAAAGCCACGGTAGAGGAGCTTCTGGCTAAAGCCGAGCAGCCCTCAAAGGATGCTCTACGGCTCCATCCCTTTTATCGAGGTAAAATTCAGGTAACTTTAAAGTGCCGGATCAAGAGCTTTGATGATTTCGCCATCTGGTATACACCCGGTGTTGCGGCTCCCTGTAAGGAAATTGCCAGGGACCGAGAAAAGGTATTTGAATACACCAATAAAGGTAATGCAGTCGCTGTCGTGACTGATGGCTCGAGAATTCTGGGGCTGGGTGATATTGGACCCGAAGCTGGATTGCCCGTTATGGAAGGTAAGGCCCTGCTTTATAAATATCTTGGCGGTGTTGATGCCTATCCTATCTGTCTGGCTACCAAGGACCCTGATGAGTTCATTCAGGCGGTTAAATGGCTTCAGCCGAGTTTCGGCGGGGTTAACCTTGAGGATATTGCCCACCCCAAGTGTTTTTATATCCTGGAAACACTTCGCCGGGAATGTGAAATTCCAGTCTGGCACGATGATCAACAGGGAACAGCCTGCGTGACTCTGGCCGGGCTTATCAATGCGGTTAAGATTGTGGGGAAAAAGCTTCAGGATATCAAGGTGGCTCTGGTTGGGGCTGGAGCGGCCAATATCGCGATTGCCCGTCTGATAATCGCCGCCGGCGTTGATCCAGGGAACATAATTGTCGTTGATTCGCGGGGCATCCTGCACAAGGACAGGGGTGATCGGGAGACACTTCAGACCAAATATAAAGAAAAATGGGAGCTTTGCCTCAAAACCAACGCTGAGGGCATAAAAGGAGATATACCTGAGGCAATGAGAGGGGCCGATGTTTTAATTGCCGCCTCCAAACCAGGGCCAGGGACAATTAAAAAAGAATGGGTGGCCTCAATGGCTAAAGACGCCATCGTTTTTGCTGAGGCCAATCCAGTGCCCGAAATCTGGCCATGGGAAGCCAAAGAAGCAGGCGCAAGAATTGTCGCCACCGGTCGCTCCGATTTCCCCAATCAGATTAATAATTCTCTCGGCTTCCCTGGGATTTTCCGGGGCGCGCTGGATATTCGGGCCACCACAATTACCGATGAGATGTGCATTGCCGCGGCTTATGAACTGGCCAAGGTCGCGGAAGATAAGGGTATTCACGAAGAATACATCATCCCGACGATGGAGGAGTGGGAAGTTTTTCCTCGAGAGGCCGTGGCTGTAGGTAGCAAAGGCATTGAACAGGGAGTGGCCAGAGTGAAATTGCCGGCTGATGTTCGTTATAAAATGGCTGAGGAAACTATCAGACAGGCCCGGGAGCAGGTCCAGATGTTGATGCGAGAGAAATTTATCCTTGATCCTGATGAGAAATAATTGAGTTTTAATTTCACGGAACTTCTAAATTTCGCCACGAAAAAAAGAGTCTTTATATCCAAATAATCGTAAGTCTTCTTTTTGTAGCCTTAAAAATATTATTTGATATTATTGGGGGTACTGATCAAAAGGAAGTGACATCTTCTGGCCAGAAAAGTCCATAAAAGTGTTTTGCTTAATAATAAAAATTATAAAAACAAAAAATTTCTTAAACCAGTTAAACGTTAGCTTGAAACAGTAATTCAATTCAAAAAGATATGAGCTAATTTCAATTAAGCTCAAATTTATTTGTGTTTCAATAAATTTGACAAAAGGAATTTTCTGTGATAATAATTTTAGCGATCTTCGAAAGATGATTTTGGCTGAGGTAAAAAAATAGAACCTGAGTCAAGATCAGATCAAAGGGAAAATTGTGGCTCGCCATAATTTCGCAATTAATCATCTTGCCAATTAAGTGCCAAAGGCCAGGGTAAAAGGTCAATTAACAGAGAAAGGAGGTGAGAGTGGAAAGGGTTATTCCAAAAAAGCGGAAAAAATGCGGAGCAAGAAATAACTGATTTATAAGGGAGGTAAAAAGATGAAGAAAATAAGTTCAGTCTGGTTGATGGGTTTGTTTTTAGCTTTCATTATGGCAAGCTGCGCCAAGCCCCCTACTCAGGAAATGGACGCAGCTAAAGCCGCTGTTGAAGCCTGCAAGGCTGAAGGTGCTGATATTTATGCCCAGGACGAGTTCAAGAAGCTGAGTGATGATTTACAGGCTGCTTTGGATCAGGTTACCGCTAAAAAATATAAGGAAGCCAGAGAGGCCCTGATCAAGATTAAAGCCGATGCTGATGCTCTTAAGGAGACTATTCCAGCCAAAAAAGAACAAGCTAAGAATGAAGCCCTGGCTGCCCAGCAGGAAGCCAGAGCAGCCCTGGACGAGGCCAAGGCTTTACTCGAAAAAGCACCGAGAGGCAAAGGTACCAGAGCTGATATCGAAGCCTTTACAGCTGATCTTAAAGGTCTTGAAGATTCCTTCCCTGAGATTCAGGCAGCCATTGACAATGGTGATTATTTCGGAGCCAAGGACAAAGCCGTGGCCATTAAGGACAAGGCCAATTCTATCTCCGAGCAGATAAAGCAGGCTATCGAGAAGGTAAGAAGGTAAAGGAAAAAAAATAAATTAATCATTAGGGACCAAAAAAATTAAACTGTTGCTTTTTTTCGAAAGGAAAAGTTAATTTAAATGTGAAGCAGATATTATTTCTGCTGATTATCTTGGTAACCATTGCCTGTCGCGAGGCGCCAGTCCTTCCCGAGGCGAAAGAGGCTAAAGAGCTGGAACAGCGCCTCTGGGAGGCTGGTGCCTCTATTTTTATTCCCGAAGATTATGAGCTTTTCCGCACCTCCCTCCGCATTGCCCGAATTCATGAAATTCGGGAAAGAGGCCGTTTCCCGCTCTGGCGTAAGATGGAGCCAGTCAGGAAGGAATACAAGGAGCTTATCGTCAGAGGGGAGCATCTTCTTGGCTTAATTGAAGAAAAAAAGAATAAGCAACAAAATTCCTTAATTTCAGAGCTTGAGAAGCTTGAAGGCTTTTTGGAGCGAATGCGCCTCATCAGTTCTGTCATTAATGAAAGCCATGGAATCAGAGAGAGGGTGACCAGAGCAGAGCTTCTTTTAATTGAAACTCGAAAGCAGATAGAAAAAGGTAATTTCAGAGAAGCTGAAAGGACAATTTTCTCAGCTCATCAGCTGGGAAGAAGTGCCAGGCAAATTATTCTTGATCTTTTTAAAAGATATCTTGATGAAGGGTATTTGAACTTATGGCAGAAAATGGCTGAGGAAACCATTGCTGAATCCAGGAAAAGAAACAGCCTGGCCATAGTTATAGATAAACTGGAAAAGAAACTCTGTGTTTATTCCGGTGGGGTGAGAAAGGCAATTTATGAGGTAGGGCTGGGCCGATTCAGCCTGGCTGATAAGGTTCATGCTGGCGATGAAGCCACACCTGAGGGGAAATATAAAATTATTAAAAAAATTTTGAACAGTAAATATTATAAAGCCCTTCTCCTTGATTATCCTAATGAGGATGATCGTCGCCGCTTCGCGGAAATGAAGAAAAAAGGTCTTATTCCGCATCAAGTGGGTATTGGTGGCTTGATCGAGATTCATGGCGGCGGTCAGGATGGACTGACTTATGGCTGTATTGCCATGGAGAACGAGGCCATGGATGAGCTTTTCCGGCTGGTTGAAGTGGGGACACCGGTGACTATTGTCGGAACTTTCAATCGTGAATCGCCTGTGCTCAAATTGGTCAAAGATTTATAGGCCACGAAATTATATAAAAGAATAGCCCGAGAATTTTTATTTATCAGAATAAGGTTTAAAGAAAAGAAAGCGTGAAGAACGGCAAAACAGATTGAAAAGAAAACAGGATAAAAGAAAAAGGAAAAAACAAAGAGAAAAGAAATCCATGAAGTCAGAAATGAATGGCAATATCAATCAAATGGAGGGTAAGACTTGCCAGAATTTCACGCGTCGATGCAGGAAAAGACTCATTTTAAGTTTGGCAGTTATTGTTGGCCTTTATCTTATTCTGGATGTAATTGGTCTTATAATTTCCTGGCCTGGAGGCTTAAGAGTAGAGATAAGCCCGGAGAAAAAAGCCTCTCTTGATCCCGCTCGCCTCAGACGAGAAATCGCTCAGCTTGAGAAGAGACTTGCTTCCCTCAGGCCAAAGGGCATTTATATTCTCATCGATAGTGGTGCCAATCGCCTTCTTCTCAAAAAGGGAGACAGCGTATTAAGAGAAGCCGTGGTTTCCTGCGGCTCGGGCAGCATCCTCGAGGAGCCAGGAGGCAAGAGACGTTGGATTTTCGATACCCCTCGAGGCGAATTTACAGTCAAATCCAAAATTGTTGATCCTGCCTGGGTAAAGCCTGACTGGGCTTTCATTGAAGAAGGCAAAAAGCCACCCAGGGACTGGCGGGAAAGAATTGAGCCTGGGGTTCTTGGCGACTATGCTCTGGGCTTTGGCAATGGTTATTTTATTCATGGTACTCTTTATTCGCGGCTCCTCGGCCGCAATGTGACTCATGGTTGCATTCGGGTTGGTGATGAAGACCTGGAAGTGGTCTTCAGGCACACCCAGATTGGTACCAAGATTTATATTTATTAAAAAAACCGGAGCTATTTTTTAATGTGGTTTTTCCGACTTTCGTGTAGGTAATTATGGGATCGAAATATAAGGCAATAAGAATAAGAGCCAGCTCAAAGAGCTTCCAATTAATGTCTATCTCATTGAATATCATTAAGTTACAATTTATAAGCACTAATTCACGGGCCTCAGATTCTAAAAAGCCGGCGGAATTTATTGGCTCTCATTAAGATTTTATGAATTCCTTTACCCGACAGAAAACCCGGAAGAACCTTTAATATTAGCCTGATGGAATTAAGGGATATGATTGGAATAAAAAATATTTTCGCAGGGAATAAATTTTGGTTTGAGTTAAAGTTTTGGTGAGCGGCAAGATTATTAATTTCATAAAAAATCAAATCCTGTGAACCTGATTTTAGAATTTATTAATAAGTGCATTTTGAAAAACAGAAGTATATCTGATTAGGCCAGAAAAGGCTTTAAAAGGATAAAATTGGGATAAAGCTCGAGAAAGAAAAGCCGATGAAAACCTTTTTAACCATAATTTTAATTGGCCAAGCACTTTTCTTTCTGGCCGCACCTGCCTCTTCCCCCCGGGACTTTCCTGGCTTTGCTTCTGGTCAAAAAGGACAGGAAATGGCCCCCCTTTTAATAAAAAGTCTGCTTTTAAATCAGGAGCTTAAGCTGGCCTCAGCGCCTCAAATTTATTTTCTTTTAAACTTGAACGAAAAGAAAATCGAGCTCAAGGCCAGAGGACTGATTTTAAAGGAATGGAAAATAGCCCGAATCAGACGCTGGGGGACCCATCCGGAGCTGAAAATTTTGACTCTTGAAAAGAAATCGGCCCTTTTTGCTCCCAAAAGGAAAAAAATAAAACCCGGGGAAATACAGAGCTCAGGTACCTTTGAACTTGAGGCTCTTGAGCTTAAGGATATGCCCACAGTTTATACTCTGAGATTTAAGGAAGGTGTGAAAATTTATGTTCGGCCAGGGGCGAAGAAACTGGCTGGCCATCTGGCGAGCGTCGGCTTTTTTCTTCGCTGGTATGGCTGGTTCCCCTTAGAAAGTCTATTTTCCCGGATTTCAAAAAAGCGGATAAAACTCATAGAAATAACCCTGGCTTCAGGAGAAGAAGCCAAAGCTATGTACTGGGGCCTGCTTGAGGGTATGAAAGGCCTCATTTATACCCTGCCTGAAAAACCAGTCGAGTTGAAATAAGAGAAAAAGCAAAATTAAATCCCTCTGGGCTGATTTAAAAAGCAAATATGTCTGGTTACGGGGTTTATCTATCTTTTTCAATCAGGCTAAATAAATCCTTCAGAGTTTTCCCTGAGATTATAAAACTTTTGGTGGAGATTAGAAAAAAGCCAGGAAGGACCGCTTGAGAATCTCAATTTTTTTGCTTCCCCTTGCTTTTTGTAGATATTTTAAAATTCAATGATATTAATGAGAAGGGTGAAAGTTGGGCCAAAGGCCAAATAGTTTTTTCTGGAGCCATGATTATCTATGAAAGCCAGAGGGGAAAAAATAATAAGAGAAGGGCAGGGCAGTCAGGCCAGGATAGGGGCGAAATCAGGCAATTTTTGATTAATTTAATATAAATTTTTGCAAAAAATACTTGACAAAATTTCACTCAACTTTTATTATATTAAATGAATCCCATGAGGAGGTGAGAAAATGCCAAAGATTATCGGAATTGATTTAGGCACAACTAATTCTGTTGTCGCCGTTATGGAAGGTGACAAAGTCACTGTTATTGCCAATGAAGAGGGTAGTCGCACCACCCCTTCAGTCGTTGCTTTTACGCCGAAGGGGGAGCGCCTGGTTGGTCATGTAGCCAAGCGCCAGCGTGTGACTAATCCTGAAAATACAATTTATTCCATCAAGCGTTTTATGGGGCGTCGCTATAACGAGGTCCTTGAAGAAATCAGGCAGGTTCCATTTAAGGTAGTTGAGGGGCCTAATGGCGATGCCTGGGTTGAGGTTATGGGGAAAAGGTATGCGCCGCCTGAAATCTCGGCCATGATACTGCAGAAGCTCAAGAAAGCCGCTGAAGATTATCTCGGGGAAAAGGTCGAGAAGGCGGTGATTACAGTTCCCGCATATTTCAATGACGCCCAAAGGAAAGCCACCAAGGATGCTGGTCGAATTGCCGGTCTCGATGTTGTCCGGATCATTAATGAGCCGACGGCTGCTGCTTTAGCCTATGGCATGGATAAGAAGAAAGATCAGATTATTGCTGTCTAT
>Ga0197142_1004701_pt1 | contig 10946 bp, 8 predicted proteins | sample GBS60_MetaG_FD_148614 | JGI IMG/M metagenome (GOLD analysis project Ga0197142, IMG submission 148614) | Sediment microbial communities from Great Boiling Springs, Gerlach, Nevada, United States - GBS 60_MetaG | ecosystem: Environmental > Aquatic > Thermal springs > Hot (42-90C) > Sediment... | reverse complement strand
GAGGCTTTACCCTGATTGAATTGCTGGTGGTGATTGCGATTATCGCAATCTTAGCGAGTATCTTGTTCCCTGTGTTTGCGCAGGCGCGTGAGTCGGCTCGTCAGGTGAACTGTATCACGCGCTTCAACCAGGTTGGGCGTGCGCTGGTGATGTACACCAGCGACTATGACACGATGCAGCCGTTAACCCAGTACTTTGCCTCGTTTGGCGGGCAGGAGAACTGCGACGATCGCATCTTGGCGCAGTTGCTGATGCCGTATGTGAAGAACTGGCAGATGTTCCGCTGCCCGTCCGATCCGCAGGCGACGGACGAAATTCTGGACGCTTGCCCGCAGGATAATGAGCCGCCCCCACCACAGCAGTGCATTCGCGAGTACCGCTGGGCGCTCAAGACGAACTTAGGCTACAACTATGTGTACCTTTCGCCGATTATGGAGCGTTCGGGCGGCGGCGGTGGGTATCGCGGCTGGTACAACGCGCCTGCCAGCGATGCACAGATTGGGCAGCATGCACGCACGATTGCCTTCGTTGACAGCCTTTGGTGGCGCGACCCGTTGACGCGCCAGCCGCTGTGCGGTGGCAACTGGATTGTGATGCCACCGTGCCGCTACTACCGCGACGCCTCTGGACGCACCTACGACACATTTACCATCGTGCGTCAGGAGTGCGACAGCGGGCGCGCGGGTGGGTGGTACGACTATCAGAGCAACTCCTGCGCTCGCTTGGCGCGTCCCGCCTGCTGGCGTCTGCAGACCGCGACGGGCTGGTACACCTGGATGGAGTTCGGCGGCGCATGGCCGTTCCATCGTCGCGAGCGGATGACCGTCGTGTTCGCCGATGGGCATGCGAAGACCTATACCCCCTCCCAGTTAGGGCGCGGCTGCGATGTGCGTCCGCAGTGCGGCGGTTTCATCAACGACCTCAACGAATACCTGTGGGATCTGGATGACGGCGGCGTCCCCATCAACTAAGGCGGTGAAACGCGATGCAAGTCTCCAAACCCGTTGCCGTTGGGATTATCGTTGTGGCGCTGTTGGCGCTGGGGCTGTCGCTCTGGTTCACGACGCGAAGCGGGGGGAACCAACCGCCCGAAACCGTGTATCCGAAATCGGATCCCTCGCAACCAGGTCTGGACACGCTTGGCGTTCCAGAGTACACAGGGTCTGGACCCGCGTCGCCGCCGCCGATAGGTTCTGGCGGGCGACGCTAATCACTGGGGGCGGGGGGCGAACCTCCCGCCCTTATCCCATTCCCACTCCTGGCGCGCAGGGCGCAATCGGGAAAACCCGCTCTGCGAGTTCGCGCACAGCAGGCAGCGTTTTTTCGGGCGTAAGCGTCAGCAGAATCACTGTGCCGCCTGCGCCGCCTGCGCCTGCCAACTTTGCACCCAGCGCGCCGTGTTCCCGCGCGCACGCGACCAACTGATCAAGGCTCTCGCCGCTGCCGCCCAAGTCGCGGATGATTGCATAGTTCTCGTTCATCAGGTGGGCAAGGCGCATCCAGTCTTGCTCAAGCAAGGCGCGCTTGGCTTCCCGCGCCAGCCTGCCGATGCGCTGCATGCCGTCCACCACGCTGCGCTCGCCCGCTTCCCAGCGGGCGCGTAGGCTCGCGTGTACCGCGCCCGAAAAGCGCGTTCCGCCTGTGGTCGCCAGCCACAGCGGTATCTGTGCGCCGCGCAGGTAGCCCATCAGCGGCTCCACCATTGCCCACGGCTCGTGTGGGTCTGCGCCCAGCCCCTGCTTGTCGCGGAACTCCATCAGGTTCAGCCCGCCCCAGACCGCCATGTAAAAGTCCTGATAGCCGCAGGCGACCTGGAGCAGGTGCGCCTCGATCTGCCGCACGCGCTCTGCAAAGGCGTGAGGCGCATGCCATGCTTCGCCGCGATAGTGCAGCAAGCACGCAACAATCGCCGTTAGCAACGCCGACGAGCCTGCCAGCCCCGACTGCGCGGGAATGTCGGTCTCGATGCGCAAGGCAAATGGCGCACTCTCAATTGTGAAGCATAACCCTTGCAGCGCCACGCGACAGACATCAAACTCGTCGCCTGCCAAATCCAGCGTGTCGGGCGTGAGCAACTGCGTAGGGGACTGAAAAGTGAGGCGCGCGGCGGGCTCCAGAGTGCATCGCGCCCGCAGGGGGATTGCAGTGGAGATGACCGTACCCCCGTACATATCGCTGGGGTTACCCACAATCCCTGCCCGCCCAGGCGCGGAACTGCGAATGGTACGCACGGGAATCGGTTCCACCCCGCAGCTCGGATTCCTGCTGACACAGCGCTTGTGGTGTCTTTACAGCTTCACCTGTCCGCCGAGCAGCAGCGCCATCGCCCAGCCGATGAAGCCGACGATGAGCGCGCCGATGAACCCGACCAGGAAGGGCTTGAACCCGACGCCCTTGAACACGCGGAACGAGGTCGCCAAGCCGACCGCCGCCATCGCCGTGCCCAGCGCACGGGAACCCCAAGTCTCGCCGACAGCTTTGGTGAACTCCTTCCATCCTGCCTCGTCCCAGATGCCGAAGGCGAGCCCATTTGCAAGTTGTGCATCGCCGATGGAGCGCACAATCGCCATCGCGATAAAGCCCAACACGAACGCAGGGAGCAACTTGGTGAGGCTGATTTTGCTGCCCGTGCCGTTGCCCGCCAACATCTGCCGACGCAGATACAGATACGATAGCAGCGGCACCACAACCGCCAAGAACAGGTTGCGCGTGAGCTTGGTCACCGTCGCCGATTTAAGGACAGTCTCATCGTTGAACACCTCCTTGTAGGTCAGCGCGGCACCGACCACCTGCGAGGTCTCATGTACCGCCGTGCCCAAAAATAGCCCAATCTGCTCGGAGGTGTGCAGGATATGTGGTGCAAGATAAGGGTACAGGAACATCCCCAACAATCCAAACAGCGTGATGTTCGCTACGGCGTAGGCGACCTCTTTCTGCTCCGCTTTGATAGCGGGCGCGACCGACACAATCGCCGTCACGCCGCAGATGCCTGTGCCCGCCGCAATCAGCGTGCCCAACCGCTCTGGTAGGTTCAGCACGCGGTTAATCCACGCGATGAAAATCAGCCCGCCGAAAATCGCCGCTGCGACCACTGGAATGCCCCACACGCCCAACTTAAACACATCCAACAGGCTGAGCTTGATGCCGACCAAGATAATGCCCAAGCGCAAGATTTTTGTCGTGCTGAACTGAATGCCTGCCTCGATGCTCTTGGGCAAGGGCAACAAGTTGCGCAGCAGAATGCCAATCACGATTGCCGTTAGCACGGCGGAAATCGGGCTGGACTTGCCTGTGGGGTCAATCCCCTGCAGGCTCAGCACCCACGCGCCTATAGCGTTCGTGCGGGATAGCGACCAGCATTATCGCTACCGAGAGTAGGAAGCCTGGCAGGATCTTCACTACCCCGCCCCAGTTTGGCACACCAAATAGGGCGTTCAACAGCCAGTTCGGCTTCTCTACTTGCGTCTCTATCGAATTTGTTTGCGTTGCCATTGCTGTCTACCTCCTGTCTCCTGCCTAAAATTCTCGCCCCCACCCCCGCCCTCCCCGCAAGCGGGGAGGGGGTCTGCCTTCCTCCCCCGTTGACGGGGGAGGTCAGGAGGGGGGGGCATCACTTGCCAAAAACCCGACGCCTTGGCTTAGTAAGCGTCTGCGAGTGCGCAGACATTCTTGCCCAGCTCTAGCTCTTGCGCCTTCTCTTCGTCGGGCACGAGCAGCCCTGCGTTCACGCGCTTGATGTCCACATACTGGGGCGGGAACACAGGCAGCGTGCTGAGCATAAACTCGATGAACGCTTCCTTGCTCGGCGACTGGTACTCGCGCGGATTGTTGCGCTTGATGTTGCCCAGCGTGTCATAGAAGGTTCCGTCAGGTCGCCCTTCGCGGCTTGCGGTCGCAAAGTGCGCGGGGAACACCAGCGTCTCGTCGGGCAGTACGAGCAGCTTCTTGTAGAGCGACTCGTAGTGAATCGGCGCCCACTCCTGTCCGCGCCCGCCCAAGTCGGGACGCGCCACCGACACGATGAAGATCGAGTCGCCTGTAAACAGGTAGCGGTCGTTCACCAAGAACGCCATGTTGCCCAGCGTGTGCCCTGGAATGTGGATGCCCTTGAGCGTAGCGTTCCCGAACTTGAAGGTGAAGCCGTCCTTGAGGTACTCGTATTCAATCGTCGCGGGCAGCATGTCGATGGGGTGGATGCCGTCGTAGGGGTGTAGGAAGTACGGCACGCCCAGCTCTTTCGCGAGTTTCGGTCCGCCGCTGATGTGGTCGGCGTGCGCGTGCGTGTCGAAGATGCCGACGATTTTGAAGCCTTCGCGCTCGGCAAGGTTCGTGTATTGCTCGGTGTGGCGGGTCGGATCAATCAAGATGCCCTCGCCATTGCTCACGACGGCGTAGGCGAGGTCGCCACGCGCCACGCGAATAATCTGGTACAGTGCGACATCCTTGACCTCTTCGATGCGGCGCACGCGGTAGTAGTTGCCCCACGCAATCATGCCGCCTTCGAGGTTGACCGCTTCGTAGCCGCGCTCGCGCAGCACGCCCGCCACATAGTCGGACGAACCGCCCTTCGCGCACACCACCACAATAGGCTTGCCCTTCGGCACGCGGCTGACGCTTGCTTCCTCATCCTCAATAAACTGGAAGTATGGAAAGTGCAGGGTCTCGAAGGGGTTGCGCCCCTCAATCTTCCAGCGCTCGAACTCGTCCTGATTGCGTACATCCAAGAGCAGGAACGAATCGCCGCGCTCAATCATCTCATCCAGCTCTGCTACAGTAATCGCCGTTTTGGTTAGTGTAGCCATTGTCATACCTCCCTATTAGGATAGTGTTTCGGAAGCAGTTTGCGCTGCTTCCAATTGGTTAGAGGCGTGGGAGGGGATGAAGGATTCAGAAGGGGTTTGGGATTATGCAGACCGACAGGCGGTGCGCTCTGGCGTGCGACGCCGCCTGCGCTGGTTCCGCGCCCGCGTCTGTGTAGCTGCCCAACGAGATGGGCTGCACATACAGGTCGCTGCTGAAGTTGAAACTTGTTGGTTGCGGGTTGAACAGGCGGCGACACGAGGTGGAGCAATTCGCGTGCCAACTGTCTGGCGTGCCTTCGTGATTAACGCGGGTTTCGGGGAAGGTTTGCTCTGTTGCAATCATACCTCCTCCCGCAAGGGGGAAGGGTACTATCTGCGGACGCTTTGCCATTAACGATACACTCGTCGGGTACAATCACTGTGAGGAGAAGCCTATGAGCGTCATCGACTATACGGAGATGGTGCGTCGGCAGCGCACTGCACCGCTTTCGGAAGTAGATCCCGAAGTATACGCGCTCATCCAGCGCGAGACCGCCCGCCAAGAGCAAAACCTGGAACTCATTGCCTCCGAGAACATCACCAGCCGCGCTGTGCGCGAGGCGGTCGGCTCCGTGATGACCGACAAGTACGCCGAAGGCTACCCTGGCAAACGCTACTACGGCGGGTGTGAATACTACGACGCGGTGGAGAACCTCGCCATCGAGCGAGCGAAGCAACTGTTTGGCGCGGAGCATGCGAATGTGCAGCCGCATTCAGGCGCGAACGCGAATATGGCGGTCTACTTCGCCGTCCTCAAGCCTGGCGACACGATGATGGCGTTAGACCTCGCGCAGGGCGGACACCTCACGCACGGCAGCCCCGTCAACTTTTCGGGGATGCTCTACAAAGTCGTGCATTACGGCGTGCGACGCGACACGGAACTCATCGACTACGACCAGCTGCGCGACTTGGCGCGTCTGCATCGCCCGAAACTCATCGTCGGCGGCGCGACGGTCTACCCGCGCGAGATCGACTGGGCAGCGATGCGCGCTATCGCCGACGAGGTGGGCGCGTACCTGATGGCGGATATTGCGCACTACGCGGGGCTAATTGCCGCAGGCGAGTACCCCTCGCCCGTACCCTACGCCGACTTCGTGACCACCACGACGCACAAAACGCTGCGCGGACCGCGCGGCGGGCTGATCCTCTGCAAGGGGGAGTACGCGCCACTCATCGACAAGACGGTGTTTCCTGGGCTGCAGGGCGGACCACTGATGCACCAGATTGCGGGCAAGGCGGTCTGCTTCCATGAGGCGTTGCAGCCCGAGTTCAAGATTTACCAGCGTCAGGTGAAGGCGAACGCGCGGGCATTAGCCTACGCCCTACAAGAGCAAGGCTTCCGCCTCGTCGCAGGCGGCACCGACAGCCACAAAATCCTGATCGACCTCACCCCGCTCGGCATCACGGGCAAACTCGCGCAGCAGGTGCTGGACAGTGTGCATATCACCACCAACAAAAACATGATCCCCTACGACACGCAGAAGCCGTTCGTGACGAGCGGGCTGCGGGTGGGCACGCCCGCCGTGACCACGCGCGGCATGCGCGAGCCAGAGATGGCACTGATTGCCGAACTGATTGCTGACGCGCTGCGCGGCTACCAAGACGAGACCGTGCTGGCGCAGGTGCGCGCCCGCGTGCGTGAACTCACCGCGCGGTTCCCCGTACACTATGTATGAGGTTGCCCCTCAAGTGAGCGTGGGGGCATCCTCAACACCCGCTGCCGAAGTGGAACAGCACGGTCAGCAGGTCGGCATCGTCCACAACCCCGTCGCAGTTGGTGTCCTCGCGGATCCAGCGCGCCGTGCTGCCGAACTGGAACAGCACCGCCAGCAGGTCGGCGTCATCGATGCAGCCATCGCTGTTGACATCCCCGTCGTGGCTCCAGCACCAAGGCAAAATTGCCAGCCCGACGCCGACCTTCAGACTGCCCACCTGCACGCGGCGCAGCAGCGTGCCGTCTGCCGCCAACTGATACAGCAGCCCGCGATCGTAGTTCGTCATCCAAATTGTGCCGTCGGGCGCATGCTCGATTCCGAACAGGATGCCCCCGCGGTCGGCTTCGGGATGCTCCGACAGCGTGCTGGTGCGTCGGCAGCCCACCTGCGGCTGGTCGAACTCGTACAGCCCCACGCGACGGCGGGGTGGGTCGTTCAAGCGCACGCCTGGGTTCTGGTCGGTCGCGACCAGGCGCACCGTCTCAGGCGTCGCGCCAATAACGCCCACATCCCAAGGCGCAGAAAACGGTCCTGATGGCGCTTGACAGCGCACGGTGTTTGTCAGCGAGCCGTCGGGGTCGGCGATAATCTCCGCCACGCCATTTTTCGCCGCCGCGTACAGGTAGTCGCCGTTGGGACTCCACTCGATTCCGTAGATACCGTCGAGATAGACGACATATTCCTCCAGTGTTTGATCATAGTAGTAGAACAGGATCGGACGCCACTGCCCTGTGGAAATCGTGTATTCCGCCATCGCGAAGGAGTTGTGCGAGAAGACCACCTTGTCGCCGTTAGGGTGGATGGCAATCCCGTGCGGGCGCGAAAAGCCCGACGACATCGTGCCCAGGCAGTTCCCGTCGAAGTCCAGTATATCGATGCGGTTGCGCAGCACATTGCAGACCCAGATTTCGCCGCGTTCGTGGTGGATGGCGACGCCGTAGTAGAAGTCGTTGGCGTTCGGCGACGGGTCGCAGATGCCCAGCGCGCCGAAGTTGCCCGATGGATAGTCGTAATACAGCACGCCGCGCTCCGCGTCACGGTCGCCAATCAGCACGCGATACTGATAGTGCTGCCCATACGCTACGGCAGCCCAAGCAAGCAACCCAGCGATAAGCACTCCTCTCATACGCATCTTCTCCTGTGCGGGCAAATTTAGACGGGAGTGCTGGGGTCGCTGTTTCGGAGGCATGCCCGTATGCATGGAGTGTTATAGCACACGCTCTGAAAGTGTGGCTTAGTCAGTGGTTTCCAGAGCGAGCTCCTGTAAACTATCCCCGTTAGGAGAGGTGGGGTATACTATAGCAGCGTCGTACCTTGAGGCGACGATGGGGAGATGGGAGTGTGCCAATCACGGCGAAGACACCTACCTGCGCTCCACGACACCCTGCGCGCGCTCACAGGTAGACCGCTTGAGGAGGCGCTACTATGAAGTGGCTGATGGCAGCAAGCTTAACGCTCTTGGTGAGTGTGTATGTCGGCTCTGCCCAACGAGGCACGCTACAACGAGTTTCCGTGGGAATACCTCGTGGACTTCTCGGAAACACCCCCAGCTACGAACCTTCTATCAGCGGCGACGGGCGATGGGTCGCTTTTTCCTCAGGTGCCAATAACCTTGTACCGAACGATACCAACAACGCACGCGATGTGTTCGTGTACGACACGCAGACTGAGACGATTCGTCGCATCTCCCTCAGCAACACGGGAGAACAAGGTAATGACGGGAGCTATGACCCGCGAATCAGCCGTAATGGGCGCTATGTGGTTTTCCGCTCGGCGGCAACGAACCTGGTGCCTGACGACACGAACAACTGTATTGACGCCTTCGTCTACGATTTGCATACAAACCAGATTACCCGTGTATCTGTCTCAAGCACGGGAGAGCAAGCCAACGACGACATCTGGGCGGTGGACATTAGCGCGGACGGGCGATTTGTGGTCTTTGAGACGCGCGCGTCGAACCTGGTTCCTAATGACACCAACGACACCTATGATATCTTCGTCCACGACCTCCATACGCGCCAGACGAAGCGCGTCTCTATCGCGAGCGACGGCAGCCAATCGAGCTTGGAAAGCCGAAGCCCTCGAATTAGCGGCGATGGAAACCTTATCGTCTTTTCGAGTAATGGCGAGCTGGTTCCCGACGACACGAATTTCGTGGAGGACATCTTCGTGCATGACCAGCGAACGGGGATTACCCGCCGCGTCTCCATCGGCTGGAACGGTCAGGAAGCCGATGAACGCTGTGTTAAGCCTGCCATCAGTGTTGATGGACGCTATGTGGCGTTTCAGTCCTCAGCCACCAACCTGGTTCCTAACGATACCAACTATATGGAGGACATTTTCGTGGTGGATTTGCAGACGAACCGCATCGAGCGTGTGTCGGTCTCCAGCAGTGGTGCGCAAGCGAATCGCTACAGCTGGTACCCTGTACTCAGCGCGGACGGGCGTTTCGTCGTGTTCCAGTCGACGGCTACGAACTTGGTGCCGAACGACACCAACAACGGCTGGGACATCTTCGTGCATGACCGTCAGACACGGCGCACCTTGCGGGTCTCGCTAACCTTTCTGGGTGGCGAGGCGGCTGGAGACTGCCTCTTCCCCGATATAAGCGCCGACGGACGCTATGTAGTCTTCCAGTCAAGTGCATCCAACCTGGTTCCCAACGATCGGAATATTCATTCCGATATTTTTGTGCGCGACACGCAGGCGGGCACAACGCGCTGCGTGTCCGTTTCGAACCCTACCCCACAAGCGAACGGCGACAGCAACTTGGGCGCACTTAGCGCAGATGGGCGATTCGTCGCCTTCAACTCGGCGGCAACGAACATGGTTGATGACGACCGCAACTACTGGCGGGACATTTTCGTGCGCGATAGGACGACGGGCACGAACCAGCGCGTCTCCCTCGCTTCCAACGGCGCAGAGGCAGACCGCGATAGCTTTACCCCCGCGCTGTCGGCAGACGGTCAAATTGTCGCGTTCGTATCCACGGCGACCAATCTGGTTCCGAACGACACCAACAACGCCCGCGATATTTTCGTCTATGATGTGCGCGCATCTACTATCCGTCGGGTCTCGGTCTCCAGTAGTGGCGTGCAAGGCAACGGCGACAGCGACATGCCTGCGCTCAGCGCCGACGGGCGGTTCGTCGCCTTCTCTTCCGCCAGCAGCAATCTTGTGCCGAACGACACGAATCGCGTCGCCGATGTTTTCGTCCACGACCTACTGACAGGTCAGACGGAGCGCGTGTCAGTTGCCAGCGACGGAAGCCAAGCGAACGGCGCCTCTGGGTTTCCCGCGCTTAGCGCGGACGGGCGCTATGTCGTGTTTGAATCGGTGGCGTCCAACTTGGTGCCGAACGACACCAACAACGCCTACGACATCTTCATCCACGACCGCCAGACGCGCCAAACGCGCCGTGTGTCGGTCTCCAGCACGGGCGTGCAAGGAAACGGCAACAGCCGATTCCCCGCTATCAGCGCGGACGGGCGCTATGTGGCGTTCGCCTCGAACGCTTCCAACTTCGTTGCGGGCGATGTGGGAATCAGCTGGGACATCTTCGTTCACGATACCCTAACGGGTGAAACCCGATGCGTCTCCCGTTCCAACACGGGCGCGCTGGGGAATAATCATTCCTCGGGGCGACCTGCCCTCAGCGGCGATGGGCGATTCGTCGCGTTTAGCTCCTCGGCATCCAATCTTGTGCCAGGCGATACGAATAATGTCGACGATATCTTCGTCTACGACACCCGCACCGAAACCATCCGTCGCGTTTCTGTGTCCGCTACAGGCGAGCAGGCGAATGGTCCCAGCATGCAAACCCGAATCAGTCAGGATGGGCGATTTGTCGCCTTTCGTTCCGAAGCGACTAACCTTGTACCCGACGACACCAACGGCTTCGCGGACATCTTCCTGTACCAGTTCGGCGCGTGCAGCGTGCCAGGCGACATCAACTGCGACGGTTGCGTTGATGATTCAGACCTGACAGCTGTACTGAGCGCCTTCGGAACCACACGCATCCAAGAGGATCTGGACAATAGCGGAACGGTTGATGACTCCGACCTGCTTCTGGTGCTGTTCCACTTCGGCGCGGGATGCTGAACGCGCTCTGGGCGAGACGCCTGCGTCCCCAGCGTGCGATTCGGGGGCGCGAGCGTCTCGCTCGCTCATTCAAGCACAAGCATTCCCCATTTATTGAGGAGTATTATAGCATACCGTGCGCTGAGGCTACGGCAGTTGGTCGGTCTTCGGATCTTTGACAGCTTGGATGCCCTCATGAACGATGGCGCTGCGGAGCGCGTAGAAATCTGCTGCCCAGCGACCTGCTTCCGTGACATAGTTGGTTCTCTTATCTGTGTTCTGGGCTGGCACAGCATCTTTCTCATCTACA
>Ga0197142_1004700_pt1 | contig 10947 bp, 7 predicted proteins | sample GBS60_MetaG_FD_148614 | JGI IMG/M metagenome (GOLD analysis project Ga0197142, IMG submission 148614) | Sediment microbial communities from Great Boiling Springs, Gerlach, Nevada, United States - GBS 60_MetaG | ecosystem: Environmental > Aquatic > Thermal springs > Hot (42-90C) > Sediment... | reverse complement strand
AAGACCTGGGTGGAGCATCTTTGGAAGCGGAATCGGCATGTCGGCCAAGTCAATTGAAGGCCGAAGTAGCTCGGCAGAGTGGACATCCAACAGCAGAATCGGTACCCCCGCCTACCGGACCGTATGCTTTGCAGGGGACAAGGGTGCCATTATGCGGCCCGGCATCTGGGGCCATGACCGCCGAAGCGGGCAGTTTGCCTCAGCCGCCTGCCCAGATGGGGGCGGACAGCCAAGCTTTGTTGGCATCCTGCCCGGCGCCCAGGGTGGCACCAACAGAGTGCAGTATGCTCAGCCCGGAGTGGCGGCAAAAAGTCATCTCCAAGATACCCGAAGGTGCCCGGGCCGTTCTGGGAGAGGTCTATTTCGAGGCGAATCTTCCTTTGCTGGGGCTAAAGGGGAAACTGATCTACGAGAAGTTATGTCGGCTGGGAGAGTTGTGCCAGTTTGATCCGCCGCCGGAATCTCTGGAAGAGGCGGAGGAATTTGAAAAAATTTGCTTTGCGCTTTTGACCGAACATGCGCTGGCTGCCGTGGAAAGTCAGTTGGAGATCGCCGGGGTACGGAAGAGGGTTTTGGAAAGTTGGCCGCCGGAAAGTTCCGCCACCGGGCCGCCTGCCTTGGAGACCAAAATGCCTCATCCACCCTTTCAGGCGGACGGGAACCAATCGGCGGTCCGAACTGGTGGAACCGAGGCCACCAGAGCGGCGGAAAGCACCGCCCTACCCGGCGCCGGAACGACTTCTCGAGAAGCCACTGCTTCGAGGTCTAGCCAAACTGCGCCCCAGGAGACGGTTCCAAGGCCAAACCGGGTTTCCCCGGAGGAGGCCGGTTCCACTCCAAGCCCATCCTCTGTCGGGGCGGTTGCGGCCGAAGCCGCTAAACCGACGGAAACGCTCCGGGTGGATATTGAACGCCTCGATGAACTGATGAATCTTGCCGGCCAATTGGTCATCAATAAGGCCCGGTTCAACCGAATCGGCGACAACCTGAAAGCACTCCTTTCGAGCCGAAATCCTTTGCAAATGTTGGAAAGGATTTCGGCGGCCCTGGAGGCGATGGGGCAGAACAACCAGTCGCTGGGGCAGAGCAGCCTGATACAAGCGAAAGATGCACGGAGAGAATTAGAGGCGCTACGGGCCACAGCACGACGAATCCACCAGGAGCTGAAAGAACTGTCCAAAGAACTTCACGTGTTGCCGCGTGCTCGACAGGCCGTCTATGAGTTGCAAGAGGCGGTACATCAATTGGACCGAGTTACCGACGGGTTGCAGCAGACGGTCATGCAGACGCGGATGGTGCCGATCGGGCCGCTCTTTACGCGTTTTAAGCGGGTGGTTCGGGACATTACCAGGCTGAACGGCAAAAGCGCCCGGCTAGTGATCTTGGGCGAAAAGACCGAACTGGACAAGCGGATGATCGACGAATTGGGCGATCCGCTCATCCACCTGGTCCGGAATGCGTTGGATCATGGCATTGAGCCGCCGGAAGTCCGAGAGGCCTTAGGTAAACCGCGCCAAGGCACGGTAACCCTGGAAGCCTTCCATCGGGGAAATAGCATTGTCATCCGGGTATCGGACGATGGCCGGGGATTGGACGCCGAGAAAATTCTCCGAAAAGCTATCGAAAAGGGCCTGGTCAGCCCGGCGGATGGCGAGAAGATGACCCGGCAGCAGATTTATCAACTGATCTGGCAACCGGGCCTGAGCACGGCGGAGAAGGTAACCGAGATTTCCGGCCGGGGGATGGGCATGGATATCGTACTGGCAAAGATTTCGGAGCTGAACGGCACGGTGGAGATCGACAGCACGCCGGGCGTCGGCACGACGATGACCATCAAATTACCGCTCACCTTGGCCATCTTGCCCAGCCTGATGATCCAGATCGACGGCGATACGTTTGCCCTGCCGATCGAAGCGGTGGCCGAGATTGTGCATCCAAAGCGGTCGGATATCTATACGATTCAAGGCCGATGGGTAGCCCGGGTCCGAAACGCCGTTATTTCGGTGATCCACCTCCGAGACCTGTTTACCTGGAATCAGCCCGCCGCCCAGACAAACGAAAAATCCGATCAGACCACGTTGGTGATTTTGGGCGAGGCGGGTCGGCAGATCGGCTTGGCAGTGGATGAAGTGCTGGGCGAAGAAGACGTGGTGATCAAGTCAATTTCGGAAAATTATCAGAATGTGCCTGGATTGGCCGGCGCCAGCATCCTGGGCGACGGCCGAGTGGCTTTGATCCTGGATGTAACGGCCCTGGTGGAGATGGCTTCCGGCCGACATGCGGTTGGTTCCTGTTAGGTGCCGGTATCCACCGGGACCAACTCCCCCAAGCAGGAGAGACCTTGCGATTTTCGGCATCTACAGTCCTGAGGAACCTCTGAAAAATCCTGAAAATATAGTGAACTATATAGACTTTTGTGTATGTCGTCGATCTCGGAGGTTAGTCGGTCCAGCTACAACGTTTGGGACGCTAGCATTGACAGCAGCGGAAGATATGGGGTTTCCGGAAAAATCTCCTGAAATACTTCTTTTTTGTCCACGTCGAATTATTCAGAGGTTCCCTGACAGGTTGTCCCGAAATTCCGTTTTTCGCCGGATGTACCACCAAACGACAACCCCCAGACTGCCCAAAACCCCCAAATAAAACGGGCACTTTGGTAATCCGAGGGGTTTGGAAACGGACGGGGTTGCGGCCTAACTTTCAAGTTCGGGATAGCCTCGAAGGGCCCGTCCGGGTGGATCAGTTCGATGAGGGAGTTTGTTATGAGTGCGACATCGGTGCAATCGGAAAAGTTGAAATTTTTGCACGATCTGTTGGCGGCGGCCACTCATGAGGCCTCGGCCGTTATGTGCCGATGGACCAACGGGCTAATCAGCCTCAGCCTGGATGAGGTCCGAGAGTTGCCGCTGGAAGAGGTGATCGCCGAACTGGACATTGATGATCAATTGCTTATCATGGTCGTCCTGAGCCTAGAAGGGCCGTTGGGCGGGGAGATGATTTTGACCTTCGATGAACACAACGCCCGCCAATTGGCCGCCTCGTTGCTCAACCGGCCCGTGCCGCCCCAGGCCGAATGGACCGAATTGGAAAAATCGGCTCTCACAGAAACCGGCAATATCTTGGCCTGTGCGTATGTAAGTGCGTTGTCCCGACTTATTGGGGAAGATCTGATGCCGACGGCGCCCTACTTTCTGCAAGACTACGGCGCCAGTGTGCTCCAACAAGCTCTATTACCCCAGGCCATGGCCGGGGACCAGGTCCTGGTTTGCCGAACCGGGTTCCGTCGGCATGGACAAGAGCTGAATTGGCGGGTCTTGTTTGTGCCCAATCATGCCCTCCGGGAGGCGATGGAAAGAGCCATCCGCACCTCCGCCTAAAACGGTTAGCTTCCTATTTTAACTTTATCTACCAGAGACAGCACCTACCAGTTGTAGGGGTTAAGAATCGGTTCGAGCAGCACAGATTGGGATCATTAGGCCTGGTCGATACGGTCAACCTATAGAATCATTCCCTTATAGCCGTTCCCGACCTTCCGGAAAAGGAATCCCCATGAACACCCTGCCACCCGAAGAAGAAATCCCAACCGCTTCGGTTGGGATGGGACAAATTGTGGTGGCCCGCAAACCGGCCCGACTTTCCGCCGTGTTGGGCTCGTGTGTGGGGGTGGCGTTGTATCATCCTCGGCTTGGGGTGGGCGGATTGGCCCATGTGGTGCTGCCCCAATCCAACGGCCGATCCGACAACTCGGCCAAGTTCGCCGATACCGCCATCCCGGCTCTAGTGCAAGAGTTACAAAAACACGGGGTTCCTTCGGCAGGACTGATGGCCAAAATCGCAGGCGGGGCCTGCATGTTCCAAATGCGCGGCCCGTTGCAAATCGGCGAAGGGAATATTCAGGCCGTGCGAGAAGCCCTGGCCAGGGCGAATATCCCGTTGGTGGCACAACATGTCGGCGGCAGCGCCGGCCGACGCATTATCCTCGATTGCACCGATGGCAGCCTCCGGGTGGAGATCGCCGGCCGACATATCGAAATCCTCTAATCTCGTAACATTTTAGCCGAATGAAGGGCGAGATGTCATTCCTGCGTAAGCAGGAATCCAGGCTTGTTCCCGCGCAAGCGGGAATCCAGCCTTCTTCCCGCGAAAGCGGGAACCTAGCTACTCCGGAGTTCTTTTCTGGATTCCCGCTTGCGCGGGAATGACACGCCGGGTTTGGCCCCCCAGGGAGGCGGGTTGCTTCATGCGGCTAAAGTGTTAGCTAATCTCCATGGTGACCCGCCTTACGGACTCCGGCACCAAGTTACCATTTTCCTACCACCGGTTAAGCAGCTCTGGGTGCGATTAGCTCAACGTATGATGGTTTTTCCGTAACTTCGCGCTGGAGTATTAGGAAGCGGCGGTCAATTGGGCAGCAGGGCGAAGGCCGGCGGCTTGGGCTAGTTCGGCAGCCCGATGGGTCTGTTCCCAGGTAAATTCCGGTTCATTTCGGCCGAAGTGCCCGCCGGTGGCCGTCTTCCGATAGATCGGACGCCGCAAATTCAGATACTCAATCATTCCGCCCGGCGTGAGCGGGAACATCTGCCGGACCCACTCTGCCAGCCGATCGTCCTCCACCAGCCCCGTCCCTTTGGTATCCACCAGCAGACTGACCGGCTCGGAAAGTCCGATGGCATAGGCCAACTGGACTTGGCATTCCTCGGCCAACCCGGCGGCCACGATGTTTTTGGCCACATGCCGGGCCATGTAGGCGGCGGTGCGATCGACTTTGGTGGGGTCTTTTCCGCTAAATGCCCCCCCGCCATGCGGCGCCCAGCCGCCGTAGGTATCGACCATGATCTTTCGACCGGTTACGCCGGTATCCCCGTGCGGCCCGCCGGTTACGAACCGCCCCGTCGGATTGACATGGTAAGTGATCTTCCCCTCGACCAGCGCCTTCGGCAAGACCGGTTTGACTACCTCCTCGATGACAAACTCCCGAATCTCCTTCTGCTTGACCCAGGGCGCATGCTGCGTGGAGACCACCACCGTATCCACCCGGATGGGCCGTTTGTCCTCGTATTCAATGGTTACCTGGCTTTTGCTGTCCGGACGGAGCCAATCGACTTTCCCTTTTTGCCGAATTTGCGTCAGTCGCTGCAAAATCCGATGGGCCAGGGAGATCGGCAAGGGCATCAGTTCCTTGGTCTGCCGACACGCATAGCCGAACATCATCCCCTGATCCCCGGCGCCCAGGCCTTTTCCTCTGGCGGCATCCTCGTCCACGCCCCGGGCAATATCCGGACTCTGCCGACGCAAACTCACCAACACCGCACAGGTGTCGGCATTGTACCCCATCTCATCGCTGGTATAACCGACCTGGCGAATCACCTCCCGGACCACTTCGGGATAGTCGATCTTGGCGTTCGTGGTGATTTCGCCGGCCACCAGGGCCATGCCGGTGGCCACCAAGGTCTCACAAGCCACCCGACTGGTCGGGTCTTCGGCGATCAGGGCGTCCAGGATGGCGTCGGAGATTTGATCGGCCAACTTGTCCGGATGCCCCATGCTGACCGCTTCACTGGTAAACAAATAGCGCCGTTGTGCCACTGCAATCACCTCCGTTAGGTCTAGATTTCCGGAATCTCTGGGTGTATGGTAGAAACGATTTTTCTGTCTCCCTGCTGCCCGTAACCGTTCACAGGGTGTTTCCCGCTGCCAATCCCCCCTGTAGTGCCACTGAAGGGGCACATTTGTCGTGCCCTCGCCGGACCGGACAAGCAGGTCCCTCCAGCCCGGTAATCGAGTTGTGCACCCTGTGAACGGTTACTGCTGCCCCTATCGATCTTCGCAAACCCAAGGGACACCAACGTGGCCAAAAACCAGGGTAACATTTTAGCCGGATGAAGAAAACCGATGTATCATTCCTGCGGAAGCAGGAATGCCGGCTTATTTCTGCTCCGCTGGGAACGCCGGCAATAAGGATTTCTCCTTTCTGGATTCCCGCTTGCGCGGGAATGCCTCCCTTCAACCGGCTGCGGTTCGCTCTCTGCCGGCCGCTCCCGCCGGGGCAACGGCGAGTTGCTTCATTCGGCTCAAGTGTTACAAACCAGGGAATTTCGTGTCTCTAGGATTTGCGAAGATCAATAACGGGAAAACCTTGATGATCCGTAACATTTGAGCCGAATGAAGAGGCAATGTTTTCCCCTCTCCCCTGGCGGGAGGGGAGGGTGCGGGGAGCTATCATAAGGGCACGGTCGCCTTCTTGTTTGCCCCCTCACCCGCCTCTGGACAGCGAGGGGAGAGGCGGTTGGCTGAGCCGGTTGCGTTGCAATGTCTGGGCCACAATAGGTAGAGTGCCGACACGGATGCAACGCAACCAGTAGTGGTTTGGAGGCCACAACGCAATCGGCTCCGGTTGGCTTCATTCGGCTAAACTGTTACGATGATCCCAGGACCGGGGGAACTTTACGATGGTAGGCTCTTGGGCTTTGCCACCGTCTTGGCCCTAAATGCTGTTCCTGCTTCCGATCCCGGAACCCGTTAATCCGAATCGGCCATTATAAAATCTCAGACCGGGTTGTACAATCGAAGGAGGCAGTTTTAGGCAACATTTTACCCACCTTTCTCCTGCCTTTCGATTCCGTTGGGCAGTCTCTGTTTCGATTCGGTGGGGCAGGAAGAGAAAGGAGCCTTTGATTTTACTTATCCCTTTACAATAGGTTACCTATTTAGCCGAATGGAGCAAATCTACCATAATCCTTTATGGATAAACGAGTTAAGTTTTTGGGTTTCCTTATGTTGACTGTATCCACCCGGCCAGCCCACCACCCTATATAGGGGCTAAAACTGGCGGACCCGCCACAGATTGGTGCAATCGCTCCCGGTGGATACAGTCAAGTTATGGTGCTAACAATCCGAGCAAAAAACCTCCCCCATGAGCATTCCATAAGTTATGGCAAAACAATCCCATGGTTACTTCATACGGCTAAATAGATAGGATTCGGCTAAAGTGTTACGAACCCAGAAAAAATCTTACACCAATCCCCAGCGTTTGCGCAGGTACCATTCGGCAGCCAGCAGACCGACAAAGAGCAAAAAGACCGGCCAGGTGTCCCAAAGGGTTTGTTTGCGGACCTGTTCGACCTGCAGGGTGCTGGTTTGGCGGAGGAGTTTTTCGAGCAAGTTGGGCAGTTGCTCTGGGGCTAGCGACTCGCCGCCGGTCATGGCCGCTATGGTTTCCATGGTTCCGATGTCGGCGGCGGCCAGGTCCAGTTCCAGGTCCTGCTCGAAGACCAGGAAGCGGGCGGAGCTGGTCAGTTCCTGGCCGTCGGGCAATTTGGCCGTGGCCCGCAGGGTGTAATCGCCCGGCTGTTCTGACTGCAAGAATGCGCCCTGCCAACCGCCTTCGCCGGAGATCAGAGGAACCTGTTCCACCCGTCCGTCGGGCAACTGTACCTCGGCCCGGAATTGGGCCTGGCCGATGGGCTGGCCAGCCGGATCGTTGACGCCCAGTTGGAATTCCACCCGGTCGCCGGGAGCAAACCGCCGCTGGGCCAACTGGATCCAAAGGTCCGATTGGGTGGCTTCGTCGGCCTGGGCAAGCCACAATATCACCTGCCGCCAAAATCGCCGATGCTGGTCCTGGAAGCCGTGCATCACCCAGCGCCAGGTGCTATCGCCAGCAAAGGCCAATACCCGCCCGCCGCCAAACGCATGGGCTACCAGCACCGGATGGTTGGCTTCATCGGTTGCCCAGACCAAAGCCCCGGGCGCCGGGCGGTCCAAGCGGTTGATTCCTTCCAGGGGCGGCAGAGAAAGCCAGAGTTTGCGGTTTTCCTGCGGATCGGCGGCCAGCCGCATCGGCGATGCCTGCTGGCCGACAGGCGTGGGTACCAGGCGGGTCGGCCCAGGAATGTGCATATCCTCACGTATCCGTTCCCCGAACCCTTGCCGACCAAATCGATCCATTTGTACAGGCAACACCTTGGCAAGTGGCGTCTGGCCATATCCGCCCGGCGAAAAACTATGGAACCCACCCAGCATCAAAAGGCCTGCCCGTTGGGAGACGGCCTCGGCTAATTGGGCCAGTTCTTCGGACCGAAAGGCGGACGAATCCAAATCGCCCAGGATATACACGTCGTATTTGCCGGCGCGGAAGACCTCGGCTAGGTCCAGATTGCCCGGACGCACAAAGGCATTCGGGCCCTGCTGGATCGGCACGGCCGGGTCCCGGACAATCCGATAAAAGTCCACCTGCACGTTCGGCGCTGTTCGCAGGGCCTGCAATAGAAATCGGCTTTCCACCCGCACCTGGCCCTCCAGATACAATACGTTGATCCCGCCTTTGAGCACTCGCACAAAAGTAGCCATTTCATTATTGGTGGTAATCAATTCTCCAGGCTGCTGTTCCACCCGGACCACCAGCTTATAATCGCCCGGCGTTTCCGGCACATAGACCAGATCGATCGGAATCCGGTCGCCGGCGGCCTGGATTTCGACTTCTTTTCGGGCCACTTCTTCCAGTTGGCCGCGACGGCTCTCAAAAAGCATCTGCACCGGCAGCGCCCGATGCACATAGCCGTAGGCTTCCAGATCGGTCGAAACGCTCAGCTCGTTTTTAACAAAAACAGTGGGGTTACAACGGAGGGAGGACAGACGCACATCTTGGGCCTGGCCCAGACCGCGGGATTGACCGATCGGGAACGTATAAAGCGGAATGCCTTGGGCTTTCAGCCGAGCAGCAGCCGTCTGGACGGGCAAGTCCCTGGGCGGTCGGGCTTGCTGCACGCCGTCGCTGAGAAGCAGGACGGCCAACAGGCGTTTGCCCGCCTCCTGTTGCTGTAGGTCGTCTAAGACCGCTCCCAGGGCGGTTTGATTGCCGTCGGGCGTTTCCGGCAGAAGTACCTGACCGTCGGCCACCTCAACGGCCTGCAACCGAGCGTCGAAAGCATAGGCTTTCAGCTCAAATTGCTCGGCCAAGGAGCGAAGTGGTCCCTTGGCGTCGGCAAGCGTCTGCCGGAGGAGTTCGTACCGGGTTTGGCCACCCACACCGTCCGGAATCGACATGCTCCGGGACGTGTCGGCCAGCAGTACCACAGTGGCCTGCTGGGGCTTCATCTGCGTGTAAACCAAAGTGGGGCGAAGCCAAGCCAAAAGCAAAAGCATAAAACTGGCCAGCCGAAGCCCTAGCAGTACCCATCGGCGTCGGCCGGCCGTTTTGCTCCGGGGCGGCCCCCAAGGCAACAGCGCCAACAGCCCCACCAACAGGGCCAACAACCCCAACCAACCACCTACCGGATCCCAGGTTAAACTGACCATAAGCGTAACGGGTTAGTTCAATACGAAACACTTCCGCCGAAGGGAGTCGCTAACAGGAGTCCCCCCACTCTTCCCTCCTTAGACGGAAATATAACACCTTCCACCCGCCCCTACAGGATTCCACGCTTGTCGTGTCCGATGAATCCCCTTTCCTCTGGCCGTCGAGAAGGTTCGGGTGAGAAGGATGCTGGGAGGGCGGAAGCGGCGTCCGCCTCCTTTTGCGGGCCAAAGGCCCGCGCTCCCGGCAGGCCCCCTTGTATGTCATTCCCACGAAAGTGGGAATCCAGTTTTTTCCTGGATTCCTGCTTGCGCAGGAATGACACACGAGGCCCCCTCACCTGGCTTCGGCTTCGCCTAGAGCCGGTCTCTCCCACAAAGGCAGAGGCGTACTGGATTCCTGCTTCCGCAGGAATGACACGAGGGGACTCTCTCGCAGTGGGCAGATGCATATTGGACCCCCTCACCCGGCCAACCGAGGTTGGCCGGCCTCTCCCGCAGGGGAGAGGCGGAAACTCTGGATTCCCGCTTGCGCGGGAATGACACTTTGGCCCCCTCACCCGGCTAGCCTGCCGGGTAGCCGGCCTCTCCCATGAGAAGAGAGGCGGCAATGGACCTGACAAGCAGGTCCCTGCAGGCTTCCGCAGGAATGACCCATATCCCTTTCGTGCGGCTAAAGTGTTCCGCTTCCGCTAACGTGTTCCCTTTCGTTCATTGGGTTCATCTTTATAAAACCGATTGGCCACCAGCAGTTCGGCGGCCCACAAACAGGCCACCAGGCCGATCAGCAGGGGAAACAACTCCTGGCCGACCCGGCCCAGGCTCACATGTCGGTTGATCTCCTGTCGGCTCCGGGCAAGCCGAACGTTTCTCAGGCCCAACAGTTCGTTCAAATCTTCCGGCGCCAGCCGGTCTAGGCGGGTTTGCTCCGCCGGGAGATTCAGGCTGAAGCCGCCGTCCGGAGTGCCGCTGGCTTGCACCCGGTAATTGCCGGGCAAAGGCGGCGGGCTAAGGACCAGTTGACCGGCAGCCCCTTCGGTCTGGGCCGTAAAGGTCATGCCATCCGGGGCGGTAACCACGTAGCTGCGCCGTCCGCCGGCACCCTCGAGTCGGAGGACGACCGTCTGACCGACTGTATAGTTAAGCTGCTGTTCAGCGGCGCCCACCAGGTAGGCGGCCATTTCGTTCACCAGGATCAGATAAGGCCAAGCATCGCCGACGGGCAGGAGATTCCACGGCTCGTGGTTGGTGTCGTCGGTAAGTGGCGTGGTCAGGGTCAGGACTCGGCCTTTGCCCACAGGGCGTTCCAGCAAGGCGGGCCGACCGTCGTTATAGGAGATGACCACATGGACACCCTTGACCAACTCGCCCAGTTGCCAGTAGCAGAGCACCGGGAAGGCGTCCCAGGGTACCGTGCCGGAAAGCCTCCGGAACTCCGCCAGCACAGGATGCTGACGGTCCGATGGAGCAAGAAAAGTGTCGAAATCGGGCCGACGCGCTTGCATCTGCAACGGACCGGGCAGAAGAGACTGAGCCGCCGGCGTGAGGAAACTGTCGATCGGCTGGGCATTACGACCTAAACAAATAGCCATCCCATGACCGTCCGCCACATAACCGGCTAGCTTCTGCCACAGGGCATCCTCCACCGGCTTG
>Ga0197142_1004698_pt1 | contig 10952 bp, 6 predicted proteins | sample GBS60_MetaG_FD_148614 | JGI IMG/M metagenome (GOLD analysis project Ga0197142, IMG submission 148614) | Sediment microbial communities from Great Boiling Springs, Gerlach, Nevada, United States - GBS 60_MetaG | ecosystem: Environmental > Aquatic > Thermal springs > Hot (42-90C) > Sediment... | reverse complement strand
GATCTTTGATGCCTGTCAGAAGGCCGGCATCACGGTGAAGGGATCGTCTGGGCTGGCCAGTCTCAGCGACGAAGAAGTCCAAAAAGTCAAAGCGGTTCTCGCTGAGGGCAGTAAACCCACCGGAGGGAAACCAAGCCTAGCAGCGGTGGCCGTCAAAGGCGCCGTCGGGGCGCCGCCGGTGCTTCGTCGGGAAGACTATATTGCGCCGTCGGGGCTGACGCCGGGCAAAGTGCCGGTATTGCCGACGAAGCCTACTCGGCCAGTGGGGCCAAAAAAACCTGTCGAAGCGGAACCCTCCCCCCCTCCGGTCCCGGCTGCCGAAATACCTCCTCCGGAAAAACCCGAGCCGCTGCAACCGGCAATCCAGGAGCCGGAAAAGCCAGCCCAACCCGAAAAGCTCGAAAAACCACACAAGCCGGAAAAGCCCGAAAAGCCCCCCAAACTTGAAAAACCGACAAAACCGGAAAAGCCGACAAAGGCCGAAAAACCGTCCAAACCGGGAAAGCCGGTCCCGGTGATTAAACTGGCCCCGATGCCGGTGCCGCCGCCAATGCCGGCAGCGGCCAAACCGGAAGAACCCCCGCCGCAAAAACCCGACCTGCGTCTTCCGCCGGATGTGATCCGGGCGAGTAAATTGGGTGCTCCGGTTCCTCCGCTCCTTAAAGAAAAAGAAGCCAAAGAGAAAAAAGCTAAGGAGGCAGCCCCAAAACCTACTCCCCCGGGTGCTCCCGCTGCCAAAGAACCCGCTTGGCCGGAACAAAAACTTCCTCCATCAGGCCCGGGGGAGCGCAAACCAGAGCGTCCCAAACGTCCGGGCAAAACCGCTCTGGTGGAAGAGGAGGAGGAATTCGAAGCCGGCCTTCCCGGAAAGGCAGAACGCCCCCTCAAACGCAAAGCGCCCCTGAAAGCCCGAAAATCCAAAGAGGAAGAAGAGGAAGAAGCGCCCCTGGCAATCCAACGGCCCAAACACCTTATTCATACCGGCCGGGATACTTCTCAACCTCGAAAGCAAAAAATCGTGCTTCAAACCCCCTGCAGCGTGCGTGACTTTTCCGAAGCGGTGGGAGTTCCCGCCCGGATCATCCAGAAAAAACTCCTGGAGATGGGCCAGTTGGCCACCCTGAATACCCTGTTAGAGCAGGAAACTTGTGAGCTATTGGTTTTGGAACTGAATCTGAATGTCGATCTTCGGCCTCTGGAACGGCTGGAGGAAAAGGTTCTTCAAGAGCTAGAACAGACGACGGACGCCCCGGAGCAACTGCGTCCCCGACCGCCGGTGGTAACATTTCTGGGGCATGTGGATCATGGGAAAACTTCTCTGTTAGACCGGATTCTGGGGCTTCAGATAGCGGCCTCGGAAAAAGGGGGCATTACCCAACACATTCGGGCTTACCAGATTCAGAAAGATGGACGGGCAATCACCTTTGTGGATACGCCCGGTCATGAGGCATTTACGGCCATGCGTGCCCGGGGCGCCAATGTCACCGATATAGCGGTATTAGTGGTGGCGGCCGACGACGGTGTCATGCCGCAGACGGAAGAGGCGATCAGCCATGCACGGGCAGCCGGCGTGCCGATCATCGTGGCCTTGAACAAAATCGATCTGCCGATCTCGGAAAGCAAGATTCAGCGGATTTACCAGGACCTGGCGGCTAATGGTCTTTTGCCCACTGAGTGGGGGGGCGAAACGGAATTGGTTAAAACCAGCGCCCTGACCGGCGCCGGCATCGACCAGCTTCTGGAAACCATTCTCACCTTGGCGGAATTGCACGATTATAAAGCCAATCCGAATCGGCCTGCGGTGGGCACCTGCCTTGAAGCGGAACTTCAGGAACACCGGGGGGTGGTAACCAAGCTGTTGGTCCAGAACGGCACGCTTCATGTTGAAGATATTGTGGTTTGTGGGATCGCCCATGGGCGGGTTCGGGCCCTTTATGACACGCTCGATCCTTACAAGAAATACGAGGCAGTCGGGCCGGGCACGCCGGTACACATGATCGGCTTGGATGTACCGCCGGCAGCGGGCGACCGGTTCTATGTGGTGCAGGATATCAGCCTGGCCCGTCAACTAGCTGAGCAACGCCAAGAGGCCCTCCGCCAGCAAGAACTGGCCGGCGTCCGCCCCCGGGTTACCCTGGAAAACTGGAAAAACCTTGTCGAAAGCGAACACAAAAGCCAAACCCTCCATCTCATCCTCCGTGCAGACACCCGAGGCTCGATCGAAGCCCTGCGCAAAGAAATCGGCAAACTCGAAAACCCCGAAGTCCAGATCAAAATCCTGCAAGCCATGGTCGGCGGTATTACCGAAGCGGATGTCTATCTGGCTGAGGCCTCCGATGGGATCATCATCGGGTTTAATGTCGTGCCGGATGAGTCGGCCCGCCAATTGGCCGAACAACGAGGCATCCAAATCCGCCGCTATGACATCATCTACCAGGTGACCGAAGACCTCAAAGCCGCCATCGAAGGCATGTTGCAACCCATCCAACGGGAAGAAGAACTCGGACGGGTCCTGGTCAAACAAATCTTCCGAATCAGCCGCGTCGGTACGGTGGCCGGTTGCCAGGTGCTGTCGGGCATGGTGGCCCGGGATGCCCACGTCCGCGTCATCCGGGATAGCCGCATCATCGGCGACTACCCGATCGAATCCCTACGGCGGGAAAAAGACGATGTCCGTGAAGTGCGGACCGGTCTGGAATGCGGCATCAAACTCAAAGGATTCGAAGACGTTAAAGAAGGAGATATCCTGGAAGTCTATCGGATCGAAGAGGTCGCCCGCACGCTGGGGTAACAGCCCCACCGTCCAAACCACCGAATCCCGGAAACATACGCTTTACATGGTTTGTAACACTTTAGCCGAATGAAAGGTGGCGATGTGTCATTCCTGTGTAAGCAGGAATTCAGGCGGTTTTTGCCGCGGAAATCCCCCTCACCCGGCCTGGCCTTCGGCCAGGCCGGCCTCTCGACGGCCAGGGGAGAGGCGAGTGGCTTCATCCGGCTAAATAGTTACCATGGTTTTTCCCGGGAGGTTTGGGTCCCATTTGCGATTGGTAACATTTTAGGAACCTCTGAATAATTCAACGTGGACAAAATGGAAGTATTTCAGGAGATTTTTCCGAAAACCCCATATATCGAGCTGCTGTCAATGCTAGCATACAATCCACTGGGGGTAGCTTGGGCAACCTCAGAGGCCGACAACATAACCAAAAGGCCACCTAGTTCACTATATTTTCAGGATTTTTCAGAGTTTCCTTTAGTTTGACTGTATCTACCGGAACCAGCCCCTACCAGATGTAGGGACTACGAGTCGGCCCGAATACCACAGATTGTGGTAATTAGGTCCGGTAGCTACAGTCAATTTAGCCGAATGGAAGCCGGCGATGTGTCACTGCTGCGCAAGCAGGAATCCAGCATGCTTTGTGCATGGTTTTGTGGGCCTAATGGGCAAGCGGGAACTCTGGGATACTTTCTGGATTTCCGCTTGCGCGGGAATGACCCCCCGAGTTTGCCCGCCAGGAGAATGGCAGGTTGCTTCATTCGGCTAAAATATTACTCCGATGGTAATCTGCTATGGATCCTACCCGACGTGCACAAAAGTTGGCCAAAATGGTGCGAGAGGTGGTCGGCATGGCCATCCTACGCGAACTGAAAGACCCCCGAGTCCGAAACGCCACGGTGACCTATGTAGAAGTTTCCAGCGACCTGCGTCTGGCCAAAGTTCATGTATCCGTCATGGGCAACGAAACCCAACAGCAACTCACGTTACAAGGCCTTCAAAGTGCCGCCGGGTTTCTACAGTCGAAACTCCGAGAGCGGGTCGATACCCGGTACATCCCCAAGCTCGTCTTCCGCCTGGACCAAGGCGTCAAAAATTCCATCGCCGTAGCCCAGATTCTTAAACAGGTGCTTCCTTCGGGCACGGAACAAAGTTCCCCCATGCCCTCGAAAGGAACCCCCCAACCATATCCGTCCGAACCAGCCCCAGAAGAGCCTCCTGTCTCACCGCCCTCGTAAAATTCCCAGATACGGTTTCGTTGCTCCGGGCTTTGGAGACAGAAGGCCTTTGCTTGATTGTGTTGCCTGATTGGGGTACGGATCGAAATACCAAACAAAAGTCCATGCCAATATCTTAACCCTACGGGATATTTTTCTTTTGCCGAGGTTTCCTATGACCCTTTCCCCTCGAGCGGCCCAATTTGAAAAACTCTTCAAGGTACTCCGAAAATATTATCAACCGGTATTTCCGGATCCCAACCTGCCGGTGTTGGACCATCTGCTGCGGGCCTGTTGTTTGGAGAATGCCGGTTATCAGGCAGCGGAGACGGCACTGGCGGCCCTGTTCCACGAGTTCTTCGACCTGAACGAAATCCGCGTCAGCACGGTTCGGGAACTGGCTGAGGTGATGGCCTGTTTGCCTGATCCGGCCGCCGCAGCCCAACGCATCAAACGCATCCTCCAGCATGTGTTTGAAGAAAGTTACACCTTCTCCCTGGAAGAACTGCGAAAAGGTACGTTGGGATCGGCCATCGAGCGGCTTCAGAAAATCGACGGCGTCACACCCTTTGCGGTGGCCTATGTGGTGCAGTCGGCTTTGGGCGGCCATGCCATCCCGATCGACTCTGGTACGATGGAAGTGCTGAAAATCTTGGAATTGGTCACCGACAAGGATGTAGCTGCCTGGCAAGTCCCTGGCTTGGAAAGGGCCATCCCGAAAAGCAAGGGGATCGAGTTCGGCTCCCTGTTACACCAACTTGGGGCGGACTTTACGGCCAATCCGTTTAACCCGCTGGTACGTGAAGTGTTGGCAGCGGTGCATCCGGGGGCGAAAGAGAGGTTACCCAAAAGGCGTTCGCCTCCCCCACCGATTGGGGTTGTGGCCCCCCAACTCCACCTCGGAGAACCTTCCCCTGCCACGGCGGCATCGGGAACCCCCTCAGCTTCATCGGCTCCGGAAACCTCTGGCTCGGGACCAGGGGACCAAACCGCCGAAAAACCTCGTAAAACCCGAGGAAGAAAGAAGAAAACTGCTCAACCTGGATCGGCTCCCCCAGCCGTTCCGACTCCCTCATTGGAGGGGGCGGAAACTCAGCAAAATGGCTCAATACACACCAAAGGGGGCGAAAGCATAAGACTTCCTGGGGGGTCTTCTTGCCCACTCTCTAAAGAACTTTCGGACACAGCATCGGAATCGCCTCATCCCCCGGATATAGGGGAATCTAAACCCCCTCAACGGGCATTGAAACGCCGTCACGCCTCGAAAACACTCTCCAAAAAGAAACCCCGGTAAAAAGTCTTGTGAAATAACCCCCAAATATCGGGAACATCTACTCTAAACATAGGGTTAATACAAGGGGGCAACGGGTACGGGGGCTTTCCCTTATTGATCGCCAACCCAGCCTGGAACTGGGATTTGCGATTGATGAATTGTCGGCACCAAAGCGGAAGCTCTGGCTACCGGCCAAGCCAGCCGGGGGTTGGATAGACTCCCCGGGATCGGAGAACCTTCTCTAACCGAGGAGAATCCTTTGTTTCTGAAGCGAACGTTTTCGGAGTCCGAGGGGTTGGGAGAGTTTCCCCCTTTTGGGTGGAGAACTTCAACAGATTGCTTTTCCTGGTAAAAATAGAGTGAAGGGGTCCCGCAGAGACGGAGCTGCTCTCAGGGAGTTTAGTTATGGCAGGTCATTCCCATTGGGCAAGTATTAAACACAAAAAGGCGTTGGTGGACGCCAAAAAAGGGAAACTGTGGAGCAAGCTGAGTAAGGCCATTATCGTGGCCGCTCGCCTTGGCGGCGGCGATCCGGACTTGAATCCCCGTCTTCGAGATGCCATCGACGATGCCAAATCCGCCGGTATGCCCAAAGAAAATATCCTCCGCGCCATCAAACGAGGTACCGGCGAACTGGAAGGCGAAGGGAATCTGGAATCCGTGGTGTACGAAGGTTACGGGCCCGGCGGCGTGGCCGTGCTATGCGAAGTGCTTACCGATAACCGTAACCGCACCGCCCCGGAAATCCGCAAAATCTTTGAACTGAGCGACGGCAAACTCGGCCAATCGGGCAGTGTGGCCTGGATGTTCGAAAGCAAAGGCGTCTTTTGGATCGCCCAAGACAAAGCCCAAGAGGACATCTTAATGGAAATCGCCCTGGAGGCCGGCGCCGACGATGTCCGCCCAGAAGGTGACAAATTCTGTATCCTCTGTGAACCCGGGGTGTTTCGCGGCCTTCGGGATAAACTTCAGGCCGCCGGCATTGAAGTCGAATCCCAAAAAGTGACCCTCATGCCGAAAACCACCCTCGATATCACCGATCCGGACATCGCCCGAAAAGTCCTGAAACTCATGGACCGCCTCGACGATCACGATGACGTGCAGAACGTGGCCAGTAATTTCAATATTCCCGAGCAAATCATAGCCCAACTGGCCAAAGAGGCGGAATAGCTTTTTTGGTCACTCTTTAGCCGAATGAAGCACCCCGCCTCTCCCCCGGTGGGGTAAACCCAGCGTGTCATTCCCACGAAAGTGGGAATCCAGACAGAAGTAAACGTCCATGTTTCCTGGATTCCCGCTTGCGCGGGAACAAGCCTGGATTCCTGCTTATGCAGGAATGACCCAATGCCCTCCCCTTCGGCTAAAGTGATTCCGCTTTTCGAGCCTGATTCCTCAGACATACTCTGGGGACTGCGTGCTTGTCGGTCTTTATCGCAGTTTGGCCATAAAACGCAGGAATTCGGCGTCCAATGCCTGCAGGTCTTGGCCGAAGGCAGATTGGAATTCCCGCAGCCGGGTTTCGGGCTTGTCCCAAACGAGCGGTTTTTTTCGGGAAATCTGTTGCAAGTATTCCACGTATTGTTTTGGCCGCTGTTTGAGTAAAAAGTACGTCAGCGCCCAGGCCTCAGCGTAGGCATCCAAGCCGGTCTGAGGGTTCCGGAACCGATCGTCTTTTTCGATGAGCCTGCGGAGCGAATCCGGGGGGCGGCGTTTCAGATAAGTGTAAAATTGTGCCAACCTTGGCCGATTGATCGCTCCGATGCTTCGCCATCCCTTGGCGCTTTGGAGATCGGGCGTCTCGAAATAGATGGCAATTCCTTCACTTACCCACAAGGGGCAATCGCTCAGCCGCTGATGCAGGCCGCAGTTGAAGGCAATTTGGTGGGTGGCTTCGTGGATGATGGTGGCCACGGTGCGTTCCGCCTCCGGACGGGCTAGGATTTGGGTGATCTGGTTTGGGCCCAATCGGGAGCGGGCTGCTGAGAGGCCGCCCCACTGCTCCATGCCTGTTAGGTCGTACATCGTCATCCGATTGGTCATCAGACTGTAGTAGGCCACAATCGAAGGGGCCGCCTCCCCCAGTTCCGGCCGGGAAAAATCCTCGTAGCTTTTCCGATCCGCAAACACGATGGCTACCAGAGGAAACTCCGGCTCGGATAGCTCCAGCCCCCGCTGTTGCCAGTAATTCAAAAAGGCCGAGAAAAGCCGTTCCATCAACGCCCCACACCATTGGGCGTAGGCTTTGCTCGTGTTGTAGCAGACCAGATAATGAGCCGTCTCATGCACCTGAAAGCCCGGAGGCAACACCCGGAGAAGTTGGCCGGCGAGTTCCTCCCGGCTGAGCGGTCGAAACGGAACATCGTCCTGAGTGATTTTAATCTGTTCATCCGGTTGGATCGCCCAGAGGAGGCCGTCTCGGCCTAATAGCAACAGGCCACCATCTTGGGCCATTACCACCACTCGACCTTCCACAATATGTTCCTGGCCGCTGCGGCGGAAGACCACCGTATCCACGCCGTCGGAACCCATTGGCCTCAGGGTCCACACCAGCACCGCCAGGACGGCGATCCAATAGGCCCTGCCTCCCAAGAGACCTGGGAAACTTAGGGTATTTTTTTGACCAGATTTGTTCGGCATATCCTGCCGTCCTGAAAACTCATCCCGCCCAGCGCACGGACCAGATGTCTGCCCCATAAAAAGCATAAGCAATCCCCAAGCACACCATAATGTACATAAAAACATTCGAAGCGGCTTCCTGGAAACCCCCCGATCCGCCCCTTCCGACTACCACCCGGTAACAATTTAGCCGAATGGAGGCTCTCTTTTCCCCTCTCCCCACCGCGGGAGAGGGTTAGGGTGAGGGGGAAATTCTGGGAGGGCGGACGTCTCGTCCGCCTTTTTATGCGGGCCGAAGGCCCGCGCTCCCAGCAGCCCCCTCACCCGGCGGTACCTTTGGCACCGCCGGCCTTTCCCGCGGTGGGGAGAGGCGAGTTGCTTCATTCGGCTAAAGTGTTACCCATCCGGTAAGCCGGAAAACCACCGGAGAGGACGTTCTTTCTATTCTAGCCCACACAACAAGCCGAAGAAAACGGTCCGTCTTTTCGGCCGGGGCCCAAGAGGGCGTTGCACTGCTGCTTGCCGCCCGGCAGAAATCGCCCCGGAGTATTCCGAGCAGGCCGAAAATGGAAAAAAAACAGATGGCAATTTCCCGAAGAAGGTGAGTCGGTGCTTTCGGCAGACACAGAACCTGCGCGCAGCCGGTCTGGAGAAAGTTGCCGGTCGGAAGGCACAAAAATGGGGGATTTCCGATTACTTTCCGCTCAGCACCTCATCAATCAGCGCCAAGATGGCCTCCCGTGTGTGCTGAGGCACGACAGGCCAGGCATCCATGAGACGGCGAAGCTGGCGGTCCATTTTCTCTGGAGCTGGTTTTGCCGAACTCCTGGGCCGGTCAGAAAAAGCCCCTCCAGCTTCCAGGGTCTCCAGAGGCAACCGGGGTGGGCTTGGAGTAGGCGGCTCGATGGGTACCGGCTCAAAGGGCCGACGGCGGTCCACCCCCGGCATTCGGCACGGGTTTGTCTGCCCGGGCGTCCACATCAGATTTTCGATCAAGCTCTCCGGATCCACTGGTTCGTCTTCCAAAGTAGGTCGGGCCGAGGGCATCTCCACCTTCCCCCGCCTGGTCTGCCCTGCACATTGCCTGCGCTGTCCGGTCTGCCCAGAACATTCCTGAAGGGGAAATACCACACTTTTCCCCGACCCACAGGCCAGCAACTCCGCCGCAGGAATTCCCCCCTTGCCCAGAGCAACCGAGGCTTTCCCGACAGGTTGGGCGGCCTGACCCTGACTAGCTCGCTGGACAGGTCGAAGACCCAAAAACCGAGGAGATGGAGATTTTGTGCCGCTGTCCAGCGACTTTCCCGAACTCAGTCCGCTTTGGGCGGCATGGAAGCCTCTGCGAACACCGAGTGGGACGCCAATGGTACCTTCAGCTTCCCCGGAGTTTTCGGCTAGATTTTTAACAGCCTCCATCGGAGCATTTCCAGGAGTCCATGCCGAACCAGTTTCTTGCGGTTGGAAACGCAGCTTGCTGTCTGCTGCAGGGGGGCTGGGTGTTGCAGGCGGTTGGGAAAACCAGGTTTGACGCCGGGAACCGTCTTCATGAACGATGTTCCAGCAAACGGCCGTATCGGCTCCCGATCGGCACTCCTTTTGGCAGTCCCGATGGGCGTCGATCTGTAGGTCCTGGAGCCGGCGGATGGGGATGGCCGATGGCGTCATAGGAGCATTCGGGCCTGCAAAAAGAAAATCTGGTCACCCATGACCTCCCGCCTCCACCCTGTTGCTACGTAAAGCAGCAGGGCAGCGGAGGCTTAGGCGGCCTCGGCAGAGGACTTCATTTCGGTCCAAGTTCGCTTATACTGGAGGGCTTCCAACAATTCCACCAGGGTGAGCGTCTTGTTATCCAGCTCCAGGGGGATTTCCATGCCCGGATCACAAACCAAATCCACGGTACCGTCTTCGCCGATCAGATGGTCGAATTCCCGCAGCAGACCGTCTTGGACCGCCTGACGGACCAAGTGGCCCCGGGTGGCCGGCACTTCATGGGCACGTTCGCCCAGGCTGTCCGCGGCCCGTTTGGCCAGCGCAGGAAGATATTCACTCGGAATCTCCACAATTTTCGGCACATACACCTTCACTTGCATTGGCTATCTCCTCCGATAGAACGACTAAGCCCCTCCGGGGACCTGGATCAGCGTCCCCCGGCTTGCTTCCCCAGCAGTTGGCGGGTCTCCCAATCGGTTATCGGCTGAGAAGTTCTACCGATTGTAGGGATTCTTGGGAATTTGCGTGAAAAAGGGCCGAGGTGTCATCCCTGCGCAACCGGGAATCGAGGGGACCAGGGGTTTTCCTTTCTGGCAACACTTTAGCCGAAGGAGAGTTCAATGTGTCATTCCTGCGGAAGCAGGAATCCAGTACAGCTTTCCCCAGCGGCGGGAGGGGCGGCGGGGCCAAACGTACCCCCGGGGTAGGGACCGATGTATCCTGCCTGCGCAAGCAGGAAGCCAGGCTTGTTCCCGCATAAGCGGGAATCCAGCCTTCTCGCAGCGCAACCGGGAACCCAGGCAATAGGGACTTCGTTTCTGGATCCCTGCTTTGGCGGGAATGACAATAAAGAAACCCTCTTGCTAAGAAAAGGAACCCTTTGCTAAAGGAACCCTGTGGTGGCTTCGCATGGCTCTCAGAGGCTGTCCCGAAATTGCCAAATCCGGGTGTTGACCAACAAGCCGGGGCACCCCCCTAGTTATTAAAACCCTAAAAAACAGGGGGAACCTCTGAATAATTCCACGTGTACAAAAAGAAGTATTTCCGGAGATTTTTCGGAAAACCCTATATATTTTGGTCTGCTGACACTGCTAACACACAAGATGTTGTAGCTACCCTCTACCGCCTCGAAGGCCGAGCGCATCGTTGAAAGTTCACATAGTTCACTATATTTTCGGGATTTTTCAGAGGTTCCAGGGTTTTTCTATATCTTCTGCCGCCGGGCTAGAAGCCGCCGGATGAGGGAAAATGGCATTTCGGGACAGCCTCTCAGCTCGACTTTTGCCAATTTCCGTAACTCTTTGTGTTATTGAAAGTTACAAACCATACCGCATTGGTTCATGCATTTTCCTAAATCCGG
>Ga0197142_1004697_pt1 | contig 10953 bp, 10 predicted proteins | sample GBS60_MetaG_FD_148614 | JGI IMG/M metagenome (GOLD analysis project Ga0197142, IMG submission 148614) | Sediment microbial communities from Great Boiling Springs, Gerlach, Nevada, United States - GBS 60_MetaG | ecosystem: Environmental > Aquatic > Thermal springs > Hot (42-90C) > Sediment... | reverse complement strand
ACGTTTCTTAAACCGCGCACGTCCTCGCCGTGATACGCCTGTGACACTCCGCTGAGCGCGCATTTGCCAGGCAATGTTCAACGCCCAACCTTCAACCTTCAACCTTCAACCTTCAACGCTGATAGACCGCTTCCAGGCGGGGAATGATCGCTTTCCAGTCGTACTCCGCACGCGCCAGTCGCCGTCCGGCAGCGCCGAGTATTCGCCTTAACGCCGGATCATCCAGCAGACGCACGACAGCATCGGCGAACTGCTGCGGCGTGTCTGCCAGCAGGCAGTGGACGCCGTCGCGCAACCCGGCGATCCCTTCAACTCCCAGGGTTGTGCTGACAACCGGCGCTTCGAGTGCGAATGCTTCGAGCACTTTCAGGCGTATGCCGCCGCCAATCCTCATGGGCACGATGTAGACCGCAGCGCCAGCCAGGAATGGGCGCACATCGCTGACTTCACCGGTCAGAATGAGCCGTCCCTGTTCGGCGAGGCGGCGCAGGATCGGCGCGGGGCGCCGCCCGACGACGAGCAGTTGGACGTCGGGGCGTCGGGCGTGAATGCGGGGCAGGACTGCTTCGATGAACCAGACGATCGCGTCGATATTGGGACGAAAATCGAGCGTTCCGCTGAATACCATCACCGGTGCTGCATACGACAGCGGCGTCCGATGATCGCCGGTGAGCGTCTCCCGGCTGAAGAATGTGGTGTCCACGCCGTTCGGCACGACTGCATGGCACGTTCCGCCGAGACGTTCCAGCGCTTGACGATCCTCCTCTGAAACGACCATAACGGCATCGCATATCTGCAGGATGCGGCGTTCGTAGTGCGCCAGTTTGATCCACTGGATCAACGAATAGACGCCGCCTGCGCCGCGACGCACCGGGTCGGCGAGCGTGCATGCAGCGCGCAGATCGGTGATTGCTGCGCGCTTCTGGAGTACATATTCGGCATTGAATTGATCGAGCGCCAGCAACGGTCGCTGGACGATCGACGATGACGCCCCGGCGTTGCGCGCCAGATCGACGAGGTACGACGCCATCTCGATGCTCTCTGCCTGGACGATGTCAACGTGCTCGCGTGCGACCAGGTCGCAGAGGAGAGCGCGGAAGGCAGGCGATGCGTTCCGTAATGCCATATCGGGGAGCGGCGACGCCAGGGTCGTCCACGCGCGCCGGATCAACGAGCGTGGCGCAGGACCGCGCACTGTGATCAACCGGCACAGGTCGCGCAACGGCGCGAGCGCCTGTTCTGCCGCAGCATCGGGCACGAAGGTGAGGCACGTCAGGGTATGGCGCTGCGCCAGACCGCGGATGATCTGGTATATGCGCATTGCACCGCCACCGCGCGGCGGGTATGGCGGATACGGGGAGAGCAGCAGAATCTTCATGCATCCGCTCAGAGCGCGCCGATCACCCATGGCGCGGCGAGCGTCCAGAGACGCGGCAGGAAGATGATCACCCCGACCACGACGGCGCCAATGGCGGTCAGCAGCACGGTACCGGCAGCCACATCCTTGGCGATTTTAGCAAGCGGATGAAAGCCGGGCGTCACCAGATCGACAACCGCCTCGACGGCAGTATTCACCCCCTCGGCAGCCAGCACCAGCGTGATGGTCAGCGCCAGCGCCAGCCATTCGCCGCGTTCGATGTTGAACAGAAAACCGAGGATGATCGCTACACTTCCGACTGCCACGTGGATCTGCGCATTCCCCTGGGTGCGCAACAGATGTCCAAGCCCTGCGAAAGCGAATGGAAAGGATCGCAGGCGCTTGCGCACCCAGCCAACCGTCTGATTGCGCCGCATCGCCTCGACGTGCAGACGATGGGAGCGATAATCAACGACAACCGGGCGATCAGTCGAAGGTTGGTGATTGGTCGCCATGATCACTCCTCACGGCTCAATCCAAGCGCACGCAGGATCTCCTCCTCGCGTGCGCGCATATCGGCTTCGTCGGCTGGGCTACGTTCGTGATCGTAGCCCAGGAGGTGGAGCATCCCGTGTACCACCAGAAACGCAAGTTCGCGTTCGCGCGAATGACCATACTCTGCTGCCTGGGCAACGACCCGCTCCCACGAGATCGCAATATCTCCCAGATAGCGCGGCGCATCGGGAGGACGGACAAATGCGCTGTCGTCGTCCGCTTCGGCGAAGGAAAGCACATCGGTTGGCGCATCGACGCCGCGGTATGCCTGATTCAATCGCTGCAACCCGGCGTCATCGGTGATCAGGATGCCGACTTCCACCGGTCCTGCAACCTGTTCCATCTGCAACGTGCATTCGACAGCCTGTTCGATCAGTGCGCTATCGACATACGCCGCATACGGAGGAACAACCTGGATATCGACGGTTCTCTCAGAGTCGCTCATACGAACACGACACCTGGATCGACGACAAAAACAACGCTATTGTAGCGCAGAGTCGCCGGTGTGCAACCGCCAGATTCTTTCGTATATGCGCACGTTCCGGGCGACACAATGCTCTTCTCTATCGACTCCACCGCAAAAACGCACCGCCGAGACGCCGGGCGCGCAGAGGTTTCCATCAATCGCTCGCGCGTCCGCTTGCATGTGACTCACGATGTGCAATTGCTCACGACTGCCAATCGGATGACGCAACAGTTTTCGGCGTATAGTCGACACGCGGATGATAAATGCCCTGGAGCGTGGTGATAAATGCCTGGCGAATACGCGCCAGATCGCTCAGCGTCAGCGGGCATTCATCAAGTTGACCGCTCCGTACCCGTTCATCGATAATCGCGGTCACCAATTCCTCAAGGGTCTTCCCGTGTTCACGCGACCGGGCATCGCCATTGTTCCCTTCGCGGTTGGAAATCACGCTGCCAGCCTGAAATTTTGAGCGCACCGTCGCTTCGACAGTGTCGGCGAGCATCATGATCCCCTGTTCACGGGTGCGCGGACGTGGACCGGGGTAACGATAATCCTCGATGTTGACCGTATCGTGCTGCTGGAGCGCGCGCTGGTAGAAATATTTGATCACGCTGGTGCCGTGGTGGGTGCTGATAAAATCGACAATCTGCGATGGCAGACCGGCGGCGATAGCCATTTTTCGCCCCTCACGCACATGGTCAGCAATGATCTGGGCGCTGGTCAGCGGATCGAGTTCATCGTGGACATTCTCGCGATCGCTCTGATTGTCGGTAAAGAAAAATGGGCGGATTGTTTTTCCGATATCGTGGTAGTACGATGCAACCCGCAGCAGAAGGGCATCGGCGCCAATCGCTTCGGCAGCGCTTTCCGCCAGATTGCCAACCGCAACGCTGTGATAGTACGTTCCAGGCGCTTCGCGGATCAGGCGGCGCAGCAGTGGTTGCGCCGGATGCGCCAGTTCCATCAGACGGAGCGGAGTCACGATGCCAGCGATCTGTCCGGTCAGGTTATACAGCCCCAGCGCCAGAATTGCCGAGAGTGCGCCGTTGATTCCGCTGACTGCCAGGATTGCCATCGCCTGATCCAGAACTGGCAACGCACCGCCAATCAGATGAAAGGCGAACTGAGCCAGGGCGGTGACGAAAAAAATAGTCACGCCGCTGATAAAGAACAGCAGCGAGCGTTCACCGCGTCCAATCAGGAATGCTCCAGTAATGCTTCCCAGAAAGAGGATCAGAGCAGTCGCCAGTTGCTTATCGCTCAAACTGGCGATAATGACACTCAGTATTCCCACGCTCATAAGCGATAGCCCGACGTTGAACAGGGCTGCCAGCAGCAACGCGATCAACGCCAGCGGGAATGCATAGGTCCACTGAATGCCAAATGGGATGACCAGTCGCGCAGCAATGACCGTCAATGCCATCAGGCTGAACACGAGCAGCAATGGTCGAGTTTCTTTGAGCGTCTCGTGTTGAGCGACTGCCACATATGCGCCAAAGATGCCAGCGATCAGCAACGCCAGTAGCGCCTTGCCCCCCAGCGCCATCCAGTTGGTTTTGGTTCGCAGCGCGCCCAGCGCTTCGAGTTTCTCCAGAACATCAGGGGTCACCACATCACCCTGGCGCACAATGCTCTCACCCTCCAGAATCCGGACAGTCACCGGACGCACTGCCTCACGTACTTCCTGTTTGCGGCGCTGAGTTGCTTCTTCGTCGATAAACTGGTTGGTTTTCAGGAACGAACCGCTGAACAGTGCGATCAACTCTGCCTGTGCTTCCGTCTCTGCCTGGAGTGAAGCCCAGTATGGCAGCGAGAATGCGCGCAGTTCGGCGATCTTCTGCTCGTTGAGCATGTACCTGTTTTCGCTTAGCGCCCGGTCGTACAGTTCAAGCGAGAGGGTGCTGATCAACGCCCACGACTCGTCGGTCTGACCGGCAATGGCGCTTGCCAGTTCGGGTGAGATGATCAGCGTACTGTTCGGCAGGCTGGTCAGGCGCTCGCGTTCCTGCGCCTTGGTCAGCGTCGGATCGTCACGGATCTGGGAGATGGTCTGCAACAGGTTCTTGAGTTCGGCGCGTTGCTGGATAGGGATGCTCATATCGCGCGAGTAGACGACCGTATCGGCGGAACTCTCGGCGCGCGCGCGTTCCTGCTCGGTGCGCCACTCGCTCACATAGGTGACGGTGCGATCCGCCTGAATATCGCGCGGACTCGGTCGCCCAAGTTGCAAGTCTGGGGCAATAACCGGTTGCCATGCCAGCGCTGACCAGATAACCAGCGCAAGCCCCAGGCTCAACCCGACAGTCAGGCGTCGCCAGGTGCGCTCCGGCGATCGCTGCGCCGATTCATCCCCAGAGGATGCTGGCTGATCGGTCGATCGTTGAAACCAGCGTACCATGTTCATGCTGAAGGTGAGCCTTCGCGTTGGAGCGCCCGGTTACTGCGCCTGGCTCAAAAGTTCACGCGCAACCTGGTTGATCAGGCGACCATCGGCGCGACCTTTGAGACGTTGCATTAACACCGGCATCACTTTGCTCATATCGGCAGGACCGGTTGCGCCAATCTCATTGATGATCGCCTGGACCATGGGACGCAACTCTTCCGCCGAAAGTTGCTGTGGCAGGTACGACTGAAGGATAGCCGCTTCCGCTTCTTCTTTTTCTGCCAGATCGATACGCCCGCCTTTGCGGTAGAGTTCGGCGGCTTCGCGCCGACGCTTGACCTCTTTCGCCAGCGTTTCCTGCTCTGCCGCCTCGGTCAGAGTCTTGTCGCGGTCGATAGCTGCCAGTGCAGCAGCATCAGCCGACTCGCCCCCGGCTGCATCAAAGGCAGCCTTCACCTGCGCCATTTGCGCCTTCTTCAATGCATCGATTGCCATCCGGATCGTATCCACGCGCAATCGGTCGCCGCTCTTCATGGCTGTTTTGAGATCGTTTTGCAATTGTTCGAGCAATGCCATAGCCATTCTCCGCAGGATTGGCGCGTTCAACCTACAGCGCGACGCGCCGTGGATGCACACGCAACTTCTCCGCCGTGACAATCGCCTGGATCTGCGCCACTGCTTCATCCAGGCGGTCGGCGCGATTGATCACAATATAATCGAACGCTTCAAGCGCCTCCATTTCGCGTTGCGCCACGCTCAGGCGGCGGTCGATCTCCGCACTGCTCTCCGTGCGGCGCTGCTCGAGGCGTGTACGGAGTTCGTCCATACTTCCCGGCGCCACAAAGATCAGCACCGAATCGGGCGCCAGGCGGCGCACCGTTGCGGCGCCCTGGACATCGAGCCGCAGCACCACATCACGCCCTGAAGCCAGCGCATCGCGCACCTCGAATGCTGGAATTCCTTTGTAGTGCCCGTAGACCCGCGCCCACTCGATCAACTCGCCCTGACTGATCATCTCGCGGAAGCGCTCGGTTGTGACGAAATGATAATCGTACCCATTCCGTTCCCCCTCGCGCATCGGGCGGTCGGTGGCGGTGACCACAAAATGGAACGGCACCTTCAGTTCACGCATCCGGTTCAGGATGGAGTCTTTGCCAACGCCAGACGGACCGGAGATGACGATCAGGAGCGGGTACGCCGGCAGACCGTCGAGTAACGGGTTGCGATCAACGACGGGCATATTCCTCCTTTGGCGTTGCTGCGTGCTATAATCGTGTGTGCGATGTATTTCGATGCGTTGACGCTTGCCGCCGTTGTCGATGAGTTACGCGCCACTCTTGTCGGTGGTCGTGTCCAGCATGTCCTGTTGCCGGGAGAGTTGAGCGTCGCTCTCGAAATCTACGCCGGTCGGCGCTATTATCTCGTACTTTCCGCCCATCCGCAATTCGCGCGCGTTCACCTCAGCCCGGTGCGCATCTCGCGTGGCACGGATGCGACGCCGCCACTGCTGCTGTTGCTGCGCAAGTATGTCAATCGTGGTCGGATCACCGCTATCGAGCAACCGGATCTGGAGCGTGTGTTGCTGCTAAGTATAGCCAAACGGCCGCTCCTGCGCAACTCTGATGACGAACCTGAACTCGATAGCGATGATGAGGATCGACCAGACACCACATCACCGGAGAATGAAACACTCCGGTGCGAATTGATTGTTGAAATCATGGAACGCCGCAGTAATATCGTGCTGGTGGGCGACGATAACGTGATTCTGGCGGCAGCACGGCATGTGACGCCACGTATGAGCCGGCGTCCGGTGTTGCCGCGTGAACCATACGAACTGCCGCCGCCCCAGTCCAGGCACGATCCGCGCCAGACGACAGCAGTCGAGATGCGCGCTGCCGTGCCGGATGGTCAACCCGATCTGGCGCGCGCGCTGGTGAGCGCCTACCGTGGGCTGTCGCCGCTTGCTGCGCGTGAGGTGGTCTATCGTGTGATGGGGCGCACCATTGTGCCAACCGGCGCCGATCTGCCATGGGAAGCGCTTGCCGGTGCGTTGCGGCAGTTGTGTCAGCCTCCCTGGACGCCGCATATTGTGATTGATGATGGCGAACCGGTCGCATTCGCGCCATACGAACTGACCCATCTGCCGGGGGCGCGTCCCTGTCCATCGATGAGCGCTGCGCTGGACGCATACTATGCGACGCGCGAGCGCCTTACCGCCCATCATCAACGGCGCGACGCTCTGCGTGAGCGGTTGAACGCCATGCGTGAGCGTCTGGAGCGGCAACGTTCCGCCCTCCGCGCCGAACTGGAGCGCGCTTCCGATCTTGAGCGGTTGCGCTGGGAAGGAGAAATGATCTTTGCGTTCCTTCACGAACTGGCGCCAGGACAGGATCATCTGGAGGTGGACGGGCGACGTATCACGCTCGATCCGCGCAAGTCGCCGGTCGAGTGTGCACAGGATCGCTTCCGCGCCTATGAGAAAGCCAAAAGTGCGCTTGCTGGCGTCCCCGAACGGTTGCGCGCCGTCGAGCTGCGTCTGGCAGGTCTCGATGAAACACTGGCGTTGCTGGAACTGGCAGAAGGATACGACGCTATCGAGGCAATTGCACGCGAAGCAGAGGCGGAAGGCTATCTCGGATCTGAACCGACCGGTCGCACCCGCAAGCGTTCTGATCGTCCTGTGCCGCCGTTACGTCTTGAATCAAGCGACGGCATAACCATCTATGTCGGGCGCACTGCGCAGCAGAACGAACACGTCACCTTTCGTCTCGGCGCACCCGATGATCTCTGGTTGCACGTGCGCGGCGCACCTGGTGCGCATGTGATTATCAAAGCCGGTCAGCGTGACGTCCCGGAGCGCACCATCGAAGAAGCAGCGGCGCTGGCGGCGTACTACAGCAGTCAGCGCGCCTCTGCCAGCGTCGAGGTTGAAATTGCACGGCGACGCCACGTGCGGAAAGTGCGCGGCGGACCGCGAGGCCTGGTGACCTATCAGGCGGAGCGGTCGGTGCGTGTGACGCCACGTCCGCCGTGGTAGGGCGCGAGGGACAAGAAAGCGTCCGCAGGACTGCGGACGCCGGAGAACAAAAGAAACAATTGCGCGATGACAACCCCACCTGCTTACGAGGAGGGCCAGCGATCAAGAATACGTTGATACCACAGACCGCTCACGGTTTGCCCCATCACAGCCACAATACCGATCACGACCAGCGCGATGAGCGCCAGCAAGAGCGAGTATTCCACCAATCCCTGTCCTTCGTTGCACAGAAGACGCCATGCGTGTACGCGCGCCACAAGTCGGCAAAGCGCATCATCGATGGCAGCGTACCATGACGAGTGCTGCCGTTCCATACGTTCTCACCTCCTTTACGGTCATGTAGAGTCTGATGTTCGAGGTAGTGACAGCGGGTGGTCACGAATGAGCAAGAACTTGCGCCGCTGACCCGAGAACTGCGAACGCCGCCACCGACGGCACACCCTGTCGTTAAGATTATATCAACCCCTGCAATAGCCCGACAGTACCTGTGACACCGGTACCATCGTTCGTGGTATGCAGATGGATCATTGTTGTGCGATGTATGGTTCGAGCTTACAGAAATATCACCTGTAACCGTTCTCCGTATAATAGACCCGCTTCTATAGTATCGAACTTCGGAAATACGAACCGCTATGACCAATCTTCCTTCAGTACGCCCGCTTCGCATTGATGATGATCTCGTGGCTGCGGCGCTCGCCGCTGTTTGCCTGTATCTGGAAGCGGAGCAGGCGGAGGCTATCGAAGAGGCGCCATCGCGCAGCGCATGGCAGGCGGCGGCGCTGATCGCAGCGCAGGGAGGAACGCCCACGCGCAGCGGCATCACCGCTGCCTGGAGAACCGCTGACCGTATCGGTCGCGCAGCGCACTGGAGCGCTGGAATTTTGGGGACGTTCGATTGATTGTGCGCAGTGAGGGGCACTATGTTCGACACTGTTCTGGTCGCCAACCGTGGCGAGATTGCACTCCGGGTGATGCGCGCCTGCAAGGAGTTGGGGCTGCGCACGGTCGCAATTTACAGCGAAGCGGATCGGCATGCGCCGCACGTGGCGTATGCCGATGCCGCCTACCTGGTAGGTCCGGCGTCTGCGGCGCAGAGTTATTTGAACATTGAGCGGATCATCGAAGTCGCGCGCGAGTCAGGCGCTGGCGCCGTGCATCCAGGGTACGGCTTTCTGGCGGAGAACCCATCGTTTGCGCGTGCCGTCACCCTTGCCGGTCTGGTGTTTATCGGTCCGCCAGCCGAGGTGATGGAACGTATGGGCGGGAAGGTGGCGGCGCGGCGCGAAGCCAGGGCGGCAGGGGTGCCGGTTGTCCCTGGAACGATGTACCCCGTCGGTACGCTCGAAGAGTTGCGCGCGTGCGCCCTCGAATACGGTTATCCGATCGCCATCAAAGCGGTTGCTGGCGGCGGCGGACGCGGGTTTCGCGTGGTGTTCGAGGAAAGCGAGTTGCGTCAGGCGTTCGAGAGCGCACGCCGCGAGGCGGAGATCGGTTTCGGCAATGCGGATGTGTATGTCGAGAAGTATCTGACCAACCCGCGCCATATCGAAATCCAGGTGCTGGCGGACACCTATGGAAATGTGCTGCATCTCGGAGAGCGCGAGTGCTCGATCCAGCGTCGCCACCAGAAACTGATCGAAGAAAGCCCATCACCGGTGATCACGCCCGATATGCGCAAACGCATGGGTGAAGCGGCGGTGCGTCTTGCAAAACAGGTAGGCTACGTCAGCGCCGGCACGCTTGAGTTTATTTATCAGGACGGGGAGTTCTACTTTCTCGAAATGAACACCCGTATCCAGGTTGAGCATACGGTGACCGAGATGGTGACCGGCGTCGATCTGGTCAAAGCGCAGATCCGGATCGCTCAGGGCGAGCGGCTCTGGTTGACCCAGGATGATATTGTGATCCGCGGGCACGCGATCGAATGCCGGATTAACGCGGAAGACCCTGCAAACAACTTTCGCCCGTCGCTTGGCACGCTCGTCGAGTACAGTGAACCCTACGGCTTTGGTGTGCGTGTCGACAGCGGCGTGCATAAGGGGTATACTATTCCGCAGCATTACGATTCATTGATTGCCAAATTGATCTGCTGGGGAGATGACCGCGCCGAAGCCATTGCGCGTATGCGGCGTGCGCTGGCGGATTATCGTATCGTTGGCGTGGCGCATACTATTCCATTCCATCTGGCGACTATGGCGCATCCGGTCTTTCAGGAAGGGAAAGCGACGATCAATTTTATTCCGCACCATCTCGCCGATCAACTCAGTACGCTGTCTCAGGGTCCGATCAGCACGGTATCGGTCGGCAGTGTGGTGAGCGGGCCGGCGCGTATCTTCGAGGTGGAAGTCAACGGTCGGCTCTTTACCGTGCGGGTGGCGGAAACCGAGACCCGGTCGGAGCGGACTGAACGGCGTATCAGGCAGGATCGTGCGGCGCATCGCGCCCTTCATCCTGTTGCCGATGGGGTTGCCAGTTCGTTGCAGGGCATTGTTTCGGCAGTGCTGGCGTCTCCCGGTCAGGAGGTGGAGGCAGGTCAGGTGGTCTTTGTTATCGAAGCGATGAAAATGGAGAACGAAGTTAGAGCGCCGCGCAAGGGGGTCATCGGCGAAGTGCGGGTGCAGGTCGGGCAGACGGTTGAACCCGGAACGGTTTTGGCAACGTATCGCGCCGCCGGGGAACTTGCAGCATCGTGAGAGACGTATGAACACGCCAGAACTCTTCGTCGCCAGCGTCACACCGTTTATCTCGCCATCGGGCGTTGTGGATCATGGGTGGATCGTCAGGCATCTGCGCTGGCTGGAAGCGCAGGGTGTCGATGGCGTCGTGCCCTGCGGCACCACCGGCGAGGGGCAATCGTTGAGCGTTGCCGAGCGGATGGCAATCTTCGATACAGTGCTGCACCATCGCGGGCAGTTGCGGGTGTTTGCGGGGACGGGATGCGCCGCGTTGAGCGACACGATTGCGCTGACGCGCTATGCGATCGAGCGTGGCGCCGACGCGGCGCTGGTGCTGCCGCCCTTCTATTTCAAGAACCTGAGCGATGACGGTTTGCTCGGCTATTATCGCGCTCTGTGCGATGCGTTGCCCTCCGGCGCGCGGTTGATCCTCTATCATATCCCGCCGATGAGCCAGATTCCAATCACTCCGGCGGTGAT
>Ga0197142_1004695_pt1 | contig 10959 bp, 7 predicted proteins | sample GBS60_MetaG_FD_148614 | JGI IMG/M metagenome (GOLD analysis project Ga0197142, IMG submission 148614) | Sediment microbial communities from Great Boiling Springs, Gerlach, Nevada, United States - GBS 60_MetaG | ecosystem: Environmental > Aquatic > Thermal springs > Hot (42-90C) > Sediment... | reverse complement strand
TCACTCGTGCAGCGCTAACTGTTGCCGACCAGCTCCCTGGCGATTCAGCCGCACGAGCACTAGCCCTCTGGGCACGAGGGAATTGGGCTGCATATCGCCAACCTGAAGAGGCTGTCCATTGTTATCGTGAAGCCCTGGCCGTCTACGAGGGCAGCGCCGACTCCGAAGCGATTGCCCGCATTTCAAGTAATCTGATCTTCGTCTACAGCACACTTGGTCGGTTTGAGGAAGCGCTCACTTTTGCTGAACAAGCTCGCCAACTCCTTCAGCACGATAATGAATTACCTGTACGATATCGAGTGATATTCTTGAAGAACTATGGACTCCTGCTTTACGAGCTTGGCCGGTATCAAGAAGCCTTGACTGTCAACGCCGAGACGAGTGCGCTGGCCCAACAGCACGGTCTGCAAGAGGAATGGGCTAAAGAGGAATGGGCTGAACTTCAGGTTAATCAAGCCTTCACCCTGGCAGCAACCGGACAATTGAACGAATGCGAACCTTTACTGCTTGCGGCACGGGCCACTCTGGAGCAGCTTCCATCCAAACCCTCCCTCACTATCGCTCGTATCGATTTAAATCTGGGTGACTATTACAGTATCACGGGTAATTTGGCGGAGGCTCTCCGATGTTTTCGCCGTGCCCGTGATGAGTTTTCTGCCCTGGATGTAATGATGGACTATGCTTCCGTCTTGCTCTACGAAGCTGACCTGCTCAGACGACTAGGCGCATTACGTGAAGCGCGCAACACCTATCATCGGGCATACCAGACATTCGTCAGTAAAAAATTGGAACAATATGCTGCGCAGTCTCTTCTGGCAGGCGCCGCAGTTCGCCGGGCTTTGAACCCAGCCGATCCTGAATTGCCGACGATGTTGACGAAGGCGTACCATACGTTCACCCAATTGAATCTGCCTGTCTGGCGCAACGAAACCATTCTTGAACAGGCACGATTTGCGTTAACCATGGGCAACATTGCACAGGCAGAATCGCTGCTCAACGGCGCATGGGAAGCTGATGCACCGCTCCCGCTCAATATTCGCCATCTGCTCTTGGTCGGGGAATTGCGCCAGATGCAGGGTGATCATGAGACGGCGCGTACCGTATTTACAACAGCCCTCGCACAGAGTCGTAAAATCTCACATATCTGGTTACAGCGTGAGGCATTGGTTGCACTTGGTAACAGATTGGCGGTTGATCATCCTGAACAGGCGATCCAGCATCTCACCGAAGCGGCGCAGATCGATGACCTTATGCGCGCCGATTTGAGTGTGGCCGAACTTATCGCTGAGTTTCAGGCCCGCCGCAACGATGCGCTACCGTTGCTGGCGCAGCTTGAACTACAAACCAAACAGGTCTACGCAGCCTTGCAGAACGTCTGGCGGTGGAAGGGAGGTGCACTGATCGATCTGATTCAACGCCATGATGGACAGGTCCAGATCGATCCGGCGCTGGAATCTGTGCATAAGCAGATTGCGAAGCTGCGGTGGGAGTTGGAGCGGAAACAACGCGATGGCGAGAGTGTAGAGAAGATTGAAGCGCTGCGTGATCAGCTCCGGAGGCTAGAAGAAGAGGTGTACCACGAACGACGCTATCTTCTCAATCAACGTAATCATAGCTCATTCCCTGCCGCTCATAGCTGGCAGACGGTGCAGGCACGGTTCGACGCCGATTGCCTCATCGAGTACGTCTGTTTCGGTGATGAACTGCATGCGTTTTGTGTCACTCGCGATGGTAATTGCACAGTTACCTCTCTGGGTTTTGCAAGTGACATTAGCGAATTGTTACAGCGGTTAGAACTAAAAAACGTGAGCTTCCTGCGCTTGAGTCGTGAGCAACAGCAACAGCGCGGCCAGGCGCTTACCCGAGATGCTCAGGCGCTTCTCAAACGACTCTATCAGGTATTGATCGCACCATTACCAGGATTACCCAGCGAAGGGAAGCTCCTAATTGCTCCCTGTCCGCCGTTTCATTTGGCGCCGTTTGCCGCCTTATGGGATGGTAGCAACTATCTGATCGAGCGATATACTATTGAGCAGATTCCGACCGGTGCGCTTCTTGCAATTCCGACGCCCACCGGCCCATCAGGTCCAGCCCTCGTGATCGGTGCATCGGCTGAAGGGGTGTTGCAGGCTGTCGAGAAAGAAATAAAAGCGATTGCCGATATTTTGCCAGACTGTCAGGTCTACATCGACGAACCAGCCGCACTTGATGCTCTTCACCAGCAAACACCGCCACCGCGAATTGTTCACCTCAGCGCCCATACGGTCTTCGATGATGAGCCTACTATCTTTGCTGGCTTACACCTGGCCGACCGCATCTTTACCATCGAGGAATGTTACCGTCTTAATCTGACCGGTACTGAGCTAGTTACACTCAACGGCTGCACCACGGCTTACGGAATGGAGAGTGGTGGGGCGTTAATTGCGTTCCAATCAGCATTTCTCATTGCCGGTGCACGTCGTTTATTGGTCAGTCTGTGGCCGGTCAACGACGAACTGGCGGCTGAGTTTATGACGCGGTTTTATCGGATATTGGCCGGCGAACCAGAGGTTACAGCCGCGCTGCGCCAGACTCAACAGGAACTCCTCCGTGAACCGGAGTGGTCGCATCCGGCAATTTGGTCAGCTTTTGGGCTGATTCGGCGGTAAGATAGCCTGGTTCAGACATATCACCAACTTTCCTGTGTGGGAAATAGATGAATGACTTCACTGCAAAAAGGTGATCTTCTCACCACAGAGACCACGGAGATCACAGAGACTAAAGATAATTTATTGAACATAGGGTTGTGAACATTTTTCTTCCATGCGCCCAACGGTCAAAAATTATCCTTTCATTCATAAATCTTAGACGCTCTGCGTGCTCTGTGTGCTCCGTGGTGAGTTTTTGCAGTGGACTCATGAATACTTAGTAGTACTTTCAGTCAAAGAAAGATGACAAATTGGAGGACTCCTACCTATGACATCACAGCCATCACGACCCTCGCCAAAAAATCCGGTGGATATGTTGCAGGATCAGATTGTACTTCTGAATAATATTTACCAAGCACAACAAGAGCAATTACTATTACTTCGTTCACTGAACGAACAATTTGCACAACTTCAGGAAGCTCTACGTCAATCCCCAAAATCGATGACCCGGGTAAAGGTTGAAGATATTAATATGCGGTTTGACTCAATGGTTATCTTTCTTTTTAAACGAACTTTCGCCCTACTGCTCGTCGGCATTGTGTTTGGGTTTATATTTTTCTGTGTCTTCATGATGTTTGTAGCTACAATGCCGTCCTTCTTTCAGAGGTTTTGAAACACTATGCTTGCCCTTATTCGAGGTGATGAAGACTGCGCAAGAGCCATCCGAAAAGCTAGTCCTCACTGCACGATAGGTGAGACCCATCACATAAATTTCACGCCAGCTTTGCGCTTCAGCAACTGCTACGGCAGGAACACACGGAATTCGCCGAAGCAGGCCTGATAGGATACTCTTGATTTCTGGTATTGGCGGCATCACATAGCGGGGCGAGACATCGCCGTGCCTCTACAGGTGTGTTCGACAATTGGCAGATGACCTGTGCACATATCAATAACCTGCGTAGCTCATCAGGCGCATCCCGTGCATGGTGTCGTCGTGTAGCTACCGCTGTGGTAACGGGCATGATCGACGAAACGACCGTAGGCCAGGCGTAGAATACCGTGGGAAGACGAACCTATATGCAACGATGGCGTAGGTGCAGTTCACGAATTGCGCCTACACGATGGTACAATGGGCACGGAATGAACCTTATCAGCAGTCTGGGTTTTTGATCAGGTGCTGCGAAACCTTCTCATACGAACCGGCCATATCACGACTATCGCCAGAAGGTATAGTAGAATACGCCTGTGCTGATTTCTACTTAAGAAAGGAATGCTATGCTGCCACTGAAAGACACTATCCCTTCGCGCTCATTTCCGATAGTGAACTGGGCGTTGTTGGCGGCAAATGTGGTCGTCTTTCTCTTAATGGTGGGTGATAATCGTTTGACCGAAGCATGGATTGCGGCACTTGCCCTAGTACCGGCACGGTTCCTCGCGAATCCGACCGATCCGGCTGAGTTGATCACGATCTTTACCTCGATGTTCATGCACGGTGGTTGGTTTCACCTCTTCAGCAATATGTTGGCGCTCTACATCTTTGGCGACAACGTCGAAGATCGGATGGGAAGTCAACGTTACTTCTTGTTTTACCTGATCTGTGGCATAGCAGCCGCACTCGTCCACGTCATGTTTAATCCAACTTCGCCAATTCCAACTGTCGGCGCCAGTGGTGCGTTGAGTGGTGTCCTGGCTGCGTACCTGCTGTTTTTTCCCAGTGCACGTGTGATCACGTTAGTTCCCATCTTCTTTTTACCATGGCTCGTGGAGGTGCCAGCCGTCGTCTATCTTGGGCTCTGGTTTCTCTCGCAACTGGCGAACGGTCTCTTCTCGATTATGGTCAACGTCCAGGCGATGGGTGGTGTGGCCTGGTGGGCACATATCGGTGGTTTTGTGGCCGGTTTAATCCTGGCGCCATTCTTCCGCCAACGACGTTATTGGCGGCGCTACTACGTTGATGAGTATTATCCCTGGTGAGTCTTTGTTGAGTTGAGGAGTAATATATGGACTTTTTCGCATTATTGTGGCTTTTTTTCATTATTTCATCCCTGCAACCAGTGCTTCGCCAGCGTATGCTCGACGCCGCTCGCCAGCGACTGCTCGAACAGTTGGAGCGTAAACGAAAGAGTCGGGTTATTGCGTTGATCCATCGTCAGGAAACGATGAGTTTGCTTGGTTTTCCATTGGTACGGTATATCAATATCGAAGACTCAGAGGCTGTTCTGCGGGCAATTAAAATGACCGACCGCGATATTCCGATTGACCTCATTTTGCATACACCTGGTGGCCTGGTGCTCGCTGCCGAGCAGATTGCACGTGCATTGATCAGACATTCAGCGAAGGTAACAGTCTTTGTTCCACACTATGCAATGTCGGGTGGTACGCTCATTGCGCTAGCTGCCGATGAAATCGTGATGGACGAAAATGCAGTCTTGGGACCAGTTGATCCCCAGTTGGGTCAGCATCCGGCGGCCTCGATTTTGCGCGTTCTTGAACGCAAACCTCTGAGCGAGATTGATGATGAAACGTTGATGATGGCCGATATTGCCGAAAAGGCGATCCGGCAGGTTAAGCGCACGGTCTGCGAGCTGCTGAGTGACAAAATGCCGGTTGAGCGGGCTGAAGAAGTTGCGCATACGCTGGCCAGCGGTGTATGGACGCATGACTACCCGATAACGGTGAGCGAAGCGCGTGAGTTGGGTTTGCCAATCAGTACCGAGATGCCGGAAGAGATTTACCAGATAATGGCACTTTACCCACAGACTGCACAGCGGCGACCATCGGTTGAGTATATTCCGGTACCACGTTCACGGCAATTTGGTGAATAGAAGCAGGTTTCAGCGCTGCTCCCCACTTGTGGGTTGGCTTCTCGGCTGGCAGATAGCTCCCTATCCTGCGGCAGTGATGGGAAAGTATGAGCGCGCACCGTGGCTATGCGTCGGGTGCGCGCAGGAGCGTCCTGGGTTGGAAACCCATCCTTGCTACAGGCGCCGAAGATACACATAGCCCGCCAGTGCTTTGAACACAGACCGAAAATCCGGTTGGAAACCCGTCCTTGCCACAGACGCCGAAGATACACGATGGGCGCACACCCGTACTAACCACTCGATGAGTGCATTGGTTCGGTCGTGTAAGTTGACATAATTTGATTTATCACCCGCTCTCTTCACTTCTCTCCCTTTTTTCTCTTCGGTAAGGTAATTCTATTGGTAAATTAATCTTAACCTCATTGAACGATTCCTTCAACAAGATATAATATTCTCTTAACAAATGCTCGATAGTGACGAATGGGGTGCTTTCAATGACACTCTTGCTCCGTCTTGCCGACATCAATGGCCCGTTCGTTGACCAGTCTGCGCCGGTGAGAAACTGGTCTTCGTTTCCGTTTCATCAACTCGATAGACCTGACCCGCCGTATCTTGATATAGCGCGCTTTCGTCAAGGCGTAGAGCGGGCCAGGCGTTATCTGGCATTGGTGCAAGATCAGGGTTATACCGGGATTGTGATAGATAACCTGGCGCATCTGGTGACCTTCGATCAGGCGCCCCGTCAGTATTACGCACCCGACAGCCCTTATCGCTTACGTGCGCTGGCGTATCGCAAGGAAATCATGCCATTGCTTGTCGATGCTACCACACGGGGAATGCAGGTCTACGTGACGAGTGATATGCAATGGCTGACTTCAGAACTCCGGCAGGTCGTTGGACGACTAGCGGCTGACAATCCGTTGTTGTATGAGCTAAACCGCAATGCGCTGATTGACCTGTTTACGGCCTTACCGATGGTGTCTGGGGTGATGATCCGGATCGGCGAAACCGGTGGCGCGCATGATCACGGTGGGTATAGCGGTCATCTGCTCTATCACAGTGTGGCGACCGTTCGACGTTTGATTGACACGTTGCTGGCAGTATGTACAGCGTTTGATCGACAATTGATTGTGCGCACCTGGACGCTGGGTATCGGTGAGGTGGGTGATCTTCTGTGGTCACCAGAGCGCTATACTGCCGTCTTTGCTGGCTATCACAATTCACATCTGCTCGTTTCGATCAAACACACACCGGCAGATTTCTTCCGTTTGCTGCCACCAAACCCGACTATTGGCTTACCTGGGCCAAGGCAGATCATTGAGGTCCAAAACCGGCGTGAGTACGAGTTGTTTGGTCTGGTTCCTGCCGGTGTGGTCGAACTGCACAGTGCAGCCATTCGCCGCGCCGAGGCTACGCGAACGTGTATTGGCCTCTGGGCGTGGAACAGTACCGGCGGCTGGGGAGGAGGGAAGGCATCAATTGGTCCTGATGGCTGGAATATCTGGACAGAAGCTAGTAGTGCGTTAACCGGTATGCTAGCAAGCCATCCTGAGCATGATGGCAGAGCATTCGTTCGGAGCTGGTTTGCGCAGCGTCTGGCTCGTTATCGTCCTGAATTCGGTGAAGCAGTTGCTGATGCGTATATATTATCGGAGCGTCTGATAGAGCAAGGCTGGTATTTTGGTCATGCACCGGGTATGAAGCGAGTTAGAGGTCTTGTCCTACCGCCGCTTCTCTGGGTATGGTGGATGCGGCCAACGGCTGCGCTGCCGGTGTGGGTGTATCTCGCTGAGGTCTTACGAGATGCTCCGCCGATCCTTCAGCGGTCAGCAAGAGCAGTTCAAGATGCACAACAACTACTGGCGCGAGTATCTCGCCTGGCGCCGGACGATGATCCGCTGGCCCGGATGATCTGCAATAGTCTGAGCTACCTGGTCGATGCGTTGACCATTGCCTGGCGCACACGTGCATTTTTCTTGCCACTCGGTCAGATGGCGTTCAATCGGCAACGGACATCGTTGACCGATGAAGCAGCAGCGTTGCAGCAAGCTATTCGTGAGCATCAGAGGCACTGGGCTAATCAACCGGATTTTCCACCGCTCGAACTCGATGAGCTTAAGCGTTTTCTCGATCAGTGGAATCGAGCGCCACAAATCGTATTTGCGAAAGCACAGTTAGCAGCACGATTGATTCAGGTTGCGCATCGGCAGTCGCGTCGTCCATTGCCTTCAGCGGCGTTAATGAGTTTGTTATTACCTTCGCCCATCCGTCGCCACATCGTACAGACGTTTGTCCCTTGGCTCAGTCGGCGGCTCGATCTGCTGCCCTCAATCTTTTTCGAGACAGGGCCAGCCTTGGGCGAGTGGGCAAGGTAGGATGTCGCAACGTTTTCAGTTTCTGCTTGTGACAGATTTGCTTAAGCGTCAGGCACCCACTTTCTGCAATCCTCGGCCTACCTGGGATTGCAAACTGCTCGTCCGCGTCGGTATTGCCGTGCGCGGCTAGGCTGGCATCTCTACCGTAGTAGCCAGGCATCATCGCCAACCCATAAGCGCAATGGTATCCGATTGCGTGGCAATGCAAACAAGACCGGCACGCTTCGTAGGCCACTCTGCGGCGTAAACCGATCTTCCAGTGCCAGATCGCCGTACATCCCACGCCCAAATTGCTCAAGGTAATCCGTTGATGTGCCCGGTAAGGGGTAATAACGTTGTCCCATCTCATCTTCAACTGCAAACAGATTGGGAGGAAGTGCCCGTTCTACCGGCGCTTCATTACTCACTGCCAGCAGTACGATCAGCACATGACCGCTTGCACGGATCGTTCCCAGTTCACCATCGACGATCACCGCATCTTCCGGTCGCAAGAGCGCAATGTGCCAGTTCTCGTGGATGACAAATTGGCCGAAGTTACGTGTATCGGGCGCCGATGAGGGCGAGGGGACGGGTGACGGGGTAGGAGGCAGCGGTGAAGGAGTAATAGCAGGCACAGCGACAACCGCTCCATCTGTCGGCGGAGTAGGTAATGGTCCTATTGCCGATACGGTCGGTAAAGCAACTGATACTGTCGCCGAAACCGACACGCGCATCACCCACCACACAGCCAGTAGACCGAGTATTACGAGCAGGAGTGCCGGCCACCACCAGCTTCGATAGGACAGAGGAGCGGGTTGAGTAGCTGTGACAACCGGCGCAGGCAGAGGAGAGGGCGCAACAGATACCGTTGTCGTTGAAACATCCTCTGTGCGCAGCAATACTGGTGGTAAAGGTAGATGTGCCGTGGTACATTCGGCACGCTGTAATGCTTCAGTACGTTCCGCAACGCTCTCGGCTACTCGCGCCAGACCAATCCACACCCGACGGTCGGTAGGTGCCAGGCGTGATAACGCTCGAAAAATGCGGCGTGCCGTCACAAGATCACCGCGGCGCGCTGCCAACGCGCCGCGGGTTAACCACAGTTCCAGATCAATCGCCGCTTCGTCACCCACATTCACTGCAACAACCGCAGATCAAACGCGACTCAAGACCAACCAACCCTGAGAGGGATTGCTGCGGGCAAAGAAGATTAGGTCGGTAGCATCAGGAGCCACGTCGAACAAGATGGCAACACTCCGTACAAAACCATCGGCAGGCACCACCTCGCTGTGGCTCAGGTCGGCATTCACACCGCGAATGAGGTAGGCATCCGACGCATCGAGGCGAGGTGACCAAACCCGACCCTGAGCATCCTTCAGGACAAAGAAATCAGGCGGTAGCGGTTGGTCTTGACCGGTCGTATTGCGCACGAATGCCAGCACCACTACAAAGCGACCGTTATTGGGAGTAATTCCATTCAGTGGCCCGATAATCGGTGCAGCGTAAGTTGGCTGATTAAAGTCGTAAGCCCAGCCATTACTGGTCAACTCGGTACCTGGGCTAACCAGGGTCGGATTCGCCAGTGCCGGATCAGGTGCAGGCGGTGGTGGTGTTGGCGTTGGCTCAGAGGGAGTTGGTTCTGGGGTTGGCTCGACCGCCGGGGTTGCCGTTGGCTCAGGCTCAGGTACTGGTGGCGTCGTCGGCGCCAGAGATGCCTCAGTTGTAGCAGCGATTGATGTGGCTGCCTGAGTTGTCGCCTGTGCAGGGGGAACAGTCGCTGTCTGGTCGCGACGGGAGAGAAAAATAAAACCGAACCCGATACAAGCGATCAGGAGCACTGCCAGCAAAATGACGGTCAGCGGCGTCAACCCACGCTTTGCCGGTACCGTCTCAGCGTCTAAATCGTTATCGCGCTGAGCTGGCGGTCCCGAACGGCGAAAAAGATTCCCGAACAAACCGCCACTGCGAGCCGGTCTGGCGGTTTGGGCAGGCTTACTACTGCTACTGCCGCGCGCCCAACTGGTACTAGGACGACTGGAGCGTGGTGGCTCGGCAGTGCGAGCGGGGCGTGATGGCTCACGGGTAGATCGCGGCGGAGGCGGTGTTGTTGCTGCAACTTCCGGTTCACCAGCCGGAACTTCTTCTGGGCGCGGAGCGGTCGGATCGCGGCGCACCGGCCCACTATCGGCAGCCATCGCTTCTGATAAAGCATCGAGCTGGGCAAATGGATCGTCTTCATCGAAATCAGGTAGAGTTGACGCAGGCGCAGGTGACGGCTTAGCGGGTACATCAGCCTCTGGTGTCGACGGAGCAGGAGGCGGAGATAGCGGGCCGGGCTGTGGCGATTCAGCGCCTCTTGATGTTGGCATTACCCCTAATGCCTGCAACCCTTTCAACGCCATCTCATTGTTCGGATCGAGACGCAACACTTGTTCGAGCGCTGCCTGGCGCTCTTCACGATCGGCCGCGACACCAGCGAGCCAGAGCCATCCCTGGACATTGTTGGGGTGTTCACGGGTCAGCAGGCGGAAGAGCCTACGAGCTTCATCCTTCTCCCCCTTACGCACGGCTTCAATGCCAAGCTGCAAGATGCTTTCGGGATCCGCCATGACCTATCCTTCCTTTTACTTTACTTCTGTCTAATTCAACGATCAGGATTCTGTGGTAATCGCGCCTATTCTAGCACGGATAACAGCAACGGTCAACACATTTTTGATAATATAACGCACGCTTACGCGCTAGACCCCTTGTGTCAACCCCAAAAGTGCAAAGAGTTTTACGTCATGATGTGGTTTTTTAAATCCAAGCCTCCCGTGGAGCATGGCGCTGCCGTGCCCCTACCGGTTTCAATCCACGCCCCCCTCACAGCGACCGCATGGATGCCCGCACGTCACTGCATAGGGTGCAAACTCGCTGAAACTTTTTACCGGGATATACGTTTAAGATCGTGATGATCTAACCTGAGCACTCATTGCAATCGTTCCTCCCATGCTTGCGGTACAGACATCTTCTGGTTTGAATATCTAAGGAGGAACGTATGGAAGGAGTGCTCCGATCACAGCGATTACTCGGTCTGGTGCTGCTGGTGCTGCTTTCGTTCACTCTCGTGCCGGCAGTCCCAACTCCAGCCCAAACCAACAATCGTTTACCTGTCTTTCGCTTGACAAAACTATC
>Ga0197142_1004693_pt1 | contig 10964 bp, 7 predicted proteins | sample GBS60_MetaG_FD_148614 | JGI IMG/M metagenome (GOLD analysis project Ga0197142, IMG submission 148614) | Sediment microbial communities from Great Boiling Springs, Gerlach, Nevada, United States - GBS 60_MetaG | ecosystem: Environmental > Aquatic > Thermal springs > Hot (42-90C) > Sediment... | reverse complement strand
ATAGCCGGGGTCCCGGTGGTAAGGCGTGGCCTCATAATGCACCTCGCCCTTGATTTCATAATTGGCCTCCGCTAAAAGCGCCTTGAGCTCCTCCAGCGTATCATGAAATTCAATCCAGAGCGTGGGCCTGTATCGACTCAGAGTTTTCATGGCCCCTTTGAGTGCTTCTACCTCAGCTCCTTCAATATCCATCTTTATCCAGTCCAACCGGGGTAGGCCCAGCGAATCTACTAATTCATCTATTGTTACAGCCAGGATATTGCCATCCTCATCTTCCTCCACTCTTGAAAGAAAAGATTCAATCCCCATAGCCGATGCCCCCTTTATAGAAAGTAGCCTTTTTTCTCGCCAGGCAGCCAAACGCAAGGGAACAACATTTCCAACCTTATTCTTTCCAAGGTTTTGTATCATTTTATGGTAGTTATTCGGATTAGGCTCAAATGAGAATATAATACCACCGGGTAAAACCCTACTTTGGTAGAGCACAGCCCAATACCCTCTATGACCGCCTATGTCAAATCCTATTTGTCCTGCACCTATACTGCTTAGCCACTCGGCTGGATGATCTGCGGGGTGCGAAAAGTAAGCCCAGCTGATACCAATCGCATCCATCCAGAGCCTTAGCTTGCTGTCGTGGTAATATTTCTCCTCAATGTTAAAGGGGAATCTGGTCCAATGTAGATGCAGTTTTTTTGAGAATATATGTTTTATGAAATGTTGTTTGGTGGAATTAGGATAGGAGATTTTGTAAAAGAGCTTCTGGATTTGCCAGGTGATGGCATTAATCCAGAGGGCGAGGGTGGCCCCGAGCGTTTCCCCCCGAAAGCGTAAAAGCCAGAACATGCCTCCAAAGGTAGTTTTTACGAAACTTTGGTGAGTGTGGTGGCTGCTGCTATGGTGGGCGGTGTATGGATATGTGCTGTGGCGGTGGCGCCCGCATACCGCCTCTACCGAGGCCTCAGAGCAAGGAGGAAATGAGGAAGGCTATCATGGGCCGCAGGTATCTATTTTGATCCCGGCTCGCAATGAGCGGGAGTGCCTGCCGGAGGTTTTAGCGGCCCTCAAAAGAGAGGCTTCATGGGTATCAGAGGTGATCGTTATAGATGATCACAGTACGGATGGGACAGCAGAAGTAGTCCGGGAGTGGCGGGAGGAGGTTCCCTTTTCTCTGCGATGCCTACGAAACGAAGGCGCAGGTAAAAAGGCGGCTCTTCTAACGGGGATAAGGGCATGCCGGGGCGAGGTGATTGTAACGATGGATGCGGACACCATTCCAGAGCCGGGGGCGTTAAGGGCGCTGATACGGCCATTTCGCCGGGCCTCCGTCCAGATGAGTGCGGCGTATGTGCGATTCTGGGATGAGAAGGCGTATGAGAGGGGAATGCTGGACAAGCGCTTTCTGCTGGCGTTTCAGGCGCTGGAAATGGCGGGTTTTCTGGCGCTTACAGAGGGGAGCTGGCAGCGAGGAGAACCGATTACGGTGAATGGAGCCTTTTTAGCTTACCGGAAGCAGGCTTTTGAAGCGGTAGGAGGATGGGGAGATGCTCCGCATCCCGGGGGAGATGACGAGCTGCTTATGCAGCGCCTGTACGAGCGCTACGGAGCCGAAGCCCTGGTATTCTCAGGGGCGGTAGCGCAGACCCGACCGGCCCTCAGCTGGCAGACTTTCTGGCATCAGCGCCGGCGCTGGCTCAGCAAGCAACGCTACTATCTCTTTTTCTGGACTCGGGCCGGACTTGTGCTTCTGGGGCTGACGCACTTTCTTTTCTGGCTGATAGGGCTGATTAGCCCCTCATGGGCGCTGGCGCACTTATGCGTAACGGGAGCCTTACAGGCGTGGGTAATAGGGGCCGGCCTGCAAAAGCTAAGATTGCCATCGTTTTTGCGATTCTGGTATCCCCTGGCGCAGGTATGGTATCCCGTGTATGTGGTGATCCTGGGAATCATGCTATGGCGAGGGGGTTTCTGGTGGCGGGGGCGGTGGTATGAGGGATGACCCCGCAGGATTTTATGCATATTTGCTTAGCTCATGGACCAATCGCGCATTCGGAATTTCTGCATCATCGCCCACATTGACCACGGGAAAAGCACTCTGGCGGACAGGCTTCTTGAGGTCACCGGCACCCTTTCTCAGCGAGAAATGATGGACCAGGTTCTGGACAGCATGGACCTGGAAAGAGAAAAGGGTATTACCATCAAGAGCCATCCCGTTCAGATGCGCTACCAGGGTTATGTGCTTAATCTCATTGATACGCCGGGTCATGTAGATTTTTCGTATGAGGTGTCGCGGGCGATAGCGGCATGTGAAGGGGCCCTGCTGGTCGTGGATGCCAGTCAGGGGATTCAGGCCCAGACCCTGGCGAATTTATACCTGGCGCTGGAGCATGATTTAGAGATTATTCCCGTTCTGAATAAGATAGACCTGCCGGCGGCGCGTCCGGATGAGATTCGGGACCAGGTGGTGGAGCTGCTGGGTTGTAAGCCCGAAGAGGTGATTTATGCCAGTGCGAAGGAAGGGATCGGGATTGATAAGATTTTGCAGGCGATTATTGAGCGGGTGCCGCCGCCTGCGGGGGATCCAGAGGCCCCGTTGCAGGCGCTGATTTTTGACTCGCAGTTTGATGCTTATCGGGGGGCGATTGCGTATGTGCGGGTGGTGAATGGCTCGCTGAGACCGGGCCAGCGGATTCGGCTCATGGCTACCGGTGCGGAGTATACTGTAGAGGAGGTCGGTATCTTTCAGCTTAAGAGGTATCCTGAAGCAAGTATCCCCTGTGGGTCGGTGGGGTATGTCGTGGCGGGGATCAAGAATATTCAGGAGATCAAGGTCGGGGATACGATTACGGAGGCGGGGCGGCCGGCGGCGGAGCCTTTGAGGGGCTTTCGGGAGATGAAGCCGATGGTGTTTGCGGGGTTTTATCCCATGGAGTCGGAGCGGTTTGAGGACCTGCGGGAAGCGCTGGAAAAGCTTCGGCTCAATGATGCGGCGATTCAGTTTGAGCCGGAGACCAGTGCGGCTCTGGGGTTTGGGTTTCGGGTGGGCTTTCTGGGGTTATTACACATGGAGATTGTCCAGGAGCGGCTGGCGCGGGAGTTTGGGGTAGAGGTGCTCGCGACCGTGCCTAACGTGCCCTATCACGCTTACCTCCGCACCGGCGAAATGGTGGTCGTTACAAATCCGGCTCAGATGCCAGACCCCGCTAAGATAGACCACTTAGAGGAGCCTTTTGTGCGGGTGCAGATCATTACGGATTCTGCATATATCGGGCCGCTGATGGAGCTGTGTCAGAGCCGGAGGGGAGTTTTTAAGAATCAGGTCTATCTCTCGCCCACCCGGGTGGAGCTCACTTATGAGATGCCCCTGGCGGAAGTGTTATTTGACTTTTATGATCGGCTTAAGTCGCTTTCTCGGGGGTATGCGTCGCTGGATTATGAGCTGGTGGGGTATCGGAGCAGTGAGCTGGTTCGGATGGATATTTTGCTAAACGGGGAGCGGGTAGATGCGCTTAGCTGTATTATTCATCGGGAGAAGGCGTATGATTGGGGTCGGCGTTTGTGCCAGAAGCTGAAAGAAATTATTCCCCGTCAGCAGTTTGAGGTAGCCATTCAGGCGGCGATTTATGGGCGGATTATTGCGAGGGAGACGATTAAGGCCCTGAGAAAAGATGTAACAGCCAAGTGCTATGGGGGTGATATTACCCGAAAGCGCAAACTTCTGGAGCGGCAGAAAGAAGGCAAAAAGCGCATGCGTCAACTGGGTCGGGTAGAGGTACCTCAGGAGGCCTTCATAGCGGTACTGAAATTAGATTAGCTTATGGATAAGCCCGCATGGGAAACGCTCTGGGAAAACTATCAGCGAGAGCGTAGAAAAGTCATTCCGAAGGAGGCTTTTGAGGTGCTTTTGCAGGTATTTCCAGCGATTCTGGTGGCCCAGGCGGATGGATTTACAGATACGAACGAGCTTCATCGGTTAGAGGAAGTGGTACGGTTTTTATGCCGGGAGCGTCCGGAGGTTTTCTCGGCATTAGACTGGCGGGCAGAGATGCGCTATTTAGCTATTGATGCGGACTTCTGGCGGCGCCCTTTCATAGAGGCCCTGGGGACTTACCTGGGAGCGTCTCCGGAAAAGTACTTTCAGCAGGTGGAGTTTCTATATGCGACGGCCGCGGCCAGTACGGGGGATATTTTGAAAAATATTCTTCTGCAGTCAGGGCGTCTCTCCGGAGCGGAGAAGCAGGAGTTGATATCGGAACGGGAACGGGCTGAGATTGAGCGGCTCATACAGGAACTGGGAATTGCCGAGCATCCCGAGGCGGCTTCGTACCTTCGCCGCCTGATTGGTAATGCCCATGAATAAGAAAGTCGCTGTCTTAGACCTTGGGACCAACTCGTTTCATCTGGTTCTGGCGCGTATTGATGTAGAGCAGGAGCGCGTGGAAATAGACCGGCAGGCCCGGGTATTTGTCTTTCTGGGGGAGGGGATGGAGGGTACTGACCCCCCTTCGCTTTCAGAAGCCAAGATGGAGCAGGCACTGAGTGTTTTGCGAAGTTTCTGGAAGGAAGGCGAGGATTACGGGGTACAGGTGTGGATCGCCTGTGGAACGGAAGCCTTTCGCCGGGCGGCTAATGGGCCGCTTTTTCTATCGATCCTTCGGCAAACGCTGGGTTTAGAAGTGCGCATCCTCACCGGCGCCGAGGAAGCTCACCTCATTTACGAAGGGGTGCGCTATGGCCTCATCCTGCCCGGAGAAAGGCATCTCGTGGTAGACATTGGCGGCGGATCTGTAGAGCTCATCCTCGCCGAAAGTAATCGCATTCTGCACCTTACCAGCCTGCCCTTAGGCGTAACCCGCCTCAAAAATCAATTTCCTGATGAAGATCCGCTCTCTCCGCCCACGATTGAGAAGATTCGTTCCCATATTGATCAGACTTTGCAGCCTTTTCTGGAGAGCATTCGGGGTTTGCCGGTCTCGTATTTGATTGGCAGTTCGGGGACCTTCAAGACGCTGGGGCGGTTGGTGGCGCACCATCTGGATGATGCGATGGGGGCGCAGTCTATTCATGGGTATCGGTTTGCGGCGGCACTTTTTCAGCCTATTTATCAGAAGCTCCTGACGCTACCGCTTTCTCAGCGCCTTCGTCTCAAGGGCATGCAGGCCGAAAGGGCTCCCCTCCTGCCTTATGGCGCCCTGGTGGTAGAACGCCTTTTAGCTCATCTCCCTATACAAACGATTACCATCAGCGGATATGCCCTTCGGGAAGGGATATTATACGACTATGCGAAAAAGCTTTTTCAGGGCCATGATCCGGAGACGCTTCCGCAGCGGGAGGCCTCTGTGCGAGCCTTAGCGCATCGGTATCACCTGCCTATTCGCCATGCGGAGATCACTCGCCTCTGGGCCGAAGCCCTTTTTGACCAGCTCCTTCCCCTGCACCGCCTATCCGAAACCGAAAAAGAATGGCTGGCCTATGCCGCATTCCTCCACGACATCGGCCACTATATCAATCCCAGCGGCCACCACAAGCACGGCCAGTATATCCTCCTGCATAGCCCCATGCCGGGCTTCGCCTCTGACGAACTCCTCATCATGGCCAACCTCGTCCGTTACCACCGAAAAAGCCTGCCTTCTTCCGAACACTTCCATTACAGTGTCCTCTCCAAGCCCCAGAAAAAAATCATCGGCTACTTAGCTCCCATCTTGCGATTAGCCGACCAGCTGGCAAAATATCTTCAAGAATCGCCCATCCAGATTGAAACCAACTGGACCAACGAAAAGGTAGAAATGGTACTGGCTACCACTCATGCCCGGGCGGCTTCCTACTTATCAGCAATCCAATCAGAAGTAGAAGATTTTTTTGAGAGAAGCTACAATCGTCGTTTATTTATTAGTTTTAGATGGGTACCCTTGCCTGTTTCTTAGGATTATGGCTTCAAGTAGTTGAGTCCTGGCCATCAGGCATGCGGCTGGTAACTTATCCTGAGCTGGAGAAGCAGGGGCCTATGGCAGGTATATTTGTAGCCTGGCCCCACTCTTCGGAGGCATGGGAAGTGGGGGATTTTTTCGTGGGGATGGTATATGACCCCCGGTACCCTTCGCACAGGACGCGGCGCCTCAGGGAGTGGGCAGATAGTTTAGGGCTTATCTTTTCTACATGGAGCGGGCCGGAAGGCGCCGCCCTGATAGTGGAGGTGCCATGGTCGCGTAAAGTGGAGGCCATGCGGTGGCTCCAGGCGGCTATTGGATCCTGGGAGTTAGGAGATGAGCACTTATACCGGTGGGCGGTGCATTCTTACTATCGCAGGGCGGAGGGATTGCGTTTGGGGCGGGATATTGCTTTGCGTCGAAAAGGCTGGAAAGGCATTCCCCCCCCTTACGAAGCCCTGAAGAACTACTTTTACAGGCACTTACGTCCTGAGCGCTTATGGGTGGGGGTCTTTGGCCGACTGGCTCTGCGAGAAAAGGCCGAGTGGCGCCGGTGCTGGGCCTACTGGCGAACCCCGACCGTGGATAGCATTCTGGTTGCGAGCCAGCCCGGAAAGCCCCCGCCCGTCGACACCGTAGAGGAGAATCTATGGGCGTATCCGATTTATGGGGCGGCCTGTGTGGAGACGCCGAAGTCCTGGCCGGAGCGGCTGGCATTTGTGGAGGCTTTCCTGAGCCGGTGGCAGGCAATGGCCCCCCCCTTGCAGTTCAGGGGTGCCTTTGAGCAGGAAAATCGCTACTGCTTTGAGGTGCGGCTGGATGGCAGGAGTTATCATTACTTTCGCGGTCTCAAGCACTTAGCGGCTGCTGATAGTCTGGAAGGTCGTTCGTGGGCGGCGGCTTATGCGCGTCGCCGCCTGAAACTTCGGGGGGAGCCGGCCCGCTATCCCGATGTATGGTTGGGGGCGCTTTTGCGGGGCGATAGCGTGAGCCTGCCGGATACTTTGCCAGATACGCTGTGGTGGCGGGGCTGGCCGATCTCTGTATACGGCGTATGGCTCATGCAGGAAATTTACCAGTGGGATACCCTCGCCGAGGTTGATACACAAAAAGTCTATACTCATACGCTTCTGGATGCCGTGCAGAGGCCTCCTCTCTTTGAAGGGCTCTGGATTCCTGTTTCCCGGCATTCCAGGCCGCCGCTGGAAGCCTGGGCAGCCGCAATGCAGCTCAATCTCGTTAGCCAGCCCCGTCTCAGATGGATTCTAATAGGGTATTATCGGCGTCGTAAAGAGCAGCAAAGGGTATTTCGTCGTTTGCATGGGATGCGGAGGGTGCTTATTCAGCAGTATCGGATACCGCCCGGAGCCCTGGAGGTGCAGGTTCGACCGGTATCTCCTGACATTTCCCCCCAGGCGATTCGGATTTTATGCGCTGGGTCTTCCTGAGTGGTCTGGGGATGATGGCCTGGGCGCAGGGCTGGTGTTTCCAGCCACCCCCTACCAGAGGCCTCTCCCACTGGCGCGTGTATCATCTTTTACCCGGTGGGCGGGGCGAGGCCATTGCGCAGACCATTCTCAATCTGCTCTTAGAAGACTCTGTCGTGCGCTATGTGCGATATGTGTATCATATTCAGGTGCGGTATTTCCGGCAGGGGGCATGGATGGTCATGGATGGGGAAGCCACAGAAGAGGGGGCTTATGCGTTTTTTCATGCCCTGCGGGGAGCCGTAGATAGGTTCCCTCAGCTTTTACAGACCTATCGGGGGCAGGAGAGGGGAGTGGGTGAATGGCCCCAGGTATCTGCGCGTCGGCTCTGGGGAGATACTCTACATTTGCCTGCTGCTTTACAGGTGAGTCAGTTTTTTTACGAGGTCTGGCTCGGAGGGCAGGTCAAAGTCGTTTACTGGGGACGGCAGGGCAGTATGGTTCGAAGGCTATTCCCTTTCTTTGGTCAGGATACCCTTGCTCAAAAGGGAGCTTACCCATGGCCCGAGGCCCCTTTGAAGGCACAGGGACTGCCCGCTCAGGAGCCGATGGTCTTTTATAGCCGCTGGTCTGTATCTGAGCTGTCCTGGGCTTCCCTGCTGGCGCTCTGGGCCCATCTCAAAAAGCTGGAAGCTTACCTATGTGAGGAGAAGCAGCTCTCATGCCAGTTTTTCTGGAGTCCTACCCCGGCAGGAATGGAAGTGTGGATATATACGGGTTTGCCTTATGCCACCGCTCAGGCCCTGGCGAATTTCATCGCTCAACGAAAAAAGCCCGAACCTGCACCGATTTACGGGCGCTTTTCGGCGTGGCAGCGAGAGACTTCGGCTCAGTACCTTTTGGGTCAATGGACCTGCCTCTGGCGCTTAGGCAAGTACCAGGAGCCCTCCCCCAGGCAAATCCAGCAGGCGATGAGCAAAATTCAGGGTATCTTCTACCCCGTCTCCCGGTAACATCAAAATGTACACTATCGTTGGCCAATCGTGAGCGTGATGCCCCCTGAAGCTATATACTTCCTTTTCAAAGTGGATATTGACACTGGAGGAATTGAGCCTCAGGTGGAAACCTAAGATGCATTCAAGGGGTTTTTGTCCCGCATTAGCATTAATCCAGGGGCCTGAGTTCAACTCGGATAGTTTACGCCTCGGACCGGTTACAGGGGTTCGGGTCTGGTTCTTCAATCCCCCACGGTACCTTCCCTTAAGGCGTTCATATTACTTATAAGCAGGGTAGCATCTAAAGCATCCACATTTCCATCCCCATCCAGGTCGGCAATTGTATAAACGCCCGATGTGATGCCATTACGCGGCAAAAGCATCTCCCAGTCGGCCGCATTGATGCGGCTGCAGTCAGGTGGATCCTGCCCTCTATAGCGGGCCCGATGAGGCGCATAGCAGTCATCTATATTGCCGGCCCAGGCGGCCGCCTGATGAGAGCCGGGATTCACATTGTCGGGCACCACCGCATAGTGATAACCCGGAATCCCGTCCAGATAGGTCGGATCGGTAAAATCTATGACTGCTGGCTGGTCGGGGTCATTGGAGAGAAGGCCATTCGCCAAGGAAAGGGGACCGGCGCTGCGCAGAGCAATATGATTGGGAAAGCGTATAACTATCCACTTGGGGGTATTTGTATCACACCGGCAGAAGCTCAACAGACGTCCCCTGTAATACTGCCGCAGGGGATGCGAAGGGGCATCCATGCTGTCCACCAGGGGGGGCATGAGAGGCCATACCCATCCTGCCGTGTCTATGAGGCCCCAGAGCTCTTCCACTACGGCTCCATCGGGGCTCCCTTCTCGCAGCTCTATCCGGCACGGGCTGGCCCATACGGGATAGCGCCAGGCCTGCGGCTGAGTAGTGGTGTCTGGGTCGAAGGGGTCCCCCTCTATCCGCCGCCAGCGGTCTATGTTTCCACCTGAGGAGGCGGGAAGTATCCAGAGCGAGTCTGCCAGGGGGGGATATGCCAATTCCCGGCTTTCCATAATGGCCAGTCGGTTCAGGAGCGGGTGGGGAGCCAGCCGCTGCTGCCCGCTGCGGGCCCGAAGGGCAGGCCCCTCCATCGCCACCCGGAGCCGTAGTTGATGCCCGCGCTGGATGCGAAAAGACCTCTGGCGGGAAAGCGATCCCAGAAATGCCCGGAAAAACAGCGTATCCTCCGCCCCCCTCAGCCCCTGCACCGCCGCCCTCACCACACACCCCTGACAGCTATCCGCCGCATAGTAGCGTATCGTCAGGGGGAATATGGCATTCTGCCTCGGGTCATCTGCCCGAATGCGCAAAAGCTCCACCGCCTTACCCGCTGGCTCCACCGCCAGAGACAGCGAGTCCAGCAGGGCCATGCCCGCACATTCCTCCGGCGAGCCGGATGAATAAATCTGCCACAATAAGAAATCCTCTCCCCCATATCCCACCTCCACATGGAATATCTCTCCCTGACATACAGAGTCGGGAGAATAGACGCTTTGAAGCAGAAACTGCGGCAGTCGGAAAAAGCGCTGTACCGTCTGATGACGCTCTGTAGCGCTCGGCCCGCACACGCTCACCCGAATCCGCACGATGTCCTCCCTTCCGGAAAGGCTATCCACCGACCAGCTCAGCTGAGGACCTGTGCTCTGGGGGTCTACTGACCTGGGACCATACTGCACCTGAGCGTCCTGAAGCGAGGCAATGGTCTGCCAGGTGGTGCGGTCTATCTGGCGGTCTCTATTGATGTAGAGGGGGAGGGCGGCCCGGATCTCTCTTTCGGCGCTGAAGAGGAGCATACCGCTGCGGGTCTGCTCAAAGGAGATGTTTTTGGGCCAGCTCAGGGAGACCAGCCTATCCAGGCCGTAGGCACAGCCAGTGGAGGAACCGCTACCCATAACGGTGTCTAAGGGGTTGGCCCGGCCATCCAGCCAGTAGCGCAAAATGTAATCCCGCCGCACCCCGCTGCTCGCCTCATACATCGGCACCGCTATAAGCAGATGCGGCGCCGGCAGGGGCCGATAAAGCAGTCCCAGCCGAAATGAGTCCAGAAAGGATATCGAGGGTACTCCGTATAATATATGAAAGGTGGAGAGTTGATAGGTCGCCCAGTCAATCCGGCGCAGTGCCAGAGCAGGATTACATCCGAGCCCGTTAGAGGGCCCCCAGTCCAAAAGGTACAAGGTGTCCTCAAGCGCGACCATCCCCCTAACGGAAGCCAGGCGTCCTCCTCCGCTTATATGACCATCTTGCGAGCAGCTCGAAGGGGAGTTGATATTGCGTTCATATATGAGGCCATTCGCTATATATTCCAGTAGAGCGTTTTGGTAGAAAGGAGGGAAAACACTCTCCCTCTCTCGACTCCAAGTGAATATGCTTCCCCGGGGATTTGTGATGATAATAGCGGGCTGCGAACTCAATGAAGGCGCCAGGGTCCATACGGGTCCAAAGCTCAAGGATCGCTCTCTGGGTAACACACAAACTCTATCGGGCAGGTCTTTGAGGGAAATGGCTCGCAGCCGGTAAGCGCCTTCCACTGCGTACAAATGCCCATAGAAGGGACTGTAATGCAGCTGCTGAATTCCTCC
>Ga0197142_1004691_pt1 | contig 10970 bp, 10 predicted proteins | sample GBS60_MetaG_FD_148614 | JGI IMG/M metagenome (GOLD analysis project Ga0197142, IMG submission 148614) | Sediment microbial communities from Great Boiling Springs, Gerlach, Nevada, United States - GBS 60_MetaG | ecosystem: Environmental > Aquatic > Thermal springs > Hot (42-90C) > Sediment... | reverse complement strand
CCTTCCCACCACAGGCAGGCAATACGAAGAGGACTGCTAACATTCCCAGGAGGGCAGGCATCCAACGTACTTTCATACGCATAGGCAAAGGTATGGATTTTCTCAGAATCGCGGACAAGGATAGTTTCGCCGATGCCGCATCCCACCTCGCCGCTCCTTATCGAAGAGGAGCACGAGCGATACCTCATGCGAACCGGCCGAAATCCGATTCGTTAGCGAAGAAATCGTGTAATCATACGAGTACCCCACCTGCACAATTCCCTTTTGTATACCCACCAGCCCAATGATCGCATCCTGATTACGATACCACACCCCCAGCACCACAGGGTCCAAGTTTACATAAAAGCCCAGATCTAACTGCTGAAAAGGCTGTTGAATCCGATACATCACCGCAGGACCGACACTTTGCTTTCCTTCTTTATTGCGATCAATTGGAATTTGCGCGCCGGCAAAGAAAGTGGCCCGAATAGGCAGGCGCGCTGCCGCCGGATTGGCAAGCGAGACATTGTAAAACCGCTGCTGCGGCTGCGTGATATGCATCACCGAAGTCCCCACATACACATACTTATTGTACCATAAGGCCCCCGCATTGACATCCTCATGAAGGCGATTCTCAAAGAAGTTTCGCTCCTGCGTGGGCAAAACAAACCCCGCATTGGGATCAATCTGATCGGGGAAACGAAGCCGATAAAAGTCTATGCTCGCCTGCATAATTCCACCCGAGAGACCCAGGCTGAGGGCACTATTTTTGGACAGCTCTATATGCAGGGCATAGTTAAGAAGCACGCTAAGCTTGGTGAGATTGCCCTCACCAGCCTGATCAGCCATGAAGGAGAGGCCCAGGCCATTCCGTACCCGCCCGAAAAATATCGGCTGATCATACGCCGCTGCAAATGTCCGATAATACCCCGGAATCGCCGTCCACTGCATCCGATAAGCTAAAGCTAAGCGAGGCCCATCCATAATACCCGTAAAGGCCGGTGAGAGAATCACCTGATTCGCATAAAACTGTGAAAACTGTGGGTCCTGTGCCCACAATAGCCGACAAACGCCCAGCCCAAGGAAAAGCCAATAACTCTTACGCATACCAAGCAGCATTTCCAGGGCAAATATAGGGCAAAAATCAGATATGCAAATTGTCCCCTCTCCCGCCAGCCGCTATACATTTACTCGGATTACCATTCTTCTCGCTCGCACCAGGCGTCTGAAAGGGAAGGCGGCTCTTGCATGAGATTTTTTTGTACCTTTGCCCGCCCCAAGGGGAGTTGCCGGAGCGGTCAAACGGGCCTGACTGTAAATCAGGTGGCTCTACGCCTACGGAGGTTCGAATCCTCCACTCCCCACCCTGCGGGAGTAGCTCAGCCGGTAGAGCATCAGCCTTCCAAGCTGAGGGTCGCGGGTTCGAATCCCGTCTCCCGCTCAGTCGCAGGAAGTGCCCCATATCCCCCCTACTTTTGTTTAGCCCAGTCATATGCTCCTCCAAAAAATCAACACCTATAATCGCCTTATCGTGCTGGCTCATTCCCTATTTGCGCTGCCGTTTGCGATGTGGGGCTACGTACTGGGTAGCATAGACGCCGGCTTTAGCTGGAAAAAGCTTTTCTGGGTGCTCATAGCTGTCGTGACTGCCCGCACAAGCGCGATGGCATTTAATCGCTATGCCGACCGCTACTGGGATGCCCAAAACCCCCGCACCCGCTCCCGCGAAATCCCCCAGGGTCTCGTAAAGCCCCACGAAGCCCTCCTCCTCGCCATCTTCTCCGCCTTCATTTTTCTAATTGCAGCCTGGATGCTCAATCCCCTCTGCGCTGCCCTCGCGCCCGTGGCCTTAGTCGTCCTCTTTGGCTATTCCTACACCAAACGCTTCACCGCGCTCTCCCACTTCGTGCTGGGTACAGCACTGGGGCTGGCTCCAATAGGCGCCTATCTCGCTGTCACAGAAACCTTCGCCATAAACCCGATCCTCATTGGATCAGCCGTACTTTTTTGGGTAGCAGGATTTGATATCCTATATGCCTTACAAGATATGGCCTTTGACCGTGATGCCGGCCTCCAAAGTATCCCTGCTAACTATGGCGAAATCTTTGCCCGCCGCCTCGCCATTGCGTGCCATCTATTTGCTGCCGCACTCCTCGCGGCTATCGGCCTGCGCCTCTATCCCACCCAGCCCCTTTATTGGGTTGGGTGGGGACTTTTCACGCTGTTCGTTTTTCGTCAGCACTGGGTGGCCCGACGCATAGAAGCCATAAATCGCGCCTTTTTCACTTATAATGGCTGGGCATCCCTTCTCCTCTCGGCTTTTGCCATCACAACCTCCCTCCTACCTCGCACCTGAAATATAGCGGGGCGTGCTAATATGCGATAGACGTCCCCCTCTAAAATCCCCGCCACAAAGTTTTTTGTAGCCCAAAAATAATCCTAAGTTAGCACGCCCATATAGAGATTTTCGACGCGCAACTACCCACCCATTCATAAGAGCGGCTTTGGCCGCGCTCGCCTTTCGCCGAGGCAACCTATACACAACACCCACCACGTAAAAGCCGTCTGCTTTACCCCCGCAGACTCTACTAAAAAGCCCGCCTTACACCAATCTGAGTTATGCCCTATCTTAACCCCCAACCCCGGCCCTTCCCCCTCGCGAGAGGGAAGGGGGCTTGTATAATGCCAATCAACGGTCTTCGATTCGTTTTCAGTAGAGCTACTGGCCTTCTGGCAGTTCTGAGCCTTATCGAGACACTTAGCCGAGTTTCAGGGCGTTTCTCCCGGAGATTAGGATAACATACGGCACCAGGTCCCCGTCCACTCTCACCGAAATGACCTTTTATGTAAGTTTGCACCGATATGCAATCCATCCTGCACCTGACAGACTTTTCGGAGACGGCACGAGAGGCCTATCGCTACGCCATCACCATAGCCAAGAAACACCAGGCAGCCCTTCACATCGTCCATATCTATGACCGGCCATATGCCAGTATTGCCTATCAAGGCGGGCTTTCAGCCGTAATAGACGTAGAAATGGATAGGCGTATCCGGCATGAGCTTGCCCAACACCTCACCGCCTACGCCAAGTCCGAAAACACCCAGGACGTTGAAATCCACGCCCACCTTCTTGCCGACTACGCGGTATGGCGCGTGTCAGACTATATTGATAAATTTCCGGGGACCGGGCTCCTCGTGATGGGTACACGAGGAGCTACCAGCATCTGGCATGGCGGCCTCTTTGGCACAAATACCGCTCGGGTCATCCGGCATAGCCCTGTACCCGTCCTCGCCATCCACCCTAAAAACACCTACAAACCCTATGAAAAAGTCCTCCTTCCCGTAGAAGTCTTCGAAGAAAAGTCCCTCCCCATTATCCAAAAGGCGATTGAGTTCCTCAAACCCTGGGAAGGAGTTCGACTCATCCTGGTCATAATTAATACGCCTTATGTCTTTTATGATACAGTTACCATTCAAAGCTTCACCGATCGCCTGCGCAGCCAAATAAGTTATCCCGCCTGGGAGCTAAAAGTGTACAATGACATCTCCGTGGAAGAAGGGCTCCGTCAAGCTATGGAAACCGAAAAAGCGGATTTGCTTATCATGGGAACGCATGCCCGTAAGGGCCTGGCCCAGTTTCTCTTCGGTAGCATCACGGAAAATGTCGCACAGCACCTCTCTTATCCCCTCCTGGCTATTCCCATGGAAAGTTAATACCAGCTACCCCCTCCCCATCCTGCCCACAAAGGAATAAGCGTCGAAAAGCTTTCATGGCTTGTACCCCACTTCTCCTTCCCCGCTACCAAAAAAGATACGTGAAGCCATGCTCTTCCCCAGCTTAGCACGACACAAAAGCTAAATGGCCTGTTGGGCCGGCCAACTATCCGCCTGACCGGCCGCCTTGTGAGGAATGACTGCCCGAAATCTCCTCGTGGCATTGAGTCACTCCGCCGCCTGAACCCATATCCCATGCATGGCCACCCTTCACACATCAACGTAACCCCTCATCGAGTAAAGCACAAAACATAACAATACGCAATCCATGGCCGGGACTTCTCTGTGTCCTCTGTGCTCTCTGTGGTTGTGCCGATGTACTAAACACCAAGGGAGCGCCCCGCTCTCCGCAAGCAAATGAAAAGCCCCCCGATGTAAGGGGCAGAAGCGTTATTTGCTGTTCTGACCGTTTTGATCTTTTTTAGCCTTAGCGTAACGGGCCATGAACTTATCCACACGCCTGGCCGTATCCACAAAGCGCTGCTTGCCTGTAAAGAAGGGATGCGAGCGGCTGGAAATTTCCAGCTTGATGAGCGGATACTCTTTACCGTCTTCCCAGATAATAGTTTCTTTACTTTTTGCGCAGGAACGAGTTAAGAATGCGAAATCGGCCGCCACATCCTTAAAAACGACAAACCTATACTCCGGGTGAATGCCCTTCTTCATGGCGCAAAGGTACGAAGTTTTATTTCCCGCGGGCCTGGATCACCCGCAGCACCGTATAAAGCAGAATCTTGAGGTCCAGCAAGAAACTCCGGTTGGCCAGATAAATGAGGTCATACTGCATGCGCTCTATCATCTCCTCTACGCTGGAGGCATAACCGTATTTGACCATGCCGAGGCTGGTGATACCGGGCTTAATCTTGAAAAGCTGCCGGTACTCGGGGGCACGAGGCAGAATCTGATCCACATAATACCTGCGTTCGGGGCGGGGACCTACCAAGCTCATCTCACCCATCAGCACATTCCAGAACTGAGGCAGCTCGTCCAGGCGGGTCTTGCGGAGCCATCGCCCAATCGGCGTGATGCGAGGATCCCCTTCCCGACTAAGGGCCGGACCATTTTTCTCAGCATCTACGTACATGGTACGAAACTTATAGATGGTAAAAGGCACCATGTTTTTCCCCAGCCGCTCCTGCCGAAAAATAATTGGGCCCGGCGACGAGAGCCGCACAAGAATAGCCAGGATCGCATACACCGGCGAAAGAAGAAGCAACGCCATAAGCGACACCACCACATCAAAAATCCTTTTGAGAAGCTCCTCCCAGGGCGATAAAGTACTTACTCCTACGCGAATAAGGGGAATATCTTGAGGACTCTCTAATCGAATAGTGCCACCGATATAGTCTTTTGTCTCAGGCGCTAAGTAAACTTCTATAGCCAGACCATTGATAGTCGCCAGCACCTGCCGCAGAATATCCCCTTCCGCTTCGTCTACCGCTAAAATCACCTGATGAGGGGAGCGTCGATGGAGAATACTTTCCAGCTCTTCCAGCCGCCCTAAATGTCGCAGCTTTCCAGCTAAAAGGTTCGGCTTATCTGGATGGGTCGTTACATACCCAATGATGTCACAAACCGTTCCAAACAGATTCCGCGTAAGCTCCTGCCATATCTTGTAAGCTTTTTCGCCCTGACCAATCAGAATTGCAGGAAAGCGCAAACGCTTCCTACGCAGACTAAGGCGAATAAGGGCGTATAAAAGCACATCACCTAACAAAAGTATACCAAATTGCAATAGGATATAGTAGATCAGCGTTTTGTAATAGAGCTTGTAGTTCGGAATAGGGTCATCAACAAACGCTACAAAAAAAAGTGCCAGGCTCCCCAGGATAGACAGCCAGATCCGCTGCCAGAGGCGTCGCAAAAAAGACTGGCGCAGGGGGTCCTTATAGAGGCCACCCAATAAAAAAAGAAAAACCCAGTATCCCCCCACAATCAACGGCCCCCACAAATACTCCCATAAGGTGGGCGAAAGCTGTGACTGAGAAGCGTATAGAATATCCCGCCTCAAAAAGTAAAATCCTATCCAAACTCCATAACTCAATATAAAATCCAGTACTGCAAAACCAATCCCTAAAAATTCCCTTCTAATCATGGACGGAAAGAGAGAAGACGAACATCATCTATGTAAAGCTTACTGGACTGAGTACTGTCAGCCATAGAGGTCAGGTATAGGCGAAAGCGATAAAGGCCGCTTCCCTCCTGCATCCAGGGCGTGAGATTGACATAAAAAGTCTTCCAGCTTTCATCCGGTGGACGGATGATAAGATGCACATCACGTGAGATAAGGGCCCCGGTTTGTTTATTTTCACGGGTAAGGCCGATACCTAAGTTTCGATCTCCCCGGATGCTAATTTCCAGCCAGACTTCGCTATTAGGAAAAGGAAATGATGGTTCGGATTCAGCCTGAAAAATCTGGTTGGGAGCCATAGAGACCTCGCCACACCAGAAACCTCGACGTGGATTCTGAAAGGAGCGGCGCAGCGTAGCCGCATAGGCTTCCCCAGCATTGGGAATCCTAAAACTCAACTGTGGGCTTTCAAAGCCCTCTTTCTGAAAAAAGTTTATCAGTGTATCAGGAAAATAAGTGTAAATAGGATGGTGCAAATAGACCTCCTCAGGTCTTAGCTCATACCAGAGTGTATCATACTGCCAAAATGGGTACGGCTTGCGAGTAAGGGTGACGCCATTGACACGCACCCCCCCAGCAGTTAGGATGGGCTGAGGTACGGGAACCGTCAGCGGAAGCCGCTGCCCTTCCTCCACCATAGCCAAAAATCGCCCCGCCGGGTACACCCACGCATCTATATCACCATCCGCCAAAAGCGTATCCCCTTCCAAAACAATAAAAGGCCGCCCATACCTGAGAAAGGCTGGCGGTGAAACCGCTGTCTTTTTACAGGCGATCAGAAGAAGTAGAAACACCCAGAGCGCGCCAGGCCAGCCGCTCCAGATGCCACGCCCATTCCATAACTGGTTGAACATCTCCTATCGGGATAGCAGAAGGAACCCCTTGCTGAATCGCCTGCAAAAACTGTGCAACTTCTGCCTGCATGGCATCTGTATAAGTAGGTGTGGAAAGCGGAATCGGCACAGGCTCGTCAGCCAGCTCCCATCCCTGAGCCCGCCGTTCCAGGAAATCGAGCTCAAAAAAGTGCCTGGCGCCCAACATCATAGCCCGCCGCACTCGAATCGGACTGTGCCGACTCACCAGAAACGAGGCACTCTGCCCTCCCGGAAACGCAAGCCATACCTGCACCGCATCTAACGTATCGGTTATACTTACTTGTCCAGTGGCTTGGAGGTACGAGGGCATTCGACGCCATAAGCTCCACACCAGGTCTAAATCATGAATAAGCAAGTCCAGAGTGACTGATACTTCACTGCCCCGCACAGTGTAAGGGGCAACCCGCTCAAACTGCACCATAGACACTTCTGCCGCCCACGGCAAAACTGCCTGAAAAGCCGGATTAAACCGCTCGATATGACCCACCATCGTCACGGTCCCCGCCTCGTCCGCCAAATGCAAAAGCTGCTCTAGCTCTTCTGGCGAGGTCACAACTGGCTTCTCTACAAAAATATGCTTCCCCTGCCGAAGGGCCTCAGCAGCATACGCATAATGGGTAGGCGTAGGAGAAGTGATAAAAATAGCGTCACACGCGGAAAGGAGCTCCGCATAAGAGAAAAAAAACTTATAGCCTTTCTCCCGGAGGTGTGCAAGGCCCTCAGGAGCAGTATCGTAGATACCCACTACTTCCGCGTCAGGATGTGCAGATAAATGGGCAAGGTGCCGCTGCCCAATATAGCCAGCACCAACGAGCCCTACCCGGATGGGCGGCATTCTAAGAGGTAGCAAGGGCTTTTTCGAGCTCGTGGAGAAGTCTCAGGTTTTCAGCTTGAAGTTTGTAACTTTCTCGACTGGAAATGAGGGGCCAGGCACGGCGTTTGTTGACTTTTTTCCGGGCACGGTTGATCCGCACATACACGCGCTTGTCGGGTTTGCGAGCCATGCGGCAAAGGTAAAAAGAAAGTATAGGTCACGCTGTGAGGGGGCGCCACTTGATAGAACAACCCATTGCAGGATGCTGGGGCATGGGGGCTGGCTTCCCGGCAAGAAGGGCATCAAGGGCTTCTTGGAGTTCCCGGCGGGAGACCCGAGTAGGGTCTTTCCAGTTGTCATCCAGCCGCCCATGGTAATACAGACGCCCTTCGGCATCGTAAACGAAAAATTCCGGTGTACACACAGCCTGAAAGGCCTTGGCCACCGCCTGCGTCTCGTCAAATAAAATCGGGAAAGGGTAATTCCTTTCGTGGTAGCGGCGGCAAAGGGCTTCCGGGCTGTCCTCCTCAGGATGCAACGAAGGGTCATTAGCAGAGATGCCTATCCATTGTACACCTTTGGGAATGTACGCCCGAGCCAGGGCTAAATAACGTTCTTCCACGGCCTGCACGTAGGGACAATGCCCACATAGAAATACTATCACGGCAGGCTTTCCCCGAAGCTGCGCTGAGTCATACGACTCCCCACATACACTCAAAAGTCGAAAGGCAGGCATAGGGCTCCCCAGCTGCAGGCTCTCAGTACTATAGGTCGGCATACTTCAAAGGTACTCTAATCCGCTATCATGATGAGCCCGCTGCTTCACGACCGAAACGGCTAAGGAACATCTTCAAAATAGACTGTCGCTCCTCCTGGGAAAAGCCTATGAACCAGACATAAGCCCAACTGGAGAGCAGATATGTCCCGCCTAATACTAATAGTTTCCAGAGGGGCGTCCAGGGAAGGAGCAGTTGCAGCAAGGTCATCCCCAGCCCAACAGCTGCCAGAATGAGCAAATGGCGGTTTAGGATGAGGGGCAGCCAAGCCGAAATAGGCACCCGAAGTAAACCTCTTGTAAAAATAAGAAGGAGAAATAACTCCATAGCGGCATACAGAAGCAGGCATAAGCCAGCTCCAAGGATACCAAGTCGTTTCACAAGCAAATAAAGCATAGGAACATACACCAGAGCAGCTCCCAGGTAAGCCCTGGCGCTGAGGTCTGACCGCCCCCAGGCCCCCACAACCACATGTAGAATCGCGCTCATCCCCATCAGCAGCATACTCAGCGAAGCTAAACCCATGCTCCAGCGCCCATGATAAGCAGCCATTTCATTTATCCAGACATGCAAGAGTAAGTTTCCAAAAAATATCAAAAAAAGTGCGATAGGGGCTAAAAGAAGCTGTACACCCCTGGCAAAACGGCGCACTATACGATATATCTCGGCCGGATAGGCTTTTTGGGTATACATACTAACTAAAAGAGGAAAAGCCGAGGAAGCAAAGGCCCCGTGAATGATCCAAAGTTTGAGGGGGATGGTTACAGAGAGATTGTAGTATCCTACCATAGCAGAACTAAGATAACGCCCCATAAGAACCTTATCTACCGAGGAGACGCCCTGGTTAATAACCTGGGCAATAGTAAGCCAGCCACCATAGCGAAATAGCGCCTTGAGGCTTTTCGTGTCCCAGACCGGCTTACCCCAGCTCCGATGTAGGCGTGTGACCAGCCATACAACCAGTATGAAGGTACTAAGGCTGGTAACAAAGGTCGCCGCATTTACCCCAACCAGCCCATATCCCAGGTAAATAGCCATAACCGCCATGATTGGCTGTACAGTACCCATGATCAAAGCTATCAAAGCAGCTAAATCTATCCGATGGTATGCCCATACAATAGCCTTAAGAGGCTGAAGGAGAAGGTTTATCATGAAAGATCCGGCTCCAATGAAGAAAGCGATCACGGTCGGACCATGGAGAGTGGGTGGTATCTTAAGGAATGATGATACGAGCGTGGGCGTTGCCAGCATAAAGAGCCCGCCGCCTGCTACGCTAATAAGCACATATACTATCAGAGAGGACCAGAAAATCCTGCGAAATCTTTCCTGATCACCCGCAGCCGTGCATTCTGTAAGATAACGGATAAGGGCGCCACTCAGCCCAAAGTCCAGCAGACCCAGGTAGCCCAGGAAAGTGCTTATAAGGATAACCACCCCGTAAGCCTCTGCCCCAAGTTTATTGACAATGTAGGGGGTGGTCAGGAAGGCCGTGCCCAGAATAATAGCTTGCGAGAGGAGGTTGAAAAAGATATTCCAGCTCGTGCTGACACGATTATGGGGCGGAGCAGTATTCATGCGGTAACCCTTAGCGCTTCTGAACAAAGGTAGGCCACACCAGGTATTCGCTTTCCTACACAAAGAAGGGGTAAAGTTTCGCCAGGCAAAAAGAGAGATACTTTTGCGCTACATGGGCGTGCCAAAGCTGAACATAGCTGTAATTATTCCTACTTACAATCGAGCTCACTTCCTGCGAGAGGCTATTGAGAGTGCGTTATCCCAGCGTATGCCCCCCACCGGTGTGTACGTGGTAGATGACGCTTCTACCGATGAGACGCCCCAGCTCATGGAAACATGGTACGCAGGGCACCCCAGAGTTCATTATATTCGCCTCTCCGAAAATAGTGGTCCTGCGTATGCCCGGATGGTAGGGGTCAAGGCCGCCCAGACCGAGTGGGTTGCCTTCCTGGACTCTGATGATGTGTGGCTACCTGACCACCTCGAAAAAGCCGCCCAGATCATCGCAGAAAATCCCCATGTTCGCTTCATCTATGCACAGCGCGGCCACATCAATAAAGACTCCAAACTTATCATAGACCATATCACCGAAACCTGGTCAGGCCGTGTCTTAGAAGTCCTCCTGAAACGAATCATCTTCCGCCCTTCCCAAATCATAACCCATGTAGAGGTTTATTATGAGACTGCCTCCATGATACCTCTCACCATCAAGGAGGTATATTTCGTTGAAGACTACATAACCGGGATACTTACGGCGCATCTTTTTGGTGATAAGATTTATATTTCACCTCATCGCACAGTCCTAATGCGCACACATGAAAATCAGAGCTATCATTCGGCAGACAGACTGAGAAAAAATCTGCTAAAAGCCATCGATATAGTACTTGATGCTGCGAAGGACTTAGAGCCCTATAGATCGCTAACAAAGGCTGCTAATCTCTATCATGCCTCTTACTTTATGTGGCGAGCAGGGGAATGGACTAAAGCCTGGAAGACCTTTTTAGAGGGAATTCTTGCAGAACCTAAAAGTATTGGGCTGAAAGACTTCTGGGTGACGGGGAGTCGGCTGGTATGGCCACCGAAGGCGCGGGCGCTTCTTCGACCGG
>Ga0197142_1004689_pt1 | contig 10974 bp, 13 predicted proteins | sample GBS60_MetaG_FD_148614 | JGI IMG/M metagenome (GOLD analysis project Ga0197142, IMG submission 148614) | Sediment microbial communities from Great Boiling Springs, Gerlach, Nevada, United States - GBS 60_MetaG | ecosystem: Environmental > Aquatic > Thermal springs > Hot (42-90C) > Sediment... | reverse complement strand
TGTATCCCCGTCGTAAACTGCTATTAGAGAATTATTTTTATTTGTCTTAAGTTCAGGGAAAAGAGCCGAGAAAAAGGATGATGCTGCATCGAGCTGGTCGCGGCTCAAAGCCTTTATGGGAAAGATAAAGAGAGCCTTCGCCTGAGGATCTTCTAAGAGTGCTTCGGCAAAAGACAGGTAGTATATGAGAGATTTACCGCTTGCCATAGGAGTAGAAACAACAACGTGCTTTCCTCCATGAATCGCCTGTATAGCTTCCGCCTGGTGGCAGTAAAGTCCCTGTAGTGCTTGTAATCTCAATCCTTGCTCTTTCGAAGATAGAGCACTATGAAAAAGCTGACATAACTTTTCGGACAAAACACTCTCTAACGGAACCGTGACGGGAGATTGAGCTCCAAGAATGGCATGGTGAGTGATTTCCCATCGAGTCTCACGGTGACTTTTTAATCTTTTAATGAACTGTTGAATTGCCATTTTTACTTCCTGCGTTTATACTTATTGCGAATTGTTCTTTTGCATGTCTATCCAGATCAGTTTTGTCCCAAAACAACCATGGAGGCAAGAGATGAAACCCGAAGATTTGGTGAAAAACGTGATGTGGTTTGGACATGACGCTATATGCATTAAGGGATCACAGGTAGTATTTTTCGACCCTTATGAACTATCAGATTCAGCTCCCAAAGCCGATATAATTCTCATAAGCCATGAACACTTTGATCATTGTTCGCCGCATGATGTTTCTAAAATTAAAAAACCCGATACCGTAATTGTCACTGATAAAGCTTCTGCAGGTAAACTTTCGGGTGATATTAAAGTGGTTAAGCCAGGGGATAAAATAACTGTAAAGGGAGTGAATATTGAAGTTTATCCTGCCTACAACGTGAACAAGCAATTTCATCCTCGTAATGCTGGTATGCTTTCTTTTGTGGTGGAAATGGATGGAGTGCGATACTATCACGCTGGAGATTCTGATTTCATTTCGGAAATGAAAAATCTGAATGTTGACGTGGCTTTTCTTCCTGTGTCTGGAACCTATGTTATGACAGCTCAAGAAGCTGTTGAAGCGGCAAAGGCGATTAAGCCTAAAGTTGCTGTGCCAATGCATTACGGATCCATTGTCGGTTCTGCTAAGGATGCTGAAAGCTTTGCTAAGGCTTTAGAGGGTCAAATTCCCGTGGTGATTCTTAAAAAGCTATAAACCGTGAAGGTACCCGGTTATGGTTCCCGTTTATCGTGAAGCTTACGATAAAGGAGTGCTTCAGGAAAGAATTGAGCGAGCACTTTCCTGGATGCGCAAGTGCACTCTATGCCCTCGCATGTGTAAGGTGGATCGGCTGAATAACGAGCGGGGTAGGTGCCTTATTGGAAGATATGCCGTTGTCGCAAGTTATGGTCCCCATTTTGGAGAAGAATCTCCCCTCGTAGGACAAAAAGGCTCAGGGACGATCTTCTTTGCCGGCTGTAACCTTGGTTGCATCTTTTGCCAGAACTACGACATAAGCCACACAAGCGACGGCTACGTGGTTTCTGCAGTTCAGCTTGCCGACATCATGCTGGAACTTCAGCGTATGGGATGCCACAACATAAACTTTGTTACACCTAGTCATGTTATTCCTCAAATTCTTGAAAGCCTTCCTTATGCTGTGGAAAAGGGGCTTAGTGTGCCCCTAGTTTATAATTCTAGCGGCTACGATCGCGTTTCGGCTTTGAAGCTTCTTGATGGAATTGTGGACATTTATATGCCGGATTTCAAATTCTGGGATTCTTCGTTGAGTAAAAGATGGTGCGATGCTGAAGATTATCCAGATCGGGCGAAGGCAGCGTTAAAGGAGATGCATCGGCAGGTTGGCGATTTGGTTATAGAAAATGGGCTAGCCAAACGGGGGCTTCTGGTAAGACATCTTGTTATGCCTGGATGTTTGGACGATACAAAGCAAATCCTTCGATTTGTTGCTCAGGAAATTTCTCCGAACACTTACATTAACATCATGGACCAGTATCGCCCTATGGGAGAGGTAGGGGCGATTCATGAATCGCCCCTACTAGAAAAACGGGATCGCGACGAAATAGATATGCGACTTCTGAGAATGCTTAAACATGAAGAATATCTTAAGGCTCTTCAGATGGCTCACGAATTTGGACTATCAAGAATTGACGATCGTCGGAGTTTCCTGCGGTGGCTCTTTCGAGAACGATAACGGTTCCTTATCGGCATATTTTTGCCATAGGAGATGTTCATGGTCAGGCACGGAAGTTGAGGGAATTACTTGACGAGATCCCTTGTGATCTGTCAGAGGATTTGCTGATTTTATTGGGAGATTACATAGATCGTGGACCTGGATCGAGATATGTGGTTGAAATGATCTTGGATCTGCAAAGACAAAGTGATCGAGTGATATGTCTTAGGGGTAATCACGAACAGATGTTTCTGGATTTTATAAGGGGTGCAGATCCTTTGATTTACCTTTTCAACGGTGGTAGAGCAACACTGGAGAGTTACGGTTATGAGGAAGATGAGGAGGAGCGGTATAGAGTTTTTGTGCCTTTTAGCCACATAAGTTTTTTCGACTCTCTTCCTTACTGGGTGGAGACTGATCGTTATATATTTGTCCACGCAGGTATTCGGCCAGGAGTACCTATGAATGAGCAATCTGAAGAAGATCTTCTTTGGATCCGCCATGAGTTCATCTTTTCTTATTCTGGGCTGAACAAGAAAATTATTTTTGGCCATACTCCTTTTTATGAACCTCTTGTTATGGAAGACAAAATTGGTATCGATACGGGAGCTGGTTATGGGCGAAAACTTACTTGCCTTCAGCTTCCTGAAGAGGTTTTCTATTTTGCGTGGTAAACTAATTACTTAAAGGGGATGGGACATGGCAAGGATTGATGCGTTCTTCAAGCTTATGCATGAGTATAACGCTTCCGATCTTCATTTAGTTGCGGGAGAACAGCCAGCTCTTCGTATACATGGAGATCTTGAACGAGTGAAGTACAAAGTACTTGATAACGACGATCTTCGAACTATGCTTTATGAAATAACGCCTGAAGAAAAAATAAAAGAATTTGAAGAGACAGGTGACGTGGATTTTGCTTATGAAATTCCTGGGCTGGGAAGATACAGAGCAAATTATTATATGCATAGAGAAGGTATTGCTGCCGCATTCAGAGAAATTCCCCAGGAAATTAAGACGGTCGATGAACTCGGTTTACCCCCTATCCTTAAGAGACTGGCACTACTTCCCCGTGGCCTTGTTTTGGTTACAGGACCCACAGGTAGTGGAAAATCCACCACTCTTGCTGCAATCATAGATGAAGCTAACCGTCTTAGGAAAGATCACATTATAACAATTGAAGATCCTATCGAATTCGTTCACAAAAGCAAAAACTGTATCATCAGTCACAGGGAAGTTGGAACTCATACGCGGTCCTTTTCTAAAGCTCTTCGTGCTGCGCTTAGAGAAGACCCTGATATAATACTTGTTGGTGAGATGCGAGATTTGGAGACGATGCGGTTGGCGCTGGAAGCTGCTGCGACAGGGCATCTTGTTTTCTCAACGCTTCACACGGAATATGCTACTAAAACGGTCAATAGAATTATTGAAGTATTTCCGACAGACGAACAGGAGCAGATAAGACAACTTCTTGCAGACGCTATAAGAGCTGTAATATCGCAAACACTTCTTAAGAGATCTGATAGACCCGGTCGTATTGCCGCAGTAGAGATACTTATTGCTACTCACGGTGTTAGAGCCATGATCCGGGAAAAGAAAACTCAGCATCTACTTTCAGCGATTCAGACAGGCAAAAAATACGGTATGCAAAGCCTTGATGATTCGATTATGGAGCATCTTCAGGCAGGGCGCATTTCTCCTCAAGAGGCTTATATGAAATGTGCTAACAAAGAAATGTTCCGTCCCTTTTTGACAGAGGCTCCAATCGATTTCACAGAAGTTGTGTAAAAATAGGAAAGGAAAAGGGTTATGACAAGAGAAGATCTAGATTTTTTGCTGTCCAAAATTTTGGACGAATACCCTCACCTTTCGGATATTAACTTTACTGTTGGTCATCCTCCTCAGGCAGAAGTTGACGGCTTGCTAAGACCAGTGCTACTTGAATTTGGTATACGTGAACTTTTACCTTATCACACAGAACAAATCGCCCTTACTCTCATTGGGGGTAACCGCCGTTTAATTCAACATCTAATAACTCACGGTTCTGCCGATCTTTCATACTCCATTCCAGGTAAAGCTAGATTTCGTGTGAGCGTATTTTCTCAACAGGGGCATCTTTCTGTCGTTATGCGCCAGCTTCCTACCCGTGTGCCATCGATGGAAGAGATGGGGCTTCCTACTATTCTCAAAGAAGTGGCAAAGGAGAAAAACGGTATTGTGATAGTTACCGGTGCGACCGGAAGCGGTAAATCAACAACCCTTGCTACCATTCTCCATGAAATAAACCTTCGGTTTCCGGTTCACATTATCACGCTTGAAGACCCGGTTGAATTCGTTCACAAACCCATTAGAGCAACCTTCAATCAGCGGGAACTAGGGATAGATTTCGACACCTATGCCAATGGTCTTCGTGCGGCTTTAAGGCAGGCACCCAAAGTGATTCTCGTGGGTGAAATGCGAGATAGAGAAACAGCCGAGATTGCCTTGACCGCCTGCGAGACAGGCCATCTGGTTCTGACCACTTTGCATACAATCGATGTCGCTCACACGGTAAACCGTCTTATAGGCATGTTTGAATTGGAGGAGGAGCGGCTTATTCGTATTCGACTTGCCGAATCTTTAAGATGGATTATTTCTCAGCGCCTGCTTCCAAAGGTTGGAGGAGGCCGAATTGCGGCTTTCGAGATTATGGGATCCGATCTGAGAGTGCGAGAAACTATTGTTCACGGTGAAGCAGAGGGTAGAACCTTCTATGAAATGATGGAACAAAAAAGGCCTTTTGGTTGGACGACTTTTGATTCCTGGATTCTAGATTTGTATAAAAACGGACTTATCACCGAAGAAACTGCTATAGCTTATGCTTCACAGCGAGCCGTGGTTAAACGAGGCATAGATAACATTAAGGCTGCTAGAGGCGAAAGAACCACTGACATCGAAGGGCTTAGACTCGATGTGGATTATTCTAAGAGGATTCTTAGATGAAGCAGATTTCAATAGACTGGAGCTTGTATCTCGTAACCGACAGAACTGTTGTAGGTAACCGATCTTTGCTTGTGGTCGTCGAAGAAGCACTGAAAGGTGGAGTTACTGTTGTACAGTATCGAGAAAAACATGCTTCAACTCGGATCATGCTAGAAGAAGCTTTAGCACTCTCAAGAATTTGCCGTTTTTACAGAGTTCCCTTTCTTGTTAATGATCGTATTGATATTGCTATCGCCGTTGATGCCGATGGTGTTCATCTAGGCCAGGATGATATGCCTCCTGCAATTGCTCGTCGTATAATTGGATCCGGAAAAATTATCGGACTTACTGTGCACAACGAGGAGGAAGTTGTCGAGGCAGAACGTCAGGAAGTTGATTATCTTTCTTTTGCTCCTGTTTTTGCTACTTCTACGAAACCTGATCACAAAACACCTTTAGGTATAGAAGGTGTGGCTAAACTGGCTTCAAAAACTAGGTTGCCCTGTGTTGCCATCGGAGGCATTAAAGAACATCACGTAGAAATGCTTGCAAAAACTGGTATAGATGGTATTTGCGTAGTATCGGCAATATTGGGTTCTGAAAATCCCGAAGAGTCAGCTCGAAGGCTTAGAGATCTATGGAAGAAGCGGTAAAAACTCTTGCGGATATTGGCGAGTTTGGATTTATCGAAATCCTTCGCTCAAAATTCAATGTAAATCTAGACCCTTCCGTCGTGCTCGGTATTGGTGATGATGTTGCTGTTATAGATGTTGGAGGATCAGAATATCTTCTTGCCACCTGCGATGCCCAGATAGGAGATGTTCATTTCCCAGTAGGGCTTATTCCTCCATACGACCTGGGATGCCGTATCGTTGAAGTTAACGCAAGTGACGTGGCTGCTATGGGGGGCGCCCCTTGCTGGGCTCTGGTTGGGCTTAACGTGCCGTCTAAAACTTCTATAACATTTCTTGAGGAGTTTTACACCGGGGTTGGGGATTCACTTGCTCGCATGGGAGCATTACTGGTTGGTGGAAATTGCGCCAGAACAAAACATGAACTGGTTATCGACATGTTTTTAGTGGGGACTGTTCCAAAAGATCAGCTTATCAAGCGAAAAGGAGCGTCAGCTGGAGATGTAATTTTCGTTACGGGAACCCTTGGTAAATCTAAAGCAGGATTTGAAGTGGTATTAGGAGATGCAGGAAAAGCTTTTAACGAAAAAGGATCAGTTATAGATAGGGCAAAGCAAGCTTTTTTTCGTCCTAAAGCAAGGGTAGCTGAGGGAAGGAAATTTGCTTTGTCCGGTTGCGTGACAGCTATGATAGATATCAGTGATGGACTACTTCAGGATCTTGGTCACCTGGCAAGAGAAAATCAATTGGATGTCGTTGTGGACATTTTAAAGATTCCTGTGGATCCGCTGTGTGAAGAAGTGGCAAAGCAGGTCGGTTCAAATCCCCTGGTGTGGGCTTTAATTGGTGGAGAAGATTACGAATTGCTCTTCTCTGTACCAGAAGATCGAATTCCTGAACTGATGACACGGCTTAGCCATGAAACCAGCATGAGCAGTTCCCGAACCGCTTCTGGTTGCTCCGAAAGCGATGTCTTAGCTGTTCCCATTACTCCTATTGGTTTTTTCAGGGAAGGTTCGGGTAAGGTCTTTTTGAAAGGTCTCAACGGGGAAATAATCCCATCGGAGGCTTTTATAGGCGCGGGTGGATGGGATCACTTTAGAGGTGGTAATTCATGAAAAGAACTGTGCCTCGAGTCGTGACCATTGCAGGTTCGGATTCTGGTGGAGGTGCCGGAATTCAGGCTGACCTGAAAACCTGTTCTGTTCTTGGAGTTTACGCTACAACTGTTATCACAGCCTTGACTGCTCAAAACACCGTCTCGGTCAAAGGTATTTTCGCTGTTAACCCTTCGTTTATTACAGCGCAGATTGATGCCATCATGGAAGATATTGGTACAGACGCCGCTAAAACGGGGATGCTAGATAGAAAAGAGGTTATACAAGCTGTATCGGAAGCCGTTAGAAAGTGGTGCATTGAGAAACTCGTTGTGGACCCGGTTATGGTAGCAAAAAGTGGTGATCCACTTTTGAAGCCGGACGCAATACAAGCTCTTCTTGAGGAACTTCTACCTGTCTCTTATGCCATTACACCAAACATCCCAGAAGCTCAAACAATCCTTAGAGGGATGCCCATTAGCTCGGTAAACGACATGAAAGAAGCTGCTGAGAAGCTGCATAAGTTGGGACCGAGGTATGTAGTGCTTAAGGGAGGACATTTAGCTGGCGAAAAAGTGGTGGATATCCTTTATGACGGAAAGCAGTTTAAAACTTTCGAAGCCGATCGGATTCCTTCCAAAAACACTCACGGCACAGGTTGCACCTTTTCTGCGGCTATAGCAGCTTTTCTTGCCAGAGGAGAGAAAATCGAAAATGCTGTGGCAAAGGCAAAGCGATATGTTACGGAAGCCATAAAGGCTGGTTTGGCTGTAGGAAGGGGACATGGGCCGCTTAATCATTTTCACGAATGTAAAGTCTGGCATGAGGGTTCCAAATGACGGAGGAATTTGTTTGGATTCCCGTTGAAGTGGAGGGGAAAACCCTTAGGCTTGAGGGAAAGTTTGCGCCTGGTGAGGCTTACAGTCACGGCGTAGTTATATGCCATCCTCATCCACTTTACGGTGGTGACATGGATAACGGAGTTGTAGTGACTTTGCGAAAAGCCTTTTATGATGCGGGGTTTACGACGGTAAGGTTTAATTTTCGCGGAGTGGGAGCAAGCGATGGAACCTACGGAGGCGGGCAGGGTGAGGTGGATGATTTAATCGCTGTGTGTGGATTCATGAGGTCTCGTGGAATAAAACATATCTATGGAGCAGGATATTCATTTGGTAGCTGGATTTTGCTAAAAAGTTTGCCGAGAGAATCTTTCAACGGCCTTGTGCTGGTTGCTCCTCCTCTGAATTTGCTGGATTTTGAGTGCTTGAAAATTCCGAGTTCAATGCCAAGCTTTATTTTAGTAGGCTCTAGAGACGAATTCTGCTCTCAAGACAGACTCCAGACGTGGCTTAAAAAGACACAGTCTGATGGTGATTATTTGCCGGTGTCGGTTTCAATTATTGAAGGGGAAAACCACTTTTTCTGGAAAAGCCTTTCTAAAGTCTTCGATTGTGTTCATGAAGAGGCGAAGAAATGGCTGACAAAAGTTCGGTTCTAAAAGCAATTTGCCAGTTTCTAGTGGCTTGCCTGTGCTTAATTAACGTCGTATGGGCGAGTGTAACAATAAATGAACAGACAATCTTAAATGCCGAGTATCTCATAGCTACTTTGGATGGTGTGGAACGTGTCTTTTTCAGAAATGGTAAATATCAGCGAGGTTCGGACGTTTTCGATGATAATTTCCTTGTGGCAGAGCTTGATAATGCAAAATTTGCCGATCTTAATAACGATGGTTTCCAGGATGTTGTTGTAATTGTGCAAAGCAATGCGGGAGGCTCTGGTGGTTGGATTAGTTTATCGGGATTGCTGGGAGGTGGCGAAAAACTCGTTCCTATAGAACCTGCCTTTCTTGGTGATAGAGTTGTGGTTAAGGATTTTTCAATAAGCCAAGGTGCTTCGGGGAACGCTCGAGTCTGTTTAAGAATGCTTGTTCATGGACCAGAGGATCCCAGTTGTTGTCCTACCAAGAAAACTAAAAGGTGTTTTATGCTTTCTAGGGAAAAGGGGAGATGGGTATTCCGTGAAAGGAACTGAGGAAACGATTGCTAAAGCTGTCGAATATATTCGTAATTCACGCTATCTAACGGCTCTTACCGGTTCTGGGGTGTCTGCCGAGAGCGGTATTCCAACGTTTCGTGGAAAAGATGGTTTATGGAATAGATACCGTCCCGAGGAACTTGCTACCCCTGAAGCTTTTGCTCTCGATCCAGAGTTGGTTTGGAAATGGTATGCTTGGAGAATGGAGCAAGTGTGGGCAGCACAGCCAAATCATGCTCACTATGCCTTGTGCAAACTTGAAGAAATAGGGTTTCTCAAGGCTCTTATTACTCAAAACGTTGATGACCTTCATGAAAGGGCAGGGAGTCGAAATGTAATCCACATGCATGGAATGTTGAAGGTGGTTAGGTGTGTAGAGTGCGGAAATTCAGTGGAATTAATAGAACCTCCCACTGTGCCGCCTCTACCTGTTTGCAATTGTGGAGGCTTACTACGCCCGGGAGTGGTCTGGTTTGGGGAACCGATTCCTGAGGATGTTCTAAAGCGGGCTTTTGATGAAGCAAGTTTTAGCGACGTTATGATTGTGGCCGGAACATCTGCTTTGGTTTATCCTGCTGCAGGTCTTCCTCTGGTGGTTAAAAGAAAAGGTGGTGCTATTATAGAAATCAATCCGGACAGAACCCCACTAACCGAACATGCAGATGTGTCGATTCAAGAAAAAGCTGGCAATGCACTTAGGGGTATTCTTAACGTTTTGTTGTCGTAGGTAGAGGTGGTGCGGATTTTTGGTGAAAAACAGAGTCGGTTATAACCATTCAACGTTTATCACCCGGTAGGTTTTTATCCCTGAGGGAGCTTCGAATATTATTTCATCGCCAGGTTCATGCCCCAGAAGAGCGCTACCTAGAGGGGATGCTACAGAAAGTCGTCCGTCGCTTATGTCAGATTCTTGAGGTCCTACAATCATGTATCGGACAAATTCCCCATTTTCCAGGTTTTGCAATGTTACTGTTGCGCCTATGGATATTTTGCGTGAATAGGACTTGCAGCCTACAAGGATTTCACTTCGAGCGATTTTTCTCTCGATTTCTTCGATAGTTGCGTATAACCTTGCAAGTCTTGCTTTGGCTTCCAGGTATTCAGCGTTGTCTCTACGATGACTCCATATCCTGGCGTTCTGGACATCCTCCAGGATTTTTGGTCGCACCACATGATAGAGATAGAAAAGCTTGTCTAGCAGCTTTATGTGTTCTTTGCGTGAAATAACCGATGGATGGTCATCGTCCGTCTTTTTGCTCATTGAACACATCCCTGGCACACATAATTCCCAAAATGGTTTTGCCATCCCGTATAGTTCCGTTTTTAATCATTTTTAAGGCATCTTTCAGGGAGACGACTTCAACACCTGAGATTTCATCTTCATCAATTTCGCCTTCTTGAGCAATAAGCTCTGCGGCGTAAAAAATATGTATGACCTCATTGGAGTAGGCAACAGCAGGGCAATAGGTTATGAGGGGCTTCACAATTTTTGCTTTATATCCCGTTTCTTCCACCAATTCTCGCTGTATGGCTTCCTCTATAGATTCTCCACGATCAACCTTTCCTGCCGGGATCTCCAGTGTTTCCTGTCCTATTGCGTATCGCCATTGGCGAACCATAAGGATATGATCTGAATCCATAAAAGGCACGATAGCTATAGCTTCTGGATGATCAACCTTAAGTCTTCGCGATGTTCTACCTGTTCTTAAAACCACTTCGTCCAAGTAGGCAGTGAAGTGGAAAGTATTTAGAAGCCCGATTGTGTGTAGCTTTTTTTCCATTACTCGCATCTCCATTGTTGCTTTTGTGTTGTGAGGTCTCACCTTTTTTCTAGCACTTTTGCTCTTGTTGTAAACATCCTTTTGGGACTTTTCGGGATCAATTTTGCGCACTGTCTGTCATTGGAATAGCTCCTTTTTGTTGAGGCTGTTCCAAAAAACCCTCGGTGAGAGGTCCCCTCTGCCTCTTGGAGGAACTAGCCTTACTCCTTACCCTATCCCACACCCCCTCAACCAACAGAGACTTCAGAGGGGAAAGATCCCTTGGCGTTCGCCCTGAGCACTGCCGAAGGGG
>Ga0197142_1004688_pt1 | contig 10974 bp, 10 predicted proteins | sample GBS60_MetaG_FD_148614 | JGI IMG/M metagenome (GOLD analysis project Ga0197142, IMG submission 148614) | Sediment microbial communities from Great Boiling Springs, Gerlach, Nevada, United States - GBS 60_MetaG | ecosystem: Environmental > Aquatic > Thermal springs > Hot (42-90C) > Sediment... | reverse complement strand
GCGCCTTGCCCGGCGACGCTGTCACGGCATCCGCCTGCTCACAGGAGACCGTGAGAACATCCGCGGCGCCAGCCCGGTCAGAATCGCCGCCAGCGCCGGGCCAACCCGATCTGGCGGCGAGGGGTGCAGGCGCATCGGCTCAATTTTGGAGCATATCCTTGAACCCGGATCGGCTTCAACTGCGCTGACGATGATGGAGATCGCAGCGATCTCGTCGCCTGCTAGATCGTCCAGGCGAGCACAACGATGAAGACCGCTACGTTTGTGATGATCAGATAGATCACTGCCGCAACCAGGAAGCGCCAGAAGGGTGGCGGGGGCGAGGGAGACTCACGCCGCTTGACAACCACTGTCTTCGCTATTCGGTCGCCGACGCGTTGATAGAGCGGCGGCTGCATGCTGAGGTACGCCACCAGGCCGTACAGCAGGCCATCAATAAAAAAGAGACACAGGGCCCGAATTGCGGCCGCTCTGGCATCACACCGACGCCCATCTGACTTGAACACGTGCATGCCAAGCAGCCATTTGCCGGGCGTAGCGCCGTAGATTGTCTCGAATGCAATGAGATAGGTGAACGCTAAAAACAGCGAAACCGCGTAAGCGAGAAGGTTGCCAGCGACGCTTTCACTAAACCTGTTAAATTCGGGATCTCGACCGGTTATGAGGTAGTAGACTATAGCGAGGGGCAAGTAAACGACGACGAACGATACAAGAAACGCGGCATTATGGATACATGCGTCAATAAGAAGTGCGCCCGCTCTTCTGCGCCGCGAGGGTCGCTCTGCCAGGTTCACTCCCGAATAGGTCGGAGCGATCGAGATACTGCTCATGGGAACCTCGCTTTCTATGGCATATCTATCTGGATCGGCTTCAATTGGGCTGACTGTGATGGTGATCGCAGCGATCTCGCCGCCTGCCCGACCACAGCAGCGCTATGATCGCGATTTTCAGGAGTGTATACAGTACGTGTTTGGGAAGTGCAACAACGATGGCGACGCCGAGCGCTGCCGCGACGATCCATCCCAGCGTCTCAATCGCTGGATGATTGCTCGCGTTGCTGTTTCGCACGGCGATGAAGAGACCAATAAGCGCGCCAATAAGCAGACCGGCGCCCCACAACCATACCTTCTGCCCCGCTGCCAGCTCATTGACGAGCACAAGCGTGAACAACAGTCCAACGCCTGCCCATAGTCGCTTCCTGAACGAAGGTGCAGGCAGCGTTTTTGCACGTGACGATGCGTGACGTATCATGGCAGTCTCCTGAGTCTGAACCGAACGATGTTCCAGTGCTTGATCGCAATGATAGAAGATAATCGTAAGCAATGGAAGCAGTTTCTGTAAACAATGTGTAACATCGATACAATAACAAGCGAAGATCGATGTGAAGGAAGGTCAACGGACAACCAGATTGCGCCGCATTGCAATAGCGCCCCGTTCGCCGATCAACGCGCCTCTGAACAACCCTTGAACAATGCACGCGGGTGACTGCCACAGCCACCCGCCCCAATAGCGCTAACAACCAACGCTACAGAAAAGCGGCAAGGGCGCCGACGCCCGTTATGATGACGACTGCAGCAAGCGCAGCGCCTGCGATGACATTACTCCGCTCGTCTTGCCCGCGCACGCGCTCGAAAATAGACAAGGCTGTACGCCGCCAGCGCCAGGACGATGCCAACTCCGATCAGCAGCATCACCGCCGGGACTGCCATCATCGCAGCGCCAGGCGCGCCGGGGATCGGCGTGGTGATGGTCGGTCCATGAATGCCCGGCGCAGGAATGGCAGGCGCCTGAATATCCGGCGCTGACAGGGATGGCGCCTGAATGGGCGCCCCCTGAATATCTGGCGCTGACAGGGATGGCGCCTGAATAGACACCCCCTGAATATTCGGCGCTGAAATATGCACCCCCGAAATGCCCGGTTGCTGCGGGCCTGTTCCAGGCAGGCCGGGCGTCAGTCCCGATACAGGTCGCGTCAACCGCCGCGCAATGGCGGATCCTGCACCGCTATCACGCACCGCGAGTCCCAGCCCGACGGCCGCCAGAAGCGTGAGGATGCAGAGAGCGCTCAGGACGATGAAGTGCGTCGTCTCGGCGCCGCCTTCGTCTTGCCAGGCGCGATGCCGGCGAGATGCATTCGGTTGCGTATTCATGCTCTTCCTCCGTATGCATACGTTTCTCAAAATCTGTCTCACTCCTCCTCAGGGTGCCGCAGCAGGGGAACGCCCTCGCTGCAACTTCAGTCAGGAGGCGGCGGTCCCGGCGCTGCCAGCATCGCCAGTCCCGTCAGGATCGCCAGCAGACCTCCTGCCGCCAGCAGCGGGAAAAGCAGGCTGGCGAGCAACAGACCAACCAGATAATGCAGACAAATGCTGCGGTCTATGAGCGCGCGTTGCGGCGCCTGTGGATCGTAGTACACCAGCACGGAAGCCCCGACCTGGTAGCGCGCCACGATCGCCTGCGCCGCATCCTGTGAATTGCTGACATACGTCAGGTCATCTTGTGCACCTTCGTACTCCTGACCCTGAACGGTATAGGCGTATCGCACAACCGCGTCGTAGAATGGTTCCTCGCCAGACCGTGGCGTGACGCGGACCTCAGCGCCGATGATTATGCCAGGTGCGGCGGGCCAGCGGCGCGCTGCCAGGCGCACGCCAAATGTTTGGGATAGAGCGGCAGGCATGCCCCATAGAAGACGCAGCCCAAGGAAAAGGGCGAAGACACCGATTCCCAGGAGCAGCAACCCGAAGATTATGGACATTATTACCAGGAGTTGCCCGCCTGCCAGCATCGATGCCCCTGCACGGCTCGTGTGCGCTACAGACTCATCAGGAACAGAAACGCGATCGTCGCCAATGCCATAACACCGATTTCGCCTGCCAGTTCTTCAAACGAAGAAACGTTGCACAGATGCCCGACGCGCATCGAAGGACCGATCAGCGTAGCGCCAAGCGCCAGCAGAACATAGTACCCGACCGTGTGCGTCCAGCCAAGCGCGCTCAGCGCCAGCACACCGACAAAAACGCTCCAGAATGCACCCTCGATCAGGATGAAAAGCATGCGTCTCGTCTCGTGGGATAGGAATCTCCCTGAGGGAGCAGTCTTCATCTCAATCCAGCCAGAGGTGAACGACAGGATCATCCCGCAGATGACCATGGTGATCATCAACGGCCACGAAAACCCGATTGCAATAGTCGCTATGATTGCTCCTCCCCCAATGAGGCACGCAATGCCGCGCATTTGACTGACGAGTTCTGTTGTCATCGATGGAACCTCCTTTTCACTGATTCGGTACGCGATGCAACCTGCTCCGTATCAAGGACGTGACGGCGGACTCTGGACAGGACCGGGTTGCGGCGTTGGGGTCGGTTGCGGCGTTGGGGTCGACGGCTGCGGCGTCGGGGTCGATGGCGGCGTAGAGGGACTATTAGTCCCCCACAAGCGTTTGACAAAGTTATCAAAGAACTTAGCGCCACCGGTGATCCAGACAGAGGCGAAATCATAGATTGCTTTCACGACAATGCGTCCGATACCGCCAGCAGGCGTATATGCCGAGATAACTGCGAAGATGCCAAAGCCGATCCACTGCCAGAGCGGCAGTTGATTGCCAGCTACCCATATTTCCTTGAATATTGCGGCAAAGCCATACAGTTTGATCAGGTTTGAGATCACGTCGGCGATCTTGATCTCCCATGTCTTGCCAATAATCGGCAAGAATCGGAGTTTGAATTTCGTGTCCAGGTTACTCAATAGCCATCGCCATCCGGTCTTTAAGCCATTCCATACACTCGAGAATGCAGTTCGTATGCCATTCCATACACCCGAAAGGAATGGTACAACCCGCTGACCCCAAAAAGCCGCAATCTGTGCAGGAATACTTTGGAAAAATGCAGCAACTGCCGGAAAACGGAGCGCCAGCGCTGTCGGTATCAGCACCAGACTGGCAGCGCCGAAACCCAGCAGCACAATCTGCCAGGCATCGACTCTGCCGGTAGCCAGCACATAGATTGCTCCTGCAATCGCCCCTACTGCCAGCGCAACTGCGGCAATCGCTGCCAGAACCGCCCCCGATGCAACGGTAACCACTCCTGCTGCAACCAGCCCGAGGAAAGCGACAACAGCCACTGCTGCACCAGCCAGACCGAGAATGGCTCCCTGCACCCAACCGGACAGGCTATTCCAGAAATCCAGCAACGGATTGCCAGATCCCTGCTGAGATGGTTGAGGCTGAGCAGGTTGAGGCGAAGTCTGTCGCCCTTGAACCGGATTTGAAATACGCGGCGGTTGGACGACGATTCGAGGAATGCCAATCGCGGGAGCGGTGATCGGTGAGACGGCAGGACCCTGCACATCAGGTCTGTCAACGTGCGGCGCATGCTCTGAAGCGAACCGGGTCAGCGTTCCAATGGTTGCTGCGCCCAGATTGACGCCCTGCACATTGAACGCCAGTCCAATGGCTGCCAGGAGCGCGAGGCACACGGCAACCAGCGCGATGGTTTCTACTGCTTCCGCGCCGTCTTCATGCCGCCAGATACGCAGGGTTAATCGTGCATTCATATTCCTCTCTCCTGAATATACGTAGTTGAACATGCAATGTTCCCACGCTCAACGATCACCTGGACTGGTAAAGGTGTTGCAATGTACCGTGATCTCCTATGCCCCTTCAATCTGCTCGCCTCTCGCCTCTTCCCTCTCGGCGCCGCCCCTGCTGCCGGTACAAGCGCAGCGCGGCAGCGCCCCTACGGCGCCCCTTACCCCTCGCATCAGACCTCAATCCTGGCAACGCGCTGGATCAGGAAGTAAATGCCGACCTGCAACACAGCGAAAATTCCCAGCAACGTCCACCCGATGACGGTCTGGAACAACGCCTCGCCGAGCGGCGTATCACGGATCATCAACAGGAAGAATATGGGCAACACCATCACAATCAGCGCGGAGAAGCGCGCCTCGGAGGTGAGCGAGTCAATTTCACGCTCCAGGCGCTGTCGCTCGTTGAGCGTATTCGCCATGCCATTGAGCACCCGCACCAGATTACCGCCTGCATGGTGCTGCACCACAATCGCATTGACCAGCACATCGAGATCGCGGCTGGGCACACGCCGCCGCATATCGTTCAGCGCAAGCGGCAGATTGTCCCCTAGCAGCAGTTCATGGTGAGTCTGCCGGAATTCGCTCCGCGCTGGCTCAGGCACGCGCTCAGCCACCTCACCGATCGCCTGCTGGATCGACATGCCAGCGCGCAGGGCGTTTGCCAGCAACTGCGTAATCTCGACCAACTGTTTGTTGAAAGCCCGTACATAGGCGTTCTGCCGTATAAAGAAAAAGACGCGAGGCACAACGAAATATGCTGCTGCACCCGCCAGCGCTGCGCCAAAGATCGGCAGATCGAGCATCATCCAGCAGATGATGACAATGATAAAACTCAAGCCAACCCGGATCGCGTAATAGTCTGATGGTTTCCAGGGAACTGCGGCACGACGCAGTTGTTCACGAATATGCTGCGCTGCTGGCGACCGGTCGTAGCGATCCGACCAGCGCACCAGAAAGCTCTCCCGGCGCAACGGGTCGCTCAACACCGCCGGATCGGCGCCCAGATCTTCGGCGCGTGCGATCAGGTGCTCGCGCGCTTGGAGCGCTCGAATGAGACGGTAGCCGCCTGCCAGAAGCATAAACACACACAGACCAAACAGCACAGCAGGTTCTACGCCAGACAGGTTCATGCCAGCCTCCTTGGCGATCCTGACGATGGAGCAATGATGCGACGAGCGCGTCGCCGACGATACAGGATGAAACCGCCGCCGCCAGCTGCAACCAACAGCAACAGGAGTGGCAGCATCGTATTGCCAGGTGCACGGTAAGCGACACTAATGGCGCCGCCCTGGACAATGACGCGCTGCTCTGGCGCTGTCAGCTGCAATGTGAGCGTGCTGCGTGCAGGGCGGTCTCTCTCCGGCAATCGGATGCTGATCGTGCGCTGGATAGACTCACCAGGCTGTAGTAGCATCTCTGACGGGACTATGACGGCGCCTTTTGGCTCGGCTACCGTGATGATCAACCGCTCTTCCTTCGGTGAACGTGAGGCAATATTCAAAGGAATGTTCAACATGCCTCGCCGATCATAGACCAGCGTATTGGTGAAGGCGGCACTGATCTGAACCACAGGCGTCGCCTGCGGCACACCAATGATTGCATTGGTGTAGTCGATGTACCGGATTTCACCCATTATGCCTCGTCCACGCACCTCTGCCGCAATATTGATGCGGTACTGCCCCTCAAAGCCGGGCGTGTATTGGAAGCGAAAACGTCCTTGATCGATCGGTTCGATGTCCAGCGCTTCAAGTACGCCATCAGGACGCTGCACAAATGCTGCCGGGAAGGTCACATTCAGAATCTCAAAGTCTGCCCGACCAGGGAGATCAATCCAGATCGTCGATGGCGTATTGATCGGCAGGGTCATTGCCAATGGCGGCAGAGTCAGGGTCATCGTCGGCAGGGGAGCAACCCGCATAACGTAATCTTTGCGCACGTGGATGGGATTGGAGTGCGCTCCGGGAAGCTCCAGACGCAACGTGTAATCTCCCTCGGCGGGGAACGGCGGCAGGATGCCGCTGTAGCGTCCATCGTTTGCTCGCTGATCATAGGCGCGTCCATCGTCAGCGAGAACGACGGGTTGACTCTGGGGTATTTCGAGCGTCTGAGCAGCTGGCGCCATGCCTGCCACCCGACGGTATACGTAAGGTCTGGTCACATTCTGGTCAAGATTGCGTTCGGCAATCTGCGCCTCCACTATCAGCAGCAATGGACGCCCAACCGGATGGTAGCGCAGGCTGGTATCTTCACTGTCGCGCAATGGCGCTGGCGCTGGCATGCGTATACGTAGTCGTGAACGACTCAGCACCACCACAGTGGTTGGCAACGCATCGGGACGATCCACATTAATCATCCAGCGCCCAACAAGTGATATCTGGGAATCGGGCATTGCCTTGTAGAGTTCGTATTCCGGCTCAGCCCCGCGCCGCACACTATTCTGATAGTAGGGTTTCACCAGGTCTGCATCTTCGGGCGCAATCAAACTGCTGATACTGGTGTCACTGTTGTCGCGGATCAGCACAACGCTGATCTGCGTCGGTTGGTGATCCGTGCGCACATCGACGAGTGGCGCCAGGGTGTTTGGCTGGACGGTGACGCGATCAATGTATCGGTCATCCCCGGCTCGCGCGTACACCTCCAGATATCGATCAAGCAACTCACCAGCGTGGCGAGCGATGATTACCTGCCCGCCGGATGGACGCGCTACGTTCTCTTCCAGGTATGCAGGATCAGCGTCATCTCCAAGGGCAATGGGAAAGATCTGCCAGTACCGCCGTTCGCGGAATCGCTGGACGACCTGATCAACACGCTCACGCTGCCCGACGCCTGTTGGCAATCCATCGCTAAGAAGCACGACGAACTGACGCTGATTGGCGCCACGATTCGAACCTGGCGTCGCATCAAGCAGGGTATACGCCAGATCAAGCGCCGTGCCCATATGCGTCTCCTGCCCCTTCGGTTCGTTACGCAGCGCGTTAATCATGCTTTTCAGTTCATCGATCTCTTCGCGGTTGCTGATACGAATAAGCTGCTTCGTCAACGAACGTGTATAGCGACGATCAGATAGAACGACGATGCCAATTTTGTCGCGCGGGTCTGACAGGTCGATAAAGAGTTTGGCAGCGGCGAAACGCAAACCCTGTGGATCGTTCTGCTTCATGCTGCCGGAATTGTCAATGACTAACACCACATCGCTGTTGCCAGCATCGAGCGCCTGCCCGGTCTGCTGTGCAGCAGCAGGAGACGCGGGCGGCGTCAGCGCCGCTACTGTGAGCGCTACGCACAGAGTCCTTGCAATCGACTGCCAGACAGCGAATGTCATACGGCTGATCGCTATCGTGATGCTTTGCTGCGCCATGCCTCTTCCTCCAGCGTTACGCCATACGCACGCAGCGTCTCCAGGACACGCGGCACGTAGCCGGTTGCAGTATGCTCACCTATCACCCTGCCATCGGGATCGATACCGTGCTGGACGAACCGAAAAATTTCCTCAACATGCACCTGATCACGTTCATCAAGACCCACGACTTCGGCAATGGCGATGACCTTGCGACTTCCATCAGCAAGACGTGCCTGCTGGACGACGATATCAAGCGTGCACAACTGTCGCCGGATGGCTGAAAGTGAGAGCGCCTCGGCTTCACGCGCCCACAGCACCATTGTCTCCAATCGGCTGAACGCTTCGTGGGGCGAGTTGGCATGGAGTGTGGTCAGCGAGCCTTCGTGCCCCGTGTTCATTGCTTGCAGCATGTCAAGCGCCTCAGCGCCACGCACCTCGCCGACGATGATTCGGTCAGGACGCATGCGCAATGCGTTGCGCACCAGTTGACGGATCGTGACTTCGCCCTCGCCAAATCGGTCGGGCGGGCGTGTCTCAAGTCCGAGCACGTGGTCTCCCGGTTCGCCAATGCGCAGTTCAGCAGCGTCTTCGATAGTAATGACACGCTCACGTCGCAGATTGATCTCTCTCGCAATAGCACCCAGCAGTGTGGTCTTACCGCTGCCCGTTCCTCCGGAGATCAGCATATTGCGCCTGGCGCGCACGCATGCGCGAAGGAATGCCGCCATCTGTGGCGACATACTGCCAAGTGCTACCAGACGGTCGAGTGTGAATGGGGCACGGCTGAAGCGCCGGATGGTCAGTACCGGACCAACCAGCGAAATCGGGTCGAGAACAGCATTGATGCGTCCGCCGCCAGGGAATCGTTCGTCATCAGGCAGACGCGCGTCAACCATTGGATTCAACTCGTCAAGGCGCCGGTTGATCGGGGCAATAATCGTGTTGATCACGTTCAGCAAATGGTGCTGGTCACGGAAGCGGATCTCTGGCGCCGGGCGCAGCTTGCCGCGCTCTTCGATCCAGACATTGAACGGACCGTTGACCATGATCTCAGTAATGTCTGGATTCTGCAGGATCTCCGGTCCGAGCGTATCGCGCAGATAATTCGACTTGAAAAGATGATCAAGCGCGCCGCGCGCTGGTTCAATCTTGTGCAAACAACGCGGCAATGCACCGGTCGCTGTAAACTCTCCCAGGACGCGCCCTTTTTCATCAACGCTGCTGTGAAACACAAAAATATCACGGAGTTCGACTTCGCCGTGGCGGATGCCCTGAACTTCAGAGATGCTGACGACCTTGCGACGTCCGTCGGGCAGGCGCGTCTGTTGAATGATGATGTCGAGCGCGCCGACGAGTTGTTCGCGGATAGCGGCGAGCGGCAGTTCCTTGGCGCCTTCCGCCCACATAACCATCGTTTCCAGACGGCTGAACGCATCGCGCGGCGAGTTGGCGTGAACCGTCGTCATCGAGCCTTCGTGCCCGGTATTCATTGCCTGAAGCATATCAAGCGCCTCGGCGCCGCGCACCTCGCCAACGATAATCCTATCCGGGCGCATACGTAGCGCATTACGCACCAGTTGACGGATCGTGACTTCGCCAGCGCCCTCGACATTCGGCGGACGCGCTTCCAGACGCGCTACGTGTGGATGGGTGCGATGAAACCGCAGTTCTGCAGCATCCTCGATGGTCACGATGCGCTCGTGCGCTGGAATAAAGGAAGCCAGCACATTCAGAAGCGTCGTCTTTCCGCTGCCTGTACCGCCACTGACCAGAACATTGCGTCGAGCAATAACGCAGCGCTTGAGAAACTCAGCCATTTCCGGCGTAAGGGTTTCAAGCGTGATCAGGTCGTCAATAGTGAACGGATCGCGTCGGAAACGACGGATAGTCAACAGTGGACCATCAACAGCCAGCGGCGTGATGACGGCATTGACGCGACTGCCATCAGGAAGGCGCGCATCGACCATCGGCACACTTTCATCGATGCGACGACCCAGCGGTGCCACAATGCGGTCAATAATATGCAAAATGTGGTCACGGTTTTCGAACCATATCTCTGGCGCCAGCTGGATCGTCCCGCCACGCTCGACATAGACGCGCGCGAATCCTTCGGTATCATCATCCCCAGCTCTTACCCAGTTCACCATGATCTCAGTGACGCTTGGATCGCGCATCAGCGCTTCTAGCGGACCCAACCCCACGGTTTCGTCGAGAATAATATTGATGACTTCAGCGCGATCACGCCCTGAAATGACTCGACCCTCCTCCAGGATCATGCCGTTGACCAGCGCATCAATGCGTGAGCGCAGCGCGGCGGACGGCAGGGTTACCAGTTGATCGAGGTTCGATTCTTTGAGCAGGCGATCACGATAATGACGTGCCAGTCGAGTGATGGGATTCGTCTGATGAAGCAGTTGATAATCTGCGATCAGACGCGCTTTATCAATCGTGCCAAGCTTTTCGAGAACTGCCATAACACGCTCCAGGTCTACCCGCGCATCGCTCCATCAGGATTGCGAGATCGCGTGCAATGCTGATCGGTTGCTGGTCACTTCCCTGCCAGTGTAGCAAGTGCGAGGTATAGGTGAGAAGAGGGTTTTGTAAGGGATTTGTAACAACCAGACGCCTCTATTAGAGATAGAGATATGGATAGCGTGCAGACGCCGATACATCGGTTAGCGGGGTAGGACATCTATGCCCCTGATCCGCTATGATCAAGGGCGAACAGAAAACCTGTGCGTAGCGAAGGTCCTCGTATGCTTGAGGGTACGATGTCTGATACTTGTGAACGGAGACTAATTGCCGTTCTTGTGAGGATACATCCGAGCGTTGACTGTCAGGTGTGGGCGAGGTGGAGCAGATGCTGCTCCACCGTAAGCCACCCTTAGATGTGCAACCAGACATAAATTATGTTTCGGAGTATACCGCAAGACCTCTCACTTTGCCAGCGACTTCTCAGGATGAAGGCGTCGCTGGCGGCGCGGTCGGCGGCGGCGCGGTCGGCGCCTCCGTCGCTGGCGGCGCGGTCGGCGGCGGCGCGGTCGGCG
>Ga0197142_1004687_pt1 | contig 10975 bp, 11 predicted proteins | sample GBS60_MetaG_FD_148614 | JGI IMG/M metagenome (GOLD analysis project Ga0197142, IMG submission 148614) | Sediment microbial communities from Great Boiling Springs, Gerlach, Nevada, United States - GBS 60_MetaG | ecosystem: Environmental > Aquatic > Thermal springs > Hot (42-90C) > Sediment... | reverse complement strand
ACGTGCTCTTGACCCTTTTCTTTTACCTCAGATTTTTTCAGTACCCCATCAAAGGTCTACTTTATAATTTTGGAACAGCCTCGATTATCCTTGACTTGATTGCATTGTTGTTAGAATGAAAAAAAAATCCCGCCGTGGCGGGGTTCAGGAAAGTTATTGGGGGTTATGGTAGTAGCTCCCTCACATAATGGAGGATAAAGGGATATGGCGATTGCTCAAAAAATGGCTCAGTTCATGGGAAAAAGCTCCTGGATCAGGAAGATGTTTGAAGAAGGAGCGCGGCTTAAGGCTTTATACGGAGCTGACAAGGTCTATGATTTTAGTCTAGGAAATCCGAATGTGTATCCGCCGGATATTGTTCATGAGGAATTGATTAGAGTTGCCCAGGAGAGCAATGGCGCATCCCACGGGTATATGCCTAACGCCGGGTATCCATGGGTTAGAGAAAAAATTGCGGAATTTTTGAATCGAGAACATAATCTTGTTGGTTCGACGGGGCAACCCCAAGAATTATCCTTAAGTGCGGATCATATCATTATGACCTGTGGAGCCGCCGGTGGGCTCAACGTTGTGCTGAAAGCTTTGCTTGATCCTGGAGATGAAATTATCGTGCCGTCTCCTTATTTTGTGGAATACGGATTTTATGCTGATAATCACGGCGGAGTAATGAAAGCTGTTCCAACTAGACCTGATTTTACACTCGATATTGAAGCGATCGAAGCAGCTCTTTCTCCAAAAACCAAAGCGGTTCTTATCAATTCCCCTAACAACCCTACCGGCCAGGTTTACGACATGAAAAGCCTGGTTGAGCTTGGAGAGCTTTTGAACCAAAAAAGTGATCTTTACGGCAGAAGAATTTATATTGTTTCAGATGAACCCTATAGACGTATAGTGTTCGATAATGTAGAAGTTCCCTCCATTTTTAAGGTCTATTATCACAGTTTCATCGTGACGTCTTACTCCAAGGATTTGTGTCTTCCAGGCGAGCGAATCGGTTTTATAGCTGTAAACCCGAGAATAGATAACGTGCGTGAAGTCACCGATGCCCTTATACTTGCAAACCGCATTCTTGGCTTCGTGAATGCTCCCGCCTTAATGCAGAGGCTTGTAGCGAGGCTTCAGGGAGTTTCTGTCGATCCCATGGTTTATCAAAGAAAAAGAGATCGATTGTTTGGTGCGTTGAGCGATATTGGTTATGAATGCGTTAAACCAAGGGGGGCTTTTTATCTTTTTCCAAGGACGCCCATACCGGATGACGTTGATTTTGTGAGGATACTTCAGGAAGAACGTATTCTTGCAGTCCCAGGGACGGGTTTTGGATGTCCAGGCCACATGCGTATCGCCTATTGTGTGGATGACGCAACAATTGAAGGCTCTCTTGAAGGTTTTGCCAGAGCCTTTAAACGGGTCAAATAAGTTGAGGTGATATTATGGCCACTAAAGGGCTTTATCTGCGAAGAGGTATAAAGAAAGACCGAAAGAGTTATCGTAAGTTTGTTATACTTCTTGCAGTTCTGTTCGCATTTGGGGTCTTGATCTCGCCTCTTTTATGGAAAAAATCTAGATCAAAACATTTAGCGGAGACCTCATCGGTAACATCCAAGATAAATATAAAAGGTGGAGTAACTGCAAAAGCCAGTCAAACCGTGGTTACGGGAAAGATTCCAAAGACAGCACCGATTACCGTTACGCAGCAGACACCGACCCCTGGTGGGGCTTTGTCGGCGGATAAAGAAAATGCAGATGTTCATCAAACATCACCTACTGCTTCTTCTGGAGAAGTTTCTTCACCAACATCTTCTGAGTCTTTACCTTCTGCTTCATCTACTCAAGTTGTTGGGAAACAGCAAAGTTCTTATGAATTGCGTTCGGAGCTTCAGGCTAAGGAAGCCGAAGAGGATAAGAAAGCTAAGGAAGTAGTGGCTCAAAGCGCTCTGAAGGAAATGCCTTTTCCCTCCGAGTCAGGCGGAGAAACACCATCGGCTGGCTCGGTAGGAAAACATACCATTGTGAGTCTTCTCGGTCCGGAGGGAACTAAGAAGCAAGAAGGAAAACCAGTCGCAGAGAAAGCTTCCCCTAAGTCTGCCGTAGCGGTGGGACCACAAAAGGCTAAAGCATCTGCTGTTACTAAACCACAACAGGAAGCATCTGTTTCGTTAAGCACAGTAAAGCCTGTAGAGCGTAAAGCGACGGCAAGTTCCTCCACATCAGATCGAGAAGTTTCTTATTGGATTCAGGTAGGAGCTTACCGTGAGGAAGCAAACGCAAAGAAAGTTAAAGGCCTGATTGATTCTCTTGGATACGAAGCGATTGTTAAACCAAGTTCCCATCCTCGCCTTGGGACGATTTATATTGTTCGAGTGCCCGTTAAGGGAAGTAGAGCCGAAGCTCAAAAAGTTCTTTCTGTGATTTCCCAAAAAACAGGTGACAAACCTTTTCTTATGGAATCAAGGTAATAGCTGAGATCTGGCCACAACCGGAGAGTAATCCCGCCCCGCGAATTTGAAAAAACTCTGTGTTCTCTGGGCTCTTTGTGGTAAAAGACAAGAACTTCACCGCAGAGCACACATAGAACACAGAGAAATCAGAACTGAAAGCTTCTTTTTAAGAGCTGTTCGAACTTTTGTTTGTAGCTCTTCGCCTTGCTTTAACAGTTTTCCGGCAATGCTCCCAGATAATACAAGCAGTTCTGTGCTTGCAATAAAGTTCAGGATCGGTGCATGCATCGCATGTTTCGAGACATTCTTCACAGTAACCATACTCGAATTTTTCACATCTAAACTTTGCTTCACGATCAGGATGAAATCTGCATTTCATTATTTTCCCTCTCCTTAGACAAGACGAAACGTTTTGTTCTGCCTTGGATTAGAAAGGAAATTTTCCTTCGTCATCCTTAATTTCTACTGGTTTTGATGAAGCCAGAGTGATTTTTTCGTGCACAGCCATTCCTTCCACATAAATGGCTTTTTTAGGCCGGGCAGGACAAACTGTTTCGCAGGCACCACAACCAATACAGAGTGATTCGTCTATTACCGGCTCTGCCATGATCCGACCTCTACCGCGCCCCCTTGGTCTTTCTTGAAGGCTTATGGCACCCGTTGGGCAGTGTTCAGCACAGGCGCCGCATGGTCTTCCATGTCTTACTATGATGCATCTTCCTCTAACAAAATGGCTGGTTCCCACTTTTAGGAGCTTTTTTTCTTCCAGACTAACAAGCCTTAAAGCTCCCGTGGGGCATACAGCCATACAGCGTCGGCAATCATACTGGCAATATCCTCGCCCGTAGTTCAAAATTGGAAGAGCAGGATGGGCAATACCTTGAACCGACGAAGAAAGCTGAATAACGCCAGAAGGACATACTGCTTCGCATAATCCACAACCGACACATCGGCTAACAAGCCGATTTAGAGAGACAGCTCCGGGAGGAATAGCTACATGGCGTTCGTAAGCTCCGATGGAGATTTCTGCTCCGCTTTGAGCCCTTCTGCGCACGCTTGGTTCAATCAGTATCCACATCCCGAGCAGCAAGAGCATCGGAACAAACTTGATGAATCCTCTCCTGCTGGAAATCGATATCGGTTGAGATGTATTTTCAGAACAACCAGAAGAGTCTGGCAAGAGGGACGGTTCTGTTACCGTGATCTTCTCTTTTTCTTGTTTGTAGGTTATGGCTCCCGTAGGGCACTTATTAAAACACTCGAAGCAAAGCACACATCGGCGGTAATCTATAAGGTGGCTTGCTGAATCTATGCACATTGCCCGGCAGATGGATTCACACCTTCCGCAGTTGACACAGGTCTGTGAATCTATACAGAGCTTGCGCTTGGTTCCAATGGCGCAAGATTCAAGTATGGCTCCTACCGGGCAGATGTGACGGCAGAAAAATCGACCTCGGAAGAAAGCTATGACAAGAAAGAGGGCTAACCATACGGACGCCAGTAAAAAGGTTGTTGTAGCAATGGTGGAGTATTGGGACGGCAGAGTCTGGTAGGAAAGTTTTCGAGCAAGTGGTTCAAGAGCAAGGCTGAACGGGCGGATGGCCACCCCATAAGGTTCGAACATGGTGTAAAGAAGTCCGTGACCCCGCAGCAACCCATACCCGATCAGCACTAGTATAGCCCATGGAATGGCATGGTAGGGTTTGGAGAAGCGGAAACGGTGAGATTTTTTGAATTTTTTTGATATTCGAATCGCAAAATCCTGAAGGACTCCCATTGGACAGATTGAAGCACAATACCATCTTCCAAAAGCCGCCGTAATGGAAATGATGATCAGCAATCCTGCAAAGCTTATAAGGAATCCCCACTGAATAGATGGATCAGAGAAAAGACGGACAATTGCGGGTCCGACTTGAAAAATTGCGGGAAAGGATTCTGGAAGAATATCCTGGTTGGACGTCCCGCCGGAACCACGAAGAAGAGCTAACAGCCAGCCAGCGACGAAAATCCATAGCAGGACGAGTCGAATGTATACGAGGTGGTAACTCCTGGAGGGATTCTTCAAATTGTTATCCTCCTTACTTCTGCATTGTCTAAAGAGTTTATTCCGATTCCCAGTTTAGAGGCTTTTTCGATATAGCCCAGTTCTTCAGGTTTTTTGCCAAGAACCAGGGCTGAAGCTGTGTCGCAAAGCACCGGATCCGTAGATACGATAAGCATATCTTGGCGCTCCAAAACGCTTTTTGGGTTACCCCTGGGACCTCCAGTTTTCATAATGTTGCCAGCATCTACGATGTTAAGAGTTGGGCTTCGAAGGAGAGCAAATTCTGCAATGCAGGTATCTAATCCGTGGAGATGGTAGTAACCTCGATCCCACACGACGCCCATAAGATTTTTAAGAGCGCATGTCATGCCGGCTCCACTGTGGTGCTTCAGGATAGGAACGTTGATTATTACATCAGCGTTGAGGTATTCTCCATGCACCTTGGTTTCTTTCAATGTTGATGCCCCCGGTATTTCCTTTTTCTCGTAGAGTGATTCTGAATTAGCCGGGATGATTTTTCCCCCTGCGGATTTAGTAGCATCTTCGATACCGCTGTTTTTGTATGCAGCTTGCCATGAATCGCAGGTGTGATCAAAGACTAGAACTTCTTTTGCTCCTGCTGAGATGCAGTGTTCCACGATTCGCTTAATGACTCTGGGGTGAGTATTGGCGGCGCCTTCGGGAGCTACATTCCAGCCGATGTTTGGTTTAACAACTACTCGTGAACCTTTCTTAACCCATTGGTTAATGCCCCCGATAGCCTCCATGGCTCGGTCAACTCGTTCTTCATAACTTCCGCCTTTTACGGCCACTAGAAGAGGTTTCGCCCCGTCTGACGTGGGATAACCTGCCCCCTTCGTTCGATCCGAATCGGAAGCCAGAACGAATTTTACAGGAAGGATGGGCTGAATCACCATAGAAACCGTTGCCCATAAGGCTCCACGTATGATGTCCCTTCTTGAGACCTCTATGCGCCGTTCATCGGCTTTGCTAGTAATTTCCCGCTTCATTGTCTTTTCTCCTTTTCTCTTTGTCCTAGTTATTTTGCTTTAAGGAATCTTTAATTAGTAGCTAGAAACTGTCAACGTCGTGTAGGAGATGTTCGAAAAAATACAACGTAGGTCTATAATTACATCCGAGATTGATGCAGGGACAACCAGCCGATAGCCCCTACTGTCTAAAATTTCCTTACCCATTTATTCCTAAAGGGCGGTATATAAAAGAAAGAATTAGCGGTAATGGATAAGTGAGCAACTTGTTTAAGTAGCAAAAGGAGATGTAACGTTATGTGGCAAAGTTTATTGAGGAAATTTTTGAAGTGTGGAGGGTCCGAAGTATTTGTTGTGTTTATCATGGTGGTGACGTTTTTGATGAGCGGCTGCTCGTCATCGTATCGGCCTCCAGCTAGACCTTACTATACCTATCCTCCACCACCTGCTCCATCTATTTCGGATATTCCCGCAGGAAGTGCTTCACCTCAGATGCCACCCAGCCAGATTTCTGGTGGAACTTCTTCCATTGTGGAAAGGACTCTTGAAGATTCTTCATCTACTGCGTCATCAAAACCGGCAATTCAAGAAAAAAGTTCGGAACCGATGAAGTCCCTGGCAAAAAAAGGAACTCCTCAGACGCTTGCTTCTGTTAAATTGGTGGATGATGCTAGACAGATGCGGGTCAAAGGCAAAGTCGATGAAGCAATAAGGCTACTTGAACGAGCCGTAGAAGTTGATGCCTACAATGGTGAAGCTTTCTACGAGCTAGCTATTTGTTGGAAAGCAAAGGGAGATATGAAGAAAGCTCTAAGTTTTGCGGATCGTGCGGAGCATATCTATGCCGGGAATCCTGATAAATTAAAAAAGGTGTATTTGCTAAAGGCGCAACTTCTTGAAGCGGCTGGTAGAAAGGAAGAAGCTCAAAAATATCGCCAAAAAGCAAGATAATAACAGGAGTGCACGTTGGAAAAAAAACGTTTACAGTCGGAATTGTACCGTCCCTTCATGCTTATGCTCCTTTTTTCCTGTCTTTTGCTTTCCTATCTTATCCTGAAGCCTTTTATTCACACGATTATTCTTTCCTTTCTTCTAGGAAGTATTGTGGTGCCGATTTATGAACGAATTCTCGTTAGGCTTAGAGGGAGAAGAAATCTTGCGGCGATCGTTGTGGTCATTGGGTTTATTATCGTCATTCTGTTTCCAACGGTACTTTTCCTGTCTGCTCTTGTAAATCAAGCTCTTGTTACAATTTCGCAAATCAATGAATGGTTTAAAGCGGGGAATCTCCAAAATTTTGTTCAGCGATCAGAGATCCAACACATTTTTTCCGAAATTAACGCCTATCTTACGAAATTCGGGTTTGCCGAGATAGATCCGAAGCAGTGGGATATAGGAACTCCACTATTAACGGTCACTAAATACATGGGACAGTTCATTGTCTCTCACGGTAAAACTTTTTTGAGTAATGTAGTTCAACTGGTGCTTCATGTTCTTATCATGATAGTCCTTGTTTTCTATGTTATTCGAGATCACCAGAAGATTCTTAGAAAAATCAAGGATCTTTCTCCTTTGAGGGATGATCAAGAGGATCGCCTATTACATCTTGTTCGAGCTGTGGCAAAATCTGCCATTCTGGGTAATTTAGCTACTGCGGTGGCTCAAGGTATTGCGGGTGGTATCGGATTTCTCATTGTGGGTATTCAACCTCTGTTTTGGGGTACTATGATTGCAATCTCATCTCTCATTCCAGTAATAGGAACTGCAATAGTTTGGATTCCAACTGTTATCTACCTCGTAATTGTTGGAAAAATCAAATTGGCGATCTTTTTTGCTCTTTGGTCCATAGTTGTTGTTGGAAGTCTTGATAATATTATTCGTCCCTTTTTCATGAAGGGGGCTGGAGAAATGTCCACCCTGTTGGTCTTTTTATCTATTATGGGTGGAGTCCAGTATTTTGGGCTTATTGGCGTAATTTATGGTCCTCTTATTCTGGGTTCGGCTTTGGTGCTTCTTTATCTTTACGAAATGGAATTTCTTGCTCCTCAAACATCCACATACATAGTTCCAGGCAGAACCGGCTTAGTTTCGCAGGAAAATAAGCCTTCGTCCGTCCAGGATGAGTAATTATTTGACTTTCTAGTAAGGGCTGAACAGAGACTGATTAAACAGAGGTTTATAATATTTGCAATCAAGACAAAGGAGAGTTTATATGAAAGCCATAGCCATAAACGGAAGCCATAGAAAGGGTAGAAATACCGCTATACTTCTTAATACTGTGCTTGAAGAGCTTGCTAAGAACGGTGTGGAAACCAAGCTGCTGGAACTTGTGGATTTCCGAATTGAACACTGTAAAGCCTGTAACAAATGCCTTTTTGAACCGAAGTGCTCGATTAGTGACGATGATATGCCTATTCTCGCAGAGGAAATGCTTAGTTCTGATGTGATCATAATCGGCTCGCCGGTTTATAACGGTAACGTTACTTCACGGCTTAAAACCTTTATGGATCGCACAAGATGGATGCACATGAAAAAAGACCTGTTACACGGCAAGCTGGGAGCGGTTGTAACGGTGGCAGGGCTTAGAAATGGTGGGCAGGAACTAACTCACACGATAATTGAAAGATTTTTCCAGTCTAGAAGCATGAGAGTAGTTCACGTAAGAGATCCGGAAAGTGGAATTTACAATATGGGCGTTATGGCAACGCTTTATGACCATCTGGAAAGTTTTCCCGATGCTCCTTCTATAAAATGGAAGAAAAGCGTTCTCGAGGATACTTTAGCTCTTACTACCTGCCGCCATCTGGCTCACAATATTCTGCGAGAACTTTTTTTCTCTAGCAAAATGAGAATTTAAAAGGAGTAACTCATGGAAAAGGACATTGAGCGATATTTTGATCGAGATAGATTTGCTAAACACCTGGGTATAACTTTGGTTGACTCATCACCTGGGTATGCAAAGGTTTGTATGCAAATAAATGAGTCTCACCTGAACGGAGTAGGCATAGTCCATGGTGGGGCAATATTTTCCATAGCAGATTGCGCCTTTGCGGTGGCTTCTAACTCCCATGGCACGGTGGCGTTGGCTATCAATGTGGCTATCTCCTTTTTTAGAGCAACGCGGCAGGGAACGCTATGCGCCGAGGCTCGCGAAGTTGCTCGCAATCCAAAGCTTGCTACCTATGAAGTTACCGTGACAGATGAAACGGGTGAACTGGTGGCACTTTTTCAGGGGACGGTGTATAGAAAAAAAGATCGCCTTGCTGATGTTGTTGTGTAAATTGAGAAGGAAAAGGAATATTATGAGAATACTCAAAATTAGATGGCAGCGACTTGTATCTGATGGAAAAACTTGCCCAAGGTGCGAATCAACAGGTAAAGCACTTGAAGAGGCAGTTTTTATCCTTAAACAAGTACTTAATCCGATGGGAATAGAAGTAAGAGTAGAAAAAGATGAGCTTTCTGGTGATGAATTCCAAAAAGATTCTCTTAGCTATAACCAGATTTTTATAAACGACAGTCCTTTGGAAAATTGGATTGGTGGAAGAGTTGGGCAGAGCCCTTGTTGCGATGTATGTGGTTCGTCTGAATGTAGGACTATTGAAATAGGTGGGGAAACCTTTGAAGCAATTCCTGCTTACCTTATTGTCAAAGCAGGACTGAACGCAGCCTTACAGATGATGGATGTAGAAACTAATAGATCGTGTTGTAGCACTATGAACCTGAAAACATCGGGAAAGCATTGCTGTTAGAACCATGTAAATTACCAAAAAATAAAAGAACTGCGAAAAATGGAAGGAATTCCTTCCAACTGTTAAGCAAATTAAGCATAAAATATTTATCTTTAAGTGATGAATTTTTCTCGGTAACTTAGCCCATGCAGTCGTATGATCTCACTATAAGAGAACTGTTAACCGAACCTTTATGTAGTCTTCTTGAGCATATCACGGGAGAAAAGATTAAAGGTTTCTTAGATCCATCTTTTCCTTCGGTTAAAGAAAGGAGAGCGGATCTTCTGCTTGAAGTTGAAGGAGGCATATTGCATGTTGAGGTTCAGAGCACGAACGACATTGGCATGCCCCAAAGAATGCTTGAGTATCGGCTTTTGATCAGAGCCAAATATTCAGGGAGGAAGGTTAAACAAATTGTGTTGTATATTGGAGACGAGCCGTGCAGAATTTCGTCCAGTCTAGAGGAAGAAGGACTTGTTTATCGATACGAAGTGATAGACATCAAAGAAATTCCCTGTGATGTGCTTTTAGAGAGTGGGAGAGCAGAGGATTTGGTCATAGCCTTTCTTTGTAGGATAAATGACAAAAAAGAGCTTTTCAATAGGCTTAGTGCGAAACTTGAGGAGTTAGGACCTAGGGAGAGAGCAGACTTTTTGGCTAAAATCTTGACGATATTAGGACTGAGGCCTATGCTGAAGGAAGAAGTGTTAAGTTTTGTTAAGGAGGTTGTGAGGATGCCGATCACGGTGAGATTAGAAAAAGAGCTGGTAGAAAATTTTCCAGTGATTGGAGACCTTGTAAAACAAGGAATACAGGAAGGGCTCCAGCAGGGTCTTCAACAAGGGAAAAATGAAGGGCTTATAGAAGGAAAGCAGGAAGATTTGATTAAAATCCTTGAGTTTAAATTTAGCGAAGTTGAGGAAAGTCTGAGAGAAAAGATAAAAGGTATTAGAAATTCTGAGAAGTTGAATAGTCTTCTGATAAAAGCTATTCAAGCTAATAGTGTGGAAGAATTCAAAAAAGAAATCGTTGAAGATTAGCATCGCTTCTCTTATTGGAGTAGGGTTATCTAAGATTAGATAAAGGCATTTTCATTATTATCGATAAAACTAGGGAGATGTTGGATATGAATCCTGTAGAAATCTACTGGCAGATTAAGCTTGAAGCCATAAAGCAAAATTTAGCAGATAGAGGTTTTGATGCTTTTGTGGTATCATCAAAAGCAGCAGCTAAAGATTTGGTGATAGGAGAAATTATCCCATCTCTTAAGCCTTCAAGCATATCCTTCGGGGGCTCAATGACAGTTGTGGATACTGGAATTTATGATGCGGTAAAGGCTCTTACGGGAGTGAAGGTAATCGACACTTATGATTATTCCCTTCCTGCCGAAGAAAGGCTTGAACGACGGCGTCAAGCTCTTCTCGTTGACCTCTTCATTACCGGCACCAACGCCCTTGTCGAAGATGGGCAAATTGTGAACCTTGACGGAATGGGAAACAGAGTTGCTGCTATTACTTTCGGTCCCAAAGTGGTTGTCATCCTGTGTGGACGAAATAAGATTGTGCCCGATTTAGAGAGTGCGATTATGCGGATACGACATTATGCCGCTCCAGCTAATGCCATGAGACTCAATCGCAAAACGCCCTGCACAAAAACGGGCATTTGCGATGACTGTGCAAGTCCAGAAAGGATTTGTAATGTATGGAGTATTGTTGAAAAATCATCACCAAAAGGACGCATAAAAGTTGTCCTAATAAATGAAGATTTGGGACT
>Ga0197142_1004686_pt1 | contig 10976 bp, 9 predicted proteins | sample GBS60_MetaG_FD_148614 | JGI IMG/M metagenome (GOLD analysis project Ga0197142, IMG submission 148614) | Sediment microbial communities from Great Boiling Springs, Gerlach, Nevada, United States - GBS 60_MetaG | ecosystem: Environmental > Aquatic > Thermal springs > Hot (42-90C) > Sediment... | reverse complement strand
GCGCCTCCGCCACAGCAGTACGGTGGGGCGGGTGGTGGCGAGGCGGCGGGCCAGTTCCCGGTTGGAGAGTCCCTCGGCGGCGCCGAGGATGATGGCCACCAGCAGCGCCACTTTCTGCGTGGTGCGCGGGTTGCGGGCGATCTGCTCCAGCTGGCGCCGCTGGCTCGGGGTCAGGACGATGGGTTCGGCGGGTTTCCACATATCTGGACTTAGTATTTCACAGAACCCATTGATTGTCCATATATTTTTGTTACTGGACACTAGAGAAAGGAATTCTTGGCCTCAAGGCACAGTGACGGGTTGTAGCTGCGCCTGCGCCGGTACTTGGGGTTGTAGCCGACCTGGGCTCCATCCTGATTTTTGAACACGGTCACCACCCTGCGGTCCGGATCGAAGATCAGGTAAGAGCGGCGCTCCGGCAAACGAATGAATCTCTGCAGCAGTCGATCCTTGGCGCGGTGTAAGTGTTCCCAGGCGCAGGCACGCCCGTTCCGTAAAAATCGTCCTAACGTTCGCGGGTCGGGGAAGCTTGGCAAGCCCGTCAGGTACTGCAAGCTCCCGTTGCAGCGCAAGCCTGATGTGGCCTCGATGCTGTCCAGCCGCAAGATACTCGGCGAGACAAGGGTTAGCATCATCTGGGACACTGGGTAGCCGTCGTTGCCTCCGAAATAGGCGAGGTTCTGGGCTAAGAAGTGTCTCAGTTGCAGCACTCTCAAGAATTCTTGGAAGAACCACACCCCGCCACAATGCGTTCAACCAGCGTGATCACACGCGATTCTGAGGTTTCGCGCCGATCTTCGCGTTCCGACATTTACCTAACCACAAGCGCTGTAAATGTCGGAGCACCACAATCAACGCCCCAGGTTCATGAAGAGCACCTCTGGCGCACCTCAGAAAGAGTGGAATGCGCCGGAATCAGGTCACACGTAGACCGGCAGCGGGACCTCCTCCACTTCAGCCCAACTTCACTTTGCGCGCTTTCACATCGAAGATCGCCTTCGTGCCGGGCTTTGCATCACCGACTCACCGTCGAGGACCTATCAATCCAGTAGATCCGCCAACGCCGGGCGGTTTTCGGATAAAGATTCGGCGGCATCCCATCATAGATCAACTTTGCGCCGCTCGCGAGCAATGCCTCGTCCTCGGAGTCGATGGCGCCATCCTTGACAACATAATTTGCATTTTCCGGATTATCACCCGCCGGCACTACATAGTTGGTAAGGTTGCCACCGGCTAATACAAATGCCAAATTGCGCCCTGCCGTACGATCGGCAATCCTGCTACCGTGAGGAAGCCTATCCACAATCTCCGGATACCCATAATATGTGGAACGTGAAAAGTCACCGAGCCGAATGCGCAAAACGGCCCGTTGTACTCGCTCGGCCAAACAAAACAATCCGCTCAATGAGCATCCCAGGAAATATAAGCCGAGAACCATCCGACGCTGTTTTGTGACAAGCACAGAGGCCATCGGTGCGGCGAGTGCGCAAAATACTGCGGCGACAGGCAGACCGAATCGCGGGACACGCATTAAAGCCGTCGCCCACAGCAAGAAACCTATGGCCGTACACAGTAGCAGTAACCGTTCCAGGGCGCCCGTCTGGCGCTTGGCGAACCGCACCACAAGGAAAACGACGCCGGGAAGAGCGATTGCGGCGAACAGGGCGCCAGTGCCGCGATCCGCACCAACCGGCAGCCCATCATCGTAGGTCGGTTCTCTCCAGGGCTGTACCAGCAGCTCGCGGAATGTCCTAATGCCGTAATCAACCGGTGTTATGTCTGTGGACGCGTAACCGCGCAAGATCTCAAGCCCGCCTATGGCAACCCGCATCGGATAAAGGGGATTCCCCGTTGCCCACCATGATCGGAGAAACCAGATTCCCGAAGACGAAAATATTCCGACAAAAAGTACGGCCGTAGTTCTCAGAATTTTCGATTTCGATTTGAAGACACTGAAGAAAGCGGCAGCAACGAAACCACACAATAGCCCCAGAAGACGGGCTTGGAGCCTGCGGCTATTCCGGCAGCGTAACCAGAAAGAAAATTCAGGATTGGGGGATTCCCATCCCGCCAGATAAATAGAGCGACGGTTGCGATGAGAAAGGAGGTGCCAAATAGGTCTACATAGAGCTGGAACGTTTGGTAGATCACCATCGGAATCGTAGTAGGCACGATCGCGGCAAGCAAAGCGGCCGTTGCATTCCGGGTCATACGCCACGCGATCAGATAAACGGAGGTCGCCAGCAGCAGTGTTGCAAATATGTTACCGAACGCGACGGCTCGTGGCAGGCCAAGTGATAGCACGACGAGCGCCGGCAACTCTCCGTTGCTTGGCAGGGAGTACTTCCAGCCCCAGGCGGGGCTAAGCTGGATTGTTCCATGTTGCAGCCATTTCAGGGCGATGTCCACGTGATAGGCGATCGCATCATATCCATTTGGAAAGGACCAAAAGCTATTAAGGAACAGAGCGATGTAGGGGATTCCTGTCAGCGCAACTAGGAGTTTCTGAGCGCCGCTTTCCGGCATGCTGGGTCCGCCGTGCTCCTCACGGCTGGACGCCAAGCGCACTTTCGCCGCGCACGCCACGGAAATGATGACGCCGAGCGTACTGGAGGCGACAACTGTCGCCGGGGTGATCGTAGATAGACCGGACAGAAGACCCAAAATTCCCAGAATGTGCAGCGGTACGAAACATCCGGCAGCCAACGCCACAGGGGTGACCGTACAGGCTAACGCTCGCAGCGGATTCGGAGAAATGCCGTCGTTCGGCGTGGTGAGGATGGCGAAGATCGATGTGGTACACATGGGCCTAGATCAGGAGGCGCAGGAGGCGCGCAAGGAAATAGCGGACGGTGGCTGAGCTGAGCAGATAAGCCACAAAGCTGACGAGGCAGAGCAGCGCCCAAAACCTATCTATAGGCCAATATTATACCACCTGGTACCGTCTACTGGCCTGTCGCATAGTAACCATTACCATTGGGCGAGGCGTCTATTGAACATGCCCTGTCGGACGACGTCCCTCGAGTTGACGGAGCAAGAGTCCCAGGAACTCAAACGAATGGCGCCTTTGCAAGCCCTGCCGGCCAGCGATGTCTTCCGTGCCCGCTTGATGCTGCTGCTAGCCGAAGTCCGCAGCTACTCCGCCATTAAACGGGACTTATACACCACCGTGCCCGCCATCGGCCGCTGGAAGCAGCGCTTCCAGGAGAAGCGCCTCGACGGGCTGGTGGAACATCGCCACCCCGGGGCGCCGGCCTATCGTGTTGAGGCCCCGGCTCCCGGCGCGGGTGCTGGCGGCCACCCAGCGCCGGCCCACGCATGGATCCACGCACCGGTTGTGCCGGAAACTGGCGCGCGAGCTCGGCCTGAGCAAGGATACCGTGCATCGCATCTGGCGTACGACAGTTTGAGGTGGACTTCACGGACTGGACAAATTTTGCCTGTTCCCTAGGGGGCTCGCGGCGGGTTCGGAGGGCGGCATAGCTACCGCCCTGTCAGTCCGGACCTTGCCGGGCGCTCGGATCGCGTCCCTGCGTTGCCCTGCCTTCCCGCGAGGCTCTTTGATTGTACGGCAGCCGGAATGCTTCTTCCAGCGAAGCAGTCAGTCTGGCCGAGAGCGATAAATCCCGGGGTTTGGGGCCGGGCGCCAATCTCCAGCCATCGCCGGTCCTGTCTTGCGCGAAGCGAACACCTCGGCCGGCTGCGGTTATGGAACCGGAAATAGTTCTCCGGCGCCATCCACAGCTGCCGCCCGGCGGCAAAGTCCCCCGGGCGGATCAGTTCGTACTGCACCGAGCGCCGCAATCGCTCGAGGAACACGTTGTCCAGCCAGCGGCCGCGGCCGTCCATGCTGATCCGGATCTGACGCCGCTACACGGCGCCGGTGCAATCGGCCGCAGCACATTGCGCCTCCTGGCACAGGCGGCTTCCAAGGCCGCCAGGCAGAAGCCGGTGTCCCGGGTCGCCGACAATTCCCCACTCGATACATAGCGGCTGAACCGGTGCATCACCACCACCAGGTAGAGAGAGCCCCGGCGCGTCGGCACATCGGTGATGTCGCTTGCCCAGACCAAGTTGGCCGCCCGATCGCCATATCGCGCAGCCAGTCAAGTAGGGGTGGATCTCCTGACCCGCCCCGCCCGGCTGAGCCGAGGCTTCGGGTACAGCGCCTCGATGCCGGCCAGGCGCATCAGCCGCTCGATCCGCGTGCGGCCCAAGCCGCGGAGCGCCGTGCGGCGGCTGCCGAGGAACAGCCCTTCGGTGGAGAGCTCGTCGACTCGGCGCGGCGGCACTGGCGTCCCCTCGCTCTGTGGCGGTGGATGGTTGCAGTGGCTGGAGCGGGCCCCCCAGCAGCCGGCACTCGCTCTGGATGCTGAGCTCTGCATGGAGCGGACCGATCCATGGGCGTTTGTCCTCAATCCTACCCATCGGCTCCCTTGTTCAGAAAATCAACCTCGCCATTCAGCCCATCGTTCCGCTGGTAGAGGGTGCCTTTTTCGGGGCCTGAACCCTCGCCAGCAACTGCTCCAGCGCCTGCCGTTTCCCATTGGCGACCAGATTCAGACGCACGTGAAAGGCCGTGGCGGTCTCGGTGGCGGCCCTGACGCCGCGGATCGCTTCCACGGTACCCTTCGCCTTTAACCGCGCGTGGTGAGTCTTGCGGGTTCTTGGCATCGCTTCTCTCCATTCTCGATGCCTTTGAGCCACTGACCTAGGCTGGCTGTCGAGAAAACAGGCTTCACTTCCAGCCGTCTGGCCGCCGCGGGTGGAGGTGCCGCCGCTGAGCGTGAATCTGATTGCGTTTGCGGCGGGACAAGAGGGCTCGAAATAGAACAAGATCAAATCATAATGAAGTTTTATTTTATGAGTTTTATAAATTGGTAACAATAATATTATTAATTTGACAAATGCAGCCCGACCTTAGACAATGGGAGAGGTGCCCCGTGGATCCGGAGCAACAGGCCGGCCCGGGGCATGAACTTCATTTGGGGCGGTGGCTTGGGCCATCTGCCGCAGAGCTCGGATGAACAATCACAGGGTACTCATCTTCGACACCACGCTCCGGGACGGGGAACAGTCGCCCGGATGCAGCATGACAGTGCCGGAAAAGCTGCGGATGGCAGCCAAGCTGGTGGAACTCGGCGTCGACATCCTCGAGGCCGGGTTCCCCATCGCCTCCGACGGCGACTTCGAGGCGGTTCGGCGGATCGCCGAGGAGTTCCCGCAAGCCCGTGTGGCCGCCCTGGCCCGGGCCTGCCGGGGCGACATCGAGCGCGCGGCGCAGTCGCTTGAGCCGTGCCGGAGGCCGCGCATCCACACCTTTATCGCCACCAGCGACATCCACCTGAAGTACAAGCTGCGCAAGTCGCGCCAGCAGGTGCTGGACGAAGCGGTGGCGGCGGTGGAACTGGCCCGCCGGTATGTCGACGACGTCGAGTTCTCGGCCGAGGATGCCACGCGAACGGATCCGGATTACCTGGAGCAGGTCTCGCTGGCGGCGATCGAGGCTGGCGCCGGCACGATCAACCTTCCGGATACGGTGGGCTATTCGATTCCCTCCGAGCATGCCGCGCTGATCGGACGAATGGTGAAATCCTTCGGCGACCGCGCGATCGTGAGCGTGCACTGCCACGACGATCTCGGGCTGGCGGTGGCCAACTCGCTGGCGGCGGTGCAGGCGGGGGCGCGCCAGGTCGAGTGCACCATCAACGGCATCGGCGAGCGCGCCGGCAACTGCTCGCTCGAGGAGATCGTCATGGCCATGCGCGTGCGCCGGGATCTGCTGCCGTTTGAGACGGGCATCGTCACCGAGCAGCTCTATCCGGCGAGCAAGCTGCTGAGCGAGCTCATCAGCTTCGGCCCGCAGCCCAACAAAGCCATCGTCGGCGAGAACGCCTTTGCGCACGAAGCCGGCATTCACCAGGACGGCTTCCTCAAGGAGCGGACCACCTATGAGATCATGGATCCGCGAACCGTCGGCGTGCCGGAGAGCCGGCTGGTGCTCGGCAAGCACAGCGGCCGCCATGCGTTGCAGAAGCGCTGCGCCGATCTGGGCTTTGAGCTCACGCGCGAGGAGCTTGAGGAAGTCTACCGCCGCTTCACGGCCCTGGCCGACCGCAAAAAGGGCGTCCGCAACGAGGAGATCGTCGCGATTGTCCGCGAGGTGGCGGGCCGGCTCCCCGTGGCGGGGGACTGAGCTCGATTCGAGCCCGGGTCCCGACCTCTCGGAACCCAACTCATGGATCTCAACATCTTAGTTCTGCCCGGAGACGGCATCGGTCCTGAAGTGACGGCCGAGGCCGTACGCGTGCTGCGGCACGTGGCGGCCCGCTGGGGCCACAACCTTCGCATGACGGAGGGACTGCTCGGCGGGGTCGCCATTCACAAGACCGGCTCGCCGTTTCCGGAGGAGACCGCGGCAAGGGCGCTCGAGGCCGATGCCACCCTGCTCGGAGCAGTCGGCTTGCCGGAGTTCGACGACGCGCCGCCGGCGCAGAGGCCCGAGCGCGGGCTCCTCGGCATCCGCAAGGCGCTCGGCGTCTACGCCAATCTGCGCCCGGTGCGCGCCTACCCTGCGCTGTTGGACTCCTCGCCTCTTAAAAACGAGATCGTCGACGGCACGGATCTGATCATCGTGCGGGAGCTCACCGGCGGCATCTACTACGGGACGCCGCGGGGCATCTCGGGCTCCGGGCCCGAGGAGCGCGCCGTCAACACCGAGGTGTATACGCGCGCCGAGATCGAGCGGGTGGCGCGCGTCGCTTTCGAGCTGGCGCGGCGCCGCCGGAAGAAGTTGACCAGCGTGGACAAGTCCAACGTGCTCGAAACCTCGCAACTGTGGCGGCGCGTGGTGACGGAACTGTCCGCAGAGTATCCCGACGTGGCGCTCGATCACATCCTGGTGGACAACTGCGCCATGCAGCTCATCCTCAACCCCCGGCGCTTCGACGTGCTGCTTGCGCCGAACCTGTTTGGCGATATCCTGAGTGATGAGGGCGCCGTGCTGGCCGGCTCGATCGGCATGCTGCCGTCGGCCTCGATCGGCGACCGGAGGCCGTCGGGCGCCTGGGTCGGTTTGTACGAACCGGTTCACGGCTCGGCGCCGGACATCGCCGGGCAGGGCAAGGCGAATCCTCTGGCCGCGATCGGCTCGGTGGCGGCAATGCTCGAGTACAGCTTCGATCTGGCCGAGGAGGCGGCCGCCATCAAGGGCGCCATCGAGGCGGTGCTCGCTTCCGGCCGCGTGACGGCGGATCTGAAGCCGGCCGGCCGGCCGGCAACGACCGCCGAGGTCGGTCAGGCCGTCTTGGACGCCATCGATTCGAGATCATGACCAAACCCCGTACCATCATCGAAAAGGTCTGGGACGCTCACGTCGTGGCCGAGAGGCCCGGAGCCCCCGCGCTCTTGTACATCGATCTGCACCTGGTGCACGAGGTGACTTCGCCGCAGGCCTTCGCCGGGCTGCGCGCCCGGGGTTTGCGCGTGCGCCGGCCGGACCTGACGCTGGCCACCACGGACCACTCGACGCCGACCACTCCGCGTTCGCTGCCCATCGTCGACGACGTTGCGCGGAGGCAGGTGGAGCAACTGGAGGCCAACGCGCGCGAGTTCGGCATTCCCTGCTTCGGCTTCCGCAGCGAGCGGCAGGGCATCGTCCATGTGATCGGGCCGGAGAACGGCCTGACGCAGCCCGGCATGACGGTGGTCTGCGGCGACAGCCACACGGCCACCCACGGCGCCTTCGGGGCGCTCGCCTTCGGCATAGGCACCAGCCAGGTCGAGCATGTGCTGGCGACCCAGTGCCTGCTTGAGCGCCGCTCGAAAACCTTCAAGGTTCAGGTGGACGGTGTGCTGCGGCCGGGCGTGACGGCCAAGGACATCATTCTGGCGCTCATTGCGCGCATCGGCGTGGGCGGGGGCACCGGCTGCGTGTTCGAATACTGCGGCTCGACGATTCGCGCGCTCTCGATGGAGGAGCGGATGACCATTTGCAACATGTCGATCGAGGGCGGCGCGCGAGCCGGCATGATCGCCCCGGACGAGACGACCTACAACTACCTCTACGGGCGCCCGTTCGCACCCAAGGGGGCAGCCTGGGAGGCGGCGCTCGAGCGCTGGCGCAAGCTTCCCACCGACGAGGGCGCCGTCTACGACAAGGAGATCTGGATCGACGCCTCCACACTCGAGCCGATGATCACTTTCGGAACGAACCCGGGCATGGGCATTCCGATCACCGCGCCGGTGCCCGACCCGATGAGCGTGACGGACCCGGTCGAGAGGGAGACACTGGTCAAAGCGCTGCGCTACATGGATCTTGAGCCCGGCAAACCGCTGCTCGGCCATAGAGTGGACGTCGTCTTCATCGGCAGTTGCACGAACTCACGCATGAGCGATCTGCGCGCCGCCGCCGCCATCTTCAAAGGGCGGAAGGTGGCCGACGGGGTGCGGGTGCTCGTGGTGCCCGGCTCGCAGCCCATCAAGCGCCAGGCCGAAGCCGAGGGTCTGGATCGCATCTTCCGCGAGGCGGGCGCCGAGTGGCGCGAGGCGGGCTGCTCGATGTGCATCGCCATGAACGGCGACGAACTTCGGCCCGGCGAGTACTCGGTCTCGACCAGCAATCGCAACTTTGAAGGCCGCCAGGGTAAGGGGGGGCGCACGCTGCTCGCCAGCCCGCTTACGGCGGCCGCCGCGGCCGTCACCGGCAGAGTCACCGACGTCAGGACACTCCTATGAGTCGATTCGAACGCTTCACCAGCCGGCTGGTGCCGCTTCTGGTCGACAACATCGACACCGACCAGATCATTCCGGCGCGCTTTCTGAAGACGATCACCAAGGAGGGCCTCGACCGGCAGCTTTTTTATGACTGGCGCTACGATGCCGAGGGCAACCCGCGGCCGGACTTCATTCTGAACCAGCCGCGCGCGCAAGGGGCGGCGATCCTGCTCGCCGGCGACAATTTCGGTTGCGGCTCCTCGCGCGAGCACGCGCCGTGGGCGCTCACACAGTTCGGTTTTCGGGCCCTCATCAGCACCTCCTTTGCCGACATCTTTCGCCAGAACGCGCTCAAGAACGCGCTGCTGCCGATCGTGGTTTCGCCCGAGATCCACGCCGCGCTGCGCGAGGCCGTCGAGCGCGATCCCGACTACTCCGTGACCGTAGACCTTGCCGCTCAGAAGCTGATCCTCGCCGACGGCACGGAGGTGGAGTTCCCCATCGACCCCTTTGCCAAATACTGCCTGCTCGAGGGAGTCGACGAGCTCGGCTATATCCTTCAGCACGAGGACGCGATTCGGGCTTTTGAGAGGGAGCATCCGAGTCCGATCAACACGCTGGCGCAGACGTAGCGAACCATGGCCCCAGCGGCCCCGATCCTGCTCGGGGGCGTCTCGGGCCTCGGCTGGCGATTCTGAGGCGAGCGGGGTGCCGGCAGCTAGTCTCTGGCGGCGTCGGGCCGGTGCTCGCGCATGAGGCGGCGGACCTCTTCATGAGGAAGGCCGATGGAGCGGTGATCGTCCCGGCCCACCATCGTTTCGGCGGCCACCATGGCGTTGAGGATCGCCTCCTCGGTGCTCTCGACCACAGCCTCGAAGATCGGGTTGAGCGCTGCGTTGGCGAGCATGACCAGCTTCGATTCACCGGACCGCCTGGCCGCGCCCGGGTTCGCCGTAGAGAAGGCGAGAAAGATGTCGCCGGAGCCGTTGCCGGAGATACTGCCGGTTCGGGCCAGGCCGAGCGAGGCGCGCCGCGCCAGTCGCTTCAACTGATGCGGCAAAAGCGGAGCGTCCGTAGCCACCACGATGATGATCGAACCTTCGCGCGGCGGGCGTGACCAGCAGGGCGGCCATCTCTCGCAATCGAGATAGCGGCCGACGGGCACGCCCGCGATGCGGAGCTGAGGCCTGCGGCCGAAATTGGCCTGCACCAACACCCCGACGGTGAAGCCGTCCTCGAGCCGCCGCGAGGCGGTTCCGATGCCGCCTTTGAATTCAAAACAGTTCATGCCCGTGCCGCCGCCCACGTTTCCTTCGGCCACCGGGCCTGAGGCGGCCGTTTCGAGCGCTTCCCAGACGTGCTCGGCCTTGACGTGGAAGCCGTTGATGTCGTTCAGATAGCCGTCGTAGGTCTCCGCCACCACCGGCAGGGCGAAGACCTGATGCAGGAAGCCGCGTTTGAGCTGCCAGGCGATCACCGCGTCGCGCACGACGCCGACGCTGTGGGTGTTGGTGATGGCGACAGGCCCTTCGAGGAAACCGGACTCCTCCACCCAGGTCGTCCCCGTCATTTCGCCGTTGCCGTTGAGGGAAAACCATCCGGCGAAGACCGGATCGGCGGAGTTCTTGCCGCGCGGCAGAACCACGGTGACCCCCGTCCGCACCGGCCCCTGACCCACGAGCAGCTTCCCGGAGCCCCTTATGATCGTTGCGTGCCCCACCTCGACGCCCGGGACGTCGGTGATGGCGTTCCACGGTCCGGGCGCACCCTCGAAGGGAATGCCCAGATCGCGGGCCCGCACTTTGGTTTGCGCATGGAGATTCATTGCCAGAATCAGGAGCGTCCACGCCGCAGCCCGCGGTCTCATCTCGCACGCCTCAGAATGCGGGCCTCAGCCCGCTAGCCGGCCGGCTCCTTCCCGTCCCGCCCCGGCAAAGGCGGGATGGTCGACCTTTTCAGGCGAGGCTCAGTGTAACACAACAACCGCAAGCCGACTACCGGCCAGATGCGCGCGGCGCCCTGGACTGCCGCGGCGCGGTGCGAGACGATAAGGCGATGTCCCGCCCTTGATGTCTCCTCGGGATGGGGCACGTCGTGGTCGAGTTGAAGCCGCTCTTTAGCGGATCGGAATCCGATCGCCGTGCCAGGGAAAGGCGTAGCTCGGCCGTTCCGCGAAACGCCGCGTGCCGATGTCCAGCGTGACTCCGGCGGCAGGGGCTAGTCGCACCAGGAAGTATTTGCGATCGACCCGAACCGTCTCG
>Ga0197142_1004684_pt1 | contig 10980 bp, 11 predicted proteins | sample GBS60_MetaG_FD_148614 | JGI IMG/M metagenome (GOLD analysis project Ga0197142, IMG submission 148614) | Sediment microbial communities from Great Boiling Springs, Gerlach, Nevada, United States - GBS 60_MetaG | ecosystem: Environmental > Aquatic > Thermal springs > Hot (42-90C) > Sediment... | reverse complement strand
TCACTTTCGGCTTTTTTTTGCCTCCCAAGGCAATCTCGATGCGCACCTCAAATTCCAAAGGCCCCACCAAAAGCCGATCCCCGTTTTTCAACTCCTTGCGTTCGCCAATCCGTTGCCCATTGACCCAGGTCCCGTTTCGGCTCCCTGAGTCTTCCACCCAGACTCGGCCTCCTTCCTGAATAATCTGACAATGCTGCCGACTTACCTGTTCGCTATGAGGCCGAAGATGACAATCCTCAGCCCGACCGATGCGAAAGACCGGCTGGGCCACAGGAATCTCCTTACCGGCCAATTTGCCGGTTTTCAGGATCAACTTCACTTCCATCTTTCCCGGCCTCCCTCCGCTTCTGCCCCAACGGGCCCCCTTTTCCCTCCACAAACTCTCGAACTCCCCATCTTGATCATACCAATAAATGCTACTAAAGTCAAAATAGAAAAGGATGTTCCCCCAACATGTGCTCCCAATCGCCTATGTTGACTGCATCCCGTAGGATCAACTGCCCCTATCTCTTGGGGACACCAATTAGTAACAGGCATAGGGAATCGCCCAGCGGAGACAGTCCAACTATCGGAACAAGGGAGGGGTTTTCTTGGAACAACTCCCCTGGAATACCCAATATGGGGGGATAGCCTGATCCGTTAAGGTGTCAAAAACCCAAAGGATGGTTATTTAAGGGTTATTTAACTGTATCCCCGGGGCTGCCCCCCTACGACTGATAGGGGTTGAAAATGGGTGGTCCCCAACAGATAGGGGCTGTTGATCCTAGTGGATACCGTCAACTTATTATTTTGACTGTATCTACCAGGCCGGGCCCCTACCAGATGTAGGGGTTAAAAATCGGATCGAACACCACAGGTTGTGGTCATAGTTCCCGGTAGATACAGTCAAGTTATATTATTTTTGTAACATTTTAGCCGAATGAAGCAACCTGCCATTCCCCTGGCTGGTTAAACCCAGGGGACCATTCCCGCACAAGCCGGAATCCAGCATTGCCGCCTCTCCCCTGGCTGTCGAGAGGCCGGCCTGGCCTTCGGCCAGGCCGGGTGAGGGGGAGAAAAGAAGGCGGCTCTCCTCTCCTTATTGCTCCTCTCACCCTACCCCTTCTCGATGGCCACGACAGAGGCACCGTCGGCCCTGACAAGCACGTCCCTCTGGGGGTATTTTCATTCGGCTAAAATGTTACTGGCAAAAAAATCCAAGGGATACTTCATACGGCTGCTAAATAGTTACTCCAAAACTCCCACTGGGCATCCCGAAACTGGCCAGCATGGTCCTGTTGACCATAGGGAGGACTGGTCTGAGGCTGTTCCGCCGTCTGCTGGTCGGGCCAAAAGTGTCTGTGGGCGCAGCGGGCTAAATCCCTACGGTTCTATCACGGGGTCATAGTTCCTGACCAGTCGCTTTCCTTGTGGGGATTCATGTTCTTGTTCTTGTGGCCAGGCATGACCGTCTAATCGGCCTGCATCATCGGCGGCGAGAAGGTGGGGATTCATGTTCTTGTTCTTGTGGCAGGCATGGCACGAGATGCCATCAACGGTTCTTGACCAGTCTCTATACCATCGATGATGGGGGTATTGCATTTCCCCCCAATGGGTGATCCCCGGATTCTCCCTACCAGCTCAGTAGGACTTCTGCCGCTCTGGACGGTGGGAAGGCTGCCGGAAAGGCCTGGGGATAGCATTTTTGTCTAAACTGTGCGATACTTATGGTATGGCTCGGAACGTCGTGGTTGGTAGCCCATCGAGGAAGGGATTCCTCTTGCTTCCGTCGAGTAAAACCACTGCTTGCGAGTGTGGATGGTCTGTCCATATCCTCTATTCCTCTTCGCAAAAACAAGGGACACCAACGGGCCAAAAAGCGCCAATAAACCAGGCAGTTTCGTGTCTCTACAATTTGCGAAGCTCAATAGGAGAGGGGCTGCTTGGCAACGGGAACAACCCTGTGAAGGGTTTCATGAGGCACAAGAGGGAGGAAGAGGGGATGTATCGGAATGAGATGCGAAGGGCTTTTTTTGAGGGTAGGCGGAGTGGAAGGGGCTGGCTCATGCGTTTGGGCAGGGGGAGTTGGGCGTTTGGGTTGGTGGCGGTGGGCATAGTGCTGATGGTGTTGGCGGGCTGTGGTGGGGAGAAGAAGCCTAGCGGTCCAGCGGTTCCACCGCCGTCTCCGCCGCTTGCTGAAGGTCCCCCTCCTGGTGCAGAAACGCCTCCGCCAGAGGGCATCCCGGGTGCTGGACCGCCGTCGGCCCCTGCCACAACGGAACAAAAACCTGAGGAAAAGCCGAAACGGCCGGAAAAGGTCGAAGACTGGCGACGAGAGGATTATTTTAGCGCCAAACGGGAGGGTGATCCTCGGCTGGTCGAGGCTCTTCGGTATTTTGGGCAGAGGTTTGTGGGCAATGTCAAGGCCGCTTTGATGCTGGAGGAGTTGATCCAGGTGGAAACGCTGCCGGCCGACAAACCGGAGGAAAAGTCAACACCGGGGGGAGCGGTTGGAAGTATTCCACCAGGTCCTGGGCAGGCGCCGGGACCTGCGCCTGGCATGCCCCCGGGGCAACCGCCCCAAGGACCTGGATTTGTGCCAGGGATGCCGCCGATGGGACCCGGCACTCAGCCACAACGCTTCCAATTGTCCCACGATGCCCTCAAGATGGCCATCTGGGCACTGGGGATCAATAATACCCCTGAATCCCGGCAGATCATCGGGAAGATTTTGACAGGGCAGATTGACACGGGGATGGATCGGCTGGCAACCGAAACCGCTCTGAGAATACTGGCCACCCAGGTCCATCCGGAAAATGAACTCATGCTGCTGACCGCCCTGCTTACGCCGGAGCAACTCCGCCCGGCCACGAGCAAGCAGAAACCTTCCGGACCGGGCATGCCGCCTGGAGGCCCCGGAATGCCTCCGGTCGGCCCCGGGTACGGCCCCGGATACGGACCCGGCTATGGGATGGGAGGCGAACAGGTAACGCCGGAGGCCATCCAACAATGGGCGTTGGAATTGATCAAAAACCACGGCTCCCCCGGTGTCCGGGAAAAATTGGCCCAATATCTGATGGATCCGAAGGTGCCCTTGGCGGTGGTGGAGCGGTTGGGGGCGTTTTTGTGGGAGGCGCACCCGGCCAATCTTCGCGCCCAACTGGTCATGCTCCAGGCCCCGGATATCACCGAAGAACGGCGACGGAAATTGCTGGAATATTTCATGAAATATAGCGCCGAATCGTTGGCCTTTGTGTTGGGGGTACCTGCTGGCGCGGTGTCTGGCGGGGCGGGAATGATGCCGGGATTTGGCCCCGGAGGGGGACCGGGCTTTGGCATGGAAGGGCCGGGAGGCATTCCAGGCATGGCTCCGGGCCTGGGCCCGCTGCCGGGGCAGGTGCCGGGAGCGTTTGGCCCCGGTGCTCCGGTCGGTTGGCCGCCGGGCGGTGGCTTGCCAGGAATGCCTGGGACGCCCGGTCTGCCCGGGACAGGTCCCACGCAGCCGGATCCGGACCTGCCGTATCAGATAGCGGCCGCCGTGTGGGGACTGGAAATCCAAACCTATCTAGAAGCGACCCTGGCAAGGATCGAAGCATTGGAAACGGAGGCACCGGTGGTGGTTTGGGCGGCTACGGTGCCCACGGCCGCCATGCGATATCAGACGTATCAAGTGTTGAAGGCCCGATGGTACGATGGCCCGGCGGGGCTGCAAAAGGCAGGGTTTCCCAACCAATGGGTGTACGATCCGGGGATGCTGGTCTGCCTGAAACAATTGCCGCGGGCCAAGGGCTTCCGAAGCGGCTGGACGCCGGGCATGGGGATGCCGAGTGTGGGCGTCCCAGGCATCGGCACGCCGGGGATCAGCACACCGGGAGGAAAGCCGCTGACGCCGGCCGCGCGGGAAAAACTCCTCCGAGAACAGACCGAGGAAGACTGGCTTCGTCTATCCGGCGACCTGCTGCTAGCGCTTTGCCAACGCTTCCAGCAAGCGAGTCTGCGCGAGATCGAACTGGCCCGCCAACAGCGGCGTCGGCCCGATTTCCGAAAGCCCATCGAAGACCTCCCCCTGGAACTCCATGATCCGGACCTGGTGCCCAAACCCAGTTATCGGGTGGCTCTGCCGGGCGAGGCGGGCAAGAAGCTTCCCGACATCCAACTGGCCCCCACCCTGATCCACTATGTCCGACTGGAACAGAAAGAAAAACCCAGCAAAGTCTTGGCCGCCTATAGAAAGCAATTGAAAAACGTCAAGACGTATGAATCGCAGCAGATGGTTTGGCTGGATAGCCTGGCTCCGGGCCGAACCGAAGGTCTGCTCCGTTCCATCGACGTGATCATCACCCGGGGCCAAACCGGCCCCGCAGTGGCCGGACCAGCCATGGGAGTCCCGGGCGGAGCGCCGCCCAGAGGTCCATCGGCCAAAGAAAAAGAAGTAGAAGAACCCTTGGTGATCCAAATTCTAGTAATCGAAACGCCATCCCCCAACCAACCTCCCCAGGCCGAAAAAACACCCCAAGAGAAAGCCTAACCGGATCTTCCCGCTGGATCGGCTCATTGATCTTTGCAAATCGGTAATATTTTAGCCGAATGGTGGAACTATGTATCACTCCTGCGAAAGCAGCAGTCCAGATAACATGGCCCAGTATTTTCTGGATTCCCGCTTGCGCGGGAATGACACCCCTTACCCGGAGGTGCCACGGGCACCGATGGCCTCTCCCACGGCGGGGAAAGGCAAATGGCTTCTTTCGGCTAAAATGGTACGCAAATCGTAGTGACAGCCCAAATCCCTTGTTTTCAGGGGCCTTGAGTGTCCATTAGTTTTGCAAAGATCAATAGGAGTCGGGCGGTGAACTTTGTGGTAAATCGGCAGGCCTCTGCTGGATGGTTTGTGCCAGAACATTTATATGATCCGACCGAATAGACTATTTCCACGTGTAACATTTTAGCCGAATGAAGAGGCAATGTTTGCCCCTCTTGCCTGGCCGTCGAGAGGGTAGGGCGAGGAGGCTATCATCCCAGGGCGCCGTTGGCTTGTTTTTTTGCCCCCTCACCCGGCCTGGCCTTCGGCCAGGCCGGCCTCTCCCACCAGGGGAGAGGCCGGCTGCTTCTTTCGGCTAAAGTGTTACTTCAGAAGAGCTTACAAAAACCAGCCATTTATTTTGGGGACTGTGCATTTCCGATATGCCCGCATTAACCAGCGATGGGGGATTACATGCTTCAGAATAGGTTGTTAGGGGAAGGCAAGTAGTTGATTTGTGGCACTCTTTGGAGACGCGTTTTCTCGAGCTGAAGGTTCTCCTCGATCCACGAGCAAGTCGGCAAATATATGTTCGGCATGTGCGGAAATTTTGCCAATTTTCTTTATTTGTTCCATTTCTTCTCTGACAAGTTGTTTTGAAAGATTCGCTGAAAACCATTCTGAACTTGGTGCCAGGGCGTGGTTAAGATCGTTCGGCTCAAACTTGTCCAGAGAGTCCCCATATTTGCGAATGTTCCTTCCAACTATTTGTCTACCCGTAGCAGACATAAGATATAGGAAAAGCTGATCCACAAAAGAGGCTCCAAAAAGATTCGCCTGGAACCCGTGAAAGCAGGTAAGAGTTAACGCCTTAGAGTAATTACGAACCACCTTATACCCATCCCGAGAGAAAACCCCTACCCATATAGGCGACGGCTGCCGAGATTCGAGCGAATACCAGGGATTCCGATTACGAGTCAAGTAACGATTATGGAAACCTTTTTGTTCGCCATATCGAAGATACAGGACTGCTTGCCTGGAGGGAAATTTCCCAGCGTTGAATACCCAGACGGGAAGGTCTCGTTTTACCATGTGATCGAAATCGGAACTGGTAAATATAGGACGCTGAATGTGGCAACTCTTTGTGATACATGGAAGAACTTCGGAAATTGAAAGACCCAAGGAAGCAACTTGAGAAGGCCTGAGAACAAAGAACTCGTTCGCGCCGGTAGCAATTCCTCGAGCAAATGCCCCATAAGTGTATAATGGAACTAAGTCGTCCAGCTTCACGGGGGACTGGTTGGCTTCGAAGTACCGAAGCCACCGGTCCCTTGGGTTAAGCGATCCTTGTGATACAGTATTTTGCGCCGTACGATCCAACAATCCCTCTAAATGCTCCAATTCGCGAACTACATAAAAACATGTACATTCTTGGGAGGCCGCTTTTTCAAAGAGTATAATGCCGACGCTCGTAATGACGTCGGGGAAAATATCCTTTTCACAATCTAGTCGGATTATGGCATGAATTCTCCCATTTGATAGCATATATCTTTTCACTAGTTCTCCGTAACCGGTGTTAAGGAATTCCAGAGGCATAATATAGGCTAATCGCCCCCCGTCTGTGAGTTCAGATATTGACTTGACAAGAAATGCAGATGCAATATTAGTATATCCAGATAAGTTAAGTCCTAGACGAATGTCGAATTCCTTCAATATCTGCTCTCGTTCGGGAAATCTTTGAAATCTCATATAAGGCGGGTTACAGACGATTGCAGGATAGACTTTTCCCCACTCCAGGAGATAATTTTGGTGCCAGAGTAAAACATCGGAGGCATGGGTGTTATGCCACCAGAAATTAAGGATCGTTTTATCTATTTCCGAACCAGCTACGGAGACCTTGGCATTTATTTTTTTGCGGCAAAATAGAAAGCACCCAACCCGAAAGCAGGATCATATAGTTTGGTTGCCCCGTTTCCTAGAACCCATCCCACCATGAAACGGGCTACTGGTTCGGGCGTAAAGAACTGTCCGAACTTTTCTCTATGGCGGATACTAGTCTGGAATATATACGCCGAATGAAGATCAGCTCTCATTTATAATCTCTCCCATAAACACTTCTTCGTCAAGATAGCCTTTGCCGCCTTCAAAAGTAACGTAGAATAACAATCGTCCCCGCTCAAGCTCTTTCATTACAGAATGATGCTCTGGCATCTCGATTCTACCTAAAAGTTCTCGGCCCACTTGTACATTGATCTTTATGGTAGTCTTTCTTTGGTTCTTCACGTCTTTTTCCACAGAAAAAAGGAGGCCTTCATTCTCGGGAATGGAACATATCTACAGTATCTTCTTAAAACCTATTACATACGCCTTATCGAAGAAAACTTGCAGATAGTAGTGGCGGACGTTAAATTGTTGGATCCAGCGATTAACCAAAGCAAGGTCTTCGAGTTTTGGAGTGATACTAAGATAGTCCCGCTTGTGAAGGATTCTGATTTGCTCTTTTAGTTTCCTGAGCAGGTCTGAGAGTCGCCGTAGATCACTAGTGGAAGACCAACTTCCCAGCCGAAAGTCGAGTTCCCGGAATGTATTGGGTGTCGCTGCTAAAAGAAACCGATGTAACTCTGGGCTCTTCTGCAAAAGGAGACTTGAAAGAGGTTCTTCCAAGATTTCCCTGCGGAGGCGCTCGCATTCCGCAAGGGCACTTTGAGTCCGCGTCTCCATGTATTCCTTATACCGTTGGACCAGAAAACTGCTTGAGCGAACTTCGATAGCTGCTACCGCTTTGCTCACAGTGCCAGGATCATCGAGGTTCAGGCAAGATGGCTCTACATCAGATTTGCGAAAGATTAGGATGTCGGGCTTTTTGCCTATATTATTCAGCTCATCTTGGTAGCGATGATAAAACTATTCAAAACCTTCCTCACCCGGAGCTAAAGTTTCTGAATGTCCATATTGAACTGCTAGGTACTCGCTAAGGTGTTCGTTGACGGCAGTCAAGACGATCTTCTCTGCCCATTCACCTTGCTCTTTATTAGTCAAAAACTCCGAGCTTGCAAGGCTGGGCAGACGGCCTCCCACTTGGATATCCACATCGATCATGAAAGGTACTTGGCTGATTAATCTAGCTATTTGTTCCTTGTAGAGTTCTGGCATAGAGAGATTCCTTCCAGGTTTGGTTCAAATGTTTCGTTGAAGATGACCTTTTTAATGCTCCTTTCCACCTAAGCAATCGGAAGCCCATTCGCATAAATCCCCTGCTAAATAAGTCCACAAAAAACCGGAAGTGTCTCAGAGGGCTATCGCCTGCGAGTACATGGAAGTCTCGCTGGCGAAAGGCCAGTATCCGAACCAGTCCCGTTTCCTCTTCACTTTTCGCTTTTTTGTGGAGTTATTTTAGAAACCGAAGAGGGGGGATAGGTCCTCTCAGAGGCTGTCCCGAAATTGCCAAATCCGGGTGTTGGCAACCAACCGAGGTTCCCCATCCAGTTGCTAAAACCCTACAAAAACAGGGGTTTGCCGATATCCTCTGGCACCAGCCTGGAACCGCTCGGATAGGGGAAAACGGATTTTCGGGACAGCCTCTCAGAACGGTTTGGGTCAACGAATCAGCTTGGAAATTGGGCCTTCCTTTCCTGACGCCTTGCCAAGAACCTTCCAGATTCTTTAAGGCGGTTCGGTCGGTTTGGCGGGTGGGCCAGTGGATTCTTCCATCTGATCAATATAGCGGCGGAGCCGTTCCAACTCGTCGCTGATATGTCGAAGTTTAAGCATATTCTCCACCCGTTTCAGTAGTTCCACCTTGTGGATGGGTTTACTGAGGAAGTCGTCGCAGCCGACGGCCACGGCCCGTTCCACATCGCCCGGCTCATTCAGGGCGGTTACCATCAGGACCATGATCCGGCGTGTTTCAGGGTTTTGTTTAATCTTTTTGCACACCTCAAAGCCGCTCAGTTTCGGCATCATCACATCCAGCAAGACCAGGTCGGGCCGGAAAGTCGCCACCTTTTGCATCGTATCCAGGCCATCGACGGCCACTGCAATTTCGCAGGGCAGATCGGCCAAATAGGCTTCGAGCAATTCCACGTTGGTGGGATTATCGTCGGCGATCAGAATCCGACTGCGAGGCGGCTCAGCAGAGTTCATCCACGAGGACCTCCTAGAGGATGGGTTTTTTTGAGAAATCGCCCGGATGGGAAAACGCAGCCCTTACCTACTGATCTTCGCAAATTGGTAACATTTTTAGCCGAACGGAAGCAATACGCCTCTCCCCGCGTGGGAGAGGCCGGCGGAGCGAAGCGAAGCCGGGTGAGGGGGCATAAAAGAAGGCGACTCTCCACTATTATTGGCCCCTCGCCCTAACCCTTTCCAGCCAGGGGAGAGGGGAAACATCCCCCTCCATTTGGCTAAAATGTTACGCAAATCGTAGAGGCACTAACCTCCGTGGTTTTCAGGCACATGGGTGTCCCGTGGTTTTGCAAAGATCAACAAGAAGCGGCACCCGGCCAGTTGATATGGGTAATGTAAAATGTTCCGCCTCCGGAGAAAAGCCCTCCTATTGCGTGGGGGAGGAATTCGGCTTCAGCGGTTCGGCCGAAGTGGGCCAAGCAACGAAGGAACAAGGCAACCGGGAGAGGAAAGCCGTCCCTGGCTCATCGGCCAACAAGCTACCGAATGACGGATTCCGGTTAACCGGACGGTTTGGCGTCGGTCCGAGGCGGCAAGTCATTTCGGGCCTGCCCCAGATCGCTGAGTCCATCGGCCGGTACCGGAAAGTGTTGACAAAATTCCAGAACTTCTTGGCGAATTCGGCGAAGACGGGCCGAATCGTCCGCCGATCGAAGAACTTCTACCATCCATCGTCCGATCCGGCGGATTTCGTCCGGTCCCATGCCCCGGGTGGTAACGGCCGGCGTACCAAGCCGAATCCCCGATGGATCAGCCGGTTTCCGCGGATCAAACGGAATCAGGTTTTTATTGACGGTGATGGCACATTGGGCCAAGATGGCTTCCGCTTGCCCGCCGCTAAGGCCCAACGGAGTTACATCGGCCAGGATCAGGTGGGTGTCCGTTCCGCCGGTGATCAGCCGAAGGCCTCCGGAAAGGAGTTCCTCAGCTAAAATTTTGGCGTTCTCCAGAACCTGCTGGATATAGGTGCGAAAGCTGGGCTGCAAGGCTTCGCCGAAGCAGACGGCTTTTCCGGCGATGATATGCATGAGCGGTCCGCCTTGCAGTCCTGGGAACACGCTTCGGTCGATCTGCCGGGCATATTCTTGTTTACAAAGGATCAGGCCGCCCCGGGGACCACGCAACGTTTTATGAGTCGTACTGGAAATGTAATCGGCCACCGGCACCGGACTGTCGTGCAGGCCGGCAGCTACTATCCCCGCATAATGGGCCATATCCACCATCAGTTTGGCGCCGACTTGGCGGGCGATTTCGGCAAACCGGGCATGGGGAATTTCCCTCGGATACGCGCTGGCGCCAGCCACGATCAGCCGAGGTTTATACTCCCGGGCCAGGCGAGCTAACTGGTCAAAATCGATCCGGTGGTCGTCCGGTCGAACGCCGTAACTAATAAAGCGGAAAAACCGGCCCGATGCGTGCAGGGACATGCCGTGCGATAGATGCCCCCCATGGGCCAAGTCCAACGCCAGCACCACATCGCCCGGTTCGAGGGCGGCCAGATAGACGGCCAGATTGGCGTCGGAGCCGGAATGCGGTTGGACATTGGCATGTTCGGCGCCGAAGAGCTGCTGGGCCCGCTGTCGGGCCAACTGTTCGACCTGATCGACATATTCACAGCCGCCGTAGTAGCGTCGGCCTGGGTATCCTTCGGCGTATTTATTGGTCAATAGACTGCCGCAGGCCTGCATACAGGCTGGGCTGGTGTAGTTTTCACTGGCGATCAGTTCCAAGCCGTCCCGCTGCCGGGCCGCCTCTTGCACAATCGCCGTCCAAACTTCTGGATCCTGTTGGGCAAGCCAGTTCATCGGGCTGAATGACCTTTTATCACTTTCCTGTTATCGTTTTTCTGGAGTTGTGCGCTGGGCCTGAATCAGCAAAGGGCCCAAACGGTTTACCGCAGGGTGATCTATATCTTTTTTGACAAGTATAGCAGCCAAAAATACGCTACTCTCAGCCGGAACTCTTGCTTATAATAATTCACCAAACCCGAAACCATCTCCGCCGAAGGGAACCACCCTCCTGACTTGGGCAGTAAATACTTTCAACTATTGTTTCCCCGGCACCGAGAGTTCCTATTT
>Ga0197142_1004683_pt1 | contig 10981 bp, 12 predicted proteins | sample GBS60_MetaG_FD_148614 | JGI IMG/M metagenome (GOLD analysis project Ga0197142, IMG submission 148614) | Sediment microbial communities from Great Boiling Springs, Gerlach, Nevada, United States - GBS 60_MetaG | ecosystem: Environmental > Aquatic > Thermal springs > Hot (42-90C) > Sediment... | reverse complement strand
GTCCCAGTCTCCCAACACTCCAAGCCTTATAAACTCCTCCCTTTGCACCTGAACAAACCTTTGGGCATAATCCCTGCAAAGCCTTCTGAACTCCACCTTTGGCATATTTTCCTTTCTTAGCTTTTTGCTCTTTAGCTCTTTCTCTACCTGTTGCTCTATAGGAAGGCCATGGCAGTCCCACCCTGGCACATAATCCACTCTGTAGCCTCTTAAAAGCTTGTATTTGACGATAACGTCCTTTAGGATTTTGTTCAGGGCGTGTCCTATGTGTATGTGTCCATTGGCATAGGGTGGTCCATCGTGAAGGACAAAAAGCTCCGCATCTTTTCTTAGCTCCTGCACTTTTTTGTAAAGCCCTTCCCACTTTCTTAGGATCTCAGGCTCCCTTTTGGGAAGGTCTGCCTTCATAGGAAAGTCTGTTCTTGGAAGGTTCAAAGTGTCTTTGTAGTCCATGAAAAAGATATTATAAGGAGTGCTCCCAAGGTTTGTAGCTTAGAACGTCTTCAAAGCTGTATGGACATTCCGAAGGGAAGTCCTCTTTTGATGGTAGTTTTCCAAAGAACTTCTCGGCCAACTCCTCGTTGTCCCTGAACCACCTTACTAAGTTTTTTATCGCTATCTTCCAGACTCGGTCTATTTGCTCTTGTGCCTTCTTTTTTACTGAAGGCATATCTTCAAACAAAAGCTCAAGCTCGTCCCTTGCGTTTAGGATGCTTTTTATCCAACCTTTCCCCATACTCTCTTCAACTTTGAAGTGTTCAAGCTTATAAAGGTGTTCCATTATTATAGCCATGTAGCTTATCGCACTGTCCAAGTGTCTTCTTCCCATATCTTCTATTTCCTCAAGCAGATTTTCCCAATCTACTTCCTCGTAGTTCCTTTCCCTAAGAAGCCTTAAGTTCTCTTCAATCCAAAGAAGAAAATCTCTCTCGTAAAGCTGTTTTAGGTCTTGCCTAACCATAGATTTTATCCCAAGGCTTTCCACTTAGCACTTCTTCAAAGTTATATGGGCATTCCGAAGGAAAGTCTTCTTTTGAAGGCAATTTCCCAAAAAATTTCTCTGCCAACTCTTCGTTGTCCCTGAACCAGCTTATCAGGTTCAGCACAGCCTCCTCCCAAGCCCAGCTAAGATTTTCCTCTAACTTCCTTCTGAGTGAAGGTTCTCTCTTTAACATAAGCTCCAATCTATCTCTTGCATTAAGCACGCTTTTTATCCAACTTTTTCCCATTTTTTCGTCAATTTTGAAGTGTTCAAGCTTATAAAGGTGTTCCATTATTATAGCCATGTAGCTTATTGCACTGTCTAAATGCCTTCTTCCCATATCTTCTATTTCTTCAAGCAGATTTTCCCAATCCACTTCCTCGTAGTTTTTTTCTTTGATAAGCCTTAAGTTCTCTTCAATCCACAGGATAAAGTCCCTTTCGTAAAGCTGTTTTAAGTCTTGCCTAAGCTTTGGCATAGAAGTTAAATATATGCCCCCAGGTGGGGGCAGGCATGGTTTAGAACTTCCAGTTCAAACCGATGGATATAGCGTTTTGGGAGTTTTGGGCTTCAACCTCAAACCCCATACCCATGTTATCCGTTGCCTTTATCTTCTTGTTGAACGCATGCTTGTAAGCGATGTCTATACCAAAGTTCTTGGTAAATTCATAGCCAAGACCAAGGGTAATGTGGTGTTCTGTAATAGCTGGAAAGCCTACAAGGTTGAAGAAGGCTATATTAAAATCACTAAATGGTGCGGCAAGATTAGGTATGTTGTTAGCGTTCATTAGATCTTTAGCCCCACCTCTTATAGGGGACTTTCCGTAGTTATAGCCAGCCCTGAGGGCAAGCTTTTGGGTTGGTTTGAACTCACCACCTACGGCTATGACCCACTGATCCTTCCACTGAAAGTGTTTGTATCCCTTTGCATCCTCCCAGTTTATCCATCTTATGTCCATACCCACTTTGAAGTTTTCCATAGGTTTTACACCCAAACCAAAGGCAACCTCCTGTGGTTGAGTGAGTTTGAAGTCTTCAAAGGCGCCATCCCCGTTACTATCAAAAACCCTTTTATAGGTCATATTCACTGGGCTTTGGTAAGTCAAACCTGCGTAAAGGAAGTCTCCCATGTTGTAAGCTAAGCCTATCTGAGCACCTACGCCGTATGTTTGAGATTGGCCACCCCCAGCGTTCCAGCAAGTAACGGGTGGCGGTGTGCACAAATTAGCCCCCATATCCAAAGAACCGTAAGCCAGATGAACAGCACCAGACACGGATATAGCGGAGTTTATTTTGTAAGAAAGGGCTGGGATCACTCTCATGAACTGAAACGTGGTGTGCATGTTAGCAAGGAGTGGATCTTTGTTTCTGTAATCCGTACCCATACCAGAGACACCAAAGGCACCTATTCCAAAGCTTAACTTGTCATTTATTTGATGGACTATTCCAACCTCTGGGACTACGAAAAAGTCCGCTTCGCTGGTAGCTGATGCTGGTGCGGGTGCAGGTCCCAAAGGCGTGACATTAGATTTTGCCTTTACCTTTGGCATAAATAAAATTCCGCCAAAACTTAGGTTAAAGCCTTTGTAGTAGCTCATCCAAGCTGGGTTTCTAAAGATGGTATCGGTGGGACCTACGGGCATACCCACACCTATGCCACCCATACCCCTTGAGGCGGGAGAGACGCCTATGAGGTTGTCCCCGTTGGTAGCAAGGGATGAGCCAGAAAGTCCTAAAAGGGCCACCACTAAAAGGGCCTTTTTCTTCATAATAGCACCTCCCTTTGGTATTAGTGGTAAATTTTAATCAAGGAAACTTAAGAAAGCAATTAAGAAGTGGTTATGAATTGATAAATTCTATTTATAAAGCGACATGGGAAGTCTGTTTATTTCCAATTCATAGCCCCAAAGAAGAGCGTTGGCTACTGCAGGAGCTATGGGCGGTACTCCTGGCTCACCCACACCTCCCATCGGGCCTTTCCCTCTTACTACATGAACTTCTATATCCGGCACTTTGTCCATAGTAAGTATAGGATAGCTGTCAAAGTTCAGAGTGGTTGGTTTGCCATCAGAAAAGCGGACCTTTTCTACAAGGAATGCACTTAGTCCCATGATTATACCGCTCTCCATTTGAGAAACCACAAGGTCTGGATGGATCACCGTTGGACCTATATCCACCGTGCAGACGACTTTAACAACTTTGACTTCTCCTTTCTCAAAAATAACTTCCACACCTTGGGCCACATGACTTCCAAAGGAAAAGTGATAAGCCAAACCTACGTTTTGCTTTTTGCCCCAGCCTATCTTTTCAGCTGTTATCTCAAGCACTCTTCTTGCTCTTGGATTGTTTTTGAGAAGCTCCAGCCTCAGATCCAGCGGATCCCTGTTTCCCAGCTTTGCCAGTCTGTCCAGAAAGGTTTCCAAGATAAACGCATTATGGCTGTGGCCTACAGACCTCCAGAACCACACAGGTATGGGAGGGCTTAAACTTAGGGTTTCCACATAAAGACTAGGCACTTGATAGGGCATGTCCTCCAATCCTTGGGCAGAAGCCCAATCAATACCAGAAGAAACAGCCACTTTAAAGTAAAGAGAGGATACCCTACCCTTTTCGTCCAACGTTCCCCTAACAAGAGCTACGCTCATAGGTCTGTAGTATCCAGAAAGCACGTCATCCTCGCGGGTGTATATGAGCTTAACTGGTTTTCCTATTTTCTTTGATATTTCCACTGCTTCTGCCACAAAGCCCACATGGGCTTTCCTTCCAAATCCCCCACCCAAGTAAGTGGTGATTATTTCTATACGATCTTCTGCAAGTCCTGTAATATCTTTTACTGCGTTTAGAGCTTGAGTTTGGGCTTGTATGGGAGCAAACACCTTGCAGGAGTTTTTCTTTACATCTGCCACACAGCACATAGGTTCCAGCGTAGCATGGTATAGGTAGGGCAAAAGGTAAGTGGTGGAGAGTTTCTTCGTAGCTCTTTGCCACTCTTGGCTGGTGTTTCCTCTCCTTTCAACCACCCTTCCTTCCTTTTGTAGTGCTTCAAAGAAAAGCTTCTCAAGGCTACTGTCGTCCAGACCTTCTATGGAGCTTTTGCTCCAAGAGACCCTTAATTTTCTCCTGGCTTCTAAAAGAGCATCCACCGAAGCACCACAGAGGGCAATGCCCGTAGAGATCGGGAAAACATCCAAAATACCATCCACCTTTTTAGCCTGACTTGCATCAAAAGAAAGTGGCTTAGAGCCAAAGGGAGCACGCTCTACCATTGCATAGACCATACCGTCCATTCTTACGTCCATACCAAAAATAGCTTTGCCATCTACCTTTTCTTGAGCATCTATGCGCGGTAGGTTTTTCCCAAGGTATATAAACTCCGAAGGCTCTTTGAGCTTTGGTTTTGTTGGGAGAGGAAGTCTAACCGCCTTCTCCCAAAGCTCTCCGTAAGGTACTGCCCTTCCGTCAAACCTTATGTATCCACCCTGAGCTTTTACCTGCTCCCTTCTTAGTCTAAACTCATCCATAGCGCTTTGAATTAGCATTTCTTTCATGGAAGCACCCAGAACCCTCAAAAACTCATGCATGTGCCTTATGCTCGTGCTTCCACCTGTAAGTTGAGTTCCCATCTTTGGATCTTTGTAAGCATCACCAGCAGGAGCAGACCTGACCCTAACCCTGTCCCAAGGAAAGTCCAGCTCTTCTGCTACCAGCATGGCCAAGCCCGTATAAACACCCTGCCCCATCTCCGATTTATTAACCAATAGGATCAGATAGTTGTCCCTGGTTATACTTGCCCAAAGCGTAGGCTTTAGGTTGTTTTTTTCAAATATTTTTCCTACAGAAAAGCCCTCAGGTGTTAAGAAAATACCAAGACTCATCCCGCTTAAAGCCAAAAGCTCTCTTCTGCTGATCATGCTTTCACTCCCATTAGCCTTTGAGCTCTTTCAATTGCTCTGATTATGCGCGTGTATGTTCCGCACCTGCAAAGATGGGATGACATTACGGATACTATCTCCTGCCTGCTTGCCTTCGGATTTTTGCTCAAAAGAGCGTAAGCCTCCACTATCTGCCCAGGTTGACAGTATCCGCACTGTGGAACGTTTAGCTCCACCCAAGCCCTTTTAATAGGATGGTCCGAAGGTATTCCTTCTATAGTGATTATTCTCTTTCCTAAAACAGAGCCTACTTTTGTAATGCAAGACCTAATAGGATCGCCATCCAAGAGTACGGTGCATGCACCACATATACCCTTACCACATCCATATTTTGCACCAGTTAGTCCAAGGTTTTCCCTTAAAACCCAAAGCAGAGTATTTTCTTTATGGACCTTTAGCCTGTAAGTCCTTCCATTTATATTTAGCTCTAGCAAGGTGTTACTCCTAAGAGATTAATTTATCCGAACTAAATAAATTTGCAATTTCTAAAATTTGGAATATAATCTTAAGAAGAGTTGTTCTATAGAAGGGAGGGCGCCTAACCTTCTGTAGTCCCGCTCTAATAAAGTTTTTAAGGAGGTTTGTAGCACCATGACGTTAAGAGGCACAGTAAAGTGGTTTAGCAAGGATAAGGGTTATGGCTTTATAACCCGTGATGATAATCAAGGGGATGTATTTGTACATTTCTCCGCTATACAGCAAAGAGGTTTTAAAACACTCCAGGAGGGTCAAAAGGTAGAGTTTGAAGTAGAACAGGACGCCAAAGGCCCCAGAGCTAAAAACGTAAAAGTTCTCTATGAGGATGTTCAAAAAAGTGGTTATAATAAAAGCTAAGATGTATGTAAAAAACTTAAAAGCCTTCAGAGCGAGCCAATCTCCCTTAAAACCTGTTATGATTGACAGGGAAATGGCAAAGGCGGGCAAGTAGGTTAGTTCCCTTAGAGGTTGGGGGGACGTCCCAATGAGGGATTTTAAAAAGCAACCTCAAGTTCTCTATTAACTCTACTGCCCCCTTTCGGGGGCTAAAAATATTATATATTCTATGGAGAGTCTTCTGTTTCAGAAAGGAGCAAAACACACCGCCCATGGTCTAAACTTTTACCTATCTTACTTTGACGATATTGCAAAGGTCTTGCCAAAAGATTGTTATAGCTTTTTAGTCGGTGGCTGGGTCAGAGATCGTATCCTTGGAGAACCAGTAGGTTACAAAATAGACGTGGATATACTTTTGACTTGTGATCCTCTTGAGGTTGGCAGGCGTTTTGCGGAACTTGTAGGAGGTTCTTATTTTGAATTTGAAAAGAAGGGACTTCTCAGAAGACCTACCATAGCTACTGTAATACTAAGAATCCCACCATATAAATACCGCTTTGACTTTGCTCAAATAAAGGGAAAGGACGTAGAAAGAGCTTTGATAGAAGACCTGCTTTCTCGGGATTTTACCGCTAACGCTATGGCTGTAAGCATAGATGACGTGCTCAGCATAGGTGCAAAGCAAACCATAATCTACGACCCAGCCCACGGCGTAGAGGACTTAGAAAAAGGCATCCTAAGACCCGTATCTTTAAAGAACTTAGAAGAAGACCCAGTTAGAATCCTTAGGGGCTTTAGGCTAAGCGTGGAAAAGGATTTAGAGCTTTCTGGAGATTTCCTGGAGTTTGTAAAGAAGAAAGCCCACCTAATAAAGCGTGCGCCTATGGAAAGGGTAGCCTTGGAGCTTTTGAAGGTCTTTAGAAACAAAAACAGCGGAAAGGTAATAAGAATGCTCTATGAATACAACGTGCTCCAGCAGATAATACCAGAGACAGAAAGATGGAAAGAAATAGAAAATCAAGGAAACCATCACAAGTATTCCCTCAAGGAACATATGCTAAAGGTTATGGAGTTTATAGACCAGGTGGTAGAAGAAAGAGAAAGGTATTTGGCTAAAGAACTCTTGGAAAGCTTAGGTAAGAATGAATTTTTAGGTGAGTTTTCGGACCTGGAGCTTCTGAAAATATCCGCCCTGCTTCATGACATAGCCAAACCCCACACTTTTGAGATCAGAGAAGGAAAGGTGACCTTTTACAACCACGACAAGCTTGGTGCCCAAATAGCAAAGGATATAGGAAATAGACTAAAGCTTGGAGAGGATGCTACCAAGTTTGTATGCTCAATCGTAGAACACCATCTAAGACCCTTTTACCTAAGAGAATCTCTAAGAAAGGGAGAGCTTACAGATAAAGGAAAGGCTAAATTCTGGAAAGACTGCCAAGATATAGCCCCGTGGCTTTTCTTGCATGCAATTGCGGATGCCCTTGGAAGTGGAGACGACCCAGAGCAGATAAGCTGGCTTTTAAAAACAATCCATGAGCTGACCGAGTATAGAAACAAGATCCTTACAAGCATACCCACCAAACCTTTGCTGTCTGGAGATGAAATTATGAAACTTCTTAACATAAGCCCAGGGCCAAAGGTGGGAGAAATTAAAAAAGCCTTAGAAAGAGCTCAGTGGGAAGGCTTGGTAAAAACCAAAGAAGAGGCAATAAGGTTTGTAAAAGAAAACTTCTCATCTTGAGAACTCAAAGCTTATGGGCGATCCATCCTGAAGCCTTAGCTCAAAACCTATGCCACACTCTCTTCCATATTTCCCCACATTTCCCAAAACCTGAGACTTTTTAACTCTTTCCCCTTTTTTCACAAAAAGACTACCCGCTCTTGTATATACAGATATGTACCCGTTTTCCTGCTCTACCATAACCACAAGACCATAGCCCTTTAGGTCATCTCCTGCATAAAGAACCTTCCCATTTTCTAAGGCCCTAAAGAACTCATCGCAAGAGGTATTTATGAAATATCCCCTTCCAGATTTTACAGGTGTGCCTTTTACTGGCATGGCAACCACAACCTGATCTTCTCTAGGTATATTCCTTGGTAGTTCTTTTGGCTTTGGAGCTTCCTGAGGTTTAGGCGTGTATCTCGGAGCAGTAGGTCTTTTGTCCCTTATCTCTATCTGAACGCAGGAACTAATGAAGATAAACAAAAGGAAGACTATAAGATTCATCTTCTACCTTTCTGTAAGCTTTGGGTAAATATTCTACTAATTCAAGGGCTCTGATGCTTTCTCTGTGCTTGTGGCTTTCTACCACCTCTCCAGCCAAACCATGAAGGAAAACGCCCAGCTTTAGAGCATAGCTAACATCAAAGCCCCTTCCTAAGAGAGCTACCAAAATACCAGAGAGCACGTCTCCTACTCCACCCTTTGCCATAGCGGGTGTGCCTCTGGTGGAAAGAAAAACCTTTCCTTCTGGACAAGCAATGGCGGTTCTTGAAGACTTTAGAACCACATAACAGTTGTAATTTACCGCAAAATCCAAAGCGGTGTCCATAAGGTTGTAGATTATGTCTTCCTTTTTTATACCGGATAGCCTTTCAAACTCCCCCACGTGAGGTGTGAGCACGGTAGGAGCTTCCCTTTGCTTCAGAACTTCAACTTTTCCACTGTCCGCAAGGTTGTTTATACCATCCGCATCCAAAAGAAGGGGCTTTTTCCAGTTTTTTAGGAGCTCAAGTACGAGCTTCTGTCCCCCTTCGTACCTTCCCATACCCATACCAACTCCCAGCGCGCTGAACCTGTCCTGCTCTGAAAGTATAAGGTCGCAGGCCTTAGGGGATAGGAACTCTTTCCCTGGTAAGGGAATACTCATCTCCTCCACAAGAGAAGTTTCAAATATGTGGTTCAAGCCTTCTGGAACGCCTACGCTAACCAAACCCGCTCCAGCCCTTGTGCTTGCCCTTGCGCTCATTATAATTGCTCCAGTTTTCCCTACGCTTGAGCCTACCAAAAGCACGTGTCCAGCTTTGCCTTTGTGAAGATCCACCTCCCTTTTTGGTGCCTCAACCCTTAAAATCACCTCCCTTTTTACATGCTCCACAAAGGTCTCTGGAATGCCAATGTGAGCCACGTATAGCTCCCCACACCTTTTTGAAGCAGGATGCAGAAGATGGCAAACCTTTGGAAACTGAAAGGTAAGGGTAATGCTCGCCTTAACGCTTGGAGTATAAACTCTTCCGCTGTCCGCAGAAAGCCCAGAAGGTATATCTACAGAAAGCACGGGCGTTTTTGTTCTCTCTAAAGCTTCTATTACAGGTCTTGCTGGTCCTTCTATGGGAGGTTCAAAGCCCGTTCCAAAAATAGCATCCACTATAAGGTGGTAATGGTCCAAGGGCTGAAGCTCTTTTAGAGGCTCTAAACCTAAGCTTTTTAGAATTTTTAGCTGAAGCTCCGCATCCCCTTTTACCTGTCCAAAAACAAGGAAAACATCCACTTTATAGCCCCAAAGGAGAAGGTGTCTGGCGCAAGCTAAGCCGTCCCCCCCGTTGTTTCCCTTACCTACAAGAACCAGAACTTTAGAACCTTTTGGGTATCTTTCTCTTATAACTCTTGCTACGCTCAGGGCTGCGTTTTCCATGAGCACCAAAGAGGGTATGCCCAGCCCCTCTATCGTCTCCCTGTCCGCAAGGACCATTTCTTTAGCTTTGAGAATCTTCACATTAAAATATTAAACTATGAAGCTTTTGCTTTTGCTTACCATTCCTCTTTTAGCCTTTGCTCAGAGTTTTGAGAAGTTAGAAAAGAAACTGCAGGAGATAAGAGTTTTAAAAGCTTCCTTCATCCAAAGGGTTAAGTATCCCTGGTATTCAAAACAGGATGTTTCTAAGGGATTTTTTTACGCTCAAAAAGGAGGAAGGTTTAGAATTGAGTATGAACAGCCAGAAAAGACTATCATAGTATCCGATGGCAGAGAAATAGTCCTATACTCCCCTTCGGAAAAAAGCGCCATAATAGACAGCATAGACAGAAACCAATCGGCTGTAATTGAGTCACTTCTTTTAGTCTCCAGACCACTAAGTGAGGTATTTGACCTGGTGGGAGAAATAGAAAGGGAAGGAAAGCGTTTTTTGGTATTAAAGCCGAAAACCAAAGATGATTTTTTCCATAGGGTTTTGGTAAGGATGGATCAAGATGGAATGCCTAAGGTTATAAGAGTTGAAGAAAAAGACGGAACAACTACAGAGATAGAGCTTTTAGAGGTTAATACAAACTTCACTGCCTCAAGCAGTCTGTTTAAAATACATCTTCCAGCTGACACTAAGGTGAAAAGAGTTTTCTAAATTATGGTAAGCATAGAGAAGGCAAACAGTGAAAGCATAGAAGAATTAGCTCGCATATACTTGGAAGGCTACAAGGGCTTAGAAGAATATGCTTACACGCATCCAGAAGATGTTTTAGCCTATCTTAACTGGCTTTTCAGAAGGGATATCGCAGGCATATTTGTGGCTATCCTGGATAGTAAAAAGGTAGGATTCATAGCAAGCGATGGAAATTGGTTTAGTAAGAGGGAAGGTAAGGTGGTGGGTGCCATACACGAGTTGGTGGTTTTGCCAGAATACAGAGGTTTGGGTATAGGAAAAAAGCTTTTAGACAGAGCTATTCAATACTTCAAGGAAAGGGGCTTAGATAGTGTAGAGCTTTGGGTAGGAGATGAGAATGCATGGGCTATAGAATTTTATAAAAAACAGGGTTTTGTAGAAAAAGATAGGTTCAACTACTGGATAAGGATGACAAAGAGTATAAAAGATGAGGCTGGTGGTTAAAGTAGGCTCTAACCTAATACAGACGCAGGAGGGGGACATAGACCTGAACCTTATAGCTAAGTTAGGCAGAGAAATAAAGGCTTTAAAGACTGTGGGAGATCAAGTGGTGTTGGTATCTTCCGGTGCGGTCCTTTGTGGTCTCAAAAAGCTAAACCTACAAGAAAGACCAAAAAGCTTAGTAGAAAAACAGGCAATTGCAGGTATAGGACAAGCTTATCTTATGCATCTTTACGACATGGTCTTTTCAAACTACAAGCTAGTGTCCGCTCAGGTGCTTTTGACCTCTGATGTGTTCAGAGAAAAAACTAAGTTTGACAACGCAAAAAACGCTTTGGAGAAGCTCCTTGAAATGGGTGCAGTACCCATAATAAATGAAAACGACACTGTGGCGGTAGAAGAGCTACTTTTTGGGGACAACGACTTCTTGGCG
>Ga0197142_1004682_pt1 | contig 10981 bp, 6 predicted proteins | sample GBS60_MetaG_FD_148614 | JGI IMG/M metagenome (GOLD analysis project Ga0197142, IMG submission 148614) | Sediment microbial communities from Great Boiling Springs, Gerlach, Nevada, United States - GBS 60_MetaG | ecosystem: Environmental > Aquatic > Thermal springs > Hot (42-90C) > Sediment... | reverse complement strand
CCCGAACCCATGAACGGGTCTAACACGAGGTCGCCTGGCTCAGTGAACAGTTTGATGAACCACGCGGGCAACTCCACAGGGAAGGTCGCCGCGTGATAGCGGTTGTAGCACTCGGTCGCCATATGCAGCACATTCGTCGGATAGGCGTACTCGCGCCCGATCCAGTTCGCCACACGCTTGCCGAAGCCGCTGCCCGCCCGCGAGTTGAACCGATACAGGTCGTTCGCGCCCAGTTTCTTCAGCCGCTCGTGCCGCCACTCGCCCATCGGCACCATCACCGCCTCTTGGAACATCTTGAACTGCTTCTGCTTGGTGAAGTGCAGCAGTCGCTCCCACGCATCGCGGAAGCGGTTCGGCCACTTGCCTGGGTAGCAGTTCTTCTTGTGCCAGATATACTCTTCCGTCCACAGCCATCCTTGCTGGCGCATCGCGAGGATGAGTTCCAGCACATAGGTGTGTCGCTCGCCGTTGACGACGCGCTCTTTGATGTTCAGCACGAACGACCCTGTGGGCTTGAGGACGCGCTTCAACTCGGCGGCGATGGGCAGGAACCACTCGACATAGTGGTCGGGGTGGACGCCGCCGTAGACATGCTTGCGCTGATCGGCGTAAGGCGGCGAGGTGATGATGAGGTCGACGCAGGCATCGGGCAACTGCGTCAGCACCGTGCGGCAGTCGCCGTGCAGGATACGGTTCACAAACGGCGCAAGTTGCGTCTCGTAGGCGTTGGGCATACCGCCGATAGTATACCTTGCCCTCCCGCAGGCGGGCGAGTGGGAAGGCGCATCAGGGCGCACCGCCGTGCGCCCCTACACCCCTCTCCCATGCTGTGGTAGAGGGGCTGGGGGTGAGGGCAAAAAAGCATGCGCTCCTTGCATACCGCGAACTCAAGCGATGTACCCTTGTCAGACCTTACGGAGAGGGCAAATCGATGAACTTTTGACGCGCAGTTGGTGTTACGAGGGGGCGCAGCACCCCCAGCACGAGCAGCCCCAGCCCCACGCCGAGCAGGATTCCCCACCCCGTGCGCTGGAGCGAGACGAGCAGCGGGCTGTGCAGGTGGCAGAAGGTGTTCACGATTGATACCTGCCCAATCGTCGCGAGGAACATCACCAGCGGCAGGAAGCGCGTGCGCCCTGTCAGCAGCAGCCACGCGCCGACCACCAGCGCGGGATGCCCAATCAGGAACTCCTTCGTGCGGGGGCGCACCTGCATGACGCTCTCCAGCAGGGCGCGCAGGCGCAGCTCCCAGTCGGGCACGGCGCCCGGCGCCTCGTTGCCCGTGCGGATGAGCATCAGCCCCACCGCGCCCAGCACCACCAGCGCAAGCAACGCCTGACCCCACAGCACAGGGTGCGTCAGCCACTCGCGCCAGAAGTCCCACCGCCCGACGGTGTATGCCGTGTAGAACACCAGCACGAGCAGTAAGGGTAGCGCGTGCGCCAACTTCACCCCTGCGAACTGGTCTGCCTTGATGAGGAACGGCGTCTCGGCGAGCAGCCCGACGATGTGCAGCGCACCCATCAGGCTCCACGCGAAGGGCACCAGCAGCAGCCGTGCGCCCTGCCAAGCGAAAGCGGCGAGCAGGTTGAATCCCCCCACTCCCGTACCCTCTCCCCCCTTCTCAAGGGGGGAGAGGGCTGGGGCGAGGGGGGATTCGGAGTCTGCTGCATTTACGAACTCCGCTCGCGCAAGCCACGCCATCGCCACGACGCCGACCGTCGGGAACAGCAGCGCGGCAGCAAGCGCAACCGCCTTGCGCCCCAGCGGGAGCAGGCACAGCAACGCGAACACCGCGCCCAACACCAGCGGCGCGAACGCCCAAACGCCCTCCCGACGGAACAGCGTCAGCGCCCAGCCCGCCAGCACGCCCACGCCCAGCCCCACCAGCGCGAACTGCCACGCGGGGGGCTGCAACGCCTCAAACGGGCGCGCGCCCGACTCGCGAATCGCGTAGCCCGCGCGATGTAGGCGTCGCTCCAACTGCTGCAGGATGTCGCGCAGGGTCGCCGTGTCCGTGCCCGCCGCGCGCAGGTACAGCACGCGGATGTTGCGCTCCTGCGCCGCGCGTTCCAGCCGTTCTACAATCTCGCCAGGCGACAGCAGCAGCGATTCGGCAAGCCCAACGCTATGCACGCGCACAGTGTGTTCGGGAATCGCCTGCGCCAAGTTGCCCGCGCCCGCCTGCTTCGCGAACTCGATTGCGCCGAAGCGCATGGCGTTTGCCTGGATGTTGTGCGCCGTCGCCGTGACGCCCGCGCGGTAGCCCAGCACTTGGTCGCCCGCAAAAATCAGCAGCGACGCGCCCTGCTCCCGCGCAAAGAGCAGGCTGCCCCGCAACGCAAGCGGGGTAATCCCCTGCGGGTTAATCAGCCGCGCCACAATCGGCTTGCCGCCTGCCTGCACCTGCGCGACCTGCACGGGGTCTAAGCCCAGCCCCAGCTGCGTGATTACGAGCGGGTCGCCGACCACCCAGAACCGCGCGCCCGATTCGGAGCGCACCTCCACTGCGGGCGCGTCTTGGGGCGGCTGCAGTTCCACCCGCGCTTTGAGCGCAAGCACGCGCTTCGCCTGCTGGAAGCGCGCCTCGCTAAGCAGGTAGGTCGGCGTCGGCGCGGCGACGGGCATGCCCCAGTCGGCGAGCGTGCCTTCGGTGAGCGCGACGCTGAAGGGCATCGTGAACCCGCGCAGCCATTCGGCGACAGTTTTGCCCGACGCGCTCGCCCACTGCGCCACATCGGGGTAGTCCAGCACCACCTCCACCGCGCGGTTCGCCTGCTCCACCCGCAGCCGCTGCAGCGCAAGCGCGCCCGCCGCCAGCGACGAGATGACCAGCCCCAGCGCCAGCAGCCCACCCGATAACCTCATCGCACGACGCGCCTGCCGTCGTACACAGGCGACACCCGACGCTGCTTGCGAATGTAGTCCGCGACCACATCGAGCAGCACCTTGCCCGTGTCGGCATACGAGACGCCCAGCGGCTTCAGGTAGCGATCGGCGAAGTAGGAGTTCGTCGTGCCCTTGTAGATGCGCTCGTCCTCAATCGGCGCGCCGCCAATCGTCGCTTCCACCAGCTGGCGGTTCTGCACGCGATAGCGGATGCCGCTCACCGTCGGTCGCTGCTCGGCAAGCAGGCGTTTCAGGTCGCGCCCTGTGATTTCGAAGCGCACCACCGTGTTGCCGAAGGGCATCATCCGCGCCAGGTCGAAGTAGCTAATCGCCCCGCGCGCCAGTTCGATGCGGATACCGAACATGTTCTGCAGGTCGAAGTCCACGCCGAAGGTCGCCCGCACGGCGTCGCCCACGAGGTAGTAGTGCGCGAGGTCGTCGCCGCGCTGCACGAAGTCGTCCGTCGCCTCGCCCACGATGCGCCCGTACTTGCCCGCGATGCGCTTCCAGTAGCGGTTCAGCACGCGCTGCGTCTCGGCATGGTCGGGAATGTCGGCGGTAATCGGGATGAGTTGCCCCTTGTAGCCGACGAGTTCCAAGCGGTTGGTGTCGATATCGCGCCAGAAAAGCAAGTCCAGCCTGCCCAGTTCGCCACCCCACTGGTGCGCCTGCACGATCACCGTGCCGCCCAAGTTCACGGGCGACTTCTGCTGCCATTCGATAAAGCGCGGCTCGGCAAGGCGCGTGTGCGAGTGCCCGCCGACAATCACATCGATACCTGGCACTTCACGCGCGAGCCGCTCGTCGTCGCCGTAGCCCAAGTGCGAGATGAGAATCACCACATCCGCCTGCTGGCGCAACTGGGGCACGAGTTCCCGCGCCACTTCGAACGGGTTCAGCACCTGCACGCGCTCGCGCGCCCCGCGATAGTTCTGCGTGTCGGTCATCACCAGCCCGAACAGCGCGATGCGCAACTCGCCGACCTGCGTGATGGCATACGGGGGCACAAGCGGCTCGCCCGTGTCGCGATAGCGCAGGTTCGCGCACACCGTCTGGAAGCGGCTCAGGCGCACCAAGCGCAGCACATCGTCCAGCGTGTTGCTGAACTCGTGGTTGCCCAGCGTGCCGAAGTCGTAGCCGCAGGCGTTCATGCACGCTACATCCGCTTCACCGCGAAACTCCAGCGAGAACGGCGTGCCGTCCATGTAGTCGCCCGCGTCGATGACCAGCGCGGGGTAGGGCTGCAGTTGCTCGCGTAGCCGCTGAATCAAGGTCGCCCGCCGCGCCACCCCGCCGATGTTCGTGCGGTGCGCCATCTGCGCCACTGGCGAATCGGGCGAGACGCCTTCGGGGTAGCTGAAGGGGAGCAGATGTCCGTGCGTATCGTTCGTATGCAGGATCGTGAGACGGAACCATCGTTTGCTGGGGTCTGCGCTGTAGCTAAGCTGCAGCACAACGCCCAGCAAGCCAAAAGTGAGCCACAGTTTTTTCATGGTTATTTCTCCGACTTGGCGGCTTGCGCCGCTTTCATCGCTTCCTTCCGACGCTGCTTGAGCCGTTTCATGCGCCGATGACGACGCTGACGCAGTTCACGCACACGCATTCGCATAGGCAACAACCTCCATTCCAAGACTGGCGACCGTACCGTCGCGGGGCTAATTCTACCCTGTCAGGTATAATCCCCGCGCTATGCTACGGACGGCGAGCCACCCTTGGCTAACGCGCGTGCGCCCGACAGCGACCTACACGATTCAGGGCGCGCGGGTGGAACTCTATGTGTTGCCCCACACCAGTTTGCATCGCGTGGCGGCGGACGCGCTGCTTGTGGCGACCGACGCGACGCTGCGCATGACCAAAGGCTTCCGCAAGCAGTTGCGCGACTACGCGGGGTTCAACTTGGTGGAGCAGGAGGCGGTCTCGTGCGCGCCGCTGCCGCCGCTGGGGATTGCCCTCACAGGCGCGGGACGCACAAAGTTCAAGCACATCCTGCACGCGAACCTGTACGACGCGCAGTTCACCACCGCGCCCGAACTGCAGGTGCAAGCGCTGACCAACGCGCTGCAGGTCGCCGCCGAGCGCGGGTGGCAGACCGTCGCGATTGCCGACTACACGCTGGATTTGCGCCGCGCCCTCGCCGAAGAGACCGCTTGGACAATCGCGCAGGCGATTGCGCAGCGACCCACCAGCCTGCAGGCGTTCAAACTGCTCTGCACGGATGCGGTGAACGGCTGGGCGTTCCAGCAGGTGTTGGGCTGGCTGGCGACGCGCGGCTTCGAGCCGTACCCTGCGATGTACCGCATCCGCCACACGATGCTGCACGCTGCGCAGAGCGACTGGCGAAGTACCCCTGCGCACGGGCTGTGGCGCTTCACGGAGCCGAGCCTGAACCCTGCCGACCCTATTGTGGCGCGGGGCGGGCGGATTCTGCGCGAGAAGGTGGGCGCGCTCGCGCCGATTGCACTCGGCGACGCGGCGATTAGCGCAGGGGGCGCGCTGCCGCTGCCGTTCGTGTTGCACCTTGCCGCGTTGGAGGGCGGGCGCATCGCCTCGCAAGACGCGCTGCAGTCTGCCGTGCGCGCCGCGCTCGCGCTCTCGCACAATCAGTGGCTGCGCACGGTGCTTATCCCGATGCCCAACCCGTTGCAGGGGCTGTCGGCGGACGAGTTCGCCGTCGGCGTCGCCGAGACAATTAGCGACTACCTGCACGAGACGCTTTCGCGCATCGAGCGGTGCATCCTGCTGGGCGCAAGCGAAGGCGAGTTTCGAGCGTGGCAGGGCGCAGTGAACCGCCTGCGCGAGATGCTCAGCCTGCCCCCGCTGGAGATGGACACTGAATCCACGCACACTCACTCTACTTCGCGCTGCTTGTCCTAAAAACCGACGCGCCAAGTATCCAACAAGAAGCCCTCGTTGCGCCCGCGCGCCGCGTTGTAGCCGTATCCGACGATGTAGCGACCGTCGGGGGAGATGGCTCGCGCCTCGATGAGATATGACCCATTCGTTAGCAAGCTGGCATAGAGTTGGTTGAGATTTTGCGTCCCCGTCGCCTGCGTCCAGCGAAAGGCGCGAGCATTCACAGCAGCGTTGACAACCTAGCCAACTAGGTTCATTCAGTTTCGATGCAAGTCAACGCACTGCGGAGCGACAGGAAATCCCGCCGCACACGCGAATCGTACAAGCGTCTGGCTATACAATCCTTGAGGCGGAGAGAGTACCGATGCACGAAGCATACCAGAACCTTGCCACGATAATTCACAACTTCGGGTCGCGCCCTGCGACGACCGAGTCGGAGGCGCGCCTGCGCGAGTACCTGCATCGTCGCCTGCACGAGCGCGGGCTGACAGTCTTCGAGCAGCCGTTTCGGAGCGTCGCGTCGCTGACCCCTGCGTGGCTGACGGTCGCCGCGCTGTTTGTGGTGTCGGCGGCGCTGGGCTGGCTGAACGCGCCCCTGCTGTGGTGGGTGGGCGCGGGCAGCAGCCTTGCGGCGATGGCGATGTTCTGGGGCTTGGTCAGCGGCAGGTGGGATGCGATGCGCCTGTTTCCGCAGCGCGAGAGTGCGAACCTGATTGCCGTCGCGCCCCCGCAAGGCGAAGTGCGTCGGCGTGTGGTGCTGATGGCGCATATCGATAGCCAGCGCGCCGCGCTGATGTGGCATCCGCGCCATGTGCGGGCGTTCGGGCGCAACTTCCAACTGCAGGCGGGCGTGCTGGCGGCGCACACACTGGGTGCGCTCCTGCTTGCGCTGTCGCCGTTGCTGGGGCTGGCGTGGCTGCCCGCCCTCGCCCGCGCCGTGATGACGCTCGGCGGGCTGGTCGCGCTGTATGGAATGGCGCTGCTGCTGCATCGCGAGTGGTTCCTGCCGTGGGTGCAGGGCGCGAACGACAACGGGTCGGGGACCGCTGCGCTGCTGACGATTCTGGAACGGCTCGCCGACGCGCCCCTGCCCCACACGGAGGTCTGGGGCGTCTTCACAGGCTGCGAAGAGGTCGGCAGACCCAACGGCGCGTTCGCATTTGAGCGCGAGTACGGACACCAACTGCGCGACGCCGAGTTCCTGATTATCGACCACATCGGGCTGGGCGAGCCGCGCTACTTGGCGGCGGAGGCGATGCTGCCCCGCGCGCGGGCGCATCCCGACATGGTGCATACGATGGAATGCCTCGCGGCGGCGCGTCCTGACCTGTGCCTACAGCCCAGCGCGGTACCGCACGGCGCGTACACCGACGCGCTGCCGTTCTACCTGCGTGGCTACCGCGCGATTGCCATGTGGTGCGAACTCGAAAAAGGCGTCCCGCCCCACTGGCACTGGATCACCGACACACTGGAGCATGTGTCCGCGTCCGACCTCCAGCGGGCGGTCGCCGTGATTGAAGTGTTCCTTCAGACTTCGGGTTCGGGTCGCCCGTAGTCGCGCATGATGGACTGGATCTGCTCCACCAGGCGCGCGGCTTCCTCGTAGGGTCGCTGCCAGATGTTGCGCCCGAAAATCAGCCCGATTGCCCCCGCGTCCATCGACAGGCGCACCTTGTTCAGCACATCGGCGTCGTTGCCCTTCTCGCCGCCGGAGAGCAGCACGAAGGTGTTGACCGCCGAGTTAATCACACGCTGGATGCGCTGCTCGTCGTTCTCTTCCAGTTCGTTGTAGGGCTTGGGGTGCTTGGCGCGCTCTTCGGGCGGGGCGAGTTTCGGGAAGTTGACCTTCACGATGTCCGCGCCGAGTTCGGCGGCGGTGCGTGCGGCGTAGTCCACCGCCCACAGGCTATCGCGTCCGCCTTTGGCTTGCACCGCCTCGCCGCGCGGGTACGCCCACACAATCAGCGGCATGCCATACGCCTCGGCGGCGGCGCGCACCTCCATAAACTGGCGGAAGTCCTCATCTTGGCGCGGCGAGCCGACATAGAGCGTGTAGCCGACGGCGTCCGCGCCCAGCCGCACGGCGTCCTCCACGCGCGAATTCAGCGGCGACAACGCCTGCGCGTCGGACGGAATCTCGGTCTTGCCGTTCAGCTTCAGGATCAGCGGAATCTTGCCTGCGAACTTCGCGAGGTACTTCTCGGCGATTCCGTACTGGAACGCCACCGCCGAAAAGCCCAAGTCGATTGCCAAGCGGCAGATGTAGTCGGGGTCGCCCGATGGCGGGTAGGGGAAAAAGTCGCGCGGTCCGTGTTCCAGCCCTTGGTCGTAGGGCAGCACCATCAGCGTGCCGTTGCCGATGCCGTACTTATACATCATCCGATACAGGCGGGTGCGCTTGCCCGTGCTTAGGTGTGGCAAATCGCTCAGTGAGAGCCGTTTGGTTGGCGTCATCGTTATCATCGTACCACCTCGCTGCAAGGGATTATACCTGCTCGGCAGGTTTTTGCAGTAGGTACGCCATCGCTTGCACGGCGAGCAGGTAGCTGTGTGCGCCGAAGCCACTGATGTGCCCGACGCAGGCAGGGGCAATCACCGACTGGTGGCGGAACGGCTCGCGGGCGTAGATGTTGGTCAGGTGGACTTCGATCGTGGGCAGCCCGACGGCGCGGATGGCGTCGTAGAGGGCGATGCTGGTGTGCGTGTACGCGCCCGCGTTGAGGATGACGCCGTCCGCCCAGTCGCGCGCTGCGTGCAGCGCGTCAATCAGCGCGCCCTCGTGGTTCGACTGCACATGGCGCAGCTCGATACCGAGCGACTGGGCGTACTCGGTCGCGCGTTGCACAATAGCATCCAGCGTCTCCGCGCCGTAAATCGCGGGTTCGCGCATTCCCAGCAGGTTCAGGTTCGGTCCGTTCAAGAGTAGCACGCGGAGCAAAGCGAAAGGATTGTACCCGCCCGTATCCGATGGGATACCATTATGGAACGCCTTGAGCACCCCTCACCCCTCGAGCCCGGCTTCACGCTTGGGGAGATACGGCTGTGGATTCGCGGGTATGAGTGTTCAGACATCCGCGAAGGCTTCGGCTGGGGAATGCGATTTTCCCTCGCGGAGGCGGGTTCTATTGCCTTCACCCTCTGTGTCTCCTTTGCCCGCGAGCGGCTGTTTGCCCCGACACTCCTCTCCCGCGCCGCGAGAGAACGGGCTTGTGGATGAGAACAGAAAAGCGCACCGCTGCACGCAGCGAACTCCAGCAGTAAGCTCTTAGAAGGCTGAAGGTCGGTCTACAGCGGGGAGACAAGGAGCGTTATTAGGCAGAGTCGGTTGCGAGCGTGGTTGCGTACGCTGCGTGCGGAACTCGCGGGGCGTATCAAAGCAAGCTTGAGCGTAAACCACGGCAGCGTTTCAATCCCTCACAGGTAGGCTAAAAACCTGCAGCGGCGCAGGATAAAGCCCGACAGTCTGCAGGTTTCAATCCCTCACAGGTAGGCTAAAAACCGGTATAGCGTCGAGCTGACGGGTACTCTGTTGGACAAGTTTCAATCCCTCACAGGTAGGCTAAAAACCAGTTCAAGGAATCGATCTCTATCGCGCGTGAGGCGGTTTCAATCCCTCACAGGTAGGCTAAAAACCGAATACTCACGCTTTTGGAACCCGCGTCCACAGGCAGTTTCAATCCCTCACAGGTAGGCTAAAAACTTGTCGAGGCGCGTGGGCGGGTGTTGCCGTTTTATGGTTTCAATCCCTCACAGGTAGGCTAAAAACATAGCACCGTCCGCGACGGTTGGATGTTCACGGTTTTGGTTTCAATCCCTCACAGGTAGGCTAAAAACGCGTACGCTACGCCGTGCTGCGTAGCGATCCCGCGTTTCAATCCCTCACAGGTAGGCTAAAAACGGCACAGATGCCCGCGTGGTCACCGTAGGCGATGAATTGTTTCAATCCCTCACAGGTAGGCTAAAAACGTCCTCGTAGAGCCATTTGCCGTAGAGGTTGTAGCAGGTTTCAATCCCTCACAGGTAGGCTAAAAACGTTTTTTGGTTTCTGCGGGTTCGGCGAGTTTCGTTTTCGTTTCAATCCCTCACAGGTAGGCTAAAAACCTTCTCGGTGTCGACTACAAAGAAGCGTTTCGTGGTTTCAATCCCTCACAGGTAGGCTAAAAACCTGAGAATTGGAGCGTGGTCGTGTTGAGCTTGCGTGGTTTCAATCCCTCACAGGTAGGCTAAAAACTGGGCGCTGCTGTGCGCGAAGCGATGCTCAAACGCCCGGTTTCAATCCCTCACAGGTAGGCTAAAAACGCGTGCGACGCGCGTTGCACCTGCTGCAGAGCCTGTTTCAATCCCTCACAGGTAGGCTAAAAACCGAATTCGGAGACGGGTTCCTCGTCCGTCTCCCAGTTTCAATCCCTCACAGGTAGGCTAAAAACCAACTCGCACACCCCGCTGGGGGCGGGTTTTTGAACTGAAAATCCAGTTGTGAAGGTAAGGTTCCCGCTGTGCCCATACTATACCCCATCGATGACGGCGAAGTCAAGGGGTGTCGGTAAATGCGCCAACACATCGTTTACACCCGCCCCTGTTGCCCATCCTCTACCCACACTTGAAAAAAGCAGGCGCACCTCCTGTAGAATCTCTCCGACAACGCGCACAACAGGAGGCACGCCAACGATGGAACTTACCTATAAGGAGGTATACCGCATGAACCCTATCGAAGCACGCAAACGCATCGTCCACATCTACCAACACACGCAAAACTACTGCGAAACGGCACGACGATGCCACACCTCCCCACAACTCGTGCGCAAGTGGGTCCAACGCTACCAACAATACGGCGAACAAGGACTGCAAGACCTACCCAAAACGCCCAAACGCCAACCACGAAAAACCGACCCCGATATAGAGCAGCGCGTCCTTCAACTCCACCAAAAAACCCACTACGGACGCCGACGCCTCGCCCGACACCTCGCCCAGCAAGGCATCCACCTCTCCCCCCACACTATCCGACATATCCTAAGACGCCACGCACCCGCAACCAGCCGCCCCCGCAAACCGCGCCGACGCTTCTATCCCGCGCACTGGGCGTGGGAGAGCCAAGAGCCGTTCACGCTCATCCAAGCCGATGTCAAAGACATCTACGACAAGGGCACGCTCGGCACGGAACGCTGGGATCACCTGCGCAAGCACCGCCTGCCTCGCTATCAGTGGACTTTTCTGGAAAGTCGCACGCGCTTGCGCCTGT
>Ga0197142_1004681_pt1 | contig 10982 bp, 6 predicted proteins | sample GBS60_MetaG_FD_148614 | JGI IMG/M metagenome (GOLD analysis project Ga0197142, IMG submission 148614) | Sediment microbial communities from Great Boiling Springs, Gerlach, Nevada, United States - GBS 60_MetaG | ecosystem: Environmental > Aquatic > Thermal springs > Hot (42-90C) > Sediment... | reverse complement strand
CAAAACAGGGCCAGCAGCAGCACCAGCGGCACGATCAGCACCAGCCATTTGGCAGTTCGACTAAACACCACCACCAAGATCAACAGCGGCAGGCCTATCAGGCTCATCAGCGGGACTCGCTGCAAGGCGTCATAGGCAAGCCAGACGGCCGCCAAGACCGCCCCTGCCCTGGCCAAGAAGCCCGAAATCGCATCGTGCTCTGGACTGGTCCATTGGAGCCAGCCCGCTCCTGCCAGCAGCATCAGCGCACTCAAGCCGATCGCCACACGACGCATGCGCCCGCCTCGGGATTGTCAAAACCGCCGATACGCCTCCGACGGCCCATCGGGCATTGGAAGATTTCCGCCGAAAGCAGCAATCCCCTTTTTGTCATGCCCGCGCTAGCGGGGGCCGTTAACAAGAGACGATTTCCGTTGCCGCCTTTTCTGTTTCCGCTTTCTTAGCTCGACTTTTGCCATTTTGGGGTACCCGGCATCGGGGCAAGGGCCTAACTCTTTGTGAATCTTGGATTTAGGGAACCTCTGAAAAATCCTGAAAATATAGTGAACTAGGTGGCCTTTGGGTTATGTTGTCGGCCTCTGAGGTTGCCCAAGGTACCTCCAATGGATTGTATGCTAGCATGGACAGCAGCTCAATATATGGGGTTTTCTGAAAAGTCTCCCGAAATACTTCCCTTTTGTCCACGTTGAATTATTCAGAGGTTCCTTAGGAAAATGCATGAACAAATGCGGTATGATTTGTAACTTTCGATAACACAAAGAGTTACGGAAATTGGCAAAAGTCGAGCTTAGAGCCTATCCCAAAATGCCGGAATTCCTATCTGCTCCTCCAAAGCAAGGAAGTTTCAGGGACCAGGCTAAATCCGACCCACCTTGCGCCAAGCCTGATTTTGGGATAGGCTTTCCGCCCTGTCGTAGTAACCGCGTTTGCCAGAGGGGTGGGATTCCGTGTCACGGGTACGGAGACCGAGGGCCTGGGATGGGGGATGGAGTTGGGGTTAGGCATTCGGGAGATGCCGAAGTAGGTTCTTTAGGTGCTGGGAAGCGTTTGCGTTGGGAAGGTTGGAAGTACATACCGACGAGAAGCCCGGCTTGGCCGATCACAACACAGGGCCAGCCCCATCGTTGTAACTCTGGCCGACCACCCAGATAACACCAGAGCAAAAGGACCAGACCACAGGTAAGAAGAATAATTGCCCCATAAAGAAATATTTGTGCATATCGTGTTGGCCGACAGGCGGCCGCCGGAGAGGGACAATCTTTTCCGAGCGCCCAATGAGTTTCCCGGAGCAACGGATGCGGGGCATCCAACCGGGCACGCCTATTTTTCTCGGTCTGGGAGATGGGGGTCAGGTGGGGCCGGACCTGTCGGCCAATGTGCTTCAAGGCCCGATCCATCTCCCAATCATCGTACCCAAGAAACGAACCCACCGGCAACACCAAGCCCTCGGAACACCGGGAGGCAGGAGGCGGAAGGGACGGGGCCGCAGAGGCAGAGCCTTTCTGGGCTGGGTCCTCTGGAAAGTGGGGGTGAGGGTGGGCGGACTTCGTATGTAGGGGCACTTGAGACCCCTCTTTAGAATGCATTACCTTCTCCCCACAACGAATGCATATAAGCCCCCTGCTTTGTGGGGATACCAAACCAGGAACATCTTGTTCGCATCGTGCACACCACATGGCATATCCAACATCGGCCAAGGGATGCGAAAACTGTGGAAAAATTGCCGATTTGGCAAACTTTATCGACACTTAGCCCCCTCATATACCCCACAAAAATAGAGCAAAAAACCCCCTCGGATTGGGCATCCCGAAAGCCACCTTTCAACAACATCATCACTTTATCTGAACGGTGCGCCGCGCGGATTTTATCCGATCGGTTCACACAATTTACGATTCACGGGTCCCACGGTGCGATCCGCCAGCAATATATGGGCATCTGGCGGGCGCCCCCTCAGTTGGCTGCGGAGCAGAAGTCTGCCGAATGGGGTGGCCCTGTTTCCCCCTCTTTTTGGTGGGCGTCTTAGTTGTGGGTGGGAAAATGCTTTTGGTACAACTTGTAGGAGAAGGGTTACCCATTTTTCAAAGTTTATCCATTTTCCATCGAAAAGCACCGTTGAAGCCGCATCACATGGTATCCAATCCATTGCATTTTCCGTTGAGCTGAATGGTAGTAAATCTATCTTGACCCTTTATTATGACTGTATCTACCCGGCCGGGCCACTACCAGATGTAGGGGCTAAAAATCGGATCGAACACCACAGATTGTGGTCATAACCACCTTCGGCAAACTCCGGGAACTTGCCGACCGGGGCTAAAAATCGGATCGAACACCACAGATGGTGGTCATAGTTCCCGGTGCATACACTCAAGTTATAAATAAACAAGTGAGGTTTTTTGCTCTCCTTGGGGTGTTAGCAGAAGCCCTAACTAATGAGCATTCCATAAGTTATGGCAAAAAAAGCCAAGGCTTATTTCATACGGCTAAATAGTTGGACTGTATCGACCCGGCCAAGTCCCTACAACTTGTGGGGGGGTAGGAATCGGCCAAACCCAACAGTTTGTGGTCATTACTTCCGGTAGATACAGTTACAGTAACATTTTAGCCGAATGTAGTAAAGCTGCCATAACTCTTGATATGTTAAGAACTTAGGTAACACTTTAGCCGAATGAAAAACCTACCTTTCCCCCGGCGGGAGAGGCAATTTGCTTCATTCGGCTAAAAAGTTACCGCTAAACATTTTCCCCGAAGGAAGTGCCCTGGGGATGTGCCCTGTACTCCAGCCGGGTAAGAGGTGGTGGGCTTGCCCGTCCGAGCAGGAAGCGGAAGAAATATCCGTATTGCCGGAATTTGCTTTCTCCTGCGGAATGGTTGGCATGGGTTTGCTCAGAGGTTCGTTTTCCAGCGCGGAAGCTTCCCTCGTGGCCACCACGGATTGCCTTAAGAGAGCAATTCGTCGGACCAGTTATAGGTTTGTTTGAGGGCCTGGCAGACGGCGCCGGTCAGTTGCCGGGTGCTTACCGGTTTGGGCAATACAGAGAAGGCTTGGGCCTGTCGGGCTTGTTCCAGCAGGTTATCATCCCACCCGGCCGACAGCAGGATGATCGGCAACAGGGAGTTAAACTCTCGCAGCAGCCGAAGCACTTCCAGTCCGGTTAGCTTCGGCATGTGGACATCCAGCAGCACCAGATGAACCTCTTCGTGCCGGACGATCTGGACGGCCTGTTCGCCGTCAGCAGCCAACAGGGTCTGGAAGCCTCGGGGTTCAAAGACCCCCCGGAGGGTCTCCCGGAAGGCTGCATCGTCGTCGGTAATCAACAGTCGAGGAGTCCGCAGCCACATGGCTTCACCTCCCGGTTGGAGGGGCTAAGCATCAGCTCCTTTGCACCCAACAGAGGGGCAACGCCGTACTACTCACCAACCTCTGGTTCCCCTAAGGCTGCTTCTGACAGGTCCCATCAGACGGTGGGGTACTGTCAAACTGTGGGTTGTCCGCTGTTTCATCGTCCGGTTTAGCGTCTGGGATCGGCTTTTGCCAATTTCCGTACCCCTTTGTGTTATCGAAAGTTACAAATCATACCGCATTTGTTCATGCATTTTCCTAAATCCAAGATTCACAAAGAGTTAGCTCGACTTTTGCCATTTTGGGCTATTCCCCATCGGAGCCATGTCATAACTGTTTGCAAATTTTGGAGTTAGGAAAACACCTGGACAAATGAACTTTGATCTGTAACTTTCGAAACCACAAAGAGTTACGCAAATTGGCAAAAGTCGAGCTAAGGCTTGCCAACGTTCGGCCAAGTTAATCCGGTTGCCAGCGGAGGATCGGTTGTCGGGCGGCGCGGACCTCATCGGGTCGGCTGATCGGGGTGGTGTGGGGGGCCTGCTGAAGCAATTCCAGCGGTTCTTGGAGAATCTGCTGGATGGCCTTGGCAAAGGCGTCCAGGGTGTTTTTGGATTCCGTCTCCGTTGGTTCGATCATCAGCGCCTCTTTGACCACCAACGGAAAATATACCGTCGGGGCATAGAATCCGTAGTCCAACAGGCGTTTGGCGATTTCCATGGCCGAGATATTGCGTTCCGTTTTGAGCCGGGCCGCCGAGGCTACAAACTCGTGCATACACCGATCCCCATACGGCACCGGCAGCACCGCTTTCAACCGGGCCAACAGATAGTTGGCATTCAGCACCGCCTGTTCGGCCACCTGGCGGAGTCCGTCTGGCCCATGGGTCAATATGTAGCAGACCATGCGAAGCAAGATGCCGACGTTGCCGAAAAAACTGCGGACTCGGCCGATGGACTTTGGCCGATTGTAGTCCAATCGGTAGCCGATCTCCGTCAGGGCCACGACCGGGATGGGTAGATACGGGGCCAGACGTTCTGATACAGCAATCGGTCCGGCACCGGGGCCGCCGGCGCCATGCGGCGTGCTAAAGGTTTTATGGGGATTGAAGTGCATCATATCGACGCCGCAGTCGCCAGGCCGACTGATACCTAAAATAGCGTTCATGTTGGCCCCGTCCAAATAGACTAGGCCGCCGACCTGATGCACCATCTGGCAGATGCGGCCGATTTGCGGGTCGAACAGGCCCAGGGTATTTGGATTAGTGATCATAAAAACAGCAGTATCTTTGTCCAGTTCTTTGGCCAAGGCCCTCAGATCGACCATTCCCTGGTCGGTGCTGGGGATGGGCACGATGCGGAAGCCGGCCATGGCGGCACTGGCCGGATTGGTCCCATGCGCTACATCGGGGATCAATACCTTGGAACGTTTTTGCTCGATGTCCCGGAAGTAGGCGGCCGCTACCAAAAGGGCCGTCAGCTCCCCATGGGCGCCGGCGGCCGGTTGAAACGATACAGCGGGCAGACCGGCAATCTCGGCCAACATCTGCTGCCCCTGATACAAAAGGGCCAAAATCCCCTGCACCGTCTCGGCCGGTTGATACGGATGCAGATCGCTAAACCCGGGCAGACTGGCCAGCCGGTCGTTCCGCTTAGGATTATACTTCATCGTACACGATCCGAGCGGATAAAAATGCGTATCCACCGACATGTTCCGTTGGGACAGATTCACATAATGGCGAACCACATCCGGTTCGCTCAGTTCCGGAAGCGGCGGTGGACGATCCGCCAACAAACCCGCCGGGATCAATTCTTCAACCGGGCGCAGCGGCACATCGCAGGCCGGCAGCCTTGCTCCTCGGCAACCAGATCGCGACAACTCAAACAAAAGTCCACTTGCCTGTTGGTTCTGCATAGATACTCACCCTCAACAAAAAACTGGAACAATTACGCCCCATGAAGCCACTCGCTCTCCCGCCGGGAGAGAAAATGTGTTGCCGGGCAAAGGAGCACCGGACTTCTGCTTGTACAGGAAAGACATATCGCTGCCTCCGATTCGGCTAACGTGTTATCTCAAACTGTAAATGAAACCGCCTAACCCCGGCAAAAACCAGGGAAAAAACGACCGATTCGGCCTTCTCGAACCGAAGGAATCGGTCCGCCGGGAGGACGGCAATTAACTCCTTATTTTACAATAATTTATGGCCAAAAAACGGCGTTTCCGTTTACAGTTTGAGGTGTTATGATTTTGGGGACTCCGTGGGGGATGGGGTGTTGTAGGATGCAGGACTCACCGATTCTGGATACCGGACCCGGCCGGTAAGGTAGATATCCGGGCCGATACGTTCTATTTGAGGTGAGTCCAGCCAGGCGGCTTCGTCGGGCTGGCGGATGCCCAGTCCGGCCAAGGGGACCACCGCATCTGCGCCGCCGAATAGCTTGGGGGCGATAAAGACATGCAGTTCGTCGATGGCCTGCAGATCGAACAACGCCCCCAGCAGACGGCCGCCGCCTTCGACCAGCAGGTTGGTCATGCGCCGTCGGCCCAGTTCGTCCAGCAGGGCGGCCAGTCGCTGCTGCGCCTGCCGTTCGGCCAGCAGCAGCACCTCACAGCCGGCCGAGGCCAGTCGGCGGCGATCCGTTTCGTCCGCTTCCGGGCCAACGGCCACCAAGACGGGCCATTGCCGGGCCGTCTGCACCAACTGACTTTCCGAGGGGAGGCGGGCGCGGCTATCCAGCACGATCCGGACCGCTGTTCTGGGACCCGGGGGCCGGGCCGTCAGCAGCGGATCGTCCACCGCCGCAGTCCGGCTTCCGACCAGGATGGCATCCACCCGGCCCCGAAGCTGATGGACCAGGGCCTGAGATTCCGGGGAACTGATCCATCGGCTTTGGCCGGTGCGGGTGGCCAGTTTGCCGTCCAGCGTCATCGCCCATTTGGCCATCACCCAGGGCCGGCCGGTCTGCAGCAGTTTCAGATAGGGTGCGTTCAATCGGCGGGCTTCCGCCTCCAGCAGCCCACAGTGAACCTCTAAACCTGCCTGAGCCAATTGGCGAAGCCCCTGACCGGCCACCTGAGGAAAGGGGTCCTGCATGGCGGCCACCACCCGGCGGATACCGGCGGCCAGAATCGCCTGGGTGCAGGGCGGTTGTTTACCCCAGTGGCAGCAGGGTTCCAGGGTTACATACAAGGTGGCGTGCTTGGCACGCTGGCCTGCCTGGCGAAGGGCTTCGACCTCGGCATGATCGCCGCCGAATCGTCGATGCCAGCCTTCTCCGACCACTTCCGGGCCATGGGCGATAACACAGCCGACCATGGGGTTCGGCTCTACCCAGCCCTGCCCAAGCCGGGCCAACTCCAAAGCCCGCTCCATATACCGGCGATCCCACTGCTGTTGGTCCATACAGGAACAAAGACTCCTGCCGAACTCGACCTGGAAGGGAAGATTTGCCCATCCTAAAATCCCGGCGAGGTGGCGTGTGGCATGGGTGGTCAACGGGTCGTCGAAGATGCTCTGGAACACTTTAGCCGTTTGAAACAACTTGCCTCTCCCTGGGCCCTTTTGAGGCCCTCCTCTACAGGAGGCCGGGTGAGGGAAACCTTGATTGTCATTCCCGCGAAAGCGGGAATCCAGAAAGGTAACCATTACCCGAATGAAGCAAATCTGCCATAACCCTTTATATAATGGCTGTATCTACTGTAACCGGGCCCTACCAGTTGTCGGGACTAGGCATCATCTCGAACACCACAGATTGTGGTCATTGGGCCCCGGTAGATACGGTCAATCTAGTGAGGTTTTTGCTTGCCTAGGGGGGCTAGCAGTGCTAGCAAAAGCCCTAGGAATGAGCATTCCATAAGTTATGGCAAAAAAATCCAGGGGTTACTTCATACGGCTAAATAGTTACCCAGAAAGTAAAACTCCATATTGCCTGGATTTCCCATTGTGCGGGAACAAGCCTGGATTGGCTCTTGTCCAGGAAGGACACCATGGCGTCTTTCATTCGGCTAGGTTGACTGTATCCATCGGGATCGCATTACCACAATCTGTGGTGTTCGAGATGATGCCTAGTCCCTACAACTCGTAGAGGCCGGTTCCATGAGATACAGTCAAACTAAAAGGTTAGTCAAAAGGAACCTCTGAAAAATCCTGAAAATATAGTGACCTAGGTGGCCTTTTGGTTATGTTGTCGGCCTTTGAGGTTGCCCAAGGTACCTCCAATGGATTGTATGCTAGCATGGACAGCAGCTCAATATATGGGGTTTTCTGAAAAATCTCCCGAAATACTTCCCTTTTGTCCACGTTGAATTATTCAGAGGTTCCAAAATTATTCTTCCGGTTTTCCTTCTTGGGCTTTGCCGGTCATTGGCACAAAGGCCACCGAAGCGACGCTGCGCTGCCGGATCGAGCCATCGGGCTGTTTTTCGATGACCAGCAGTTCCTGGCTCCACCAATGTCGGCCCACGGGAATGACCAATCGGCCGCCGGGGGCCAGTTGATCCACCAGAGGCTGGGGCACATGATCGGGGGCGGCGGCCACGATGATCAGGTCAAACGGCGCTTTTTCCGGCCAGCCTTGATAGCCGTCGCCTGTCCGTACCGCAACGTTTTTGTACCCCAACTCTTGGAGGCGCTTTTTGGCCTCCTGTGCCAACGGATCCAGAATTTCGATACTATAGACTTCTTTACACAGTTCTGCCAAGATGGCCGCCTGGTAGCCGGAACCGGTGCCAATGTCCAGGGCTTTGCTTTCCGGCGTGGGCCGGGCCAGTTCGGTCATCAAGGCCACGATGTACGGCTGGGAGATGGTTTGTCCGTGGCCGATCGGCAACGGACGGTCCTCATACGCATAGGGTACCTGATCCGGGGGGACAAACCGGTGGCGTTGGACCCGGGCCATCGCCTCCAGAACCCGGCGATCCAGAATGCCCCGGGCTCGCAGGTCCCGGTCGATCATCCGCTGGCGGGCCTGGGTCTGCGCCGGCGTTTCGTCCGCCAGCGCCGGGACCTGAACGCTCCCGGCCGAGCTACCGGCCTCCGACGGAGAACCATCGGCTGCGGCGGCCGAGGCGAACGGATCGGTCGGCTCTTGGTCCGCACCCAAAGACTTCGGATCACTTAGTGGAGTGCCTTCCCGGTCGCCCGTACATCCTACCAACATCCCGCCCACTCCTCCCAGGAAGACTCCGATCAGCACTCCCCAAGCAACCTCCGGAGCCATTGTGAGTCGCCTTTTTGCCAAAAAGGATACCATGGAACTGCCCCCCTGAGGTGGGGTAGGCCAATGACCTTCGTCCCGACGCCATTCTACTCCATTTGTAACACTTTAGCCGGATGGACGGGCACGAGGGCTCATTCCTGCGTAAGTGGGAATCCAGTTTTCTTCCCAAGTAAGCGTGAATCCAGGCAATAGAAAGTCTTCGATCTGGATCCCGGCTTTCGCTGCAATAATACCCTCCCCCGGCCACCCAGTAGTTGGCCGGCCTCTGGACAGACAGGGGAGAAGCGGGTTGCTTCATTCGGCTCACGTATTACCTTCATTCTCCATTTTATGATTACCTTCATTTTATGGCAGTAAGGCCTCAAGAGGCAGGGGTTCCGGACGGCATTTTCAGTGTCGTCTAACAGATCGGCTATGCGTGCACAGTCCGGAGTAAAGCCTCAGGAGGCAGGGGTTCCGACCGGCATTTTCAATAGATCGGCGTTTCCCAAACCCGAAGTCCAAACCGGCTCAAATAGATGGGTATATTCTGCGTGTAGGGGAGTTCTTTTTTGATGGTAGCGAGCATTTGGCGCTGTAGGGCCGAATCCGGGCCGCCCAGAATGGTTACCGAGCCGCCGTCTCCGCCGGCGCCGTTGACCTTCCAGCCCAGGGCGCCGAACCGCTGCGCCATGTCGATGATCGCCTGGTGCCGAGGGCTGATCAGACTCGGATGCAACCGACGCTGGGCTTCGGTGTTTTCGATCATCGCCTGGCCCAAGGCCTCAAAATCCCCGGCGTACAGGGCGTTTTTCGCCTTCAGCGGGGTTTCTCGCAAGGGCGTCAGTTTTTCGGCCTCCGGCCCGGCCGACTCCAACTCCCGAATCACCATCTCATGCACCTTGGAGGAGCTATGGGATTGGCCCAGAAAGATGAGGCTCAACCGCCGTTCCAACTCCCACCAGATGCTATTGGGCAGCACAACGGGGCTAACAATGGCATGGGGATAGTCGAGGATTTCGATGTAGCAAATGCCGCCGTAGGCGCTGGCCAATTGGTCCTGAACGCCGCATTGCTGGCGCAGGAGTTGGGTTTCGATTCGGTGGGCGGCGGCGGCGACTTCGTGGGGCGTCATTCGGCCCGGTTTCAGCCAATCCAAGGCTCCAATCAAGGCCACACTGACCGCAGCGCTGGTGCCGGTCGAAGCGCCCACCGGCGCTTCGCTGAAAATGGTAATTTCCAGGGCCAGGTCCTTCGGTACGCCCATGTACTGAATGGCTGCCTCCAAAAGCGGATGCCGATCATACGTTCCGCCGATAGCTTCTAAGGTATATCGTTCGCCGTAATTTTCTGCATAAATGGACACCGGTGGACGATCGCCCCGCCGATACACATGAATCTGCACCTCCACATAGGGATAGACGGCAATATTCAGCACCCGGCCGTGCTTGGCAAACCAGGTGTCCGTCCACCCGCCAAAATCAGCAATCCGAATCGGCGCTACACTGGAAATAATCCGCAGCGGTTTTTCACCTTTTTGGGCCATCATATCTTCCTTTCCTACCAGGAGCCTGTTGGTTTTCAGGAGCAGAACCGTCCGTCGGTTGATCTGTCCTCTTTATATCACCTCCTACTTCTCCAGTGCCTGCCCAGGAACCCGTTAATCTCCCGCTTTTCTTAAAGAACCAATCTCCAAAAGCACTTTCCCAAACACCGACCAGTTGGGTCCCCACAGAACCTTTTGATCTTCGCAAATCGTAGTGACAGCCCAACTCCCTTGTTTTCAGGGACCTTGAATGTCCATTAGTTTTGCGAAGATCAATAGTTTGACTGTATCTACCGGAACCGGTCCCTATCAAATGTAGTGGCTACGAGTCGGCCCGAACACCACAGAAGATTGTGGTAATGTGGTAATTAGGTCCGGGAGAGACAGTCAATATAGGGAATGAGTAGGAACCTCTGAAAAATCCTGAAAATATAGTGAACTATATGGACTTTTGATTATGTTGTCGACCTCGGAGGTTCGTCAGTCAAGCTACAACGCATTGGATGCTAGCATTGACAGCAGCGCAAGATATGGGGTTTTCGGAAAAATCTCCTGAAATGCTTTTTTTTGTCCACGTCGAATTATTCAAAGGTTCCAGTAACATTTTAGCCGAATGGTAACAATTTAGCCGAATGTAGTAAATCTGCCGTAACCCCTTATAAACTGCCCTTTCCTAAAAAAGTTCTAAGTTCTTATTTGGCAAAAAGTTGTGGAAAGCGGCTCTAGAAACCCCGTAACTATTTAGCCGCATGAAGTAAGCCTTGGATTTTTGTAACACTTTAGCCGAATGAAAGGGGCCGATGTGTCATTCCTGCGTAAGCAGGAATCCAGGCTGCTGTGTGCCTGCTCCGGTGTTCCTGTTGGGCAAGGGGGAAGTCTGGAAATACTTTTTGGATTC
>Ga0197142_1004680_pt1 | contig 10986 bp, 10 predicted proteins | sample GBS60_MetaG_FD_148614 | JGI IMG/M metagenome (GOLD analysis project Ga0197142, IMG submission 148614) | Sediment microbial communities from Great Boiling Springs, Gerlach, Nevada, United States - GBS 60_MetaG | ecosystem: Environmental > Aquatic > Thermal springs > Hot (42-90C) > Sediment... | reverse complement strand
AGGATGCATTTTCTATCCACTGTCCACCACGACCGAGCACCCATGGCGCTTTTATAACCAAAAACCTGTCAGTCGATCCACTCATAAGCCATGGTTCTCTGCTTGGGCATAAAACCGGCTTCTCGAATGATGCGATGCATTTCCTCAAGCGACATTCTGAACTTTACCCCAGCTGCGGCAACCACATTTTCTTCGATCATGGTGGAACCAAAGTCATTTGCACCAAAGAACAAAGCCGCCTGAGCAATGTGCGGTCCCATTGTGACCCAGGATGCTTGAAGATTGTCGAAGTTGTCTAGTACAATTCGGGAGACGGCAAGAAGCCTTAGGTATTCAATACTTATCGCCTGTTTGACTTTTCCTTCAAGAGCGGTATTTCTGGGCTGAAAAGTCCAGGGGATGAAAGCGGTAAAACTTCCCGTTTTATCCTGAAGTTCTCGGAGTTTAATAAGATGCTCAATACGGTGCTCGGGGCGTTCCACGTGTCCAAACATCATTGTTGCGGTAGTTCTGAGTCCCTGACGGTGAGCTTCTTCCATAACCGCAAGCCATTCGTTGGCAGTGCATTTCCGAGGTGAAACAACACGGCGAACTTCATCGACAAGAATTTCCGCTCCTCCTCCAGGGATAGAATTAAGCCCAGCCGCTTTAAGTCTTTCGATAACTTCCGATATGCTCAACCTCTCCTTGGTCGCAAAAAAGACAATTTCTGGTGGAGAAAAGGCGTGGATGTGAATTGTAGGAAAAGAGCTCTTAATAAACGATAGCATCTCTTCGTAGAAAGAAAGAGGGAGATCAGGGTGAAGGCCTCCCTGAAGAAGAATTTGAGTTCCGCCAAGACTCAGAGTTTCTTCAATTTTACGAGCAAGTTCTTCCTTTGTGATGACATAGGCTCCTGGATCACCAGGGGAACAATAAAAGGCGCAAAATTTACACCCGGAAACGCACACGTTGGAATAGTTTATGTTACGATCCACAACGTAGGTCACATAAGGGTGTGGATGTTTCTTCACACGGATATTGTGAGCAAGCCTCCCGAGAGTAAAAAGATCGGCGTTGGTATAAAGCCTTAAAGCCTCATCGGCAGAAATACGTTTTCCGTCCTCAACCTTACGAACGATATCGATGAATTCATTGTTACCACTTGATTCGGTGGAATTAGTTCTGGTGGCAATAGTCATGGACATAGTCTTACTTGCAGAAACGGTAGAATCTTCTTTAGCGACGGGTTGAAACAGCCCATCACGTTCGACTGGTTCCAATCCTGCAGAGCGAATAATTCCTTCAAGTTCCTCTTTGGTTAAGCATTCTTCAGATTCGGCTCCTGCCATGTGGCCTATTTTTTCTTCAACAACTGTTCCATCAAGATCATCGGCTCCAAACCAGAGCGCAAGTTGAGCCAACTTCACGGTGAGCATAATCCAGTAGGCTTTTATATGAGGCACATTATCCAGCAAAAGACGGCTCACCGCTATTGTTCTCAAGATGTCAACACCGGTGGGAGAAGGCACGTCCTTCAATGGAGAAAGCTTTGCTTGGTAAGGAAGCGGAATAAAACAGGAAAAACCGCCGGTTTTGTCCTGAAGTTTTCTAATTTCGAGAATGTGATCGACTCGATCCTCTGTGGATTCTAAATGTCCAAAGAGCATTGTAGCGTTGGTTTTGATGCCTTGCTTATGAGCCAGACGGTGAACATCGAGCCACCTAGCCCCATCTATTTTGTTGGGACAAACAAGGCGTCTAATATGATCGGCAAATATTTCAGCTCCACCACCTGGCATCATATCCAGGCCGGCTCTCTGAAAGCGTCCAAGAACGTTTTCTACAGGCATGTTTTCAAGCCTGGCTATATGATCAATCTCTACAGCCGTGAAGGCTTTAATAACGGCCTTTGGTCTAAGACGCCTGGCAGAACGCAGTATATCCTCGTAGTATGCTATGGGAAGAAACGGATGGCATCCGCCGACTATGTGAAGTTCTTTAACCGTTGGAGGAGTCTCTTTCTCAAGTTTATGGCATATTTGACTTATTGTCAGTTCAAAGGCTTCAGGGTGTCCTGGAGGTTTACCGAAGGCACAAAACCGGCATCCGTTGAGACACACGTTGGAATAGTTTATATGACGGTTTACCACGTAGAATACTTTTTTACCGTGGAGCCTGGTTCTTACTCTGTTAGCCAGTCTTCCAATAGTCAGCAAATCGGGATACCGAAAAAGTCTTATCCCATCTTCTCGACTTAATCTCTCACTAGCTTCGACCTTTTCAATAATGTCATCTATACGGTCATTCATAGTGAAGTGTTCCTTACCCTTAATATTCCATCGAATGATTTGTGGTGCATATCACCCCAGGCACTAGAAAGCCCCGCTTCTAATATGCTCATAAATTGGTCTATCTTTCCTTCAAGTTCCCTTTTCGTTGCTTTGTATATTCCTGCGCCTATATCCAAGAAAGCTACAGTATAGGCTTGAAGGAAGCGATCTAGCATTGAATCAAGGAAAAAGACTACAAAGTCTATATCCAGATCGCTACGCAATTCTCCCTTGGAGATAGCATCTTCCACAATGGATTTCAGATAATCTGCGGAAAGAATATGTACTTTTTTGAGCAGTTCTTCTCGTAACGGGAAATTTTCGTGAAAGATCATTTTGAGATAAAGTCGGTAAATGTTAGGGTGTTCTTCTACGAATTCAACCCCTGCCCAGATAATAGATCTTATACGCTGGAAGAAAGGCAGAGCTTTGGTGGTTTCCCGAACATTTCTCAGCTTCGTTTTTGCTAACTCTATGGCGTGATCGAATACGAAGGTGAAAAGCTTTTCCTTTGAACCGAAGTATTGAAATATAGAACCCTTAGCAATACCAAGACGGTTTACCAATCGGTTTATACTGGCTTGATGAAAACCGTGATCGGCAAACTCATCAATGGAAGCCTGGATAATCCGATTCTTCTTTTCCGACGGCAATCGCTCAAAAAGGTTATGACTTGGTTCAGCCATTTAGAATCTCCCAAAACAACCTGATGACCACGTGGTCATTATAAAAAATTCCCACCTTGCAGATCAACAAAAATTCAGGATTATTTTTTACCCCAGAGGTTAAGCTCTAGATGAGCATGATTTCCTGAACAAAAACTAACAAGTAACAAGGTTTTGCAAAATAAATCTAGACGAAAAAACCTTATTCGAGATAATGAAAAAACTGATTCTGCCACAGGCAAGATGAACAGGGGAATTGGAATCCGCCATGTACAGAATAATCACTCTTAGAGGAGAAGGTTATATTGAAAGTCTTCTACAAGAGAAAACGTTTCTGGATATCGCTTGCCATTGGGTGCTTAATCATATGGTACATGTTCCACAAAGCCAATTTTCACATTATCTATCGGAACATAAGGGATCTTAGCATACCTTGGGCGATAATTTCTTTTATATGCTCTGTGCTGAGTTACTGTTGTATTGCAGGTGTTCTTCATTGTCTAGTTGTTGCTTCAGGAAATTTCCTGAGGCTAAGAGATGTATTCAATATCTCCCTCATCTCCACAGTGGCTAACTACGTACTTCATGCCGCCGGATTAAGCGGCCTGGCAGTAAAAATTTACCTAATGCTTCGTAAAAACATACCTCCTCCCCAGACTCTTTCCATATCCGTTGTCCATGGTTTCTTTACTGTAGCTATAGCAAAGTTCTTTATAGTGGTCGGTATAATAGTTTTTTACAGTCACTACACCATAGAAACAGCCAAAAAGGGTTCGGTGCAATGGACAATTGCTCTGTTGGGAGCTGGATTATTTATAACTTTAGTTTGGGTAGGGCTTTTCATAATCGCAAAACCTGTTCGCCACGCCACATGGAAAGCCATTATGACTATATATACATTGCTTAGCCGAAAAATCGCATGGCTTGCTAATAAAAAGGATCGGTTAGATAATGCATTTGCCAGCTTCGACGAAAGCATAACTTCTATAGTTAAAGATGCTCGGCATTTTGCTTTGGCATCTCTATATGCTATAATTGACTGGATTTTAATGTTCGAATGCCTGAGAACATCCTTTCTTGCCGTTAATTCTCACGTTAATTTTGATGTGCTGGTTATGGGATTTTGCGTCAGTCTTTTCATCGCCAGTGTATCGATTATCCCTGGTGGTGTAGGGCTTATGGAAGGTTCCATGGTAAGCGTATTTTACTATTTCGGGGTCGAATATGAAAAAAGCCTCATAGCTGTCGTATTGTATCGAATCTTATACTACTTTATCCCTTTCGTTGCCGGTGCGATTGCCTTCTTTGTTAGTTTTTACTCTCCCCCTGAAAGAATAATGGAAGAACTGGATCAAATATCCAAACACCCTAGCTAAAGCCAAAGGATACGGATCTCTTGGCCAACACATCTACCGGCAAATTCTAGGCCAGCCGTATTAAAGCTATGATCGCACTGTAGGGTTGTTCTTACGAAGTTACAGTTTTTAAAGCTGGCATGAAGCCAGATCACGACTCTTGCAAGGAGTCTAATAGTGTCAGAAGACACTACAATCATTGCCTACGAGTGCAAATGGAATGAGCGAAAGGCTTTTCCCGCCGAGCCTTTTCATCCTTCATACAAGGGCATGTATAGAGAAGGAAAATGGTGCTATTTCTTTTTCTCGAAACCTGTGGATGAATTTTTCAGAGCCTGGATTCAAAGTCAGACAAAGGAATCACTTGTAATTCAACAAAAATTTCAATTTCCGCTAAGTTCCTGGCAGAAATTTAACGGCACGCTTAGAGTGGGAAGTTTTCTTATAGTTTCATCTTCATCAGAGGAAACCGATTCTACAGGGAAAACAATCAGACTGCTTCCATCAATTTCCTTTGGGTCCGGCACTCATCCGTCGACCAGAGCATGTCTCTTGGCTATGGAAAAAGCTTTTTCCAGGTCAAAACCAGATTTAGTAATGGACCTGGGAACCGGCTCTGGAATACTCGCCTTAGGAGCGCTCCTCTTGGGAGCCAAGAAAGTAATAGCATCAGACATAAGCCACCTAGCAATTAAGGAGGCTCAGCAAAACGCCATCATAAATAACCTCTCCGAAAAGCTTCAATTTATGGTCTCAGATGGTCTTTCGGCCGTTGATACTTCAAAGATTTCTCTCGTGGTTATGAATCTAGAATGGCCATCTCTCGCAATAATTTTCCAAAACAGTGCGTGGTGGTCCTGCAGTCGTATTGTTGTTGGTTTCCCCAGATTTTACTGGCAAAATCTCTTAAGAAGACTGGAACTAAGTCTTTTCTTTGTTGAAGATCTGCTCTGGGAGGAAGAATGGGGAGCAGCCGTTATATCCCAGCAATTTCTCCCTCTTCCTCCATTATCCGAGCAACATCAGGCTACAGCTACAACCGGAGATTTATGAACGATCGATCCTCTAGCTGAAAGAACCACCTCATTAATTTCGATCTTCCTTCCCACATCTTCAGCAGCTTTTTTAACAATTCCTGTGAGTCCTGAACAACAGGGAACCTCCATACGAATAATTTCTACACGCTCAATAGACGGATGAAGCTTAAATATTGAAGCAAGCTTCTGGCGGTACTCGCCGGGATTATCAAACTTGGGACATCCTATAAGTAAAACTCCTCCCCCAACCGGTCCAAGGAATTTCTCATGAAATAGAGAACAAGAAGCAGGAGCGCAATCGGCAACAACGAAAACACGGGATTCATTGAGAAAAGGAGCATCGGGCGAAACCAGTTTTATCTTTACAGGCCAGTTTTTCACTAACGAAGAAGACAGAAACTGAACCTGGCTGGAAGGACAACCACAAGGTAGGACACTTTCTGCAGATTTCGATATTGTTTGTTCTAGAAGTTTTTTAGTCTTGAGATGACGTTCGACCTCTTCTGGATCAAAGTCTTCAGCTTCTCGCTCAACTATAGTGATGGCTCCTTGGGGACATTCTCCAATGCAGGCTCCCAATCCATCACAATAGCTTTCCGAAATAAGTTTGGCTTTGCCGTTAATGATGGCTATAGCTCCTTCGGCGCAAGCTATGGCGCATTGACCACAGCCATCACAACGTTCTTCGTCTATTTCTATAATTTTTCTCATGACTTTCATAACTGTTCTCCTTTACAAGGGGTTTTATTTAACGGTTCTGGCTGATTATTTTTGAAGCAATTTTCCTTCCCCAGTCGGTCAAAAGTTCAGGAGGGGCAAGATCGGGTTGGCGCTTGAGATCTTCTTCAAACCGACCAAGAGAAACAGCATCGGCAAATGCCGCTTCAGTTGAAGAAAGATCCTTCGATGATTTTCCATTGCTAAGAATGAGCGATTTAACCTCTTCTATAAGATCTTTCTTTGCACCGAGACTTTCCAACAATTTCTCGGCTTCATTAGCACTTTCTTCGGGACCGGAACTTTCTCCACCAATTGTTGCCGGCAAATTATGAAGATAAGCGGCAATAATCACTGCCGGGTTATCAAGTCTGTACTCTCTAAAGATCTCCTCAGCGTAACGAGCTGCCTTGATTGCTCGAGCAACGGCTTTGAAATTTTTTCCCAAACGTTTCTTCGCTTCTATGGCTACTCGATCTTTAAGGAAGGATTCTCTCTTAGCGATCAATTCAGGAGAAAGACTGCCCAGACATTCCTCAGCAAAACGGCAGTAAGCGGCACAACCAAAATCCATTCTTGGATTGACAAATTTAAAGCCACATTTAGGACAACGCCTCGATGGCTCATCTTTAAAAAATTCTACCGTAGATCCACATTGAGGACAAGGCGCCTCAAAGATTGCCTCTTTACCCCAAAACCTGCTATCCTGCCCTGGACACTTCATGACGTGACTCCTTTTTGGCTCTTTCCTATTTCCCTTTATCATGTTAATCATCGCTCGTGATAAATTCCTTGACGCAAATCAAAATTCAGCACTTTTTGAAATTGTCCGAAATGGCGGAGGAGGCACGTAATGGGCTCAGATCTTCCTAGAATTGCTTTTCTTGCTCCTGATATTAACCCTCACACCGGATGGGGAAGGTATACCAAAGAATTCTGCACAACACTTCACAGGAAAGGAATTCCCTTTGAACTTCATTTACCCGTAAATCTAAAAAACTTCCGCTGTGGTATAGAAAATGAGCTAAAAATCAATTATAGCCTACCACCTTTTTCCCCATCCTTTAGATGGAAACCATGGCATCTGATTCGTTTCATAAGACATTGTAGCAAGATAAATTTCGATGGCGTGCAGTACATCCACAGCCTAATTGAATTTCCCTATGGCTTCATTGCTTTACGACATGCCGATTCTCTAAAAATCCCCTTTGGAATAACATTACACGGAACTTATGGTGTCATTCCGCAAAAAATATTCCCTGATAAGATGTTTTTTAAAAAGGCACTTTCACAGGCAACGGTTCGAGTTGCAGTTAGCTGCTATACGGCAAAACGAGTTGAAGAAACATTCGGAAGGAAACTAGAAATAGAAGTCATACCACCGGGTGTAAACATTGAGAACCTTGCATGCAATTCACCATCATTATCCACTAGCACTGAAAGCTTACCCGATGTCGTAAAAATACCATCCAATGCTCGTATTATCCTGAGTGTCGGAGCATTAAAGCCAAGAAAAGGCATGGACGTACTAATAAAGGCTATGCCTAAAGTTATCAAGGTTTTTCCCGACGCACATGCTTTTATAGTGGGACCAGGCAATCCCATTCCTTACCAACTTGTTGCCCGGAGGGAAGGGGTGGAAAATCATGTCCACTTTACAGGAGTCATGAATGGAGATTCCCTAAGGTTCCTATATCACCGGTGCGATCTCTTTGCGCTGTTATCAAGAGAAGATAAAAAAGGACGGTTTGAAGGCTTTGGAATGGTCTATATAGAAGCATCAGCCTGCGGCAAACCTGTTGTAGGAACTCTATCGGGAGGAATTCCAGAAGCGGTCGTAAACGGCGAAACAGGCATTTTAGTGCCGCCTGATGATCCAGATGCTGCCGCTGAAGCGATAATTTCACTTCTCTCAGATCAAAATCTCGCTCGAAGGTACGGTGATAACGGACGGCTATGGGCAAGCCACTTCACCTGGGATAATGCCGTCGGTAAATTCTTGAAGCTTATTACACAAAAAACCGGCTTTAGTTTCTGACCATCTGCAGTCAGTAGATATCTATATCGCCCATAGTGTAGAAGAAAGTGGTTGCAAGAATTTCAGGAGGAGGAAGGTAATTTAAACTGCCATCGGTCACAAGGCAAAGTTCTATAGGTGTAGAATGAAAAACACCTAACTTTTCATTGAAACCCGTGTGTTTCAAAACATCCGGCACCCACAGAATAACTTCCGTAAGGTTCAACTCCACGAGAAAACGCCGTAAAACCGTATTAACCAACAAAGGTGGTAAAAGATAGTCAACTATACGTGGAGGCTTATTGGCAGTTGACTCGACAACAATCCACCCGATTGGCTTCCATAAACGTTTAACAAGGTAAAATTCATAAGAAAACCAGGGGTGACTTTTATACCGCCAAAAAATAAATTGTCCATCCCGCTTAAGCAAAATGGGATAGGTGTTCAAAAATCTCATCCATAGGGAATCAACTATTGATGGTATATCTTTGAATCTTTCAAAAGAAATGAAAGACATTTTACTAGGGAGCCATGCTTTTGAAGAAACGGCAACCACAACGTCTTCTACAGGTTTAATCAGTTTCAACCACCTGTATTTTTGACCTATTTTTGATGATACAGGACCAGGAAAAACGTAAGGAAAAAAGACGCAATGATGGCTCTTGATAAACCCTAGCAGAAGATGAATCATCTGAGTAAGCGTATTACGACCCCGCCACTCAGGATGAACCATAGCATCCACAAATTGAAAAAAAAGCATCGGGGTTCCAGAAAAAATACCCTCTGCCGGGACAGCGGCAACGTGAGCTATAGCCTTCCCGTTTCCGTCAACAGCCTGAACGCCATAGCAACGTCCAAATAACTCCTTCCGATACTTCCAACCAAAATCCGAACTTTTTACTTGCTTGGAAAACACAAGAGAAAAAAGAGAAGCTACTTCATCAAAGTGGCATGAATCAAGGAATCGAAAAGAAAGTGACTCCATGGTCTTATCTTCTTAATGTTTGGGGAAGATATGTGCATAGCGGTTCTTCAGCCATAAAGTTTCCCGCAGCTTCATAGGCTCTAGCTCTACATCCCCCACAAACCCTAATGTATTCGCAGGAACCGCATTTGCCTTCATAGAGAGAAAGGTTTCTCAACTTTTTGAAAACATTCGAGCTCTCCCATATCTCGTGGAAGGATGTTTCCCTAACATTACCGCAAACCACCTCAAGATAGCCACAGGGCTGGACATCACCAACGTGAGACACAAAGCAAAATCCCGTGCCTGCCAGGCAGCCTCTTGTCATGGCGTCAAGTCCGTAGTTTTCAACCGTTACTTTCTCGCCCTTTTCGTGAGCTCGCTGCCGCAATATACGATAGTAGTGAGGAGCACAGGTAGCTTTTAGCTGAAGCGGCGTTTTATTCCTCTGTTCATAAAACCAGTTCAGGGTCTCCTCATAGGCTTCCGGTGGGATCTCTTGCCCTGCCATGTCCCGAGCTCTACCTGTGGGAACAAGCAAGAATATATGATGCGCAACAGCTCCAAGAGTCACGGCAAGTCGATGAATATCGGGAAGTTCTTCTCTATTAACGGCCGTAACGGTTGTATTGATTTGAAAGGGGATTCCGTGAGCTTTAAGAACTTCTATACCACCCAAAGCAGCATCAAAAGCTCCCTTTACCTGCCGAAAATTATCATGACTTTCCGAAGTTGCTCCATCAAGGCTTACGCTGACACGCTGGACTCCTGCTCTTTTCATCTCCTTTGCAATGTCCGGAGTAACAAGAGTACCGTTGGTTGCCATTGTGATTCTAAAGCCCTTTTCATTGCCGTAAGAAGCTAGCCGAAAAATATCTTCTCGAAGAAGCGGTTCTCCACCGGTAAGTATGAGAATCGGCTTCGAGACGGTGGAAATATCATCAATGAGCCTTATCGCCTCATCGGTTGTAAGCTCACCCGAATAAGGCGAATCCAAGGAAGCCGCACGGCAGTGAACACACGAAAGGTTACAGGTTCTAGTAACTTCCCAGGCGACAAGCCTAAGGTTTGCCGGTAAAAAACTAGAAAGCTGATGGCTATGGTTCTTCATGAAGCTTTGATCCTTTCATAAAATTGCGTCGAACGACATGAAAATTACAACGCTTGACGAGAATGAGCAAGACATTCCTCTATGAGTTCATCAATCTTCGCAATTCCAGCACATACCACTGTATCTGCCCCACCCCAGTAAATTTTCACCGAACCGTCATCTTCTGGCACAGCCGCACAAGAAAAAACCACATTGTGGACATAACCTGTAATCTCCCAGGGATCCTCAGGCTGAAGAATCCAATTGTCCGAAACAGCTATGACATTAGACGGATCTTCAAGATCGTGAAGAGCTACCCCAAGCCGATACACCGCTCCATCCATGGTCTTAAAAACACCGTGGAAGATGTTAAGCCATCCTTTTGGAGTTTTTATAGGAGGCGCACCGGGACCAATTTTCATTTCATCCCAGTGATACGGGAGTGGCTTCATCACTATTTTCGAATCTCCCCAATGAACCAGATCAGGAGAATAGGAAATCCATATAGACCATGGATGAATTTCCGTATGTGGCCTATCAAGACGAGCGTATCTACCCTGAATCTTTTCGGGAAAGATAACAACATTTCTCATATCCGGCTGGCTTATTAAAGCGATACGGCGAATAGATCGAAAATCCTCAGTTTCTGCCAGCCCGATTCTTACACCGTATCGTGAATAGGCACTATAGGTTATCAAATATCGTCCATCAATAAACGTTAGAGGCTGTTCCAAAATTAACATGTTACTTTTTTACCCTTGTAAATGATTTTTCTCTTTTATACATTGTGATTGGGCTTTAAGTAAAACCAACAGGTATCACTGAAGTT
>Ga0197142_1004679_pt1 | contig 10987 bp, 7 predicted proteins | sample GBS60_MetaG_FD_148614 | JGI IMG/M metagenome (GOLD analysis project Ga0197142, IMG submission 148614) | Sediment microbial communities from Great Boiling Springs, Gerlach, Nevada, United States - GBS 60_MetaG | ecosystem: Environmental > Aquatic > Thermal springs > Hot (42-90C) > Sediment... | reverse complement strand
CCGCGGTGGGGTGTTGCCCTGGTGGTGGTCGCATTGCTGCAATTCATCAGTAGCGCGGCACCCCAGCAGCAAGCGGCCCACGGGTGGCAGTCATCGGCCAGACTCAGCTGGTTGTCCAGCGAGAATGTCGCTGAGCAGGAGATTGGACGCCGGCTCGCGCGAGCAGGATCGAGAGCGATTCTGGCAGACGATCAGAGTGCGTACCGCGTTATAGCCCGTACCGGGAGTGCTCGCCCGTTCCTGCTGCCAGCTGATGCCGTATTCACCGCGGCGCTCGCCGAACCGCACCAGCACGTCGCCTACGTGCTCGTCACCGCCAATTCCGGGGATCCGCTTGACCGCGTCAGTACCCGGTTCGCCGGTGGACCGCCTGATGGATTCGTGCTCGATGCGGTCCTGGATGGATGGGTGCTCTACCGGCGCGGCGATGTGCCCTCCTTGTTGAGCACCGCAGCGCAGTGACGGGTGCTGCATGGTGCCCACCGTCCTATGCTTGCGATCCGCTGCGATGGTCGCGAGGCTTGCTTGGCTCCCGTGTCGAAGGGACGAGTTCGAGCGTCGCGACGGTCTCGCGCTCGACTGCTGCTGGTGTCCAGGCCAGCCGAAAACCCTCGCCGCGGCGCCACAGAGCGAGCTGGTCGTGGTAGTGGGGTGAGAGCGGGTTGCCCGATTGTCCGCCTGGGAGTGCGACGCGAGTCTCGTCCCAGTTCCCGACATCGACAACCAACCGGAGAGACGCCATGAAGGTGACGGGACCAGTTGGATCGAGCGGTGAGTTGCCGGCGGCGCAGACGGTGTTGGCGTCACCACCGCAGGGAAACGGGCCGCGGTTTAGCAGGAGTTGCAACGGCCGCGGGGAACGGAGCGGGTCGCCAAGCGGGTGGACCAAGGTCAATGGTCGGATGCGCCCCCAGGCCCAGTTGGCTGGGTCGGAACCGTAGCGCCGCTCAAGGTCGCGCACGACCGCTGCTAGGCAGTCGACCATGAGATCGGGCCAGGGGCGAGCGAACCAACCGGACGGCTGGGACCGCAGGAGCCGCACCAGGTGCGCGGTGCGACGGATGCCCCAACTCGAGCCGTCGTTGAGGCCGCCGAATCCTTCACCGAGTACCCACTGTGCGCTGCGCGGTGCCTTGGCTATGGCGATCCGGCGTGCCATCTCGGCGAGGAAGCACTCGAAGACGGCTGCAGCGGGCGAGTCAGCGGTTAGGCGCCCGTCCCAGGTGCACAGGATGGTCAGGGCACGCCTGGCTGCCGGGTCCGGAGCCTCGAGATGGAGGATGACATCGCGCAGCTCGCGCCAGGGAAGGGAGAGGACATCGAGCTGGAGTGCCTGGGTCCTGGGGACGTCCCAGTCCGATCGGGCGCCGAGCACCTCAACGATGCGCGCGACTCGGTATCCATCCAGGAAATCGCCTCCCAGGAACGGGCCATCTCCGTCTCGTCGGGGCCGGTTGTTCGCAGTCGCGATGAAGCCGGCCGGCGGATCCTTCGTCCACGGAAGGGCCTCGGCAGGCAGAAGATCCGGTGCCCACCCCAACTCTGGTAGCCAGCCGGGCTGAGGGAGCAGCCCGTTCCCAGAGCGCCGCTGGGGTACTTGCCCAGCCAGTTGCCAGCCGATCGTCCCAGACGTGTCCGCGTAGACAACGTTAAGCGGGATCTGTGGCCACTCCGCCAGGGCGCTGCGAAACTCCTCGAACGAGCGGACGCGGTGCAGCCGGAGTAGGCCCCCAATGGGCAGCGGATCTAGCCAGACTGCACGCAGCGACAAGGCCAGGGAGATGCCTTTCAAGACCGGAGTGACGATTGGTCCGCGCGGGGTTTCCAGTACCACGTCGTCGACCGGGTGCGAGCCACGAACCTGGATCCGCTCGTGCCGAAGCTGGCAGGGGATGAAGCGCTCCCCCTCTCGCACGGATTTTCCATCAGGGCCGATCTCCTCCAAGAAGAGGTCGGTGTTGTCCGAGAGGCCGGCGGTCACCCCCCAGGCGGCGAACCCGTTGTGACCGGCGACGACCGCTGGCGTCCCGACCAGCACGGCACCGGCGACAGCCCATTCGGGCGTCTGCAGGTGTGCCAGGTACCAATACGGGGGCAGCACCGGATCGAGATGCGGATCGTTTGCCAGGATCGGTCTCCCGCTGGCCGTGCGGTCGCCAGCGATGACCCAGTTGTTTGAGCCGCCTCCGCCGAGCGGCATCCTCAGGCGATCGAGCTCTTCGGCTAGGCGATCGAGAAGAGGACCACAGTCGACTCCAGGTGGGTCCGTTACTGGGTGCCAGTCTGGATAGCCTGGATCGAGTGCACGCAACGCCTCGGGGCCGTCTTCCGTCAGTACCTTGAACCGGACCAGCTCCGATGTCCAGTTCGAGGCCAGCGAGAAGGACATCAGTTTGACTACCCCTAGCACATCGGTGATTTCCCAGATGCCGAGACGGGCACGCAGCAGCACGAGCTCGTGCGGGCGACGCCTGAGTCCGTCACGCATCCCAGCATTGATTCCCGCCACGAAGGCCCATGCGACCGTGAGCAGCTCAGGATCGAGCGCACTGAGCTGGCGTTTGGAGGCGCGGTGCAAGCCAATGCGCCGCGAGAGGCGGTCGACGGGTAGCGCGGCCGGGCCGAACAGCTCGGCGAGCGTGCCGCGCACGACGCGACGCAACAACTCGAGTTGGAAGGCGCGATCCTGCCCCTGGCAGAAGCCGAGTGCGAACCAGGCGTCAGCATCGTTCTGGGCGGTGATATGGGGGACTCCCCATCGGTCACGACGGATGACGACCGTCTGGCACAACCCCGGCACAGTGAGGCGACCACTAGTGGTCGGCAGCCGGCGGCCGAGCAAGAGTCGGACGACGAGGCGCAGCAAGAACCGAGTCATTCCACGCTCTCCCGCGCGTGTGACGCTGCCGATGGAATGCTAGCGCGGCGTCGTGGAGCTGACGACCCGAAGCAGGAGCTTCGCGAACGGGGCGATGCTCTGGGAATCTCTACCAAGAGACACGCAGCCCGGTGGTGTGTGGTTGCTGTGTCTGGGAGCCGTGCGAGGTGGTCGCCGCTGGAACGACGCGGGCTCGGCTTGGAAAGCCGCGTGCTCATTGGGTAATGACCGGACACTCGCGTACCGCTGCGGCGCGCTGGAAACCGGCGCTCCTCATCGCTGCTCGGCATCGGTGGCGTCGTACGCGGCGGTCCTGCGGTGCTGTTGGACATCTCCTCAATGGAGCTGTGTGAGGAAGCTCAGCAGAAGGAGGGAGAGGAAGAGCACGAGGCACGAGAGGAGGCCAAACAGGACGCCGAGCACCGCGGCCCGCTGGAGGTCCTGGCCACGTCCCTGAACGATTCGTGTGATCTGGCGTGCAGCCCACTTGCGCACCGGCTCTCTCCCCACCTACGGGCGACCGCTGGTTCGTTGCACACTGGTGAACGATAGGCGCGCTAGAGGAGAAGTACAATTGTGCGTATCGAGCCACACCACGCGAGGGGGAGTGCCCTACTGTGGTTAGCATCGTTGCCACCTTGGGCCAGCGGGTGATCGAGAACGTGAGCCGGGTCATGATCGGCAAAGAGGCGGTGACCGAGCTGGTCCTCGTGGCCCTACTCTGCGAGGGGCACGTTCTGCTCGAAGATGTGCCCGGGGTCGGTAAGACGACGCTCGCTCGGGCTGTCGCGCGCTCGATCGGGGGCGACTTCCGTCGCATTCAGTTCACGCCGGACTTACTCCCCTCCGATATCATCGGCCTCACCTACTTCAACCAGCGGATCGGCGAGTTCCAGTTCCGGGCCGGCCCCGTTTTCGCGAATGTGCTGCTCGCTGACGAGATCAACCGTGCGACCCCCCGCACCCAGTCGGCTTTGCTGGAAGCGATGCAGGAGCGAACGGTGACGATTGAGGGGGAGACGATGCGGTTGCCCCGGCCGTTCCTCGTCCTGGCGACGGAGAATCCGGTCGAGCTAGAAGGCACCTTCCCGTTACCGGAAGCGCAGCTCGATCGCTTTCTGCTCCGCATCCAGATCGGGTATCCGGAGGCTGACGAAGAGGTGGCGATGCTCGCCCGGTTCCAGCAACGAAACCCGCTCGAGGAACTCGGGTCAGTGACCACGCCGGGCGAGATGCTGCAGGCGGCGGCTGCCTGCCGGGAAGTGCATGTCGACAAGGAGCTCCGGTGGTACATCGCCGAGGTCGCGCGCGCGACGCGCAGGCACGAAGCGATCGAACTCGGCGTCAGTCCCCGTGGGACACTCGCCCTGTTCCACAGCGTGCAGGCGCTCGCAGCGCTTCGCGGGCGTGATTTCGTGCTACCCGACGACGTCAAAGAGCTGGTGGTGCCGGTGCTGGCGCACCGGATCATCCTGAGCCCCGAGGCCCGGCTACGGGGGCGCGACGCTCGCCAGCTCCTCGAAGAGATCGTCGAGACGGTCAGTGTTCCGGTCGAGCAACTATGAGGAGCACGACGCTGGCTCAGACAGTGCGCGCGCTCCGTGCGAAGCTCGAGATCGGCCGGGGAGGTGCGGTTGAGAGCCGGTTTTTCTCCACGCTTTGGTTCTACGGTGCCGGGCTGCTGCTCCTGATCGGAGTGCTCGCAGCGCAGCCAGGCCTCTCGCTCCTGGGCACTACCGTGCTCGCAGCGGCAGGCTTGAGCTGGCTGTGGGCGCGCTGGAGCCTTGAGCCGCTCGATCTGTCGATCTCGCTCTCGGACGATCGGGTCTTCCCCGGCGAAACGGTGGTGTTAACGGTCTCGCTGGCGAACCGGAGCTGGCGTCCACTCCCGTGGATCGACCTGACACTCCAGATCTCCGACCGACTGAAGGTGCGCGACGTTGAGGTCGTTCCTAGTTCACGGTACGGGATGAACGGCCTCCACCTGACGACAGCGTTGCGCTGGTACGAGCGCGTTCGGTTCACGTTCATGCTCGATTGTCCTGAGCGGGGCGCGTTCGTGGTCGGCCCCGCCGAGGTGCGCGCCGGCGATCTGTTCGGTTTCTTCGTTCGGAGCGAAGGGCGCAGCGTCACCCGTTCCCTGCTCGTCTACCCGCGTCGCGTCGCACTAGACGAGCTGGGACTTCCACAGTACTACCCATTTGGAGGAACGCGGTTGCACACCTCCCTCGTGACCGACCCGGCCCGGATCGTTGGGGTCCGCGACTATCACCCGGAGGACAGTTTCCGAACCATCCACTGGAAGGCGACCGCTCGGACACAGCGGATCCAGGTCAAGGTCTTCGAGCCGACCGCTGCCGTCCAAGTCGGGATTTTCCTCAATCTCGACACGTTTGAGCGGTATTGGGAAGGAATGGACGTTGTGAGGGTTGAGAGCGCCATCGTGGCAGCGGCGTCGCTCGCGACGCACGGGCTAGCACGCCGCTGGCTGGTCGGCGTCTATGCCAATGGGGTGCTGACGGGCTCCGATCAATCGTTGCGCATCTCGCCTGGCCGAGGGCCGCTCCAGGTGCGGGCTGTCCTCGAGGGGCTCGCCAAGTTGACCCCGCTTGCGGCGAGCGCGTTCCCGCGGCTGCTGTGCGAAGAGACCAGGCAGCTCCCGTGGGGAAGTACGGTCGTCGTGATTTCGGCGCTAATGACTGAGTCACTCGCCACGATCCTGCGCTGGCTGCTGGAGGAGGGGAAGCGGGTCACGTTGCTGCAGATCGGCGAGTATCCGGTGCGCAGGTTGCCGGGTTTGCACGTGCATCGCTTGCCGGAGAATTTACTTGGGCCGCGATCAGCTGCTCGCCCGCGGTACGTGTTCGCTGCGGGGGTCTGGACACGCCCATGAGGTCGTCGAGGCCGGCCGCTCGACCACTGGCTAGGTGGATCCGCCTCGGGATCGACTGGCGGATCGAAACGCTTGCTGGCACGATGATCCTGGCCGAAGCGGCCGTGGTCTACGTCTACACCGGGGCACTGCTGCCGAGCAAGACCTCCCCCTACGACCCGTTTCCGGCGCTCCTGCTGGTGGGTCTTCTGCTGGGCGGCTACCTGGTGCCCCGCGCATTGGACCTCTTGATGGTCCGGGGTAGTGCCTACGAGGTCGTGACTGCGCTCGCCATCTGTTTCTCTCTGGTACTGGTTGCCCACTGGGCCATGTTCCCAACATTTCCTTTGCTCGATTGGCAGTGGCTCGCGGGAGTGGGCCAGTCGCTGATCCTGCGGCCGAGCGAGGCGGAGCGTCCGGCCTGGGGCGTTGCGGCAGTGGTGGTCTATGCCTGGTGGCGCGGCCGCACGCGCGGAGAGCCCTCGCTGGAGGCGGCTTATGAGTTGTTCCGTTGGGGGAGCCTTGCGATGGCTGGTGGCCTCGTGCTTGCCTTGGCCGTGTCCGTGCCGGCGGGGGTTGTCCGCTCAAGCTTGCCCGGTGCCGTCCTCTGGTTCATGACCGCTGCGCTCGCCGCTATCGGGCTGGCGCGCTTGCGGCTTGAGACACTGCGAGGCAGCGGACCGCTCGGTGGCACCTGGTTCGTTGCCGTCGCCAGCGCGCTCGGTCTGGTCGGGTTCGTTGCGGTCGTACTGGCAGGAGTGGTCAACCGTCAGGTCTTGGAGTTGCTCTGGTGGGTGCTCGGGCCGGTGCTGTGGATCACCTTGTTCCTGGTGCGTGTGATTGTCCTGTTGCTGGCGCTGCTGACCTTCATCGTGATCCTGCCGGTACTCTGGTTCCTCGAGCACCACGGGTTCGGGCGCTCGTTGGCCGCTGGTCGTATCGACTGGTTGCTGGAGCCACTGGCGCGGCTCCACGAGGTCGCTCGCCTGCAGTTGACCCTAGCCGACCCTGTGCGCTACCTCTTGGCAGGGCTCCTCTTGGCGACGGTCGTCTCGTGGCTCGTGCGGTGGGCGCACCGCAGGCGGAGCCGCTGGCGCCACACGATCCCAGAGGAGCGTGAGAGGGTGCTTGAGAGCCACGTCTTGATCGGTGGAGTGAGCCGGCGACTTCGCGACGTCTTGCGACGGCGAAGTCGAGCGGACGACTCACTGGTTTGGTTGTCTGAGGATCCGCGCTGGCGTTCGACGCTGCGTATCCGGCTGGCCTACCGGAGTCTGCTACGCCGAGCCCACGGCTTCGGATTGGGTCGCCGGCTGGCCCAGACACCGGAGGAGTATGCCAGGGTGCTGACGAGCGCTGCGCCAGAGCTTGCCGACGCGGTGGGTAAGCTCACGACGCTCTACGAGAAGGCTCGGTACTCTCCGGTTCCGGCGAGACCTGAAGAGGCCGAGACCGCGCAGCTGTTGTCGGTTGCGCTTCAGAGGGCTCTGGGAGAGCGCCGGTCGAGCTCCCCGCGCCACGACCGAGCGTAGCCGCTGCGAGAAGGGAGATCGTCTGGCGGCAGGGCAGGAGGATTGCCAGGCTCAGTTCCCTGAACCCCGGCTAAAGCGACCTAACGGACATGGCGTCGCTCGGCGCTGAGGAACACAGTTGGGCTCGTCCTGGCTCGCGCCAGTACGCCACCCGGGTGTGAGGCGATTGGGCATGGACGTAAAGAACCGAGCGGATGCGATCCCTTCGCGATAACGAGGTGTGGCCTCTTGACCGTCTCTGCGGCCTGGTATAGATTGTCGATCAGCCGACGTGGAACTGGAGTTCGGCGACCATTGGCTCCTAAGGAGCGAGTGTTCTCGTAGAGTGAGGAGGGAGTGACGATGCCTCGGTTCGATGAGCTGCTGGCCCAGACAGGGAAGCAGGGGATGACTCGGCGGATCCTGCTTCGGCGAGTGACCGCCGGGGTCGCAGGACTGGCGGCCTTCGGACTGCTCGCCGCCTGCCGGGCTGAGCAGGCGCCGGAGGAAGCAGCCCAGCCGACGCCGACACCCGCGGCACCTTCTCCCACGCCCACCCGGCCGCCGGCAGTGGTCGTAACACCCCAGATCGTGACGCCGACCCCGGTGCAGGCTGAAGGCAAGTACGGTGGGGAGATGATCGTCACCGGGCACCATGAGATCGCCAGCCTGCACCCCGACGACGCGGGCCCAGCGGTGCACTGGGTGATGGTGACGCAGATCCACAACGGCATGGTCGAGGTGGACGAGAACTACCAGCTCGAGCTGGTGCTCGCCGAGTCGTACGATGTGGCGGCTGACGGGCTGAGCTACACGTTCAAACTGCGCGACGGAGTCAAGTTCCACGACGGAGAGCTGTTCAACGCGGAGGACGTGAAGCACACCTTTGAGTGGTACATGAATCCGGACAACGCGGCGGTCAACGCCGCGCTGTTCCGCAACATCGACCGGGTAGAGACACCAGACGAGCTGACGGTCGTGATCCGCATGAAGCAGCCGGACGCGCCGTTCGTGGTCCGGGCCGCGACGACGTTCATCCTGCCTGAACACCACCACGGGAAGGTGGGGAAGGAGGGATACGCCTCGAACCCGATCGGTACCGGCCCGTTCAAGCTGAAGGAGTGGCGCGCGGCCGAGTACACCACGGTCGAGGCGTTCGATGAGCACTTCCGCGGTCGGCCGTACCTCGATCGGTTCACCGAGAAGATCGTCCCGGAGGCGTCGGTGCGCGCCATCATGCTGGAGACGGGCGAGGCCGACTCGGCGGTCTGGCAGCTGCTCGCGGAGGATAACCTGCGTTTCGCCGAAGATCCGAACTACACCGTCTTCCGGACGTCCTCGCTGGCGGTCAACCACTTCCCGATCAACAACGAGCACCCGGTTTTGGGTGACAAGGCGGTCAGGCAGGCAATGATGCACGCGATTGATCGCCAGAAGGTGATCGATGACATCTTCCGTGGCACCGCCGTGATCGCAACCGCAAACTTGTCCCCAGCGCTGGAAGCCTGGTACGAGCCGAACGTCAAGCAGTACCCGTACGATCCAGAACTCGCCAAGCAGATACTGGAGCAGGCTGGTTGGGTCGACAGCGACGGCGATGGCATCCGGGAGAAGGACGGGGTCAAGCTCTCCTTCACCTGCACCACCATCACTGGCGACCAGGCACGGCGCCCGGAGGCCGAGGTGGTGCAGCAGTACCTCAAGGCCGTCGGGATCGACATGCAGCTCGCCGAGGCCCCGACGGCGACGATTACGGAGAAACTCCGCGCCGGCGAGATGGACGCCTCGCTGTTCAACTGGACCTACGGTGGCGCCGGAGGCGACCCTGATGCCTCGGCGACGCTGCGGTCGACCGCAGTGAACAACTTCTCGCACTACAAGAACCCGCGGATGGACGAGCTGCTCGACAACGGGATCAAGGAGGTCGACCCGCAGAAGCGCAAGGAGATCTACAGCGAGGTGCAGAAGCTGGTCGCCGAGGACGTCCCGTTCCTCTACATGATGTTCTGGGACTGGTTCAACATTTTCACCAAGCGGATCAAGGGACTGCCCGAGACCGCTCTCGCAGGCACGCAACTCTACCGCAAGGCCTACCAGTGGTGGATCGAGGAGTAAGCTCGAGTGGTCAGTTCGTGAGCGCGGAGTAACGGGCGCGTCGATGCTGCACTACATCGTCCGGCGGTTGCTGCAGGGGATTGTCGTCATCTTCCTGGTGACGCTGGCGACCTTCTCCTTGATGCATCTGGCGCCTGGTGATCCGGTGCAGGTACTGGTCGGGGAGGCCGAGGTCTCCCAGGAGGTGCTCGACGCCATCACTCGGAAGTGGGGGCTCGACCGACCGTGGTACGAGCAGTACCTCGTCTGGCTTTGGAACATGGTGCGGGGTGACTTCGGCCAGTCGATGGTCCGCACCGGGGTGCCGGTCAGCCAGATGCTGTGGGAAGCAGCGCCGGTCACCTTGCGGCTCAACCTGTACGCGTTTGCGGTCGCGCTGCTGGTCGCGGTGCCGGTTGGTGTGGTGGCAGCAGTTCGCCGGTACTCGCTCTTCGACTACGGCAGCATGGTCGGCGCGACACTGGGGGTGGCGCTGCCGAACTTCTGGATTGGCCTGATGCTGATCATCCTCTTCGCGCTAACCCTCCGATGGTTGCCGTCCGGAGGATCGGGCTCGTGGCAGCACTACATCTTGCCGGTCGCGGTACTTGCGACCGAGCAGATGGCGGTGCTCGCGCGCCTGACGCGAGGGTCGACCATCGAGGTGATGAACCAGGACTTCGTGACGACTGCCCGCGCGAAGGGGCTCCCGGAAGGTACGGTGATCTTCCGGCACGTCGTGCGGAACGCGCTCCTCCCAGTGATTACCATAATTGGCTACCGGCTGTCCTTCATCCTGAGCGGGACCATCGTGGTGGAGACGGTCTTCGCCTGGCCGGGTCTCGGTCGCCTCTTCGTCCTCTCGATCGACCGGCTCGACTACCAGGTGGTGCAGGCGATTGCCTTTCTGCTGACCGTGCTGGTCGTGATTGGCAACCTCTTAACCGACCTGGTCTACGCCTATGTCGATCCACGCATCCGGATCCGTTGAGGAGCCGCACAGCATGGACCGGGTACGCTCTACCGCCGTAGCGACCGAACGGATTCCCGGCCTCACCGGTTTAGAGCGTGAACGGCGTTCCGAGTTCGCCCGCGCCTGGCGGCGCTTCAAGCGGTACCGCCCCGGCCTCGTCGGGTTGGCGTTCATCGGCCTGCTCGTCCTCTTCGCGCTCTTCCCCGGTCTGTTCGCCCCCTACGACCCGATCGCGCAAGACACCGCCATGCGCGGGGCGCGCCCTTCCTGGGCTCATCCGCTGGGCTTCGACCACGTTGGCCGAGACATCCTGAGCCGGATCATTTGGGGGTCGCGGATTGCCATGCTGGTCGGGATCGGCGCCACGGCCATCGCGGTAACGATCGGCGTCACGGTCGGCGCAGTCGCTGGTTTCTTTGGCGGCTGGGTGGACTCGGTGCTCTCCCGCTTCGTGGATACCCTGATGGCCTTCCCGACGCTGGTGCTGCTGATCGTGCTGGCGGCGATCATTGGCCCGAGCCTGGTGACAGTGGTCGTGGTCATCGGCACCACCACCTGGGCCTCCTACGCGCGCGTCGTCCGGGCCGACGTACTCAGCTTGCGGGAACGTGACTTCGTGCTAGCGGCGCGGGCGCTCGGTGCCCGGCAGACTCGGCTCA
>Ga0197142_1004678_pt1 | contig 10987 bp, 6 predicted proteins | sample GBS60_MetaG_FD_148614 | JGI IMG/M metagenome (GOLD analysis project Ga0197142, IMG submission 148614) | Sediment microbial communities from Great Boiling Springs, Gerlach, Nevada, United States - GBS 60_MetaG | ecosystem: Environmental > Aquatic > Thermal springs > Hot (42-90C) > Sediment... | reverse complement strand
AGGTGACCCAGGTGACCCAAATGAGATTTTACAAAAACATCAGAAATGGCTCCAGGATAAAATCCAAAAATTAAATGAAATAAAAAAAATCTCAGAGGGCTTGATTCTTTACAATTATGAAAATTTAAGGGAATTGGTAAATTCTTATGTTGAAGAAATAGGGAAAATTTTAAAAACAAAACCCAACAAAGTGCTGTTTAGAAAAATGAAAATAAGATGGGGAAGTTGCCACCATCCAAAGAAAATTCTTATTTTTAACAAATCTTTGAGGTATTTGCCAAAGGAATTAATAAAATATGTAGTTTTACACGAAATGTGCCATCTACTTGTTAAAAATCATAAAAATCTTTTTTGGTTACTGGTCCAAAAAATTGATCCAAATTTCAAAGAAAAAGAAAAACTTTTAGCAGGCTATAGGTTAAAATTAAATTTCGGTTAATTCCTCCAAACTTGCAAAAACAAATGTTGACGTCAGACATTAACAAAATTGAAAATTTCAATACTGACACCCTATACTGACTTTACTACCCCCACTGCCTGAAGCACTGCCTATCTCTCTGAAAGTTTTATAAATAAATTGGCACATTTGATCTTGAGTATTTGGATATTTACCAGTAGCGCAAACTTTACTTTAAACCATCATCTCTCGTCAAGTAAAATTTTAAGCGAAAATTTTCGCTTGAGAAAACCAATTTTTTGCGGGAAGGATAAATACGACGATTAACAATTAAAAAAACAAATTTTGAAAAAAAGAGATATGATATTTAAATAAAGAATAATTAGTTGAAAAAACCATTTTTTATTTAAAAATTAAAAAAAGGAAATGAAGTTTTATCTTGCGGAAATTAAAAAAGAAGAGGATTTAAAAAGGCTTTTTATTGAAAAATGGAACTGGAATTTTCCTAAAATTTCTAATTTATTTTTTAATTTTCCAGAAGAAATTAAAAACAAAATAGCTGACTTTTCTCTTTTGGCAGAAAAAGAAAATTTTAAAATTCTTTTTTTCAATCTCCATAAATTAACGAATCCAGAAAAAGAACTCAAAAAACTTGAACGAAAAATTATTACTCATCCTGAACTCAAAAGTAATGTAGATACATTTCTTTTTATTTTTAGCGGAAACAATTTCGAATATTTAGATTTTGTTAAAGGAGAAAAGATAGGAACTAATGTTAAAACTAAAAGATTTTTTATTTCTCCAGAAAATCGAGACAAATTAAGAACTCCTTGTGAGCAATTAGAAAACTTAAAATTAGAACCCCTAAAGATTTCTTACTCTTACATTAAAAACAGGATTAAAGAAGGTTTTAGCGTTGAAGCAGTTACTGAAAGATTTTACAAAGAGTACATTGAGATTTTTCAAAAAATCAAAAAAATTTTAATCAAGCAAAAAGTAGACCTTAGAGGAAAAGAAAGAGAGAACAAATTAAGAGATTTTATTCATCAAGTTTTGAACCGAATAATGTTTCTCTATTTTGTTCAAAAAAGAGAATGCTTTGGTGGTGATAAAAACTTTTTGGCAAATTTTTGGGACTATTATAAAAGTAAATTTAAAGGACAAAATAAATTTCATTCAGATTGGTTAAATGTCTTATTTTTTGAAGCTCTTTCCAGGCCATCTTGGCTTTTTGAAAAAAAGAAATATCTCGGTATGTTTAATGAAATTTTGAAAAATGCCCCTTATTTGAATGGTGGATTATTTGAAAGAGATGAACTAGACGAGATTGGTTGGAAAATTCCAGATGAACTCTTTGATGATATTTTTGATTTTTTTGAAAGTTATAATTTTACTATCGAAGAAAATACCCCTTTTGAAATTGATATTGCTATCAACCCAGAAATGCTCGGAAATATCTACGAACACTTAGTAAACATTGAAGAAAGAGAAGAACAAGCAAAAGCAGGAATTTTTTACACTCCAAAATTTGAAATAGATTTAATGATAAGAAGATCATTAGTTGAATCTCTGCTTAACAAAACAAAAATTGAAAAAGAAAAACTTTATAAATTCTTATTTCCAGAAGAAGAAATTGAAATAAAAGATCCTTTTACAAAAGAAGAGGCAGAAAAAGTTTTAAAAGAATTGGATGAAATTTTAATTTTAGATCCTGCTTGTGGTTCTGGTCATTATTTAGTAGTGGCTGAGCAAATTCTTTATGAGTTAAAAAAGACTTTATGGGAAAAATTAAAAATGGCACATTCAGGCAAATACGAAGAAAAGAAAAAAATTATTGAGAAAAATATTTACGGAAACGATATTAAACAATGGGCAGTAAACATTGCAAAATTAAGGTTGTGGCTTGATCTTTTCGTGGACGCTGAAGAGGAACTTTTAAGCAACAAAATGGAACCTCTTTTGCCAAATTTGAACTTTAAAATAAGATGGGGCGATAGTTTGGTCCAGAGAATAGGGAAAGATCTGATCCCTTTAAGAAAAATCAAAAATTTTGTAGAGGGAAGAAGACACGATCTCAAAATCATCATTCAAAAGAAAAGTTATGTTTATAGAACCAGCGACCGAGATGAATATAAAAAAACTGTTTATTTAGAAAAGAAATTATTATTGAATGCACTAGATGAGATTAAAATACGCACTACCCAAAAAATTCAAGAAATAGGAGCCCAATTACAAAAAGAAAACCTAAGTTTATTTCCTGGACAATATAAAATCGAACAAGTTAACTCATCAAAAAAAGAATTAAAAAAACAAAAAGAAATTTTAGAAAAAACTCTTGAAGAAATTAAAAATCTAAAAGAAGAATTGAGGAAAGAAAAGGAAATTCCTATGATTTGGGATTTGGCTTTTGCCGAGGTTTTTCAAATGAAAAAAGGGTTTGACATTGTTATTGCTAATCCTCCCTATGTGAGGCAAGAAAGAATTGAAGATTTGCAGGGGTTTTATTCAAAAAAAGAATACAAAGAAAAACTCATAGAACAAACTAAATTAGATTGGAGCTATGATTATGAAGGCCGTTCAAAATTTGGAACAAAATTTCCAATTCCAGAAAAATTTGATAGAAAATGCGATCTTTATGTTTATTTTTATTTGAAAGGATTAAAACTTTTAAATCCAGACGGGGTTTTGTGTTATATTTCCTCAAATTCTTGGTTGGATGTTGGTTTTGGAAGAGTATTGCAAGAGATTTTAATCAAAAGATGCCCTATAGTTGCAATTTATGACAATCAAGTTAAAAGGTCGTTTAAACATGCTGATGTAAACACAATTATTGCTGTAATTAAAGCACCAAAAGAAAAAGATTTTGATGAAGAAGTAAAAAATAATGAAGTGAAGTTTGTAATGTTCAAAAAACCCTTTGAAGAGATAATGTATTCTGAAATTTTTATTGATTTGGAAAAAGATTATAATTTGAAAGAATTTCAAGAAGGAAAAAGAAGAGAAAATGAAATTTATAGATTACACATTGTTAATCAAAAAGATTTGTGGGAATTTGGAAAAGATGAAAAAACTGGAGAATATGTTGGCAATAAATGGGGAGGAAAATATCTAAGAGCGCCAGAAATTTATTGGAAAATTTTAGAAAAAGGTAAAGGGAAACTAGTGAGATTGGGAGATATTGCTGAAGTTCGTTTTGGAATTAAAAGCGGCGCCAACGAATTTTTTTATGTGGAAGATGTAACAGATAAAATTAATTTTTCAGAAATTAAACACAAAATTAAAAATTTAGGAGAGTTTAAGAGTTTAGAGGAAATTAAAAAAGCAGGGTTGAGAATTGTAAGAAATACAAAAACAGGTGATTATTGGTTGATTGAGGAAGAGTTTTTAAAGCCGGTGATAAAAAGCCCGAGAGAGTGTAAAACAATTTTAATTAAACCCAAAGATTTAAAGTATAAAGTTTTGATGGTACATAAATCAAAAGAAGAATTAAAAGGAAAGAAAGTTTTAGATTATATTGAATGGGGGGAGAAACAAGTGACGAAAGGATGGCAAGGTAAACAGGAGGCAGGAATAAAATTGAAAGATATAAAAAGCGTAAAAGGAAGAAAATTTTGGTATAGTATAGAAAAGAAAGAGCCAGCCCCATTAGTTTTATGGAAAATAATCGGTGAAAGATTTGCAGTATTTTTTAATAAAAATTTATTTTTTTCAGATCAAACTTTTTACTTGATTTATCCACAACGGGTAGAAAGTGTAAATCTTCTTCTTACTTTTTTAAATTCTTCTATTGGAAGATTAGTTTTCGAATTAAACGGCATTGAACAAACCGGAGCTTATACAATTTTGGAAATTACAGTTGAAGATTCAAAAAAATTGATGGTGTGGAATCAAAACTACAGTAATAATAAAAGCATCGATTTTAGAACAGAGATTAAATCCATCTTTGCCGAACTTGGCTTCGACCCTAACAAACCCATTCGTGAGCAAGAACCAAATCCTTTGCCGGATAGAAAAGCATTAGATGATATTGTTTTTGATGCTTTGGGTTTAACTGAAGAAGAAAGAAAAGAAGTTTATTGGGCAGTTGCAGAATTAGTTCAAAATAGATTAAAAAAGGCAAAATCAGTGTAAATTTATAGTGTAAATTTATAGTAACACTTGTGATACTTTATTCAGTTATGGTAACACTTTTTGGTTTTTCTGTTACTTTGTGATAAAATATTAACGATGAAACCGTACTATCCGCCAAAATTACCAGTAAAATTAGAACCAAGTAAGTTTTACTTAGAATTAGCTGATGCAAGTTTAGAATTGGGAAATTTAAATGGGCTTTGCCAAAATTTACCCAATCCTTCTATTTTAATTGCTCCTCTTTTATCTAAAGAGGCAACTGTGAGTTCTAAAATCGAAGGAACAAGATCAACCGTTTCTGATGTTTTAAAATTTGAGGCAACCGGAATTCCTAAATATGATGATACAATTGAAGTTTCAAACTATAAAAGAGCAATGTTGATGGCAATAGAAGCGTTAAAAGAAAGAAAATTAGATTTATCATTTATTAAAACCTTGCATCAAATACTTTTGGAAGGAACAAGGGGACAAGAAAAAAGAGGAAAATTTAGAGAAATTCAAGTTTGGATTGGAGTCAAAGTAGCAAAAATAGAAGAGGCAACTTATATTCCACCAGAACCATTTTTAGTTCAAGAGTATATGGAAAATTTAGAAAATTATATTTTAAGCGAAAATCAAGAACATCCTTTAGTTAAAATTGCGGTTATTCATTATCAATTTGAGGCAATTCATCCTTTTGAAGATGGAAACGGAAGGATTGGAAGGTTATTAATTCCTCTTTACCTTTATTGGAAAAAAATTTTAAATTTACCAATTTTGTATATTAGTGGTTATTTTGAAAGATATAGAGATGAATATATTGATAAGTTAAATTATGTAGACAAAACTCAAAACTACGAAGAATGGATTAAATTTTTTTTAATTTCTATTAGGAATCAATCTGAACAGACACAAAATTTGATATACGAGATTTTGAAATTGAAAGAAAATGTTGAGGAAAAAATTAAAAAGATAAAATCTCCTTACAAACAGGAAGTTATAAATTTGATGTTTTCAAAACCATTCTTTCGGAGGAATGATTTGAAACTTGAGAAAATGACTTCAATTCGGTTACTAAAAAAGCTTGTTTCTTTTGGTATTTTGGAAGAACTGGATATTAAAGGAATAAAAGGAAAAGTTTACGTTTTTAATGAATTAGTGAAAATTTTGTCTTACTAAAGATGCATGACATAATTGACAATTCAAAAATTAAATTGGTTGATGTTTTAAGAGAAAAGCTTTCTATTTCAAAAAGAGCAAGATTTGCAGTTGGATGGTTATTTTTAAGCGGTTTTAAAGAACTAAGAAAAGAAATTGAAAATCTTGAAAAATTAGAAATTTTAACTGGTTCAAGGACTAATAAACAAACTGCAGAGGCGATACTTTTGGAAAAGAAATGGGAAAAAGCAGTGAAAGATACTTTAGAAAAAACAAGATATTTGCCCGAAGAAAAAAGGGAAGAAATTTTAGATGAAGAGTTTAAAGGATTAATGAACGATTTAAGTTATATTAAAGCCACTCAAGAAAATATTGATTTTTTGAGATGGTTTTTAGAAAAACTAAGAGAGAAAAAAATTGAAATCAGAATTTATTATAAAGAACCAATTCACGCAAAACTTTATTTGTTTGAGTACAAAGACAAAAAATATGGATTAGGAGAGGCAATTGTGGGATCGAGTAATTTTTCAGTGAGTGGATTTCAGTTAAATACAGAATTGAATGTTAGAGTTTTGGGTGATGAAAACTATACATTGTTGAACAATTGGTTTGGAGAAAGATGGAAAGAATCCGAATTGATCGAATTTACTGAATTAGCTCAATTAGCAATTGAAAAATCTTGGGCTTTTAATAAAGATGTAACTCCATTCAGGGTATATTTGAGAGTATTGCATGAATTTTGTGCCTATAAAGAGCCCGAAAAGGATATAGATTTGCCTCCTGAGCTTTATAGATTCCAAAAAGACGCAGTAATTGATGCTTATAGAAGAATAGAAAAATTTAATGGCGTTTTTATTTCAGATGTTCCAGGACTTGGAAAAACTTATATTGGTTCAGCTTTGCTTTCTCATTTGGAAACAGAAGGGAAAACTGCAATTGTTATTGCGCCACCGCGTCTCGTGGAATACTGGAAAGAAGTTTTAAGTGATTTTGGCGCAGCAAAAGCTAAGGTTTTTTCTTCTGGGAAATTAGATGAAATTTTGGAAAATGAAAAGTATTTAAAAAGAAAAGTAGTTTTAGTTGATGAATCACACCATTTCAGAAATCCAGAAACAAAACGCTATCGAGATTTGGCAAAAATTTGTCAAGACAAAGAAGTACTTTTACTTTCTGCTACTCCCCAAAATTTAAGCATTTTGGATATTTATTGGCAATTGAAAATTTTCACTCCTTATGAAACTAACCATAATTTCAGAATTTATCCTCTTTCGCTTAAAAAATACTTTGAAGCTTGCGAGAGAGGTGATGCTAATATCGAAGATTTAATTTCTCAAGTATTCATTAGGAGAACAAGAACCGATATTAAAGAATACTATCCCGATGAAAAAATTAGCTTTTCAGAAAGAAAAGGACCCTATAGAGTTGATTACTCAATTGATGAAGTGTATGAAGGAGGGTTGTATGAAAAGTTAAAAAGGTTGATCAATAGACTAAAATACGCAAGGCATAACCTCAGTAATTATGTAAAAGAAGAGGCGTTTTCTCCAGATGAATTGCAGAGATTAAAAGTTGCTTGGCAAAATTTACAGAGGTTAGTAAGAATAAATCTTTTTAGAAGATTAGAAAGTAGTGTTCAGGCTTTTCAGGATACAATAGATACTCAATTGAAAATTTACAAAGGTTTCAAGGAGATTTTAGAGAAGGAAAATAAAATTTGGGTTGGCGACATAGACGAATTGGAGGATTTTATTGAAAGATTACAAAATGAAGAAGAAGTTGAGTGGATAGAGAAAAAAAATTTTTATGACGCTTCAAAATTTGAAGCTGAGAAGTTAAAGAAAGATTTGGAGAACGATATAAAAATTTTTGAGGAAATGAAATTGTTGGTAAAAAATATAAAACCAGAAGAGGATGATAAATTACAAACATTAATCCAAGTTCTCAGCAGAAAAGAAATTAGGGGCAAGAAAACTTTAATTTTTAGCTCATTTGAATCTACTGTCAGGTATCTTTACAAAAATTTGAAAGATAAATTTGAAAGAGTAGATTTTATTTGTGGAGGAGAAAAAATATTGCACAAGATTAAACATTTCGCTCCAAAATCCAACAAAGAAATAAAAATTCATTTTGATCCTCAAAAAGAAATTCAAATTTTAATTACTACTGAAATTTTGTCTGAAGGTTTAAATCTTCAAGATGGGCAAGTAGTTATTAATTATGAACTTCATTGGAATCCTGTGCGAATTATTCAACGAATTGGAAGAATAGACAGAATTGCAAAACCAAAAGAAAAACCTCTTCATGACGAAATTTATGTTTATAATTTCTTCCCAGAAACAAAGGCAGAAAAAGAAATTAGAGTGGAAGATAAAGTAAAAAATAGAATTGAAGAGATTATTCAAAATTTTGGTTATGATGAAAAAACAATTAGCATTGACGAGCCTATGGTTCGGAAAAAGTTGTTTGAAATTTATACCGAATTACCCGAAGGAATAGAAGAAATAGAAAAACCATCACCAGCTAAATATTTTGAACAAGAATTTAAGAGATTAAAAGAGAAATATCCAACAGAATATCAGAAAGCTTACAAATTACCTGCAATGGTAAGTGTTGCAAGAAAAAGTAAAAAAGAAGGAATAGTTGTATTTTGTCGCGCTGATGACTATTACAGATTAAAGTTAGTAAATTTGAAGGGAGAAATTATTAGCTCTGACGATTGGGAAATTTTAAGAATTTTAGAATGCAAACCATCAGAGGAAGGCGAAGAGTTCAATAGAAATTACTTTGAAATTGTAGAAAAAACTAGACACGAATTTGAGTCAGAGGCTAACCAAAGAGAACAAGAAAAATTACAAGTAATAGATCCTGTTAAAAAGGAATTTGGGAAATTGGTAGAATGGCTAAAAAGAAGAGAAAGTAGAGAAATAAAGGAAAGGTTTGATAATTTGTTAAATTTTGTAATGGAAAGACATTTGAATTTTGAACAGGAAAAAATCTTAAGAAGAATTTCGAGAAGTTATAAGAAAAAATTTGGATTAGCAAAAAAAGAAATTTTGAAAGACTTGGAAAAAGAAATTTATCCTCTATTGGAGAATGCTCCTTTTGTGGTAAAACCAGAACCCATTCCAAAATATGCTCAAATAATTATTGTAGAAGAACTAAAACCACAAACTTAACAAAAGATGAATTGAATTTTGAAGAAACTGAATAAAATAAATGTGTTCACGTCAGACATCAACAAAATTAAAAATTTGCGAGAAAAGCGGAAAAATTAAAAAAGCTCCATTTTAGACAAAGCCTTCAAGGGCGAGTTAATAAAATAAAACATTCCAACATTTTGCAGATTATGAGAATGTTGTTTGACAGGACGAGATAGGTAAAATAATTAATTTTCAATGAATTTTGAAATTTGTATTAGGGCAATTATTCAAAATAGAGGAAAGATTTTAGTTTGCTTTCACAAAGAGAAAGGATATTATTTTTTTCTGGTGGGCATTTAAATTTTGGAGAAGGGATAACCGAAGCGCTTGAAAGAGAACTCAAAGAGGAGTTGGGAATTAAAATTAAAAAATTCTCTCTTGTTGGTTTAGTCGACAATATCTATGAGGAACAGGGCAAAGAACATCATGAAATCAATTTGGTTTTTCATGTCATTCCTACAGAAATAATCTCTCGAAGTAGAGAAAATCACATTTCCTTTTTCTTTTTTGATAAAAAAAGATTCAAAAAGGAAAAAGTTTTACCGATTGCTCTTCAAAAGGCAATCTTGAAATGGCAAAAAAATAAAAAATTTTTCTGGGCAAGCCAAATCAAAGAGAACGCAATTTTCCATAAATGAGAAAATCTTTGGAAAGAAATAAAATTTTTATTGCAATTGTTGTGGGTGCTTTAATTATTGGAGGAGTAATTTATTTTTCACCAAAAAGAATTGAAAGACCCGAAATTTACACGGGTGAGACCATTGTAAAAACTTGCGAAAATTTACCAGAATTGCCAGATGGGACGGTAAAATTGGCTACGAAAGTTATTGATGGCGATACTTTTTTGATTGAAGGAGGTTATTCAGTAAGGATTTTGGGAATTGACGCTGATGAAAGAGGGTATCCTTGTTATGATGAGGCGAAAGAAAGGTTAGAGGAATTAATTTTAAACAAAGAAGTAAGATTAGAAAAAGGAAAAGAGGATTTTGACCAGTATTGTCGTTATTTGAGATATGTTTTTGTAACCGATAAAAATGTTGTTTTGGAATTAGCCAAAGAAGGATTAGTGGTGGCGAGATTTTCTTCAAAGGATGCAAAGTATAGAGAGGAAATTTCTTTGGCAGAAAAAGAGGCAAGAGAAAAGAAAATCGGTTGCAAGTGGGAGAGTGTAATTAAAACTGAAGAAAGAATGGAATTTCAATGGGAAAGATTAACTGAAGAGAAAACTGGTTTGAAGGTGATTGGTGTTTGCCAGGCTGGAAATTATTACGATAAAGAGGTAATTGTTGAGGGAAAAGTTGTTGCTACCTACCTTTCAAAGAAAAACAATGTCTTTTTAAATTTTGGAAAACCCTACCCCAATCAATGCTTTTCAGTAGTAATTTTTATTTCTGATTTATACAAGTTTGTGGAAAACCCAGAAAAATATTACAATCAAAAGACCTTAAGAATTAGGGGAAAAATTCAAGAATATCAAGGAAAGCCCCAAATTATTTTAAAAGAGTCATGGCAAATTGAAGTTGGAAAATAAATATTGACTCAGGCATCAATATAAATCATATTTTTCAAACTCTGAATTTTGTCTTTTCTCTATCTTATAATTTTGTCTTTTCCCTATCTTATCTGGAAATGTGCTCATTTTCTGCAAATCGTTGACTTGTTTTTCCATTTTTGATAAATTAAGAAAAAACCCCTCCCGGGGTTTTTAAAAAACAAAAATAATTTGATGATTAATCGAATAATTGAATTTCTAAAAGAAGTTCGCCTAGAATTAAAAAAAGTTAATTGGTTGTCTTGGGAGGAAACTTTCAGATATACTTTAATTGTCTTGGGAGTTTCTTTTTCGGTGGCTGTTTTTTTGGGTCTTATTGATTTTCTTTTAAATCGTTTAATTAATGAATTTATTTTGAAATAATTCAATTCAATGGCTCGTCAACAATTGCCTCAAAAAAAAGCTTGGTATGTAATTCATACTTATTCTGGTTACGAAGACGCTGTTGCCAAGAATTTGAAACAAAGAATTGAAAGTCTGGGGATGCAAGATAAAATTTTTAATGTCATTGTTCCGAAAGAAAAAAAGATAAAGATAAAAGATGGCAAAAGAACGGTCGTGGAGGAAAAA
>Ga0197142_1004677_pt1 | contig 10987 bp, 14 predicted proteins | sample GBS60_MetaG_FD_148614 | JGI IMG/M metagenome (GOLD analysis project Ga0197142, IMG submission 148614) | Sediment microbial communities from Great Boiling Springs, Gerlach, Nevada, United States - GBS 60_MetaG | ecosystem: Environmental > Aquatic > Thermal springs > Hot (42-90C) > Sediment... | reverse complement strand
TTCTTTGACTATTTCTAAACGGTCGTTTATTTTTTTACTTAATTCCTCGGCTAAATGGGCTAAAACTTCAGTATCAGTTTCAGACGTAAAAATGTGTCCTTTATTAATTAGTTCTTTTTTAATTTGACTGAAGTTTTCAATAATTCCATTGTGAACAACAAAGATTTGTTTGTGACAGTCAAAATGGGGATGAGCATTTTTTTCCAAAACACCACCATGAGTAGCCCAGCGGGTATGACCAAAACCTTCGCTAGTAAAAATTGGTGGTAATTTTTTATCTTTTATTTTTCCTATTTGGCGTTTTAAATAAAAGTCGTTGTTTGTTTTTTTAATCAAAATTCCCCAAGAGTCATAACCGCGATATTCAAGTGATTTAAGACTAGTTAAAATTAAATTAGCAACATCTGTTTTTTTCCCTTGGTAGGCAAAAATACCACACATAAAAAGTAAATAAAAACTCAAATGTCAAAACTCAAAACTAAATATATTTATTAAAAACTACGCTTGATGTCTTAAAACTTTTATAAATTTTTTGCCTTTTCGATTTCCGCAAGAAAACCATCTTTTCCGCGAGCACCAACAAATTGGTGGATGATTTTGCCATCTTTAAAAATTAAAAAGGTGGGAATAGAAAAAACATTGTATTGAGAGGCCAACTCTGGATTTTCGTCAACATTGATTTTGACAAATTTTACCTCTTTTACTTCATTGGAAAGTTCTTCCAAGATTGGAGAAGTCATCTTACAAGGACCACACCAATCAGCATAAAAATCAACCAAGACCAGACCTTTTTGATCTAAAACCTCATTTTGAAATTGAGAAGCATTGATTTTTAGCATATGTAATAAGGAAAAAATTATAACTTTTTAAATATCTAAATATAGTGAAAAATTTATAAAGTGTCAAGAGAGAAAATTAAACGTGAAATATGGAAAATATACCATAGAAGAGAAATTTTTTGTAAACATAATTTAAATATTATTTAAATATTTTTTAAACTTATCATAAAAATTGTGTAAAAGTTTTAAATATATAAATTTTTTCACTAATAAATTTTTAATTAAACTAAAATATAATATTGATCTGCTGCTACGGGTAATCGAAAAATTCCATAATTTAGAAAATTTATTTCAAAATCGGTTTTATGAGGATTAGTTTGAATTGAAGATTCTTCTAAACTAAGAAATTTACAACATGCTTTTGCTTCTTCTTCCGTTAACGTCGTGATTAAAATCATTGCATTGGGATATTTTTTACGAGCCTCAGTTAAAATTTTTTGCCATACCCCACTAGGATTTTCGCATCTTTTATCTGATGGATGAAAAATATTAGGATGACGAATGATAATTAAATCAGGGTTCCCTTCGGGAAGTCTCTTACTTAAATCTTGCGTAGAAAAAGAAAATTTTTCTCTTGAATATTTATCAATTCTTTGGTCAACTTCTCTTTGTGCCTCTTCTATTAATTGTTGATTTTTATCAAATCCCTTAAATTCAGCTAATTTTTCTCCAAAATATGTTTCTAAGGCTAAAGCTTCTGGCGCTTTAGCGCAACCAAAGCTAAAAACCGAAAGTTTCCTATTTAATAGATTTCTTAAATTGAGAAAATCAAAGAATTTAGCTAAATTATTAGCCACTAATTGATAATTTAACTCAGAAGGAGAAACAGTTCGACAAAAATCCGAAGCCATTTGTTTTAATTGTTGTATTTTTTGAGCATCCAAACCTAATACTTCTAAATCTCTTAATTGTACCGGGTAGTAAACGTTTTCACTAAAAATGATACTTTGAATAACAGAAAGTCGATAATTATCTAAAGGTGAATAATTTCCATCTCTACTTGCTTTTATCGCCTTTTCAAGAGTAGAAGAGGTGCATTGGAATGGGTCAAGAGAATTTTTTTTAAAAATCACGCCTTTTGCCAGATCGTTTTTACTATAGTCATTATATTCGCCCATAAAAAAAATTATTTTAAAATTTTATTTTTAATAAACCACATTTAATAAAACCGTTCTAATTGATAAAATTTTTTTTAATTTTTATCTATAATTTTTAATTTTTAAATTTATTATATATTATTTGATAAAAAATGTGTTATCATTTTTTTATGAATACTCAAGACCGTTTAAATCTTATCAAACAAGTAGGGGAGGAGATTGTTACTGAAGAGGAGTTGACAAAACTTTTGGAAAGTGGGGAAGAGCTTATTGCCTATGATGGTTTTGAGCCCTCAGGTCAGATACATATTGCTCAAGGAATCTTGCGGGCAATAAATGTTAATAAAATGACTAAAGCAGGAGTGAAGTTTAAAATGTTGGTAGCTGATTGGCATGCGATGGCCAATAACAAGATGGGGGGTGATTTGGAAAAAATTAAGACCGTTGGCCGTTATTTTATTGAGGTTTGGAAGGCAAGTGGTATGGATCTTTCAAAGGTTGAATTTGTTTGGGCTTCAGATTTGGTTAAAGATCCAGAGTATTGGAAGTTGGTGATTAGAGTGGGAAGGTCTAATGCTCTTCGAAGATTTGTGCGAACGGCTGAAATTATGGGCCGGCAGGAATCGCTTGATAAGTTGACTGGTGCTATGATTATCTACTCTTGTATGCAAGCGGCTGATATTTTTTATTTGGGAGCAAAAATCTGCCAGCTTGGGATGGATCAGAGAAAAGTGAATATGCTTGCCCGTGAGATTGGGCCAAGTTTGGGGTTTTGGAAGCCGGTTGTGGTTTCTCATCATATGCTTATGGGATTAAATGTAAAAACTCAAAACTCAAAATTCAAAACTACAACTCAAAACGAAAAACTTCAAAAAACAATTGAGCTTAAAATGTCAAAGTCAATTCCTGATTCAGCTATTTTTATGACCGACTCAACTGAAGATATTAAAAGAAAAATCAATAAAGCCTATTGTCCAGAAGGAGTAATTGAGGATAATCCGATTTTGGAGCATTACAAATACATTGTTTTTGAAAGTTTGGATCGATTGGGTGTTGATAAAATTGTAATTTCTCGTCCGCAAAAATTTGGTGGAGATGTTGTTTTAACATCCTATCAAGAGCTTGAGAAAAAATTTGCCAACAAAGAAATTCACCCGGCAGATTTAAAAGCTAGTTTAGCCTCCTACTTAGATCAACTGATTGAGCCGGTAAGAAGGCATTTTCTGGAAAACAAAGAAGCGAGGGAGTTGTTAGAGAAAGTAAAAAGTTTTCAGGTGACAAGATAAAAAAGTATAACGTATAACGTATAACGTGGAACATAAATAAAATCATCTAACATCTAACTTCTAACAACTAACACTTATACAAAAAAATTTTTAAATAAATTAAACATTCTTTAAATTAACAGGTGTAAATCTATCACACCTAACAGGTGTATAAGCTGTTTTTTATTTGGTTGAAAATAGTTAAAACTTGTTATTGACTTTTTAGATATTTTCTATTATTATAGAAAAAAACCTTAAGAAGTTTTTTAAAAAATAGAAAATTATGCTTAAAATCGAGTATATCTGGCGAGATCTTTTGGATCGGGTGATTGAGGAAAAAAAGCCAGAGTTTACCATTACTAAATTGGCAAAAAAATATAACCTTTCAACCAGTGTTGTTAATCATTCTCTTTTTCCTTTGCGTCAGTTAAATATTGTTAAGATTGGTAAGTTTTCCTCAAAAGTAATCGACTGGGAAAGACTTTTGTATTTTTGGGCAACCAGAAGAAATTTGAAAAAAGATATTGTTTATACCACTTTTTCACCTTTGTCTGTTTTTGAGAAAGAAGGGCTAATGCCTTCTGATGTTATCCCAACTGCTTATACGGCTTTTCGCTTTTTATTTAAAAAAATTCCCGCCGATTATGATCATATTTATTTTTACTCAACAAACGTTGAAGAAGTTATAAAAAGATTCCCCAAAAGAAAAAATCAGCCAAATATTTTTATTTTAAAACCCGATCCCTATTTGACAAAATCAAAAAAAATTAGTCTTTCCCAACTTTTTGTTGATTTGTGGAATTTATCAGAATGGTATGCAAAAGATTTTTGTGAGGCGACTTTATTAGAAATTAAAAAACAACTTAATCAATGAAAGGATTTTACCAGCAGTTTATTACTGATAAGAGTTTTTATATTTTAAAACAGCTTAAAAAAGATTTTGATTTTGTTTTAATTGGTGGTTGGGCGGTTTATTTTTATACAGACTCCTTAAAATCAAAAGACATTGATCTCATTGTTGATTTTTCTCAACTTGAAAATCTGAAAAAAAATTTTCCGATAGAAAAAAACGAACGTTTAAAGAAATATCAAGTTAAATTGGAAGAGATTGATATTGATATTTATTTACCATTTTATTCTAATTTGGGTTTACCGGTTGAAGAGGTGATTAAAAAAACCATCTTAATACACGGTTTTACCTTGCCAAAAAAAGAAGTGTTATTAATTACTAAATTAAATGCCTATCGATCAAGAAAAGAAAGTGTGAAAGGTCAAAAAGACTTAATTGATATTTTAAGTTTAGTGTTATTGGATGATTTTGAATTTGATAATTTTTTAAACTTGGTAAAAAAACATCGGTTGGAAGATTATCGGTTAATGCTTGAAAAGATTATTAAAGAAACAAAAGAAGCACCGGAGTTAAATTTAAATCGGTATTTTTGGGGAAGAGAGAAGAGGAGGTTGTTAGAGAAGATAAAGATTTTTTAGGTGATAAGAAGAGGGAATTATAACGCATAAATTTTGACAGAAATACTAAAAAGATTTTATTAACTTCGATGCTACAATAAAACTTTTTTAAGCGGTTTTTTAGTTAGAAAATAATTTAAGTACTTTGGGAAGAGGTTGTTGAAGGAGGTTCTTGAATCTTTGTAATTGAGATTTTGCCTATTAACATAGCATGAAAATCTGGGTTGTCTTCTATAGGCTGAGGCATTTTAACAGCAACATAGTGGACGCCTATATGTTCAGGGTGTATTTGGAAGATGGGTGTTTCATCATAAATCAAACCTGTTTCCCTATCATACCTATGAATATGGTGTTCTAATTCAACCCGTCCCATCTTTTCTTATTTTGTAGTAAGCATAATGGGTTCTGTGACCTTTTGGATCAATTTCGGTTCTGTTTACTTTCCAAAGTAATCCTATTAGTCCTGTTTCTTCTTGTGTTTTGTCGTCATATTTAATCCAATTTCCCGTAACCTTTTCAACAGCTACTCTTATTTCTAAATTTCCTCCTTTTTCTGGTAAATTGATTGTATCAGGAGTGTATACTTTCCTATCTGGGTTTGTTGTTGATTCTGGCATAATTCCTTAATTTTACTTCTTCTTCTTCTTGTCAAGGGGAATTTTGTTACAAATAGTTGAAACTGGTTGCAATTAGTTGAAATTAGTTAAAATATTTATAAATAGTTAAAAAGAGTGAATTTTAAATTTTTTATTTAGGTGTTAGGAGTTAGAAGTTAGAAGTTAGATGTTAGATGTTAAGTGATTTTGCAGTTGATTTTTATTTTTTTCTTGTTATAATGATTTTATTATATAGTTTCGAGATCTTTTTGGGTTTCGGCTTTTTTCTTTTTCGTGAGTATCTTTTTATTTTTTTCTCTAGAGTTTCTTCTTTTTTTAATTTTAAGTATTTATTACTTCAATCAAAAGGGGGTGATAATGAATGAATAAAAAACTTTACGTTGGTAATTTATCTTATAATCTTTCTGATGATGAGTTAAAAGCCCATTTTACTCAAGCTGGTAATGTTACCTCAGCCAATGTAATTCGCTATCACGATACGGGTCGGTCAAAAGGTTTTGGTTTTGTTGAGATGGGAAGTGAGGAGGAGGCGCAAAAAGCGATTGATATGTTTAATGGTCAAGAATTAAAAGGTAGAAAAATGGTTGTTTCTGAAGCTCGCCCACCAAAGCCAAAAGGTGATTTTAATGGTGGTTTTAGGCGTGCTAACCGTTTTCAAAGGCGTGATTTTAATAGAACCGAGTAAATTATATTTTATATTAAAATAAAATTTTAAAGAAAATCTTGGGCTGACTTGTAAAAAGTCAGCCCATTTTTGTTATAATCTTTTTTATGGAAATTATTATTTTATTTTTAAAGTCAATTCTTTATCTTTTTTGTTTTTATCTTTTATGGTTTTGTTCGGGTAAGATTGTTGAGATAATTGAAAAAGTGGCTAAAAGAATAGGTTTTTCTTCATTTGCGTTGTCTTTTTTTGTTTTGGGTATTTTAACATCTATTCCTGAGTTTAGTGTTGGCATAAATTCATTGCTTAAAAAAACTCCTGATATTTTTGTTGGTAATTTAATTGGGGCATCTTTTTATCTTTTTACTCTTGTAATTCCTTTAATGGCAACTTTTGGTAAAGGCGTAAAGATGATTCATGGTTTAACCTATAAGGATATGATTTTTGCTCTAATTGTTGTTTTGGCACCAATTTTTTTAATCGCTGACAATGTTTTAACTCGTACAGAGGGAGTTTTTTTAATTTTAATTTATTTAATTCTTGTTTACTTTATTGAAAAAAAGAAGAGTCTTCATGTTTCTTTACGCGATTTAACTATTCATCGGGTAACCCACGGTTTTCAAATAATGATTGAACTTTTTCTTTATCTTGGAATAATTTTTCTGGCAAGTAATTTTGTTGTTAATCAAACAATTGAATATACTAAAGTTTTAGGAATTCAAGTTTTTGTAGTCAGTATAGTAATTCTTGCTTTTGGTACTAATCTACCGGAGATTAGTTTAGCAATTCGATCAATTTTTTTAGGAAAAAAAGAAGTTGCTTTAGGTGATTATTTAGGTTCAGCTGCTGCCAATACTTTAATTTTTGGTATTTTAACTCTTTTAAATGGAGCAAGAATTAATATTGAAAATTATTCTATTAAAACTCTTTTTATCAATCTTTTGGGATTAGGAATCTTTTATTTATTTTCTCAGTCAAAAAAAGAAATTACACCAAAAGAAGGAAAAATTCTTCTTTTAATTGCTTTAATTTTTGTTTTGTTGGAATTATTTTTTAATTAAAATTATTAATGTCAACTAATTTTCAGTTTAAACAAATTTTTTTATGTGGGGATTTTGATCATTTACACAAAGGGGACAAAATTTTTTTAAAAAAAGCATTTGAATTAGGGGAGAAAGTTTTCATTGGATTACTTAGTGATATAATTCTTAAAAGTGAATTTTTATCATTTTCAATTGAACCTTTTTTTTTAAGAAAAAATAATCTTCTTAATTTTTTAAAAGAAAAAAAATGGTATAATCGGGCTAAGATTATAGAAATTAGTGATTTAATTGTTTTTTTTGATAAAATTAAAAATATTGATGCAGTTTTTTTTTATAAAGAAAATTACAAAAATTTACTACTGAAGATAAGTAATCTTCAGGAAAAAAATGGTTTAAAAGAAATAAAAATTATTCCTTTTGATAATATTCTAGCCTCTGACGGAAGAATTATTTCTTCAGAAAGAATAAGAAAGGGAGAAATTAATAGAGAAGGCAAGAATTATTGGTTAGAGGTTTCTAGTTATTTTGGAAATAAACAAAAATTGTTATTACCAACATTTTTAAAAAAAGAATTGAGAAAACCCTTGGGTAAAATTTTTCCCAACAAAAAATCTTTAATAAAATTTATCAAACAAAGAAAACCTCAATTTATTTTTAGTATTGGCGATATTGTTTCTTATCAATTAATAAAAAATAACATTGATCCTAATCTTTTAGTTTTTGATTTTAAGACAAAGAGAAAAGAATTAAATAAGGAAGTTATAAAAATCTTTAAAAAATTTTTTTTACTAAATAAAATAATAAATCATTCAGGGATAATAACAAAAGAGGCTTTTTTAAAAATTAAAACTTGTGTTGAAAAAATTTTGAAAAAAAAAGAAAACCAATCAATTTTTGTTGAAGGAGAAGAGGATCTTTTAACTTTGCCAGTGATTTTATTTTCTCCGCTAAATTCTTTTGTTTTCTATGGTCATTGGCAGTTTGGAATAATAGGAATTGAAGTAGATGAGAAAATTAAAGAGATGGTTATAAAATTGTTAAGAAAGTTTAAATAATTGATTCTTATTTTTTTATATAAAAAAATGTGAGTCCGCCGGGACTCGAACCCGGAACCTGCTCCTTAAGAGGGAGATGCTCTACCAGTTGAGCTACGGACCCTTATTTATACTATTTTAACACATAGAATTTTTTATTGATTTTTTAATTTTATAAACTATTGAAGTTTAAAGAAATTATTGATTTTTTTATTTACTTTATTTTTAAGTTATTAAAATTGAAATTGTGATTGGTTTTAAAAAAATAAAAGAGCCAACAAAATTTTAATTTTTATAAAGAAAGTTTTAAAAAAAATAAATTTTTCCAATATTAAATATTTTAAATATTTTTTAGAATTTTAGTGAGTTTTTTTTAGATAATTAAGAAGATTATAAATGCAATAATATTTTTATTCTCAAAAGCTTTCTTATCATTTTTTGGCTCCAGATGAATCTCAATTTGAAGATTTATAATCTTTTTTTTGATTTTTTTTCAATTTTGTCGACTAAATCATGGGCTTTTTTAATGGTAAAGCGGTTAGGAAAAAGAGCATGAAAAGAAAGAAACTTTTTTTAACCTGATTGACGAGTTTTTATCTCATGGAAAGCAAGCCCTTTTTTTTGATATTTTTCAAAAACCTCATTGATTTTTTCCAAATCTTTTTTATCAATTGCTTCGTCCATAAAACCAGATGAAGAACGACGAATAAGACTAACGCCAGTTAAAAGGATATTTAAAGCGATAAAAATAGCGATCAATGGGTCTAAAACAAGAATTTTAGTTTTATCCACTAAAAAAACTGCTAAAATTAATCCAAAAGAACTCCAGACGTCAGTTAATAGATGATGTCCATCAGACTCTAAAGTAATTGAATTATACTTTTTACCAACGTGAATTAATTTTTTACAAACTAAAAAGTTAAATAAAATCGTAATTGAGGAAAATAAAATACCAATTGATATTTGTTCTAATGGTTTTGGATTAAAAAATCTATCTAAAGCTGAAAATATAATTACAAAAGAAGCGATAAAGATAAAAATTCCTTCACTTACGCTTGAGAAATACTCGACTTTTGAATGTCTGTAAGGGTGATTTTTATCAGCTGGTTTTTGGGCGATTTTTAAATTAAAAAAAGCAATCAAAGTAGCTACTAAATTTACCAGTGATTCGATTGCATCTGATAAAAGGCCAACGGAATTTGTAATAAAGTAGGCGATTAATTTTAGACAAATGGTTATAAGGCGGTAAAAATTGAAAGGTAGGTGTATTTGATTAGATGGTTCATAAATTATTTTACATTACAAAAATAAAAGAGCAAAAAAAGATGAGGAAATACCCAAAAGCACACCACCTAAAACATCGGTTGGCCAATGTTCACCCAAGGTCACTCTTGATAAAAGCATAAAAAAGTTAAAAATAAAAAGAGTGCTTATTAGAAAAATTTTTAAAGGTTTTTTAATTTTAGATTTTAGGATCAGATAACCAATTAAAAAAGAGATAAAAACGGTTCTTAATGAGTGACCAGAAGGATAGGCGTTACCTGGTTGGACATAAGATGAGGGAAAGTTAAATCCCAAAGCGTAACGATGAAATAAAAAAGGAGGTGGAGGATGATCAAGAAAAGTTTTACCGATAATTTCAATTATGTGAGCCAAGCCGTATGGAAGATAAATAAGAAATGAGATTAATTTTTTTCGCAATAAAATTATAACAAAAATTAAAAGAGTATAAATCTCAAAACTACCAATTAATGAAAGGGTTGAGAAATAGGGGTCAAGGAAGGTGGGTACTTTATTTTGAAGACGAACAGTGGTATCAAAATCCCATTGAACAAATAGGTCTTTTTTAACAAGGTAGGAGAAAAAGACAAAAAAAGAGAAAAAAATAATTGATAAAAAAAGAAAAATAACTTTTGTCTTCATTATAAAATTATAGTAAAAAATCTCTTGACTTACATTATTTTTTTGTTTATTATATACCCATACCAGAGGTAGGGGTCATACAAACTCAAAACTCAAATGTCGAAAGTCAAAACTGAAATGAATCGCGATTTAATTAGAAGCAATAAAATTAAAAGTTTCCCCTTCGCTAAAGCTTCGGAGGGACAAGCAAAATTTAAAAATTATGAAACACGATAGAACTAAAATTCTAATCAACTTTAAAAAGGCAAAAAGTTTGCTTGAGAAAATTATTGAGATGACAGAAAAAGACAAGTATTGTATCGATATTATGCAACAAAATCTGGCAGTTGTCGGTCTTCTTCGAAGCGCTCATCAGATGCTTATGGAGGATCACTTAAAGACTTGTTTTTCTTCAGCTTGTAATTCAAAAAATCAAGCTAAAAAGAAGAAGATGGTTGAGGAGATTTTAAAAGTTTCCAATATGTTTAATCGTTAGTTTTTGTTATAAGTTTTTTGTTTTTTTATGGCAAGAAGAGTTTTAAAAACAGCAAAAGGCCCTTTTGAGATAAAACCGCAAGAAAAGTCAGTTTGGATTTGTATGTGTGGCTTATCAAAAAGGCAGCCTTTTTGTGATGGATCACATAGGAAAACTTTGGATGAGGAAGAGGGAAAGATCTATGAATATGATGAAGAAGGAAATAGGATAGAAGTGTAAAAATTGTGTAAAAGATGTTGTAAAGGTAGGGTGTTTTTTAAAAAAACTTGTTTATAAAAAAATTTTATTTAATAACAGATTTTTTAACATGAAAAAAATTGAATTTTTTATTAAGGGAATGCATTGTGCCTCTTGTGTTTATGTCAATGAAGAGGCGTTGAAAAAAATTAAGGGAGTAAAAAACGCGGTGGTGAATTTAGCAACAAGTAAAGCTACAATTGAGATAGAAGATGACGTTGATTTAAACTTAATAAGAAAAACGATTGAGTCGATAGGTTATCAAGCAATTTTTGATGAGGAAAAAAACTTGGATGAGAAAATAAAAAAAGAAATAAAAGAGGAAA
>Ga0197142_1004676_pt1 | contig 10989 bp, 5 predicted proteins | sample GBS60_MetaG_FD_148614 | JGI IMG/M metagenome (GOLD analysis project Ga0197142, IMG submission 148614) | Sediment microbial communities from Great Boiling Springs, Gerlach, Nevada, United States - GBS 60_MetaG | ecosystem: Environmental > Aquatic > Thermal springs > Hot (42-90C) > Sediment... | reverse complement strand
CATCGACAGCACAGAATAATTCGAGTAAACTATCCATGAGGGTCTCCTGAGGCGTAATTTTTTCAGTGCTATAAGTTTACTACCTTTTGGAGACCCTCGCCTTATCCCGAATTCACGTTAACATAAGTAACGTGAGTTTAGGCTAAGCAGACAAGGGCCCGTTCGTGCCGTTCGTTGAAAGTACATCATAAACCGATGTTCATGGTAGACTTGCAGGATGCCAAAAGCCCGAGACTACCACCTAAGCGAAGAAGAATTACAAAACACGATTGAGGCTAAACTCAAGACCAGTGATTCGTGGAAAATCATCGAATCAATCATCAATCATTCATCATTATAGATAGAAGAAATAACCCGAAAAAGCAAATTTAAATTTTTGCATCACTTCAATAATTCTATCTTGCAATTCTTCCCACCGATCTTTAGCTATAAACCCATAATCTGCAACCTTATACTGCACCTTAGCAATCATTTTCTCTGGCATCATGTGCCAGCTTAATGGTTCACCAAATATTTCTTCAATCAGCTCTTTATGGATAAGATATTCTTGATACTTTCGTAAATTTTGCTCATTGTATTTCCAATTCACTTCTAGTTCAATCCACGAGGCAGTTGCAGTAACAATAAATTTATAACAAATACCACTAACTCCAATTGTGAAGTATAGACATTGGCTATTGGGATTAAAACGAATCGAGCGATACGTATAATGATTTATCCTTGCCTTAAACTTCTTCTGCAATTGCTTGTAAAACATAAAGCGTTCTTCAGCAATGACAGAATATCTCTTATCTCTTTTTAGTCTCTCTTTTGATAAAACTGTTCTTGTGTCTCTGATGAACGCCAACGCCTTATAGAGGCTGAAAAAATTGTCAATTTGCTCATTGTAAATGATTAGGTCAATATTTTGCCAATAACTAGGCTCAATCCGATCTATGCTGCCGTAGTTCAGAATTTGCATTTGAATTCCATTGGTCAGGATGATACAGTCAAGCTTATATTCTTCTGCTGTTGCGAAACACTCCATATCCCGCTCTGAGAACGGCTCTACAAATTCAATATATTCATCCGCGCTCACAACCTTCAGCAGCGCGATCGGCTTTTGAGATTCACCCATAACACTCATGTTGAAAAGCTGAGGTCGAATTGGTCGGGTTGAAAATCCCAGAATATGAAAGAATTCAAGAACATATTCTTTCCAAGAGGATAGATCAATTCCATAGTAATCTCGATATTGGTAAATTGTACGCAGAATGTTCGTTATCTCTTCTATAGACTCTGATGGAATATATTCCTGAAAGGATCTCTTGGCTTGTTTGGAGGAAGAAGGATATGACGCTGATACCTGGGATTGATCTCTCAACGCCCACACATCTTTGTCTACCTTAGACTCTGATGGAATATATTCCTGAAAGGATCTCTTGGCTTGTATGGAAGAAGAAGGATATGACGCTGATACCTGGGATTGATCTCTCAACGCCCACACATCTTTGTCTACCTTCCTAAAGATATCTTTCCCCTTAAAGTACTTCACATCTGAAGAGTAATCTCCCAAGATATGATTAATCATGCTTCTCCATGTTTTGGGTAGTCGATCCCCTCGAATTTTTCGCACTTCGTTGTCGATCTCTCGTTTCGTCGCTTGTCCACCTAGATTCTTCAGGGCTTGGATAATATCCTCAACCCATGTTGTCATTCTTTCTCCCCTTTCATGTTTAGGCTCATGATCAGGCAGGGCTGTGATGGGCAATTTTTCATGATTGACTTCACTATTCTCCTCATCCCTTAGTGCCCATACTCCCTTAGCAACCTTGCGAAATAGGTCTTTGCCTCGAAAGCGCGTAGAGTCTGATGAATTATCCTCTATAATTCCCCGCAGACAGGCTTTATACGTGGCAGGTAATGGTTCGGTTCGAATTCTTTTTACTTCCTCATACAATTGATTTAAACTTGCCTGCCCACCCAAATTTTTGAAAGCTTGAACAATGTCTTCCACCCAGGTTGCCATCGTTCTTTATTCTTTTGCTCTTTGAAAAACAATCTCTGTTTCCCGACATTTCCGCTTGGTTTGATCGATTTCGCTGAGCTCATATTTGGAGTCTGGTTTTTGATAGATGTCAAACCCTCTGCCGGGGAAGATATTCCAACCATTGTCGCAACGGATGCTGCGATCATGAATTACGGGATCGAATTGATAGGTGAAATGGATATTGTGTCTTGCCAGACTTTCTGCCATTTCTTGATATTTTTGCTCTAAATATTTCTGTTGAAATTCATTTTCTGCAGCCGTAGTGAGGTGCAGCTCCACCGCTCCGACAGAGGTATCAATGATATTTGCAAAAGCCAGGAAATTACGAATTTGATACTCCAGCCGAATATAGGGATCAACCACCTCGATCCTCTTAGCCCCCTTCAGGTAAGGGCCAAAGATTGTTTCATAACTATACCCACTTTCACCCTCTTTAATTCGTAAGGTTTTTTCCGGCAAAATGTCTCCGTTAAGTGTCTCATCGTTCCCATCCAGATTCTCGGTCTCAACTTCACTACCGGTTTTGCTGATAATTCGTTTTGTGCCCCCTCGGGACAAAGCGGCTTCTTCTGTTTCCTCCCATTCAATAAAACCAACGGTGTAATGATTGCGTTGGAATTCGTCTGGTAGCTTTGACTTGATTGAAAAAGAGACATATTCGCGATCCATTTTACACAGTTCATCTCTGACCCTTTGCCGTAACTCCAAAGCAGGATTGACACAATATTTGTAAAACTCTTCCTCGCTAACCTTTTGATCTGGAAAGAGGATTTTTAACAATGCTGTTGCGCCGCTTTCAATCGCTTTGTGATCGCGCATATCTTCGCAATTTTGTAACTCCATATTTGCTTTCACAAAATCTCGATAGCTAATATCGGTGCGTAGAGAATGTAAAATCTCTCCAAAGATATCCCCCTTGAGTCCAATATAAACCGACGGCGTCTTCTTACTGATCCTGGGCAACTCCCAACCCGGCAACAAACCAGAAAAGCGATCGATAAATGCGGTTTCACGGAGAAAATTTGGGAAAACTCTAAATAAACCGATTTGTTCATTCAAAGGTCTTCTCTGGGCATCCAAATCAATATTGGCAAGCATCACCAAGCCAGCTTCGGCGGCAATTGAACCAGAGCTACCACGTGCAAAGCGGCCTGCTTCCAGGTAGGATTTCAGTAAGGCTGTCAACTCGCCGGTTGTATCTGCCCTCACCTTTTGAGCTTCATCGATAACCACACAATCATAACGGGTGATCAAGCCAGGTATTTTATACTTGTCATTGAAGAACAAGACGGCCGCTGTAATTGCGCCTGAACGAATTGCCACATAGCGAGAAATGTTTTCAAATACAAAGCTTTTGCCGGTACCTTTGGGAGCTAGCTCAACCAGGTTGTAGCGCGGTTCAACCATCGGTAAAAGCCGACAAATGAGCAGAATTTTTTGTCTTTCGGTATAAATTTTCGGGTTGAAGCCCATGGAAGAAATCAGAAAATCGATCCATTCTAAGGTGGCGAAATCTTTTCGACACTCCCGAAAGTATTCCAGATCAAGATTGGCAAGCTGAAAAGGTTGGAATTCGCGCATCCAGATTTGTCCATGTTCATTTTCAGCACTTTTTGGGACATAGTATAAGGTTCCAACTCCCCATATTCCGCTACTTAACAACATTTCATTTTCCTGGACAATTTGGGGCAAGATATAAGCGTTGTTGATATCTAAGAAGGGGATATTGAGATAGCGATCACCCTTCTCCAAGTTTACATAAACAGAGAAATTATCCAGAAACCGAACTTCCATTTGCTCATATAACTGGTTTTTTATCACTTCTTTCTGACTTTTATCCGGCACATATTTCTGAACAAATTGAGCAATTTTTTCACGCGCAAAATCGGTTAATGCCATACCATCTTCCAGATAATGAGCAATAATCCACTCCCTTACATAGGTGGGGATTGCCCGACTGCCGAAACTCGATTGATGCACAAATGATTTGTTAATGACAATTTCGCTAAATAAATCCAGCGCCTTCTGTTCAAAACTTTCCATCGCTTACTCCTTAGATTGGCAATAGCCGGCAATCAAAGGTCGTCAAAGATTTTACTGCTCTGTTCCTCGATCATCTTCTTCATTGTAATTTTAGTTTGGAAATCAAAAGAATGCTGTTCGCCACGAGCAATAAAGCGGATGCGCAACCGTAAGCTGGTTTGATCTTCAACCAGGCTTGTTGGCCGGAAACGAGCGTTGATCTTCACGAGGGTTTTTGTTTTAGCGTTTAGTATAGCCAGGCGGTATGGTTCGCTCTCTATGTTATTGTTGAGAATGCTGATTGAGATTTGTTCAACCACAAGATCATTTGGGTTGCCCAATTCAAGTTCAATGCTTTCCAATCGGTAGCGAAACTCGTTCCTCCTTAACAGCACCGACAGCTCCTGAAGCGGGGCCGTTATCGGCTCAAAAACCAGATAAGGGACAATAATTTCCTCCGGTAACAATCCACCGTGCACATAGATGTCTTTATCCGTAGGGATAAACCGATTCGCACGCCTTGCACAAAGCACATTTTCGGGATTCAAAAAGTCGTTGGCGGGCAGAAAAAAGCAATCCATTCTCAGGTTGTCAGCCAAACTGGCAAAACGTTCTTGGCTGACGGTGATAAATCGATGGGAGCGAGTGTCAAAGCCGCTTGTTTTGAAAAATTCGATCTCGATTTCATTCGGAAACTCAGCCGGGATACGGGTTGACCCATGGTCTGAAACTATATGAATACGAATGTTCTCGCGTAAGCTATGTTTTTCAACAAAAGCGACACAGTTTTCGACCAGATTTTCCAACAAATGATGTACATGATCTCGGTGCGGTATGCCGATTTCATTTGCGGATTGGTGAAGCGCTTTATCCACTGCCAGATAATTGACCATATACGCAGCAGAGTCAATGTGCTGGACTTTGGAAAGCTCGCCGATATCGCTGAAATAGCGAAAAGCACAATTGTCAAAGAAAGGCACCCAGCCTTTCTCGATGATGCCTTTATAGCTTTTATCATCGATCTTTTGGTAGCCAACTGCTCCAGAGAGTAAGCACTTTTTTGAGATTTCCGTTTCGCTTGGCACCATAGCCAGATAAGGTTCGGCAACAGCGAGGTAATAGCCGCGCTCCTGAAACAACTCTCGCAACATCTCGGAGAAAGACCAGCTCAGGTTATCGATCACCAGCACCAGGTTGACCCAACCTGGTCGAACCAGATCGGTAGCAATATGAGGCAGGATGTTAAAGACCATCCGTTGCGAATTGGCATGCAGGTCATGCCAGTTGGTGAGCAACCATTGCGAGAATTTATCTCCAATAACGTATAGCTCTGGGTCAAATCGCTCTTGTCTATCACACCAGGCTTGATACGGCAGATAGGCTTCCCGCGCCCAGGCAAGCATCTGTTCAACGTCCCAATCCAGTTGCGGCGAGACGGGCTTTGGCGGCTGGATTAGGGAACGAAGAGCTTCAATGCGACGGGCATAGCGGCGATAGTGCGCAGAAAATTTGGCTTGTAGCTGGTCGATAATCTCGACAGTGATCCACTCTGGATGGTTGCTCAGCGCCCTTTCAAGCGCCTCGAACTCCACCGCCAGGAGACCGCTGACGCTCTCAAGCAGCCCAGCCATCTCCTGTGGTGTGGTTGGCGTCTGGCTATTGAGCTGATAAGTCACCTGTAAAACCGTTTGAGGGATTTGTCCTTCTTCAACGGGTAAATCATCCAAGGGCAGTTTCAGCAATCGAAACAGATTGAAGCTCTCACCTAGCAGGGCTTCACCCAGCGCCGGATAATGGCATAAGACGCGGAATTGCATCAAGTTGCGCTTCAATTCAATGGGGTCGCTTTCAAACAACTCGATCAAGCGCCGCTGATCGCCGGTTCGGGCTTTGCGCTTCCATTCCTCTAGACGGAGGTTGGCTATGCGTGCTAACAGGGGGACCTTTCGGTTAGCGTTCCAGCGTCGGAGGTCAATGGCGTTGAGCAAGCTCGTAATTTGGGTGAAGGGAAAGGACCTGGCTGTGAAGATGGGGGCGTAGAAGTGCGCCAGTAGGGTGTTGTCGAAAGAAATGCCAGGCTGTGGCTGGAGGTCAAGCTCCAGCAAGCCAGCTTCAAGAATGTCCTCGTTGGTAACATGGGGCGGGATGTCCATCCCCCAGCGCTGCGCCAGAGCAGCGCGTGCATCCAGAGTCTCGAAGACAAATGTACCCGCTGGGTAGCGGGATGCCATGTTTTTCAACCATTGTGAAATGGTCGGATTCTGCACCAGGATCTCTAGATTTTCTCCAGTGGGGATAAATTCTAGCAACTGTTTATACAGGATTAAGTAATCTTTAAGGGAATTTACCCTTGTTTCAATGGTTTGGGTATTCAGCAAGCGGTGCGGGTCTTCAATTATGCGGATCACAATTTGCGCTTCCTTTGAAAGACACTTTCATCGCTAGTGGCTCTTAGTAAAGTGCTAAAAAAGCAAAAGCTTTTTGGGACACTGATGCATAAAATTTCATTTCGGTAATACTCTGCCATTTGATTAAGTCCAAGCAGGGGGATGGTTATTGCTCGAGTTCATCCAGGATTTGTTGAATTTCCTGGCGAAGCTCTTCCCGAGTATAAATTCCGCCTTGCATCAGTTCTATCATTAAGGATTTCAAGGTCTGGCATGCCGCATCTTTACTGGTGGGAAATATAAAGGTGATGGTTTCCTCCAGATTCCTGGTCTGAAGCGGCCGCACAATCCTGTATTTTTGCAAATCATCGATCGCCTCAATGGTCTTGACTGCGCTGTAATTGCCCTTTTCGTCTGCAATCGCCAATTTGATTGTTTGATTACCCTGGATAATTAGCGCTTCACCGGGGATTAACTGTTTTCGTTGCGAGCTGACAACGGGGTCGGATCCATCTTGCGTGTAATAGATGATTCCTTCTCCATTTTCCACCCCAACATGGATTTTTAATGCGCCCCGATAGGTAACTTTGTTATTAATGTGACTGGAGGCATTTTCGAAATTGACGATGAGGCGACCGACCTGAGGCGCATTGGTTTCGATATGCGCCTTCCCGTACTTGATTCTATTGACATAGGAATCGATTAAGTTTTTCGTCCAGGTTGCGATAGCTCCAAATCCGTACGCCTCGGGGAGGGTCTTGAGCAGCAGTTCGCGCACATTGACATAAGAGGTAAACTTAATCAGCGGTTTACTATCCTGGTTGTGAAAACTTGCAATCGGGTCTTTTTGAATGCTGCTTAACCCAAGATGCCAGTTTTTGAGAGCTTCTTGAATGTCCACATCTAACTCAGAGATGGCGCCAAATAGCTCCGCAATGGCGCGCAAGATCTTCTGTTCCGTAGCAGGCAGAATCCCTTCGGCAGACTCTTTGAAGGTTCGTAAGCGATTTTGGATTTTCTCAAGCTTTTCCTCGTTGAGCATCTCGTCCGCCGCATATCCAAGCACCTTGAGCAAGTCCGCCTTGATAAAACCAAAGGCATCCCTGGCTTTAGCTTTGCTAAAGGCTTCGGCAATTGGCTTTTCGCTTTCTGGGTAAAATTCGAGCGAACGGGCAATATTTGGCAGGCGATCCCACCAGGAAAGCGCTGCATTATAGGCTTCCGAAATGGTGCAGGACTTCCCACCTGGCAAAGGTTGATCGGCGAAGAGCCGGGTAACATAGTCAAAATAACTGTGCTCTGCGGCGCTTATCGGCTCAAACAATACTACCGCTGAGGGAGATCGCCCTTGAACGAGCGCCAGCATCTCGTCCGTACTGTTTAATATCGGTCAGGCTCTGTGGCTCGCTCTTAAAGCGTAAAGAATCCCCAAAGACCCGCCTTGCCATCAGGAGCATCAAGGTTAGCGCAATTTCTCCCTGTCCGTATTCCTCAAAATATGGCTCAAGAAATTCAATCACGTTTTGCGCCGGCTTACCCTCTAGAGAAGCCAGGTTTTCCAGCATGTTGGCATAGGCTGGAAGCGCATGGCGAAACTTGGTGTGGTCTTTTTCGGCTTCGAGGTATCGGATATCACCCTCAGCGCTGAGGATGCGCAGGGCTTGATGGTCAACAAAGCATCTGCGCAAATACTTGGTACTGCCGCGGTTTTCTGGAAGTGTCCAATTTAGCCTGATAGGTTGGGTTAGATCACAAAGAATATCTCCGGCATCTTTTAGGGAATTCTTTAGCTGTGGCGTTAAGCTAACATGCGTTCTATTAAAGTCTTTATGAGGAAAAGCATTTCTCTTGGTCTCATACAATTCGCGCATCAGCCAGTTGGCAACATCATGAGGTCTATCTTGCCGAACCGGTATCTCAATGCCTGATTTTGCAAACCAGTAAACTTTTGTATTATTGAAGTAGGCTTGCTTCGCTTCATCCAGGACTTTCTTTGCTGCGCTGCGGATGCGATTCTCCTCCGCTTTTTCATGCGGGCCGAAGTTTTCGGCTTGCTTCCTGAACCAATCACTCTCCAGAGCTTTCAAGGTAAAAACTGCGTCAAATACGTCAATCGGACTACGAGGGATAGCAACGACTACCCGCTGTTGGTCATTTTGCAAAACGGCCTTTTTCGCCATGTCGATCTCAGTCTCATTTTCACAAAAGACGTACACGGCTACCCCCTCGTAACTCTTACTTGCATCCCGATTTTGCAAACGCTCGTACTCCAGGGAAGCAAAATACGGAAAAGATCTGACATTAATTTCCCGTTGTGCACTCAGCACGGATGGTTCGGCAAAAATCACCTTTAATCGTTTATCTTCACCATATTGACTGTTGTAATCTTTTGCTTCCAGGAACGAATCACTCATCTGCAGAGTGTTCTTGATAAACAATTCCATTGTCCCGGTCGGTCGATTAGAGGGATTGGCTTTGTACTGATCGACCAACCGCCGCACGTCTTTTCTTTCGCTGCGCAGAAACTCATAGACCCCATGATTGTTGTACAGGATTCCCGCTTCACAAAGCCGACTCAAACGATTTTCAATTAATGTCTTTTCCTCATAGGAAATGAAATCAAGCGCAAATTCGATATTTTGGGCGGTGTTGACAATGGGAACATCCGCGGTGCTGGCTATCTCATTTACCAGCATCACTTTCAAGATGCGTAAGGTGAGCTCATCGACCTCATCGAGAAAGTTCTGCCGCTGTTCTCGGGCTACATAGGCATTTAATTCCTGTAATGTGGTTTCATAATTAACAATTGCATTTCTGATGCGATCCGTCAATCGGGTGTTGGTAGGTTTCAGACTTTCGGCAAAGTATTCGACCAGCAGGTCAGGGGTATAGATGGAGAGCTTTCCATTTTCAATGACTTCATGATTTTCAACAAACCAGGGATAGGAATACGGTTGGACATTGATCCACCCCTGTTTGCCGGTTTCAAATTCTGGGGCAAAAAATTTAAACACAGAACGAGTATCTGAACCTGCTTCTCCTGCCAGACGAAGCAGGGCAAAAGTTGCCAGGGGATGGAGCGGGTAGATATTTTGAATGATGTTGTTTTTGATTTTTGGCGCCGGAAGCCAATTAAACAACCGCAGGCGGTTGCATTCGCTCGAGAACCAGGTGAATTTCTGGGAGTGAATTTCAACCTGCTGTTGCCATTCCGGGGTGTCTTTTTTCGGCTGCACAATTGCCCCAATGATGTCTTCCATCCCCTGGGTCTGAAGGCCGATTTCGGTAACTCTTGCTTCGAGGGTTTCCGCATTTAGGTCTCCGATTTTGCCATGACTGCGAAAGGCTTTATGACCTGTACCAACAAAGATGACAAACCCGCCTTTCTCTAACGTTGAAGCTGCACAAAACTGGGCGAAATCCAGCAGGGTTCTGTAATCCACAAGGTTGGCATCGATGGCTGAACCGAACTCGTCATAGAGAAAAACAACCCCCTGATAGCGTTCCTTGAATTGAGCAAATTGCAGAAGGTCTGAGAGAATATCGCGCAGGTTGTCCTTGCTGTATGCAAAATCTGTATCTGTCACCCTTCGAAAGCAAGCTCGAAACACCTGCATGGCTTGATGATCGCGTTTTTCCAAGCCATCTAGCAGATCATTCAGGCTCCAATCAGGATATTCCTGATGGATGACAGCCTCCAGATCGGCAAAAAAGCGGCTTTCATTTCTGCGCGCTTCCCAATCCCTGATGCGGCGCACGGCCTCTGCGTAATGACTATCCAGGAGAATATCCGCATCCTCGCGCTTCAGAGCTTCTTCCAGCGCTCGTAAGAGAGTCCCTTCAAAGTCAAGGTTCAAGCTATAGCGACAAATTGCCACTAAGAATCGGCCAGACTTTCGGGCTTCCTTGAGCGATTGAGCTTTTCGTTCGCGGAGAGCTTCGCCAGCCTTCAGTAAGACTTCGTTCTGCGCAGTTTCATAGTTCTTGAAAAAGGCTTCGATTTCAGGAACATCGCTAGGGTTCGCAAAGTAATTTGCCAGCATCAATAACAGATGCGATTTGCCTGTCCCGTAACTTCCAGAGAGAAAATAAAATCGCCGATCCAACGGATTTAACGCACTGGCGATTTTCTCAAAGGCTAAACGATGGGCGGTAATGGGCTTATAGCGCTCCATTCGAACGCGATTCTTCTCAAGGTCATAATATTCCGCAAACAGATCAACATAGCTTGTGTAACCGCTATTAATTTGGACAATTTCCCTGATCTTGACCATAACCGTTATTCTCCCTTACAGAAGATCCTGAAAGTCGCTTAATTGAAGGATGCGGCTTCGCCCTTGAGAATCGGTGAGGCTCAATTGCGCAATCTCAGATGAGGTCTGCAAGCAAAAGATAAGCCGCGCCTTCATGCCTTCTTTATAGCCATCCCATTGGTTCGCCACAAAGCGATAAAAATTTTGTCTCTCGGACTTTCTCCAGGTGTCAATTAGGAAATCCATTTGGTCGATGACGATTAGCGATTGGTGATCGCTCTGCTCGATGATTAAGTCT
>Ga0197142_1004675_pt1 | contig 10990 bp, 10 predicted proteins | sample GBS60_MetaG_FD_148614 | JGI IMG/M metagenome (GOLD analysis project Ga0197142, IMG submission 148614) | Sediment microbial communities from Great Boiling Springs, Gerlach, Nevada, United States - GBS 60_MetaG | ecosystem: Environmental > Aquatic > Thermal springs > Hot (42-90C) > Sediment... | reverse complement strand
TAAAATTAGCGATGGAGACAAAATTCCTTTGGATGCTGAAGTTGTTGATTTTATTTTTTCTTCCGAAGTGATTGAACATATTTATGATACGGAAAATGCATTTAATGAGATGGCACGCATTTTACGGCCGGGTGGTAAAATATTGCTTACTACTCCTTATCACGGTTTGATAAAAAATTTATTGATTACAATTTTTGCTTTTAATAAGCATTTTAACCCTACAGGGCCGCATATTAGATTTTTTACCAAAAAAACACTGCTGGATTTGTTAAGTAAAAATAAGTTAAAAACTGTTAAAATTGGATATTATGGTAGAATATATCCAATTCCTCATTCAATTTATGTTTTAGCTCAGAAGATAAAATGATAAAAGTTCCTTTAAGCGTCATAATCCTAACTTATAACGAAGAAATTCATCTTGAACGGCTGCTTAAAAATATTGTTGGTTGGGCAGACGAGATTTTTATTGTAGATTCGTATAGCACCGACAATACAATTCAAATTGCCGAACATTATGGTTGCAAAATTTTTCAGCATCTTTTTGAAAATCAAGCTCAGCAGTTTAATTGGGCTTTGGATAATTTAGATATTAAAAACGAATGGATTTTGCGTCTGGATGCGGATGAGTATTTGACTGAAGAACTTAAAAATGAAATTTCAGAATTGTTCAATATAATGAAGTCCGACTTCCTAAATATCGACGATAATTTTAGGAAGTCGGACTTTCAAAATATTAACGGTTTTTATATTAAGCGTCGCGTTTATTTTATGGGCCGTTTTATAAAACATGGTGGTTATTATCCAACTTGGCTTTTGCGATTATTTAGGAAAGGTAAAGCAAAAGCGGAGCAAAGAGCAATGGATGAGCATATTGTTTTATTAGAGGGTAGAGCAGAAAAATTAAGAAATGATTTTGTTGATGATAACAGAAAAAGTTTAAGCGATTGGATTCAAAAGCACAATAATTATGCTTCAAGAGAAGCGTTAGATTTTTTGAAGGGCGATTATGGCACTCAGAAGAAAAAAATTTATTATCGTTTACCTTTTTTCTGTCGCGCTTTTCTTTATTTTATTTACCGTTATTTTTTTCGTTTTGGTTTTTTAGATGGCAAGGAAGGTTTGATATTTCATTTTTTACAGGGTTTTTGGTATCGTTTCTTGATTGATGTGAAAATTTATGAGGCGAAAAAAAATAAAAAAGATTGAGAAATTGGATATAATTTATTATACTTAATTTAAATTTTGGGGATGAAAATACTAACAGGTAAAAAATGGCAAAACGGCTTTTTAGATTATTATCGTTTTCCGAAAGAATACCGGATTCAGGTTTTGGCTTGGAAGAATTTGGAAAAAATAGAAGACGCTTATTATGTAAGGCCAAAAAGTTTAAGAATGGTTTTAAGATATTTACCAGTGGTTGGTTTTTATGGTTTATATACCAAAGTTTGGTCTAGATTACGCGAAGAAAAACGTAATGATAAATATATTTCTTTTGGGATTGGCAAAATTATTGAGGTAGGCGATGATAAAGAATTTAAAATTAATGACATTGTCGCTTTTGTAGCGCCTTTTCATCCACGTTTAGTGGAACGATTAACTCTGCCTAAAGAGTTTATTTTTAAAATTAACCAAGAAGTTGTCTCTCAATTTTTATCAAAAGAAAATAAAGAAATTTTGTTTTATCCTTTAGAAAAAAAAGAGAATTTGAATAAATGGTGGGAAGAAATTATTGCCTGGAGCATTTATTCAGGCAGAGAAATTTCAGAGCGATTAAGAGAAAAATTGGAAAAAGGATTGATAGAAGAAGTCAAAAATACTGATTGGAGCAGAACTCAAAGATTTGACATTTCTATTTCTGTTCCTATAAAGGAGACCGAGGGAGAAGAGAAGCAAATAAAATCTAATAAAAAAAGGGGAGTGCTTTTCGGTTTTGGCAATTATGCTAAAACAAATATTTTAGCTTTTTCTAAACCTTTTATTGAAATCACTAATATTCACGAAATTGATCCCACCCAAATTTGGAAAGCTGATGCTCCAAAGTGGGATACCGCGCCTTTTCCTCGTAAAAATGAAAAATATGATGTTTATTTTGTGGCTTCTTATAATCACACTCATATGCCTATTGCCCTTTTTGCTTTAAAACAAGGCGCTTACGCAGTAGTAGAAAAACCAGTAGCGATGGATTATGAAGAATTAAAAGAATTAGAAAATGTTTTAAAAGAAGTTGGCCCTAAGGTTTTTGTTGGTTTTCAGAAAAGGTATTCTATTTTTAATAAATGGGTTTTTGAAGATTTTAATATTGAATACGGAGAACCGATTTCTTATCATTCAATTGTTTATGAAATTAGCCAGCCAAAGTATTTTTGGTACAGCTGGCCTGTTTCGCGGAGTACTTTTTTTGCTAATGGTTGTCATCAAATTGATCATTTTTTGTACTTGAACAATTTTAGTAAACCTAGAGATTTTGATATTAAGCTTTTACAAGATAACACAATTGAAGTTTGGATAGAGTTAGAAAACGGCGCTGTTTTTACTACTGTTTTTAGCGAAAAAGGTTCGGTTAGAATCGGACCAAGAGATCATATTGAGCTAAAAATTCCTCATCATAATATTCGGATTACTGATAATATTTTATATTTAGCCGAAAATGACTCAAGAATTATTAGAAAAGCAAGAATTGTTAAGACCGATAGTTATAAAAATATGTATCGAGAAATTAGCAAAAAGATTTTTTATAATCAACCGGGTGATTCTATTGAATCAATTTTAATCTCTACCAAAATAATGCTAGATTTAGAAGAGAAGCTTCAAAAAATGAAAAATTGGGGTAATCGTTATTATAGAGCCAAAGAAAAATTTTGGAGCTATTTTAATTGAACTTCTGTTTTATGACGAAGAATATTTTAATTATTGTTGATTCTTATCCGCCAGAAGTTCGTTCTGCGGCGCAATTGATGAAAGATTTAGCAAAAGGGCTAAGCGAAAAAAAACATAATGTTTGGGTAGCTACTTCTTATCCTAAATATAATTTAGCTGATTTTAAGAAAATTACTTGGGCGGAATTTGCTAACGAAGATGGAATAAAAGTTCTGCGGATAAAGACTCTTCCGCATCACAAAGTTAATTTCATTATTAGAGGTGTAGCACAAATTTTGATGCCTTATATTTTTTTTTATAAGATTAAAAAAAACATTAAAGAAAAAATCGATACCGTAATTATTCACAGTCCGCCATTGCCACTTTCAATCACTGCTTATAAGGTTAAAAAATTTTACGGCGCTAAATACATTCTTAATCTTCATGATATTTTTCCGCAAAATGCTATTGATTTGGGAATTTTAAAAAAATGGAAACATTGGCCAGTTATTTGGATTTTTGAATTGATGGAAAAAAATGCTTATAAAAAAGCCGATTTAATTGTTGTGCCATCAAATGAACATAAAAATTTCTTGATAAAAAAAAGGAGTGTGCCTTTAGAAAAAATAGAAGTTATTTATCATTGGATAGATAGTCAACTCTTTTTAAAAACTAAAAAAACCGGGAGATTTAGAAAACTTTATAATTTGGAAGATAAGTTTATTTTTTTGTTCGCTGGCGTATTAGGACCTTCTCAGGAACTTGGATTAGTGATTGAAGTAGCAGATAAAATTAAAGACAAAAAAGATATTGTTTTTCTTTTAGTTGGTGACGGTTCAGAAAAAGAACGATTGATGAAGATGTCTGAAGATTTAGGCTTGAAAAATGTGATTTTTAAGCCTTTTGTTTCTTTAGAAGAGTATCCAGAGTTGGTGAAAGATTGTGATGTGGGTATAATTAGTTTGAGTACAAAAAATACAACGCCGGCCGTGCCAGCTAAAATTTTAGGTTATATGGCTGCTGGTATACCGGTGGTGGCTTTTTTACATAAAGAAAGTGAGGGGTTATTGATTATTCAGAAGGCAGAATGTGGTTATGGAATAGTAGCTGATGATAAAGAAAAGGCGCAAGAGCTAGTATTAAAAATTTATAACGAGAAAGAAAAGTTAAAAGAATATGGTGAAAACGGTTTAAGGTATCTTTTGAAAAATATGGATAAGAAAGTTTGTGTGGATAAATTTGAGAAATTATTATAGTTATTTATGAGAAAAATTTTAATTGTTTTTGGAACGCGACCGGAAGCAATAAAATTGGCGCCGGTTATTAAAGAAATTAGAGAATGCTCTTTTTTGGAAAGTGTTGTTTGCGTTTTTCGTCAACACAATAAAATGCTTAGTCAGATATTAAAAATTTTTGATATTAAACCAGACTATGATTTAAAAATCACTTTAAGCGATGAGTCTCTTTTTAGTAAAAAAGTAAATATTTTTAAGAGGATAAAAAATTTGATTGTCAGCGGTTTTTCATTTTTAAAGTTTTTTCAAATTTTAAAAAAGGAAAAACCCGATATTTTGGTGGTTCAGGGAGATACTTCAACTGCCTTTTTAGCCGCTTTTTTTGCTTATCATTTTAAAATTAAAATTGCTCATATTGAGGCTGGTTTGAGAACTTATGATAAATATCATCCTTTTCCTGAAGAAATGAATCGCCAGCTTATTTCTCGATTAGCTGATTGGCATTTTGTGCCAACTATTCAAGCAAAAAATAATCTTTTGAAAGAAGGTATTTCTGAAGAAAAGATATTTTTAACTGGCAACACTTCAATTGATGCACTTTTGATGGTAAAGGAGAAAGTTTTAAAGAATGAAAAAAAGTACGAGACTAGTTTTTTAAAAAAATATAATATCAATTTTGGAAATAAAAAAATAATTTTAGTTACTGTTCATCGAAGAGAGAGTTTTGGTGAAGGATTAAAAAATATCTTTTCAGCGATTAAAGAAATTGTTCAAAAAAGAGATGATATAGAAATAATTTATCCAGTTCATTTAAATCCTAATGTTTATTATTTGGCGTATGAATTATTAAATAACATTCCTAATTTACATTTGATTGATCCGTTGGAGTATGATGAGTTTGTGTTTTTAATGACCAAATCTTATTTGATTTTAACTGATTCTGGCGGAATTCAGGAAGAAGCGCCTTCATTAAAAAAGCCAGTTTTGGTAATAAGAGATAAGACAGAGCGTCAAGAAGGGGTAGAGGCTAAAGTGGCAAAAATTATTGGCAGAAACAAAGAAGATATTGTTAGAGAGACACTTTTGTTATTAGACGATGATGACGCTTATTATAAGATGACTTTAGGTGATAATCTTTATGGTGATGGTAAAGCGGCAAAAAGAATTGTTGAAGTTTTTAGTTTTTAGTTTCTGAGTTTATCTTTATTAATTCCTTAAACTCATTTATTATTTTCTCTTTTAGAATGTTTAAGATTGTAAAATAAGTTATTATTGAAATTATTATATTGATAGTTAAATTTATATTCATTTGTTTTAGCAAAAAACTAAATATACCCATCACAGCAGCGCTGATGATAATTTTTTTTAAATAGCGGATAATATAAAAATTATTAATTTTTTTAGCGGTATACCAGTTGAGACTGTTGTAAATTGTTTGAGAAGTTACGGTGGCAATAGCGGCACCGTTGATTCCAAAAAAAGGAATTAAAATCGAGTTTAAAAAAACGTTACTTAATGAACCAATAAGTGTATTTAGAGCGAGGCGTTTTTGTTGGTCATAAGCAAAAATATAGTTGCCAATAATTGTTCCCGGGAAGATTGCTAAAAGGGTTAAAAAAAGAATTTGAAAAGAAGTGGTGTTTGGAAGATATTCTTTGCCGTAAATAATTTCAATAATTTGGTCAGCTAAAATAATGCCGCCAATAACCATCGGAAGAGCTAAAAAAAGGTTTAAGGTTATGCCTTTTTCTATTAATAATTTTGCTTTTTCATTGTTGTGTTGATTAACAAAGCGGGCTAAAAGAGGAAAAAAGCTTATTGCTAAAATTGACGGCAAAATATAAAAAATTCCAATTATTTTTTGACCCGCTGAGTATAAGCCTACATCTTTAGCTTCTTTGAAAAAACCTAACATTAAAACATCAATTTGCATCATTAAGACTCCGATTACACCCACTAAAGCCAATGGTAAAGCCGATTTAAAAATAACAGGAATAAGTTCTTTTTTAAAAAAATTGAATATTTTTGCAATTTCTTTTCTAAGAATAATAAAACCAACGATAGTGCCGGCGCTGGCGCTTAAAACATAAGTAATGGCAAGCGATTTTGAAGTTGGGTTTAATTGTAAAATAATAAAACCAAATATAGTGATAGCAATGTTAGTGATTGAAATAAGAAGAGCTTCTAATTCCATTTTTTCTTTACCTCTAAAAAATGAAGCGAAAAAATCTCTTAGTCCGTCAAAGATAACAAGAAGAGCAACAAAAGGCAAAACTGCTTTAGCGGCTTCTATTTTTGAAAAATAAGGAGCGGCAAAAATAATTAAAATTGCTGTTAAAAGCAAAAGCGCGATTTTTATCCAGAAGGTAGTGGCAAAGTAATATGAAGCTTCTTGAGTTTTTTTTGCTATTTCTCTGGTTAAAATTGCATTAATGCCAATATCGGCAAAAACTGTAAAAAAGCCAGCAAGAGTGACTACGTAAGCGAAAACACCATATTCAGCAGCGCCAAGCACTCGGGCGGCATAAATAATAATTAAAGCTCTGATAAGACGACTGCCAATTTGTCCTGTTGAAAGCCAGAAGATATTTTTAGCAACAGTTTGTTTCGTTTCACGATTGTTAAGAAAAAAATCTTTTAATTTATTTATCATAAAATTATTTATTATAAGCAGTAAAAAGATAACGAATCGTTTTAAGGATTATCATTATATCAAGAAAAATTGAACGGTTTTTAACATAATAGATATCATAACAAAGTTTTTCAAAAGCTTCTTGATAGGAAGCGCTTGGTCGGTAGTTAATCTGAGCCCAACCTGTTAAACCTGGTTTAATAATGTGGCGGATTTCATAATGAGGAAATTGGCGATATTTTTCAGCCAATTCCACTCTTTCTGGTCGAGGACCAATAAAAGAAATATCGCCATAAATTATGTTTAAAAGCTGAGGTATTTCATCAAGATGAGTAAAACGGAGAATTTTTCCAAAAGGAGTAATTCTTTTGTCATCAGTAGTTGTCCAGTAGGGTCCGTTTACATTTGAATACATTGTTCGGAATTTATAAAGAGTGAAGACTTTGCCATTTTTACCAATTCTTTTTTGTTTGTAAATTATTGGTCCTTTGGAAGTGAGTTTAATAAATAAAGCAATGACAATTGCTGGTACGAAAAAAATCAGAAGGCAGATTAAAGCAAGTAAAATATCTAATAAACGTTTAGCAGTATCATAAAAAACTGTGTGAATTTTGATATTTTCAATAAACCAACTTTCAGGCAATTCTTCTAAAGGAATTTTTTCAAAAATCGTTTCATAAAAATTCCAAAAATTTACAATATTTACTTTTTTAGAAAGAAGTTGATAAAGAAGATGAGCGTTTCTGGTTTGTTGGCTGAAATGGGGATGGATAACAATATTTTGAATACCACCTAACTCAATTTCTTTTAAAATATTTTCAAAAACTTCTGGTGAAAATTTATTGAATTTTTTAATAATCCGATAACCAGTTTGAGGATTTTCTTTAAGATAATTTATTGTTTCATTTATCAGTTTTGAATCACCAATAATAACAGTGTCTAAAGCTTTAAGCGTAAAAGTCTTTCGCAATGCATTTCGGAAAAGAAAATCAAAAGCAAGAAAGATTACCCCAAAAATTAAAAGATTGGTTTTAGGCGTGAGTTGGAAAATGGTGGTGCCAAAAAGATAAAAAACAATAGTTGAAATAATACCATTTATAACAACAGCAGTGATAAGTCCTTTTAAAATTATCTCTGGTTTTTGGAGTGATTGTTGCCGGTAGAGGTCGGCTAGATAGAAAATAACAAGCCAAATAATAAAGATAAGTGAAAAAGGCAAGAAATGAGTTTGAAATTGATAGGTAAAATCGGTTGGTTTATAGCGGAAAATAATCATTAAAACAAGCGAAGCGTACAGGATTATAATGTCCCCTAAAAAAAGTATTATTTTTTTAAAAATTGACATTTGCTTTTATGTTAACTTAATCTTATAATTAAGCCAATGGAGGAGGAAGTTAAAAAAAGAGATTATCTTTTGCCGGCAAGTATATTAATTTCAGCGATTCTTGTTTCAAGCGCTCTTGTTTATAATGTTGGCAAAAAGTCAGCTGGTGAGATTGCTGATAATGGCAAAACTTCTTCTGACTTTGATTTAACAGATGTTGTTTTTCTTGGTGATTCAAAAGCACCTTTAACTTTAATTGAGTATGGCGACTATCAGTGTCCTTTCTGTATTAAATTTTTTGAAGAAACTGAACCATTGATAAAAAAAGAATTTGTTGATACTGGCAGAGTAAAAATGGTTTACAAAGATTTAGCTTTTCTAGGACCAGAATCTTTAGCTGCTGCTTTAGCCGCTCGTTGCGCTGCTGACCAAGGAAAGTTTTGGGAGTATCATAATGCTCTTTTTGAAGAAGAAGCTATAGAAGACCGCAGTGACGATGGTATTTTTAACGGTAGTTCTGAAAACAGTGGTAATTTGAATAAACAAACTTTTTTGCGGTTAGCTGAAAATCTTGGCTTGAATACTCAAATTTTTACTGACTGTTTTGATTCTAAAAAACATCAAGCAAGAATTGAAAAAGATTTAGCCGAAGCGCAAACAGTAATGTCTCGTGTTTCTACACCCACTTTTTTTGTGGTTAGAGACAAGGATAAAAAAACTCAAATGATTCAAGGCGCTTTGCCTTATCAAACATTTAAAGAGGCGATTGAAGAATTGTTAAGATAAGTTTTATAGTCTTTATGAAGTGGAATCATTGGGCAGTTATAATTTTAGGTGTTTGGCTTATTTTATCGCCTTGGATTTTGGGTTATTCTGAACTTAATTTAGTGACTTGGAATAGTATTGTGATTGGAGCCTTAATTATTGTTTTTACTTTTTGGAATATCTCGTTAACATCAGTTTCTGAGTCAGTTGCTAAAAAAACTAACCAAATAAGCAATAATGAGGTCGAATAAAAAATAAAAATTTTAAAAACATATGGTTAAAATTTACACTACTCCTTATTGCGTTTATTGCAAAATGGCGAAAGATTATTTTCAGAAAAAGAATATTGAATATCAGGAATTTAATGTGATGGAAGATATTAAAGCCCGGGAAGAAATGATTCAAAAATCTCATCAACTCGGCGTGCCGGTTATTGAAATTGGTAAGCATATTATTGTTGGTTTTGACCGTTTAGCGATTGATAAAGCCCTTTCTGAATTGTCTTAAATATGATATAATAATAATATGGACAGAAAACAAATAGTTGTTGCTTTAGTTTTAGTTATAATTATTGCTGCCTCTGTTATTTTTGGCTCGGTTCAAAACCGAAACAATCTTCAAAATAAACAAAATGGTCAAGTAAATGAAAATCAACCGCTTTCTTTTGAAGAGCTTGGTTATAAACCTGATATTCCTAAAGAAGTAGATTTAACACCGCCAAAATTAGAAGCGCCAGCCAGCGCCAATCCCGAACTTCAGACTAAAATAAGATTTTTTGATTTAAAAGCGACTAAAGACGGTTTTGAACCAAAATCTTTTGTTGTTAACAAAGGTGATTCTGTTCAATTTGATTTTACAGCCGTTGACGGCGATTATGATTTAGATTTTCCTTATCTGGGTGTTTATTTTTCAGTAGTGAAAAAAGGTGAAACAAGACGTTTGCCTTTTGATACGAGTTTAGCAGGTACTTTTCTTTTTGAGTGTCGCGATTTTTGCCCAAAAGATAAAAAAATTCAAGGTGAATTAATTGTTTTGCCATAATTTATGAAAATCAACAAATATCTTTTATCACTATTTTTAGTAATAGTAATTAGCATTACTTTATTAGTAGGTAAAGTTTTTCAAGCAGCCGCTTTTAAAGGTCCAACTCAAGAGCCACCTAGTTCAGAAGCTGGACAGGTTTTGTATTATTCAGAAGGTAAGGTAGGTATTGGAATAAGACCAGAAGAGCTTCTTCATGTGGGTGGCAATATCAAAGCCAGCGGTTCATTTATTGGCACTTATTCAGGCAATTTATCAGCGGCTAATGTTACTGGTCCCTCAGCTTTTGGAGTTAATTATGGCACTTATAACTATGCTTTCCCCGGCGCTTTAGCGATTGGCACCACCACCACTTCTGGCTTACCCTCCAATGGTCTTTTTGTAGCTGGCAACGTTGGCATCGGGACGACGGCACCACAAGCACAACTTGATGTTAATGGTACATTTAGGTTGGGAGTAGGAGGAAATACTGGCGGCACCGTTTATTCCATTGGCTTTACACGTATCGCAGGACCTATGCTTTATGATGCTACAGGTTCTGCATTAACATTTGGTGCTACTAATACAGCAGAAGTAATGAGAATAACCTCCTCTGGCAAAGTCGGCATCGGGACGACTAATCCTTCCGTCAAACTCCACGTCCACGAATCAGCTACAGATAGAAGCGGTGTTTTAATCAACACTCAAGCCACTGGTTCGGGTTACTATGCACTTAATGTCCAATCAGGTGGAACTTCAAGGTTATATGTGAGAGCTGATGGGAATGTGGGGATTGGAACAACAAGTCCAGAAACACGATTAGATGTAAACGGTTCATTAATTAGTAGAGGTGACTCTAAAATAAATGGAATTTCCTTTAATACTAATGGATCTTGGAAAGATATTATTGTAAATGGATACAATATGAAAATGTTTAGTAATGGAGCTCCTAATATTCAATTTCAAATGAATTATGGAGGAGGTTTTTGGTTTACTCATGGATTAGGAATTGGTGGTTATAATCCAGGAACCTCAACTAATTTATTGATTAATGGCAACGTCGGCATCGGGACGACTAATCCTTCCGTCAAACTCCACGTCCACGAATCAGCTACAGATAGAAGCGGTGTTTTAATCAACACTCAAGCCACTGGTTCG
>Ga0197142_1004674_pt1 | contig 10990 bp, 6 predicted proteins | sample GBS60_MetaG_FD_148614 | JGI IMG/M metagenome (GOLD analysis project Ga0197142, IMG submission 148614) | Sediment microbial communities from Great Boiling Springs, Gerlach, Nevada, United States - GBS 60_MetaG | ecosystem: Environmental > Aquatic > Thermal springs > Hot (42-90C) > Sediment... | reverse complement strand
CTCCACGGTCTCCGTCACCCAGCAGCAGGCGATGATGGCAGGGACCTTCTTTTTCACCCCGGCCATTTTGCTCTCCGGGCTGGTCTTCCCCATCCGCAACATGCCCGGGGCAGTGCAGTATCTCACCTATCTCAACCCCCTGAGCTACTTCATCATCATCATCCAGGATGTCTTTCTCAAAGGGGTGGGGCTCTCCGTCCTCTGGCCGCAGATGCTGGGCCTGGGGGTGCTGGGTCTGGGCCTCCTGAGCCTGAGTGTCTGGCGCTGCCAGCGGCATTTGGGCTGAAGTCTACTTTACAACCATCAACCTTCCTCCCCGGCCCGGACCGGCGGAAGTCCCCCTTTGCGCACCATCCCCCCGGGTTCCCCCAGTAAAAATCATCAAAATGGGCATGGAAGGAATTTAATTCTGCCGGTAGGATGTCGATACCATAAAACAGCTGGACAGAAATTTTTCCAAAATCCCCGACACCGGGCCTTCCCGGCAGAGACAGATCCACTCCACCCTGGCCTTCAGGAGGACGTATGTCACGAGACCCATTCGGTTCCCGGTTACCTTTGGCCCTCACCGCCCTCACCGCCACCCTTCTCTTCCTCAGCGCCTTCCTCAGCCCCGGCCTCCCCGGCCCCGCGGAGGCCGGCAAAGGCAGAAAACCCCGCCCCGGCAGCTCCGGCCACCACGGCGTCACCACCTACCAGGGGAGCGCCACCTGCAGGCAGTGCCACAGCAACAAGGTCCAGGAGGTGCTGGACTCGGAGCACTACCGGTGGGCCGGAAAACTGGGAAAGATCAATGACTTCTGCACCTACCCCGACATCAACTGGCTGCAGCAGATCACCGTCGCGGCCCCCGACGGCACCAGCAGGACCGCCGTCACCGGCTGCGCCTCCTGCCATATGAGCTACGGGGAGTTCACCCCGACGGCGGCGGGCGGCACCATGCCGGTGCAGGCCGACAATATTGACTGCCTCATCTGCCATTCCGACGCCTACCGGCGGGTGGGCACCCTGGTAAACGGCAAGCCCGCCCTGGTCATCGACCCCAGCCTCAATAAGGCGGCGGTGCTGGCGGCCATCAAAAAGACCCCCTCCGCCCAGGCCTGCCTGAACTGCCATGCCCGGGCCGGGGGCGGCAACGCCATCAAGCAGGGGGACCTGGAGCTGGCCCAGGCCAACCCGCCCTATGACCTGGATGTGCACCTGGCCGCCACCGCGGTGGACGGCGCCGGGTTGACCTGCGTCTCCTGTCACACCGTGAGCGCCCACAAGATCGCCGGCAAGGGCAATGACCTGAGGGTGGCGGAAGGAAGCGGCATGAAGACCTGCACCACCTGCCACGGCACCGCCCCCCACGGCTCCGGCAATCTCAACAGGCACTACAGCCGGGACAAGCAGCCCCTGGACTGCACCGTCTGCCACATCACCACCTACGCCCGGGGGCTGGAGACGGAGACCCGCCGGGACTTCAGCGCCGCCGCGGAGTTCGACCCCGCCGTGGGCCGCTGGGAGCCCCACCGCCTCCTGGGGGCGGACCTCACCCCGGTGTGGAGGACCTGGAACGGCACCTCGTTCTTCTATAACCTGGGCACCGCCGTCAGCGGCGATACCCTGACCCTGGCCGGCCCCAACCCCGGCACCCGCCTCTATCCCTTCAAGGTGCACACCGCCCGCATGGCGGTGGACCAGAACCACCGGCTCATCCCCCTGAAATCCGCGCCCCTGTGGAGCCGGGGCGACCTGGACCTGGCCCGGGTCCAGGGGGAGCTGGAGGTCTTCGGGACCAACCTCACCTCGGTGCGCTATGTGGAGACCACCCGCTATTTCGGGCTGTATCACCAGGTGGCCCCCAAGGAGGCGGCCAAACAGGTGTGCGCCCGCTGCCACAAGTAACCGCCGGCTTCGGAGACTCAGACCCCGGGAGGGCGGCTTCCTTCCGCCCCTCCCGGGGATTCAGCCTGTGCCGGACGCCCAGGGAGGGAGATTTTTCCTTCCTCCGGCTGAGGCGGGAAAACAGGGGGGCCGGGGAAAAATTTCCCCGGATGGCAGGGTCCTGGATGAAGGGGGGAGTGGGCTTGGGGATGCTGAACCCCCTGCCGCGTCCCCGCATGCGCCGCCGTCAGCAGATGCGGGGCAGGAGTTCGCCGCTGGGGGGCTCCAGGAGCCGGGAGGTGCCCAGCTGGGTGCGCAGCACCACCCGGCCGGGAGGCCCCGGGAGCACCCGGCCGATGCGGGCGGCCTGCCCGCCGTAGGGGCTGGCCCGCATGATCTCCAGGGCCGCCTCCGCCTCCGGCGCCGGCAGGCAGATGAGCAGCTTGCCTTCGTTGGCCACCTGCAGGGGGTCAAGCCCCAGGGCCTCACAGGCCGCGGCCACCGCCGGCCGGATGGGGATATGGGCTTCCTCCACCTCAATGGCCACCTGGGACTGCCGGGCCAGCTCGTTTAAGGCCGCCGCCACGCCCCCCCGGGTGGGGTCCCGCATGGCATGGATGGCCACCCCGGCCGCCAGGAGCCCCAGTACCATGCCGGTCAAGGGGGCGGTGTCGCTTCGGAGCTCCACCCCTTCCAAAAGCCCCTCCCGGGCCAGCATCACGGTGGCGCCATGATCCCCCACGGTGCCGGAGATCAGCACGGCGTCCCCTGGCCTCAGGCTGCTTCCGGAAATCCCCGGGCTCAGGATCTCCCCCACCCCGGCGGTGGTGATGAAGACCTGGTCCGCGGCGCCCCGGGGCACCACCTTGGTGTCCCCGGTGACGATGCTGACCCCGGCCTCCCGGGCGGTGGCCGCCATGGAGGCGGCGATGCGCCTCAGGGTCTCCAGCGGCAGCCCCTCCTCCAGGATGAAGGAGGCGGACAAGGCCAGCGGCCGGGCCCCCACGGTCAAAAGGTCGTTGACGGTTCCGGCCACCGCCAGGCGGCCGATGTCCCCCCCGGGAAAGAACAGGGGGGAGACCACGAAGGAGTCGGTGGTGAAGGCGATGCGGGAAGACGGCAGGTGCAGGACGGCGCTGTCGTCCTCCTGCCGCTCCGCCGGCCCGTAGGCCGTCAGAAACACCCGGCGGATGAGTTCCCCCATCTCCCGGCCCCCGGCCCCGTGGCTGAGTAGGATCACCTCCATGGCCTCCCGCTTTGAGGCAGGGCCTGGGACCTCATGCCCTGCCCGCCCTCTCCTTTCTCCCCCCGGGTGGGGGGTGAAGTCCGTGACCGCACCGTGATATATTGCATCCAGCTGGGGGGGAGAGGAGGCCAGGGTCGGTGGCCCCGGCTCTCTCCTCCCCCTCTCCCCCGCGCCTGAGGAGGGGGACAGGGGAGCTGGCAGAGCGGGCAGGGAGAAAGGTTTCCCCGGCCCTCTCCGACGATTTTACCAGCAACGGGGGCCCCTGTCAGGAGGCGGGCGGCCGGCCCCGGAATTCACCTGTGGGAGGGAGCCTATGCAGCCGGATTACGACACCCTGGTGCGCTGGGACCACGAGCATCTCTGGCACCCTTTCACCCAGATGAAAGGTTTCCGGGAGGAGGAGCTCCTCATCATCGAACGGGGCGAGGGGCCCTATCTCTTTGACCTGCAGGGCCGCCGCTATCTGGACGGGGTCTCCTCGTTGTGGTGCAATGTCCACGGCCACCGGCGGCACGAGCTGGACGTGGCCCTGCGCCGGCAGCTCAACCAGGTGGCCCACAGCACGCTTCTGGGGCTGGCCCACCCCACAGCCATCATGCTGGCCCGCCGCCTGGCGGAGATCGCGCCCGCGGGCCTCACCAAGGTCTTCTTTTCCGATAACGGCTCCACCGCGGTGGAGGCAGCCCTAAAGATCGCCTTCCAGTACTGGCGCCAGCGGGGCCGGCCGGAGAAGCGCCGCTTCCTGAAGCTGGCCCAGGCCTATCACGGCGACACCCTGGGCGCGGTGTCCGTGGGGGGGATACCCCTCTTCCATGAGATCTACCGCCCCCTGCTCTTCGAGACCCTGGAGGCGCCCACCACCTACTGTTACCGCTGTGCCCACCGGGAGCACTGCGAGGAGCAGTGCCTCACCCGGCTCACGGAGCTGGTGGCCGCCCACCACCGGGAGCTGGCCGCGGTGATCCTGGAGCCGGTGATGCAGGGGGCGGCGGGGATGATCGCCCAGCCGCCGGGGTATCTGGCGAAGGTGCGCCAGGTGACCCGGGAGTACGGCGTGCTCCTCATCTGCGACGAGGTGGCCACCGGCTTCGGCCGCACCGGCCGCATGTTCGCCTGCGAGCACGAGGGGGTGAGCCCCGATCTCCTGTGCCTCTCCAAGGGCATCACCGGCGGCTACCTGCCCCTGGCCGCCACTTTGGCCACCGACGAAATTTATGACGCCTTTCTGGGCGAGTTCCACGAGTTCAAGACCTTTTTCCACGGTCACACCTACACCGGCAACCCCCTGGCCGCGGCGGTGGCCCTGGCCAGTTTGGAGGTCTTTGAGAAGGACCGGGTCCTGGAGCACCTGGGGGCCAAGATCGAGCTTTTAGGCCGCTGTCTGCAGGAGATGGCGGAGGATCCCCATGTGGGGGAGGTGCGCCAGCGTGGCTTCATGGTGGGCATCGAGCTGGTGCAGGACAAGGCCACCCGGGAACCCTTCCCGGTGGCCCGGCGCACCGGCCACCGGGTGATCCTGGCGGCCCGGGAGCTGGGGGCCATCCTGCGGCCCCTGGGGGATGTCATCGTGCTCATGCCCCCCTTGTGTATCACCCCGGCCCAGCTGGAGGAGCTCTGCCGCCTCACCCGGGAGGCCATTGCCCGGGGCACGGCCGCCTGAGACAGCTTCCGGCCCCTGGGCCCCGAGGTGGCGGGGAAAGGGGCCCGGCACCAGGGTGGGAAAACCGCCCTCCGCCGCTGCATCCACCGGTGGCCCCTCCCCTTCGGAGGCCGGCCGCCCTTTAACCCCGAAGGGCTCGTGGTGGGAGATGAATTTCCGGGACTATTGCCGCAAGCTGAAGGATTCCCTGCTGATGGACCTTTCCTGGGCCACCGGGGTGCCCCTTAGGCCCAGCCGCATCTTCCTGGGCCTCACCCCCCGGTGCAACTTCCGGTGTCAGATGTGCGACCTCTGGCAGGAAAAGCCCCCGGAGGGGATGCTGGACACCGGGGCCAAGCTCCAGATACTGGCCAAACTCCGGGAGGAACTGGGCCCCTGTGAGGTGAGCTTTTATGGCGGGGAGCCCACCCTGAATTTTCCGGAACTCCTCACCCTCACCCGGTTCTGCGCCGCCCACGGCCTGGCCGCCCAGTTCAACACCAATGCCTATCTTCTGGATGCCAGGCGGCGGGAGGAGATCGTGGCGGCCGGCATCTGGCGCATCACCCTCTCGCTGGATGCCCTGGTGCCGGAAGTCCATGACCGCCTGCGGGGGGTGCCGGGCGCCTGGCAGCGGGCCATGGAGGCTCTGGAGCACTTCCAGGAACTCCGGAGAAAGTACCCTCATTTTGAGGTCGAGGTCTTTTCCGTGCTCATGGAGCCCACCCTGCCGCACCTCCCCCAGGTGGCCCGCTTCTGCCGGGAACGCCGGATTGTCTGGGATTATCAGGAGATCATGGGGACCTTTGCCTTCGGCCGCCGCCCCTTCACCCCGGAGTGGTGGGCCGCCAACCCCCTTTTCGTCCGCGATCTGGCGGGCCTGGAGCGGACCCTGGCGGACCTGACGGACCTGGGGGTGGCCCCTGCCCGTCTGGCCCGCACCCGGGACTATTTCCGGGAGCCGCAGCGGCCGCGGCCCTGCGCCGTGGGCTTCACCAACCTGGTCATTGATTATCAGGGGGAGCTGAGGTTCTGTTTCACCCTGGGCTCCTTCGGCACCTGGCAGGATCCCCTCCTGGCCACCTGGCGACACTCGCCCCGGGCCCGGGAGGAGCGCCGCCGGACCCGGAGCTGTCCCCTGCCCTGCAGCCTCCTCATGTGCAACCTTTACCGGTCCACCCTGACCAGGGTGCGGGAAAAGATCAGCCACTCCTTCTGACCCGGGGCGCCTGAGGGGCCCCTTATCCTTTCCGCCCCTCTTCGGCGGCGCTCTGTCCCGTAAACCCGGTCACCGCCCCGGCCACCACCAGCAGGGCGTAACACAGGGAGGCCACCGTCAGGGTACGGCTGACGCCGTAGGCCAGTCCCACCACCGCCGCCGCGCCTGCCGCCAGCACCCCCGCCGCGCCGTTGATTCCCCAGAACCAGGGGGTGGGGCGGGGGTCCTGCTGCATCACCAGGCGCATGCCGCCGGGAAACCCGCAGCCCATCAGGAGCCCTGCCGGGGTGATGATCGCCAGACACAGAAGCCCCCGCTCAAAAAGGGAGGCGCTTTCCGCCCCCTGAAGCACCCCCGGCAGCCACAGGGGCAGGCTTCCCAGATAAGCGGCGGTGAGGAGGGCCCAGAGGATCAGTCCCCCCGGCCGGGTCAGGGGCAGGGCTCCGGAAAGGAGGCTTCCCACCCCGGTGGAGAAGATCAGGCTGGCGAGCACCAGGCTGAGACCATGGAAGGGGTGTCCCAAAAAGACCCCCAGGCGCTGAAAGAGGCCGATTTCCACCATCATGAAGCCCACCCCGAGGAGGAGAAAATAGGCGCTGCCGCCCCAGACCAGCCGGGGGGGCACCTGGGCCAGGGCCGGGCGCAAAGGCACAAGGATGGTCAGGACCACCAGGGCCAGGGAGATGAGCAGAATCAGGACCAGGGTGAAGGCAGCCAGAAAATTCCCGGCCAAAGCCCCCCGGGGGGAGGTCTGGCGCAGCAGGGCCGGCCAGTCGCCGGGGCGGTGAAAGGGCAGGTGGTTGAAGAAAAAGGGGCGGTCATCGGTGGGCGGCCGCACGTCCAGAAGAAAGGTGCGGGCCGCCTCCTCCAGGGCCTGCAGGTCCTTTGCCGCCAGGAGTCTCTGCCAGGCCGGCGAGGCCGGCTCCCGGCGGGGGTGAACCAGGAGGGTGTACTCGTATTCCGCCACCGCGGCCTCCAGGGCCGCCAGATCCGCCTCGGAGAAGGGGGCGGCGGCGATGATCAGGGTGGCCATCTTGCCGGCGGCGGCGGCAAAGAGGTGGAGCTGCGGCTCCCGCACGCCCCGCTCCAGCAGGGTGGCCGCCGCCAGACTGAGGAGGCGGCTGAATTCATCCACCTCTCCGGGCCGGTACCAGCGGCTGACGCTGAAGGCGCCCTCCGGCGTCAGGCGGGAGAGAAAGGTGCGCCACGCCTCCCGGGTGTAGAGGCCGTTTTCGCTCATGGTGAAGCCCCCGGCGGCGTTGGCCCGCTCATCCCCCGCCAGGCTCATCTGGATAATGTCAAAGGTCTCCGGATGGCGGATGAACCAGTTGCGGGCCTCTGCCGCCAGCAGGCGCACCGAGGGCAGGCCGGCCAGACCGGCAAAGCGGGAGAGCTCCGGGTGCCGGGTCACCAGGTCCACCACGATGGGGTTGAGCTCCAGGCCGGTGATCTCCCGGCGGCCGAAGACCCAGGCCGACAGCACATCCCGGCCGCCCCCGGCCCCCACCACCGCCACCCGGGGCCGCCCCGGCAGGAAATACACCAGGTTCACCACATCATATCTGAGGAAGGCCACCTCCTCCTCCCGACCCCGGAAGCGATACATCTGGGTGTCCGCGAACCCGTCGGTGCGCAGGATGCGGTGGTCCACCCGGAGGCCCGGAGGGAGTTTCGGAGAGGGGCCCCAGAGCATGGGTTCCTCCCCTTCCACCCGCACCGCCGTGACCCGGGAAAAGTAGTTCCACTTCTCCACCACCAGGCGGAAAGGATTGCGGCGCTCCACCTCATCCTTGACCACCAGGGGCTGGAGCCCGTGGCCGGTGAGGCCGTTGACGGCGGCGAAGAAGGCCAAAAAGAGGAGCAACCGGCGGCTCCTCAGGAAAGCGGTTCCGGGAAGCAGCACCTCCGGCGGGCTCCCCAGCCCGGAGCCCGCAAAAAGGGCGCCGGCGGCCAGGGCCAGCACCGCCAGCCAGAGAACCGCCGAGGGGCCGTCCGTCAGGCTGAGAAGCCCGACCACGGCCAGGCAGCCCACCGCCGCGCCCACCATGTCCACGCCGTAGACCCGACTGACGGGGAAGGGGCTCTGGGTCAGGGCCAGGCTCACTACAAGACCGGAAAAGACATAAGGGAGAGCCAGAAATACAGCCAACAGCAGCCAGGCCAGCACGCAGGTCAGGGAGAGGGAGACGGTGAGGGGCAAAAGGAGTTGGCCCACCAGCGAGACGACCAGGCTCACCCCGAAGGCACTGCTGAAATAGGAGAGATAATAGGAGAGGGCCGGGGCAAAGCGGCTCTGATAATAATACACCCAGACCGCGCCCACCGTTAGGCCGAACATGGCCATGCTGATGGCGAAAAATGCCAGATGATACCACAGGATTACCGAGAGGATTCTGGTTTCCGTCAATTGGAACATTAAAGTGCAAGCAGTAATTAAAAATACTCCCAGATAAAAGCGCAGAGGTCCGTAAGAAAACATGTATTTCCTCAATTATTTTTAATTTTTCTGACCAAAATCACGGATTCGGAAAGATTTTCGTATGCATAGTCCGGTTGGCAGCGGATGCGATGATCAAACCAGGTGTAATTTTCATCACAGACATATAAAAACAGCTCGTTTTCCGCCAGAAAATCAGCATACGGCAGGACCCGGAACCGGGGGAAATGGCGTTTCAGGGCCGCCATGGCATGGTAATCATCCACTGCCGCCCGGCTGTTCCGGGGGTGCAGGGCCGCCTCCCAGTCCAGGAGAAAGTGACAGCGCTCCGGATGGGGGGAGTGGAAGGTGCACTCCAGGAATGCCACGGCTCCCGGGATCACCAGGGGCAACGGGGGAAGGGGACGGTCCTCCCGGGTCAGGAACGGGGACTCAAAGGGGCGAAAGACCGCATAGCCCAGGGGCGCCGCCAGGAAGGCCGCCAGCATCAGGGAGAAGCCGCAGCGGGAGAGGGAGCTCCAATAGAAGCGGCGCCAGCCGGTGGGAGATGCTTCCGGCGCCGGCTCCGGAAAGAGAGCCTGGGCCAAGGCGCTGAGGATCACCGCCCACCCCAGGGTCCCGGGCAGGAAATACCGCCCCCAGAACACCGAGACCCAGGTCCGGGACACCACCCAGGCCATCACCGGGGGAAGGCAGATGAGCAGGAAGGCCAGAATCAACAGGTCCGTGCGGGTTCCGGGGGCCGCCTCCCGGGATTCGGCCGGGTTCCCTTCTCCCTCTTCCCGGGGTCGCCACCACCAGACCGCCAGCCAGAAAAGCAGGAGAAGGGTCACCGGCAGCGCATGCTCAAAGGAGAAGAGGAGATCCCGATAGCCGGGCACCGGGATCCAGGAGTGGGGGATGCCGCTCTGCCGGTGGCGGGCCAGGGGTCCCAGCCAGGGGAGGAAGGCCAGCCACCCCAGAAGAAGGGAGGCCACCACCCGGACGGGAAAGACCCGTCGGCGGCCGTGGGCCACGAGGGTAGCCCCGAGGAAGATGCCGCTATAGAGAAAGCCGAAGTAGTGGGTGAGGACCAGGCCGGCATGCACCAAGGTGTTCCCCATAAGGAGCCGGAAGGGCGCTTTCGGCCCTTGGGCCAAAAGACGTTCATAACACCACAGAGCCAGGGCCGCCAGGGCCAGATACAGCCCATAGGCCCGGGCTTCGAAGAGCTGCCGCAACACCACCCAGGAAAGGCAGAAGGCCGCCAGTGTCCCCTGGGAGGCGGCAAAAAAGGGAAAGGCCCGGCGCAGCACCCCCCAGGTGAGGAGCAGGGCTGCAATGATGCCCAGGCAGGAGATCAGCCGCAGGGAAAGGACCGACATGCCCAGAAGCCGGGTCCAGGCCCAGGCCAGGAGGTAAAACAGGGGCGGGGAGTTGTCCACCTGGTCCGCCAGGGCCGCCAGCATCCGCCCGGGGGTGGGCAGGCTCATCAGCAGCCAGGTGAGGATTTCATCCCCCCAGAAAGGACTCCGGCAGGAGGAGATAAGGAAGGAAAGCAACAATGAGGCGGCAGCCGCGACCGGCACCGCCAGCTCGGGATTCCTCCCCCAGGAGGACAGCCGGCTCATTCTTCTCTCTCCCGCTTTTCTCTCCGGGCAATGGAGGTAAGCCACCGGCGGACCCGGTAATTCCACCCTTGCAGACGGCCGAAGAAGTCATAGGCGCCGGTGAGTTTGCGCCGGAAGTCGGCCAGGCTGTCCTGCTGCAATACCAGGAGGCGGGGGATGAGACAAGGTGGCCCTGGCAGGCGGGGGCGGCCATAAATGGTGGTGAAGAGATAGCGGATCCCCCTTTCCCGGAGAGAGGGCAAGGCGGCCCGGGGCACCGAGGCGTAGCCGCCGTACGGCAGGGCCATACACTCGGGCCGGACGCCGATCCCCGTGGCCAGGAGCCGGATCCCCGTCTCCACCTCGGCCAGCGCCGCGGCGGCCGGCAACCGCCCCAGATCGGTGTGGGTGTGCCCGTGCAGGCCGAGGCCCACCCCGGCGGCGTGCAGCTCCCGCACCTCCCCCCAGGTGAGGGGCCGCCAGAGCTCCGGAAAGCGCCGGGCATGGGCCTGCCAGGCGGCCGGCACCTCTCCCCCCGCCTCCTCCGGCAGGCCGAACCGGTAGCCGTGCCGGGCCATGAAGAGCATCTCCGGGCGCCCCACAAAGCCGGTGGTGAGGAAGAGGGTGAGCGTCATGCCGTATTTCCGGGCCAGGGGCCAGGCCACCTGATAAAAATCGGCATAGCCGTCATCGAAGGTGAGGAGCACCGCTTTGGGGGGGAGGGGCCCCTCCCCCCGGGCGGCCCGGGCGAACTCTTCCAAAGTGAGGCTCTGCCAGCCCTCCCGGGCCAGCAGGGCCATCTGGGCCTCAAACTGCTCCGGCAGGAGGGTGTAGAGGGGCTCCTCGGGATCCTCCACCAACCCGGGCAGGACCCGGTGATAACAGAGCACCGGGACAAATCCCGCCTCCTGGCCCCGCCACCGGCGGATGCCCCCCCAGAGCCGGGCCCCCAGGCCGGCCAGCCTAAGAGCGAGCCGCCGGCTCATGCCGT
>Ga0197142_1004673_pt1 | contig 10990 bp, 12 predicted proteins | sample GBS60_MetaG_FD_148614 | JGI IMG/M metagenome (GOLD analysis project Ga0197142, IMG submission 148614) | Sediment microbial communities from Great Boiling Springs, Gerlach, Nevada, United States - GBS 60_MetaG | ecosystem: Environmental > Aquatic > Thermal springs > Hot (42-90C) > Sediment... | reverse complement strand
CCGTTTTTCAACCGCATCAACGTGCCGCTCGGGTTGCTGCTTCTGTTTCTGACCGGCGTGGGACCTTTGCTGGCCTGGCGCCGCACGTCGCCGGAAAGTCTGAAACGCAATTTCCTGCGACCCGCGTTGGGCGGGCTGGCGTTGATGGTCGTGCTGGCGCTCGCCGGCGTGCGCCACCCGTACGCACTGATCGCCTTCGGGCTGGCGCTGTTCGTGGCCTGGACGATCGTGGCGGAATTCTACCGCGGCGCGCGCGCCATTCGCGCCCGCAGCGGCATCCATCCGCTGGCCGCCGTGGTGGAGCTCACCTTGCGCAACACGCGGCGCTACGGCGGCTATCTGGTGCACATGGGCGTGGTTCTGATGTTCGTCGGATTCGCCGGCTCTGCGTTCAACCGCCACCTCACGCACGAGCTGGCCGTGGGCGAGAAGGCAGAGATCGGCCGCTACCAGTTGCGGCTGGCTGAGTTGCGCGACGGCGAAAACGAAAACTACTCCTGGGACCACGCTGTGATCGAGGTCTTCCGGAACGGGCGCAAAATCGCCGACCTCGAACCCGAGCGGCGCTTCTACAAGGCCAGCCGCCAGCCCACTTCCGAAGTCGCCATCCGGCGCGGTCTGCACGAGGACTTGTACCTGAACTTCGCCGGCCTGAGCGAGGACAATCGCCGGGCCGTGATCCAGGCCTACGTCTTCCCGCTGGTTTCCTGGATCTGGATCGGTTTCGCGGTGCTGGTCTTCGGGGGGCTCGTGTGCCTGCTTCCCGGCAAGGCCCGGGAGGCAAGCCGGCGCGCGGCGGCGCGGGAGGAGGCGCCGGAGGAGTATGCTGCCGTTCCGTGAGGCGACAGATTTCGGTTTTTCGTCATGATGACCGTGGCCGCGGTGGTGTTGAGCGTGGGAGTGCTGCTCTACGCTCTGCTGGTGCGCGATGTCGAACCCTTGGAAGCCGAGCCGGAATCGCCTGCGCAGCGGCTGGAGGAACGCAAGGCAGCGATTTACGAAAGCCTGCGTGATCTGGCCTTCGAATACCGTACCGGCAAGCTGTCCGAGCACGACTACCAGGTCACCAAGCGCGAACTTCAGCAAGAGCTGGCCGCCGTCAACGCGGAACTGGCGCGCCTGAAAGGCGAGACTGCCGTCGTGCCGACGACTCCGCCGGTTGAGAGCGTCTCCCAAGCGGCGCCGGCGCCCGCCTCCCGCTGCCCGCACTGCGGCGCGCAGTTCCCGCAACCCATGAAGTTCTGCGGCGAGTGCGGCCGTCCCATGAGCTCGAGCGCGACATGAAGCGCCTTGCCTTGATCCTGATTCTGGCGAGTTCGGCCGCAGCGGCCGTGCGCGGCGTCGTGATGAATCGCACGACCGACAAGCCTGCGGCCGGCATCGCCGTCACACTGATCAGCATGAGCGCTGCGGGCATGCAGCCGGTGGAAACCGTCACCGCGGACGCGCAGGGCCGGTTCGCATTCGGCAGGGCGCCCGAGGCCGTCCACTACCTTGTCGAGGCGCAACTGGACGGCGTTACCTACAACCGGATGGTGGCGCCCGGCGAAGCCGCCGGGGAGGTCGAGCTGGCGGTGTATCACGCTACAGCCCGCCCTGCCCCGCGCCCCGCGCAGCGTATCGTTTTCCTGGAGCCGGGGGCTGACGCGCTGCGCGTGAGCGAGACCTGGCTGTATCGCAATGATGGCAAGCGGACGCTGTACGATCCCCAGTCGCCGTCCCTGCGGTTGTTTTTGCCCGAGGCGGCGCGGGGTGAAGTGAGCGTCATGGTGACGGCGCCGGGCGGCATGCCCGTTCCCCGCCGCGCCGAGCCCGAGGCCCGCAGCGGCGTGTACCGTGTCGTCTTCCCGATCAAGCCGGGCGAAACGCGCTTCGACTTGACTTACACGCTGCCTTCGGCCGCCGGCTTCACCGCCCGCATGCTGTACCCGGAGGCGCCCACGCGCCTGGTCGTGCCGGCCGGCGTGACGCTGCGCGGCGAAGGTCTCGAAGCCGTGGGGCCGGATCCCTCCGGGCGAGCCATGATCTACGAAATCCGGGGCCGCAGGGAGTTTGCCGTCGAGATCGAGGGTCGCGGGATGCTGGCTGACCTCACCGACGATGCCGGTCCTTCGCTCGATCAAATCCCGCCCGCCATCTACGAACGCCTGAGCTGGGTGCTGGCCCCCGCAGTCGCCGTGTTGGTTCTCGGCTTCTGGTTGCTTTACCGCATCAGCCCCGCAACGAAAACACCCGCCCGGTCCCACCGTCCATGAACGCTCTCGAACTGGACGACGTCTGGAAGTTCTACGGCGACTTCCCCGCGCTGCGCCAGATCAGCTTCCAGGTTCCTCGAGGAGCTTGCCTCGCCCTGCTGGGGCGCAACGGCGCGGGCAAGACTACGCTGCTGCGGATTCTCTCCGGCCTCATGCGCGCCACTCGCGGCGCGGTGCGTGTGCTGAACGCGGATCCGCGCGATGGCGCGGCGCGCTCCCGCATCGGCGTGCTGGGTCACGGCCTGGCTCTGTACGATGAACTCTCGGCGCTGGAGAATCTCACGTTGTTCGCGCGCCTGTACGGCTTCAACGACGCCCGCGCCGTGGCGCGCGCCTGGCTGGAGCGGGTCGGGCTGGCGGCCTCGGCCGGCAGCCTGGTGCGGGAGTTTTCGCGCGGCATGCGACAGCGCCTGGCGGTGGCGCGCGCCTTCCTGCACCAACCCGAGGTGCTGTTCCTGGATGAACCCTTCACGGCGCTGGACGACCGTGCGGTGACGACGCTCCAGGATCTGCTCCGCGAGGCCGTGCGCGAAGGACGCACCGTCGTGCTGTCCACGCATCAGTTGCGCGAGGCGCTGGGGCTGGCCACGCACGTCGCTTTGCTGGTGCGCGGCCGGCGGGCGTACTTCGGCCCGCGCACCGACGAAATGCTGGAAGATCCGGGCTGGCTCTATCGCCGCTACGGGGAGGCGACATGAGAGCGCCGGTGAAGTCGCCGCCGGAAACAGCGCGTCGTGCGGCGGCGCCGGCGCGACCGGGGTTTGTCCGCGGCGCCCTCACCATCGCCGCCAAGGACCTGCGCGCCGAACTCCGTACCAAGGAAGCGCTCAACGCCTCGCTCGCCTTTTCCGTGGTGATCCTGTTGCTGTTCAGCTTCGCGTTCGATCCCACAGCGGAGCAAACACGCGCGCTGGCCGGCGGTTTGCTGTGGCTCGTGTTCGCCTTCGCCGGAGCTCTGATCCTCAACCGCAGCTTTGCGCGCGAGCTGCCCAACGACTGCCTGGATGCCCTGATTGCCTCGCCCGTTTCCGCGCCGGCGCTCTATCTGGGCAAGGCGCTGGCCAACTGGGTTTTGCTGATGGCGGTGGAGATGGTCAGTCTCGCCGTCTTCGGCATTTTTTACAACGCGGCCTGGACTCGCCGCTTCGGGCTGCTGGTGGGCGTCGTGGCGCTGGGAACCTGGGCGCTCACGGTGGTGGGTACGCTGTTCAGCGCGCTGACGGTGAACCTGCGTCTGCGCGAGCTGATGCTGCCGTTGCTGGTCTATCCCGTCCTGATCCCGGCGCTGCTGGCGGCGATCCAGCTCAGCGGGCCGCTCGCTCTGGGCGAGCCCCTGGCCTCGGATATGATGGTTTGGCTTCGCCTGCTGGCCGGTTTCAACCTGATCTTCACGGCTCTGGCCCTGACGCTGGCGGAGACCGCGCTGGTGGGCTGAGGGAGTTCGGCCTTATGCGAGAGAAAACGCTGATCGTGCTTTGCATCGTGGCGGCGATCCTGCTGGCTCACAACCTTTATGTGATCCTGCTCGTGCTGCCGGATGAGGTTGCCCAAGGCCCCATCTTCCGCATCATCTTCTTGCACGTGCCGGCGGCCTGGACGGCCTTTCTCGGCTTCCTGGCCGCGGCCGTAGCCAGCGCTCTGTACCTGGTGCGCAAGGATCTTCGCTACGATGCCTTCGCCGTCGCGGTCACCGAAGTCGGCCTGGCTTTCGCCGCCGCCAACCTGGTGACGGGAATGATCTGGGCCCGCATCATCTGGGGCATCTGGTGGACCTGGGATGCGCGGCTGACCTCCATGCTGGTGTGCTGGCTGCTGTACGCCGGCTACCTGATGTTGCGGCATGCGGTCGAGGAACCCACGCAGCGCGCTCGCATCGCCGCTGTGTTCTCGATCTTCGCCAGCGTGGACGTGCCCATCGTGTTCTTCTCCATCCGCTGGTGGCGCACGCAGCACCCGCAACCGGTGGTCTGGGGCGGCGGCTCCATGGATCCGGCCTACTGGAATATGCTCTTTCTGAACTGGGTCCCCCTGCTGCTGCTTGGGATGGTGATGGTCGTCATCCGCCTGCGGCAGGAACGACGCCAGCGCGAATTGGAGGCCCTGCGCCGCATGGCGCACGCGCTTTGAGGGAGGCGGGCATGGACGAACGGAATTTCCTGTACATGTTTTATGGTTTTCTGGCCGCGTGGTTGATCCTGGCCCTCTACCTGGTCGCGCTCGTGGGCCGTGAACGCCGCTTGCAGCGCGAGATGGACAACCTCCGTCGTATGATCGAGGAAAAACACAGGGAGGCGTCATGAGACGGAGGGAATGGTTGCGTGGAACCGTGGGCGGGTTGGGCGCCGCTCTGTCCGCGCGGCAGCTCGCCGCCCAGGAGCGTGTGGAACGGGCCACGCGCGGCATGCCTTCGCCGCGCATCCGCGACGTGCAGGTGATCGCCACGGCCCCGGCCGGATTGCGACTGGTGGTCGTGAAGATCCTGACCGATCAGGACGGGCTTTACGGCTACGGTTGCGGCACCTTCACGCAGCGCGCCGAGCTGGTGGTGGCGGCAGTCGAAAAGTATCTCAAGCCCTTCCTGCTGGGCAAACCGGCGGATCGCATCGAGGATACCTGGCATGCCTGTTACAACTCCTCGTACTGGCGCAACGGCCCCGTGCTCAACAATGCTTTGAGCGGCGTGGACATGGCCCTGTGGGACATCAAGGGCCGCCAGGCGGGCATGCCCGTTTACCAGCTTCTCGGGGGCAAGTGCCGCGAAGCGGTGGATTGTTACGCCCACGCATCCGGTCCCGACATCCCGCAGGTCATCGAAAGCGCGCGCAAGCTCATGGCTCAAGGCTTTCGCCACATCCGCGTGCAGGTGGGCATTCCGGGCATGGCGGCCTACGGCGCCGGCCGCGGCGAGGCGCGAGTGGAGGCGCTGCACTCCGGACCCGTGTTCGAGCCCGCGGTCTACATCCGCCGCACGCTGAAGCTGCTCGAGGAATGCCGCAAGCAGTTGGGCGACGAAGTCGAATTGCTGCACGACGTGCACGAGCGCATCTCGCCCACCCAGGTCCTGCAATTCGTCAAGGATTGCGAGCGCTTCCGCCTGTTCTTCCTCGAGGACCCCGTTTCGCCCGAGGATATCGGTTGGTTTCGCCTGCTCCGGCAGCAGTGCGCCACGCCCATCGCCATGGGCGAACTCTTCAACAGCCCGCACGAGTGGACGCCGCTGATTGCCGAGCGGCTGATTGACTACATCCGGATCCACGTCTCGCAGGCCGGCGGCTTGACGCCCTGCCGAAAGATCGCGGCCCATGCCGAAATCTACGGCGTCAAGACGGCCTGGCACGGGCCGGGCGACGTCTCTCCCATCGGCCACGCCTGCAACATCGCGCTCGATCTGGCGTGCTGGAACTTCGGCATCAAGGAATACTACCCGTTCAACGAACGCGTGCGCGAGGTTTTCCACGGCTGCCCGGAAATCAAAAACGGTTATCAGTACGCCAACGAGGCGCCCGGCTGGGGCATCGAGGTGGATGAAAAGGCGGCCGCCAAATATCCGTTCGGAAGCTTCGAGACAGGCGAGCGCAAGCGACTCAACGGGGGCTGGGGCGAGGTGCGCCGGCGTGACGGGACCATCATCAAGCAGTAAACCGTCGCGCGCAGTTTCGCTGCCCATCGGCGAGCGTATCCTGCGCGCGGCGCGCGACCTTTTTTTGGAGCGCGGCTACGAAAGCGCCTCGGTGCGCGCCATCGCGCGGCGGGCGCGATGTTCGCCCGGCATGATTTACCACCTTTACGGCAGCAAAGAGGAACTGCTGGCGCAACTGGTAAGCCAGACGCTGGGCAAGCTGGAAAGGCGTCTGGCGCAATGCGCGGCAGGCTCTGGCACGCCCCTGGAACGGTTGCGGCGGGCCCTGGGCGCCTATATTGATTTGGCGCTCCATCACCCTCACGAGTACGAGTTTCTGTTCCGTCACCGCGAGCACCCGTTGCCGCCCCGCCTGCTCGAGGTTTTCCGGACTCACGGCATGGCCGCCTACCGATGGTTGCTGCGACTTTGCGAGGAAAGCCGGCAGGCCGGGTTGATCCGCGATCCGGACGCCGATCCTGACGAGCTGGCGCAGTGCCTGTTGGCGAGCGTGCACGGTCTGGCTCACTTCCTTAACACCGCCCGCGACTTTCCCTTCGTGGCTCGCGGCCGCCTGATTCGCCGCCACCTCCAGGTTTTGCTTGACGGCATCTCGGGCGCCGCAGGCTCCGGCCAAAAAAATTTGCAACCTTATTGAACACTGTTCAATCTATATTGGCAGAATGCAAGTCCGAGGCAATCGGGGCCTGGTGTTTATCGCCTGGCGAATGCTGACCGGAGACCGCAGCAAGTATCTCGGGCTGGTGCTGGCGATCGCCTTTTCCACCCTGCTGATGTCCCACCAGGTTTCGATCTTCGTCGGCTTGCTTGACCGGACCCGCTCGCAGATTCGCGATGTGAGCGAGGCCCGGGTGTGGGTCATGGATCCGAACACGCGCTACTTTGACGAGGTTCGGGCGCTGCGTTCCACCGATCTGTATCGGGTGCGTTCGGTTCCCGGCGTCGAGTGGGCTGTGCCTTTGTTCAAGGCCGTGGCCCGCGTCAAAGGGCCGGACGGCGTTTTTCGCAACGCGATGCTGCTGGGGCTGGACGACGTCAGCCTGATTGGCCTGCCGCGCAAGTTCCTGGCCGGCGACTGGCGCGCCTTGCAATCGCCGCGAACCATCATTCTGGACCGCCTGGGTTACGAGTTTTTCTTTCCCGGACAGACTTACCGCACCGGAGCGGAGTTGGAGGTGGGGCCGCTGATCGTGCGCGTTGGCGCCGTGGTGGACAGCTCTCCCCCCTTCGTCAATCTTCCCATCGTCTACGCGCGCTACAGCGAGGCCCCGGACATGGCGGGCCGGGAGCCGCGCAGCCTTTCCTATATTCTCGTGCGTCCGCGCCCGGGTCTGTCCGATGACGAAATCGCCGGGCGGATTGCCGCCGCCACCGGATTGAAGGCCTTGACCAGCCAGGCCTTCGGTTGGGAAACCATCTGGTATTACATTCGCAACACCGGAATTCCCATCAATTTCGGAATTACGATATCAATTGCTCTGTTAGTCGGCGCCCTCGTTTCCGGTCAGACTTTTTCACTGTTCATTCTCGAAAATATGAAATATCTCGGGGCGCTCAAAGCCATCGGAGTTACCAGCGGGCGGATCGTCCGCATGCTCCTGATGCAGGCGCTCATCGTGCTGGCGGTGGGTTACGGGATCGGGATTGCTGCGACGGCCGCATTTTTCTATTTCACGCGCGATAACCTCGAGCTCAGGGGTTTCCGCCTGCTGCCCGAGGTCATGCTTCTCACCGGCGGCACGGTGCTGATCGTGGTCCTGCTTGCCACCGCCGTCAGCGTCCGCCGGGTCGTCGTGCTCGAGCCCGCAGTGGTGTTTCGCGGATGAGGGAGGCGGCGGTGAGCGAACCGGGCAGGACCCAGGACGGGATCGCGGTCGGTGTGCGCTCCGTCTGGAAGGCCTTCGGCAGCGGCCCCGCCCGTTTGCAGGTGTTGCGCGGCGTGGATCTGGACGTGCGCTACGGCCAGATGACTTACTTGCTTGGACCATCCGGTTCCGGCAAGACCACGCTGCTGAGCATCATCGCCGGCCTGCTGCGGGCCGACAGCGGCTCCGTGACGGTGCTGGGGCAGGATCTCGCCCGAATGCGCAACGGCGAGGCCGCGCTGTTTCGACTGCGCCACTTGGGTTTCGTCTTCCAGCAGTTCAACCTGATCCCGGCGCTGACGGCGGCCGAGAACGTCGCTGTTCCGCTGCTGGCAGCCGGCGTGCCGCGCAAGGAGGCCGTGGACCGGGCGCGAGCCCTGCTCGCCGATTTGGGCATGGGCCACCGGGCGGACGAGTTGCCCAGCAAGCTGTCCGGCGGCGAGCAGCAGCGCACGGCCTTCGCCCGGGCGCTGATCCAGTCGCCCCGGCTGGTCATCTGCGACGAGCCGACTTCCTCGTTGGACGGCCCTACCGGGCGGCGCGTGATGGAATTGCTGCGCCGGCACGCGCTGAGTCCCGACCGCGCGGTGCTCGTGGTCACTCATGACTTCCGCATCCTGGAATTCGCGGACGTAGTCGCAGAGATCAATGACGGGGTCATCATCAAGGTGACGGAAGCTAGAGGAGTTCGTTAAGTGCGGTTCGACTTCGGTTCCCTCTTCAAGTTCGGTTTGCCGGCGCTGGGCGCTGCGGGCCTGGTGCTGACCGTGCTCATGGTTCGCGCCATGCGACCCGAGCAGGTGCAGGCGGACCCGGTGGTTGTGCCGCCCGCAGCGGCCTTCCCGCGCCAGTTGGCCGGCGTGGGAATGGTGGAGACAGCGTCGGAGGACATTGCTATCGGAGTGCCGGTTACCGCGCTGGTCGCCGAGGTGTATGTGCGTGCGGGCGATCGTGTACGTCAAGGTCAGCCCCTGCTGCGTCTCGATGATCGTGACCTCCGCGCGGAGCTGGCCCTGCGCGAAGCTGCCGTGCAACTGGCGGAGGCTCGTCTGGAACGCTTGCGACAAGCTCCGCGGGCCGAGGAGATTCCGCCGGCCGAGGCGCGTCTGGCGCAGGCCCGGACCGAGTTGGCCGACGCCGAAAGCCAGCTTCGCCGGATCGAGGCGGTTACCGACCGCCGCGCTATCCGCGCCGAAGATCTGGAGCGACGAAAATGGGCCGTCGAGGCCGCACGGGCCCGCGTCCAGGAAGCCGAAGCCGCTTTGGCGCTGCTGCGCGCGGGCGCCTGGGAGCAGGACATTCGCGTGGCCGAAGCCGAACTCGAACAAGCCCGACGGCAGCGCGACCGCATCGCCACGGAGCTGGACCGCTTCACGGTGCGTGCGCCCGTCGCGGGCGTGATCCTGCGAGTCACGATACGTCCCGGCGAGCTGGCCGTCGCCGCGCCCTCGCCCGAGCCCCTTATTCTCATGGGCGCCGCTCCGCCCTATCACGTCCGCGTGGAGCTGGACGAAAAGGACGCCGTGCGTCTCCGTCCTGGAGCGCGGGCCGTGGCCAGTATCCGCGGCGACGCCCGGCGGCGTTTCCCGCTGCGTTTCGTGCGCATCGAGCCTTACGTAACTCCCAAGCGTAATCTCACCGGTGAGACCACCGAGCGCACCGATACGCGCGTTCTTCAGATCCTGTACGCGTTGCCCGAGGACGCCCCGGTCTACCCCGGCCAGCAAATGGACGTCTTCCTCGAGGCGCAGGAGGACCGGCCGTGATCGCCGCATTGCTGCTCGCGACCCTCGTCGCGGATCCGTCGGAGTGGTGGAAGACATACGGCGATCCGGTCCTGGTCGAGCTGGTCGAGCGCGCCACGCAGACAAACCTCGACGTGCGCAAGGCCTTGGCTCGCATCGAGGAGAGCCGCGCCCTGGCCGGCGTTGCCCGCTCCGCGCTGACGCCTTCTCTGAACTGGAACAGCTCCGCGCAGCAGTTGCGAGGCGGATATCAACAGGGCATCATCCGCATCCCGCAGGGCCCGGAGTCAGGCCGCGCGTTCGTGGCGCCGTTCGAAACCGGCCTGATTTCTTCCGGGCTCGATGCACGCTGGGAAGTGAGCTTGTGGAGCGCCGCAGGCAAGCAGCTCAGCGCCGCGCGCGCCGAACTCGCGGCTGCGCAGGAAGCCGCGGCCGACATCCGGCTGATGATCGCCGCCGAAGTGGCCCGCAATTACTTCGAGGCGCGCGGTCTGGAGCGACAGCTCGAAATCCTCGAAAACAATCGCGCCCGGCAAGCCGACCTTCTCGCACTTACGCGCGAGCGCGCCCGGGCGGGACTGGCGCCGGAGCTGGATGTCGAGCGCCAGCTCGCCGAGCTCGCTGCGCTGGAAAGCGAAATCCCTCCGCTTGAGGCGGCACGACGCGCGCGCATGAATGCCCTGGCCGTCTTGCTGGCCGACCGTGAGTTCGCCGACAGGCCGTTGCCGCCGCCCGCTTCCTGGGCGATCCCCGGCGTAGGGGATGGGATTCCTTCGGACCTGCTGCTGCGGCGTCCGGACGTTCGCGCTGCCCACGCGCGCATGTTGGCGGCGATGGCTCGACGCAAAGCCGCGCGTGCGGAAATCTTTCCCAGGGTACTGCTCACGGGACTGGCGGGGCGCCAGGCAACCAGTCTTGGGGGTCTGACGCTGGGCGCCGGGAACTTCTTCGCCATCGGGCCGCAACTGGCGCTTCCGGTTTTCTCGGGCGGCCGCATACGCGCCGGCATCGAAGCGGCCGACGCCCGTCTGGAACAGGCGCGACTGGAATACGAGCAGGAACTGTTGGTCGCCTTCCAGGAGGCAGAGGACGCCATCGCCGCTTACCGCGCTCAGCAGGAACGCATCCGCAGGCTGGAGACGGCGCGGGCCAGCGCCCATTCCGCGTTCGACCTTTCCCTGGAGCTCTATCGAGCCGGACTGGCGGATTATCTGAACGTACTCGACGCGCAGCGCAGCGTTTTGGGAATCGAGAGGGCTTTGGCTGATGCGCAGAGTAGCTCCCTGGTCCAATCCGTTTTGTTGTTCAAGGCCTTGGGTGGCGGCTGGCCAACGGTGGCGCAGCCGTAGCCATTCTTCCCTCACGGTCGTGGCGCCGGCGCCCGGCGCGATGACCTCAGGACGCCACCGGTCCGCAGAAGAAATCCAGGGCCTTGGAGATGAACTGCTTCAGTTGCGGTCGCGGCACCACGGCGTCCAGCATGCC
>Ga0197142_1004671_pt1 | contig 11001 bp, 8 predicted proteins | sample GBS60_MetaG_FD_148614 | JGI IMG/M metagenome (GOLD analysis project Ga0197142, IMG submission 148614) | Sediment microbial communities from Great Boiling Springs, Gerlach, Nevada, United States - GBS 60_MetaG | ecosystem: Environmental > Aquatic > Thermal springs > Hot (42-90C) > Sediment... | reverse complement strand
TCGCCTCCTCAATATACTTTTTAACACCTGGACTGTAATTGGAGCTATCACTCATTATTCCTCCCTTTTTGAAAAGAGAAAAGACATGAAATAAATTTTTTATTTCCTTATTAGATTAATTTCCTTCTGGAGAACATTCTTTTAATCGAAAAACCCATTTTAATTGCTGAACTTTTTCTTCAATGAACTTTCCGGCCGATTAAATTCCGGTGAATAAAAAGAATGTCATTTAAAATGGCATAACCTGTTTCTTTTTTGCCAGCACCAGGTCCCTGGATCATAATTTGACCGAGAGGTTCCAGTTCAAAGACCAGGGCGTTTTGAACCCCCATTATTCGGGCGAGAGGATCAGCAAGGGACAAACTTTCGGGAGCTACCCGGGCCGTGATCTGGCCCCCATGATTTTTGATCTGAGCAATCAGCTTGAGGCGCTCGTTTCTTTTAAGGGCTTGCCTGATGTCCTCGGGTTTTATCCCGACGATGCCCTTTCGTTCGACTTCTTCCATCTTCAGAGGATGATCAAAGATGACACTGGCCAGAATCATGACCTTAGCCAAAGCATCAAAACCTTCAACGTCGGCGGTAGGATCAGCCTCAGCGTAACCCAGTTTTTGGGCTTCGGCCAGAGCCTCTTCATAAGTCAGGTTACTTTCTTCCATCCGGGAAAGAATAAAATTAGTTGTTCCATTGAGGATACCACGAATCGAAAGGACGGTATTGCCCGAAAGACCATTCTCAAAAAGACTGAAGACCGGCGTGCCGCTCATAACTGTTCCCTCAACCCGGAAAAAGACATTATTCTGTCGGGCCAGCTTGACGAGTTCAGGATAGTTCAGGGCAGCCGGACCTTTATTGGAAGTGACCACATGCTTACCGCAGCGCAGGGCCTTCCGAATATAGGAAGTTGCTGGTTCGCCTGTTTTGATGTCCGTGGGTGTCAGCTCACAGATAATATCAGCCTCAATATTTTCAATCATGTCTAGGGGGTCAAGGGATAAGTTTCCTTGAACCGGGTCATAATCATTAATCCTCTGTCCATGGGCTAAAAGGGGAAGTAATTTCCCGAGATCAATGCCTTCAGGAACGACCAGATTGCCCCTGAATTTATCACAGATGGCCACCACCTTAGCTTCAAAATTATGCTGGCTCTTCAACCACCCGGCTTTTTCCTGAAGAATCTGTAAAAAGCCCTCGCCAACATTCCCGCAGCCAATCAGGGCGATCTTATATTCCATTTCTGGCCTCCCTCATCAGACTTTGTTTAACTTACCACATCCAGGGGGAAAATAGAAGGGAAAGTTTTTTTACTAAAAGTCTCAAGAAAAAAGGGGGGGAGGTAGCCGCACGCTACCCCCCAGAATTAATTTTTATTGAGCTGTTTGTTGGGCTTTAGCCGCCTCGATGGTTTTTTCAATCCAGTCAGTGGTGACGCTCTTCGGTCTTTCAATGGGGAAGCCAAGCGCCCGGCTCCAGATAAGCTGGGCAAGAACACCAATGGCTCGGGAAACACCGAAGAAAACGGTATAGAAGTCGTATTCGGTAATACCATAGTGATAAAGGAGGCAGCCGGAGTGAGCATCCACATTGGGCCATGGATTCTTGGCCTTGCCATGCTTCATCAAAATATCTGGAGCCACCTCGTAAACCAGGCTAACCACCTTGAAAATTGGATCATCCGGCAGGTGTTTGAGAGCAAATTCTCTCTGGGCCAAATAGCGAGGGTCGGTTTTGCGAAGCACTGCATGACCATATCCGGGTATAACCTTGCCAGCGTTAAGGGTATCCCAGATATATTTTTCAAGCTGTTCCTTGGTGGGGATGCCACCGAGATCCTTCATGAGATCCATAATCCAGCGCAGAACTTCCTGATTGGCCAGACCATGAAGCGGACCGGCCAGACCATTGATGGCAGCGCTGAGTGAATAATAGGCGTCGGAGAGGGCAGAGCCCACCAGATGGCAGGTATGGGCGCTCACGTTGCCACCTTCGTGGTCGCTGTGAATCACAAGATAGAGTCTCATGAGATCTTTAAAAGCCGGGTCTTCCACTCCGAGCATATGAGCGAAATTACCAGCCCAATCGAGGGAAGGATCAGGAGGAATGTGGACATCATCCTTATAAGTACGACGATAAATATAGGCGGCCATCAGGGGGAGCTTGGCCAGCAAATTCATCACATCTTCAAACATGGGATCCCAGTATTCGAGCTTGTGCATACCGGCCCGGTATCTCTGAGCGAAAATTGATTCTCTCTGAAGGGAAAGGATGGCCAGAGAAAACTGAGTCATGGGGTGAGTATCCTTGGGAATAGCTTTCATAATGTCATAAAAATAATCGGGGAGCGAGCTCCTCTTACGCCATTCCTCAGAAACCAGTTTGACGTCCTCATCAGTGGGCAATTCACCGGTCAGGAGGAGATAGAAAATACCTTCAGGCAGGGGTTCCTCACCACCCGGTGCTTTGGGTAATTTTTCCCTCAATTCAGGAATGGTGAAACCCCGAAAACGAATGCCCTCATAGGGATCAAGTTCCGAAGTTTCCCAGACCATGCATTTCACACCTCTCATGCCTCCATAGGCCTGGGCTACGGTGACCTCGGAGATCTTGAAATCGCCATGGTCCTTGAGAATCTTCTGAACCCTTTCCCTCATGGGACCGATTTTTTGAGCAAACTTTTCTTTTAAAGTAGCCATGATTAAGGCCTCCCTTTTTATAAATTTGAGATAGAAATATATCATTGAAAAAAAAAGGCTGTCAATAAAAATTCTTTTAAATCATCTTGATTTTTTTCTTAAGGGCCTTTATGTTAAAAGCAAAATTAACGCCGGCCGAGGGAAAGCCTTAAAATAAATAGAGTTTAAGGAGAAAAAGATGGGTGTCCTGATTGTGGTTTTAATTTTAATCGGTGCTCTGGTAATTTTTGGCATAGCTATTTATAACAGTCTTATTCAGCTGCGGAACCGTTGTGAGAACGCCTGGGCTCAGGTAGATGTCCAGCTCCGGCGTCGTTACGATCTCATTCCCAATCTGGTCGAAACAGTAAAGGGTTATGCCCGTCATGAAAGAGAAGTTTTTGAACGAGTGACTGAAGCCAGAGCCCGGGCTATCAATGCCTCCACTGTGGCCGAACAGGGTCAGGCCGAAAATCAGCTGACCTCAGCTCTGAAAAGCCTTTTTGCTGTCGTCGAAAACTATCCCGAGCTTAAGGCCAATCAAAATTTTCTGTTGCTTCAGGAAGAGCTGGCGGGAACAGAAAGTAAAATTGCCTTTGCTCGTCAATTCTATAATGATTCCGTCATGAAATATAATATCCGGCTTCAGGTTTTTCCGGCCAGGTTAATTGCTCAATGGTTTGGCTTTAAACCCAAGGAATATTTTGAAATCGAGGAAGCAGCCGCCAGAGAGCCTGTCAGAGTCAGCTTTTAAAAGCCGAACGGCCTGATTGTCTTTACTAATCCAGGTAAGGGAAAAAGGAAAAAAGAAAAATAAGAAGATCAATTTTTAAAAAGTTGAAGCCCGGCTTTCATGTATGAACAAATAGCTCGCAATAAATGGAAAACCTGGGGCCTTATTCTCGTTTTTTCTGGTCTAATTTTTGCCTTGGTCTGGTTTATAGAATATCTTCTGGGCTGGGGAAAAGAGGGTCTGGTTCTAGCGGCGCTCTTGTCCGTGGCCATGACTTTCAGCAGTTATTACTGGAGCGATCGCCTGGTTCTCACCATAAGCCGGGCGAGGCCGCTCGACAAAAGGGAATTTCCTTTTCTTTTTCATACTGTGGAAGGTCTGGCTATTGCGGCCGGTATTCCTGCCCCGGCTTGCTATATTATCGATGACTCTGCACCCAATGCTTTTACCACCGGTCGCTCCCCGCGGCGGGCAGTGATTGTGGTTACCCGGGGGTTGCTGGAAAAGCTGAACCGGCTTGAACTTGAAGGCGTTATTGGCCATGAAATGGCTCATATTAAAAATTATGATATGCTGTTGCAGACAGTTACGGCAGTGATGGCCGGAACAGTTGTCCTTCTGAGCGATTGGTGGCGACGCTCCCTTTTCTGGAGAGGGCCAAAAAAGCTCGGTCGCCAGAAGGGCGGGAGCGGGCAGGGTCAGATTATCCTGCTTTTCTTTGGCTTTTTGCTGATAATTCTTGCTCCCCTGGCTGCCCAGCTGATCAGGCTGGCTATTTCGAGACAGAGGGAATTTCTGGCTGATGCGGAAGGAGTAAGGTTGACCCGTTATCCACCCGGCTTAGCTTCGGCTCTGCGTAAAATAGCTGAGGATAAAGAAACTCTGGAGGCGGCCAACAGAGCCACAGCCCATCTTTATATCGTTAATCCATTCCAATCCTGGCCTGATCGCTTCCATCGACTCTTCCTGACACATCCGCCCGTTGAGGAAAGAATTGCTGCCCTGGAGAAAATGGCCGGGGGGACTTGAAAAAATCAGAAAATTGTTTCTATAATTTAATAGCGTTATGAACGCGGGGTCGTAGTTCAGTTGGTTAGAACGCTGGCCTGTCACGCCAGAGGTCGCGAGTTCGAGTCTCGGTCGGCCCCGCCATTTTTTTTAAGAAATTGGGTTAAAAAAATAATTTAATACGCCTGAAATTTTTATGGAGCAAAAAAAAGTATTTGCCTGAATTAGAAGCCCTTAATGAATTTCTGGCAGCTCTTCGTCTTTGTTTGAAAAGGTTTGCCCTCTATCCTGAGGGTCATCCCGCCCAGAAAGCCTTTCTCCTTGAGCTTAAAGATAAGCTGGACAGATTGTTATTTCCTGAGAAATGCCTCTGGTTGGGTGTGACGACAAAGGCTTTACGCCTCCAGGACGGAACCTATCTTACCGATAAACTTCATGAAGAAATGGCTCGCTATTTGCATGGCCGGAGGATTCAGAGCCTGGAAATTCAGGCCGGCCTGACGGAAGAAGAACTGGCTCTTTTCCTTAAATTTCTGGCAAAAAGTCAGAAAGCCGATTCCTTTTTTTCTGAAGAATTGCGGTCTCCTCAAAAAGAAGGGTTTCCTCACATCAAAGTTCAGTGGCTGGATTATTCCCTTCTTTTAGCTGAACATGGCGAGGAAATAAAGGAGGTCTGGACTTATCTTTTCGATCAGGCTCTGAAGTCCCGCCAGAGTCAGCACCTTGATCAGGCTGCCTCTTATTTAATCAAGAGCCTGAATCGCTCTTCCGTCTGTGAACTGGCCTCCAATGAAAAGCAATGGCCCCTCTGGCCTGATTTTTTCTCCTCTCTCAGAGAGAGAAGGGTTAAGTCTTTTAAACCGGCCCTGTCAGCGGTGGTCAAAAATCTATTAACTCGACCGGAACAGCTGACCTCTCCTGTTTTGGAGGAAAAATTTCAGGGCCTGCTGGAGGATTTTGATGAGGAGACCCTGGCTTCCTGCCTGAGCGAAGCTTTTCGCGAAGACCCTTCCTTTGATGCCTCAAAACTTGGCCTCTGGTTCCGGCTAACGAGATCGAAAAAACATGGTTTGATGGCTGCCTTCTTCGAAAGAAATCTGGAAACCAGACTGACCCAGTGGCCAGCTTCCTTTCTTCGAGATAAATTTAGCCGGTTAATTCAGGGATATTCAATTAATCCTTACCCGGAAGCCTACTATCAGGCTTTTCTCTCCCTTTTAAAGAAAATTCCAGAGGAAAGCCGCCGACAGCTCGAACGGGAAAATCTCTGGCGACATGAAATCAGCCTTCGTCTTTTATTTTTTGGCTGCAGCCAGGAGCCGGAAGCGATGTTTGATTCTTTGAGCTTTTTAGCCCGGAATTTGAACCGGATGATGGAAGCTAGGGATTTTTCATTGCTGCGGGAATTTCATTACTGGCTCAGTGAACGACAGGCTATCCTGGCCAGCCATGAAGAATATTTACCCACCTTAAAGCGACTCACTGCTTTTATTGAAGAAAAAATTCTGAAAGAGGAAGATTTTCCCGAGCAGGATTATTTTGTGGCCAGTTTAAAAAGAAGTGCCCTCGGCCTCAATTATTATCTCCAGAATATTTTTGGCGAGGGTCGGGTTTCGTCCGCCATTTTAAAACTTTTCTTTCGATTTTTCCTTGAGCACATTTTTTATTTTGATATCAATCTCGATGAAAAAGCAGGCGACAAAGCTTTCCTCGAAAAAATGATTGTTTCTCTGGCTGAGGTGGATTGCCCGGCTTCCTTTGTAACCCTGAAAAATATTTTTAATTTTGGCGATGCTGACCTCAGGCGAAAGGTTCTTCTGGCCATGCAGCGCCTTTCGACTTTTGATGAAAATTTTCTCTGGCCTCATCTTCTCGAAAGACCTTTCTCCTGGCAGAAGGAAGCTTTGCTCCTGTTGAAGAAGAAACCAGCCTCCCTGGAAAGAGCCTTAAAGATGCTTCTGGCGCGTTCATCACCTTTGGGAATTAAAAATAAAGCGCTTATAGAGGCTGCTCAGCTTGTGGGTGAGATAGGCCTCATTGAGGCCCTGCCTTATCTGCAGGCTCTGGCCAGAAGACCCTTTTTCTGGAATTATCGTCTGCGCAAGGAAGTCAGAAAAGTTCTGAGGTTTTTAAATGGATAGCCGCGAGCGGGAAATCCTTTCTTTGCTTCTTTCAGTCTGGCAGGCTGGACGCCTTTATTCACCTGATCATCCCCAGTTTCTGGAACTCGCGGAAAGAACATACAGGATGATAACAGAAATGCTTGAAGAGGAAAAAGAATTAACCGTCGCGGCCGTAGGCGATGACCTGGTCGTTAATCAAAAAATTATAATTGATAAATCTCAAAAGTTCTCCTTTTTCTTTCAGGGATTGAAGGAAAGAGGCCTGGAAAGACTGACTTTTTATCCTGGTCTGGAAAAGGAGGAGCTCACCAGGTTCCTGGCCTTTATTTGCCTTCCCCAGAAAAGAACAGAACAAGATTTACAGAATTTTTTCGAGCTGGAAGGGATAAAGCATATTACGGCTGGCAAATTAAAGGGTTTAGTTGAAGACAGGGAAAAAACTTCTCTTGATTTTAGCGGCAGCTTCGATCAGGCTCTTGCTTTCGTGGCCCTTACGGGCAGGAAATTGCCGTGGCAGGAGGAAATTTCGCCTTTAGAATTGAAATATCTGGCATTATTCATCCTGGAGAATTTTTCAGGAAACTACTGGCAGGGAAACCATTTCTGGATGTCTCTCCAGCCTGAGGAAAAGCTCTGGGCTCATCTGATGAGCACAGCCATTCTGGTGATGACCTTTTCCACTCGTTTCGGCTTTCCCCGCGAGGATGTCATTGATCTGGGATTGGCTGCTCTTTTCCATGATATCGGGGAGGCCTTTTTTCCCGGCCCTGCCCTTGTTTCCGGGGAAAATCATATGGTCAGGGGCGCCCGAATTCTTCTGAAATACAGGGAGAGCCTTTCGCCCCTGCCGGCGATTGTCGCCCTTGAACATCATCTTCGTTACGATTTAAAAGGCCAGCCGAAGATCAGAGGAATTAACGAGCCCCATCAGGCCAGTCTGATTGTCTCCATCGCCGACGTCTATGATAAACTGGTGAAGAAATGGGCCTATGACGAGCGCTTTGATCCACCCTTTATTTATGAATTGATGAAAACGGAAAAGGGACGGATTTTTTCGCCTGAATGGCTTGAAGCTTTCTTTCAGGTGATGGGAATCTGGCCTGAAGGCTGTGAGGTTCTTTTGAGTGACGGCCGAAAGGGCCGGGTCATCCGGCCGGGCAAAGATGATCCCCTCCGGCCAAGAGTTGAAGTGAGTCCTCCTGGGGGAAGAACGGAGGTAATTGATCTTTTCCTTGAGAGAAAGATTTCCATCGTTCAAACTGTAAATCCTTTTTCTCGATCAAAAAAACAGAGCTAAAAATTCAGCTGTTAAAATTATTATTTCTGGAGATTCTTCTTATTGAGAAGAAATTTCGAAAGGCGGATAGGTGATATATGGACCCTAAAAAAGTTCGTTTTTTGCGGCCTCTTTTTGAAACGATTTAAGTAATGAAACCCGGCAGGCTCAGCCTGAAGAAGAAAGAAACGATTATCGTCCACCTGAATTTTCCTGTTGCCATTAAAAAAAATAATGACCCTCAGACTAATAAATCACCTACTTTTTCCCAAAAAGCGGCCAGGGACGTTGACTTTCTGGTCGGGTCTTTCGTATAATTAAATTTCCATGGGGGCGAAAGGATTCGACGGAGGTCATGAGGCGCAGGTGGCATGCCGAGATCCCATCAACCTCGTTAAACGGTGGGCTAAATAAGTGCAGAAGCACTCCCTGTTGCTGCCTAAGAATTAGGCAAGCCGTCTCTCAGGTTCTGGCCTGTGGGACCTGAAGAGGCGTCGGAAAACAGGCTGGCCAACCTGGTCTGTCCTGAGCCAGGAAGGCGAGAGACAATCAGGGCTGGCGGCTTGAGAGCTTGCCTCTTCAGCTTTCAGGTCGCGAGAAAAAAAGAAGAGGCTGAGCATGGAGGACACCTGGCGCTGAAGATCTTCGGACGCGGGTTCGATTCCCGCCGCCTCCACCAGAAGGGTGAAGGAGGCCTGAAAGTAAGAGGCAGACCTTGGCTCGAAGGCAAAAGGCAGGTTATGATTTCTTTTTAAAAAGATTAATTTTCTTTTTATTTTTAATTTTTCTTTTATCGAGCATTTCCCCTTATGTTTTCAGCCAGACTAATAATCTTGTCCAGGCTAAAGTTGAAGATAGAATAGATTCGACCCGGGTCATAATCACTTCGGATCTTCCGCTGGAAGTTTTTCTGAATAAATTTGGCTCCAGCCTTGAAGTCAGGTTAAAAAGCCCGAAATCGCTTCGCTTCAGGAGCGAGCCCATTCGCAGCCGCCTGGTTCGAGCGCTGGGCTGGGCCAGCACCAAACAGGGCTATCTTATAGCCATTGATTGTTCGACAGCTGATTTCAATTATAAAAACTCAATTCAGCCAGAGCCCTTTCGGCTGGAAATTGAGCTGCGTTTAAGTGAGCGGCAGGAAAAGCTTCCTCAGCCTCAAATCCGGCCTCAGGTGAAAGCTGAGGAAAAGATTTCATCTTCAACCGGCCATGAAACAAATGCACCTATTCCTGTAAAAAATATAGGAAAAATAGAAAATAGGGACGATTTTTCTCTTCCTGCGGCTGCTCGCCGGATAAAAACTATTGTTATCGACCCCGGTCATGGTGGGCTGGAGACAGGTGCCAGGGGACCCAATGGCACCCTGGAAAAAGACGTAACCCTGGCCATCAGTCTGAAATTAAAGGAGATGATTGAAAGGCGTCTGGCGCTGCGGGTGGTCTTGACCAGGGATAAGGATGTTGATGTTTCGCTTGAAAACAGGGCCGCCCTGGCCAATAACAACCGGGCGGACCTTTTTATCAGTATTCATGCCAATGGTGCCTTCCGGCCAAAAGCTCATGGTTCAGAAACCTATTTTTTAAGCCTTAAAGCCAGTGATGAGGAAGCGCGGCGCTTAGCCTATCTTGAAAATAATTCGCCTGAGTTTGAGAAAAAGATTGAGGAGGAAAATCAGGATCAGATCATGATGATTCTCTGGGACATGGCTCAGGCAGCTTTTCTCAAACAGAGCAGTGAGCTGGCTGAAATCATCCAGATCGAGCTTAACAAACTCCTGGGAACGGCCAATCGGGGAGTCAAACAGGCACCCTTTAAAGTGCTCACCGGTGTAGCCTGTCCAGCTGTTCTGGTGGAGGTAGCCTTTATTTCAAACCCGGAAGAGGAAGCCAAATTAAGGGATGAAAATTTCCAGACCAGTGTGGCTGAGGCCATTTACCAGGGACTTTTGAATTACCTCAGGAAAATTACATGAAACATCGCCGGCAAAAAAAGATAAAACTTTTCTTGGTCTTTTTTCTGTTAATATTAGCTTCCGGACTGGCCCTGTTGTTCTTTTTTTCAGGTCCCCGGGAGAAAGTTAAGGTGCTGGAGAGAAAGGAGGTGGCTGCTCAGGAATCATCCCCGGCTGAACCCTTAAGACGACAGGTCACTCTCTATTTCCCTTCCGAAGAGGATGATCTTCTCCATCCGGAGCTAAGAAAAATAAAAGTGGCTTCTCCTGAAATGGAAGCTGAAGAGATTATTCAGGAATTGATTGCCGGATCAAGGGAGGGTTATCTTTCTCCTCTTCCTCCTCAGGCCAGGGTCAGGCAGGTCTTTATTACGAGCGATGGGACAGCCTATGTTGATTTTTCCAGAGAACTTGTGGAAAGGCATCCTTCTGGGTCTGCGGCCGAGCTCACGACCATTTATGCTATTGTTAATTCTTTGATCAGCAATATTAAGACGATAAAACAGGTTTTTTTCCTGATTGAGGGGAGCGAAAGAGAAACGCTGAGCGGTCACATTAATCTCAACAAGCCCTTTTCAGCCTTACCTTCAATTATTGCCCGCTGAAAAACTGGATATTTTTCATTTTTCTATTTAGCCAGAATGGTCAAGATACCAGCGGTGGTCATCATCGGTTTTCCCAACGTGGGCAAATCCACCCTCTTCAATCGATTGCTGCGCAAAAAAATGGCCATCGTTCATAATCTTCCCGGCATGACCCGCGATTGCGTTTCGGCCCTCTGGTCCCTTCAGGGTAAAAATCTCTTTTTAATCGATACTGGGGGGTTCGGCGACCCCCAGAGGGAGCCCCTGGCTGAGAAAATTAAGGAGAAAGCCTGGCAGGCGGCGCTTAAAGCTAACCTTATTCTTCTGGTCCTTGATGGCCGTCGCGAGCTTTTGCCAGCTGAGGAGGAACTTTATCTAGCTCTTAAGAAGACGGGCAAGCCCTTATTTATTGTGGTCAATAAAATTGATACGGCTGAAATGGAGGCGAAAGCTGGAGATTTTTTCCGTCTTTCCGGGGATGAAATTTTTCTGGTTTCAGCGGAGCATCGCCGCAATCTCGATTTGCTTGAGGAGGCGATTGCCGCTCGCCTGCCTGGAGTTCCCGAGCAGGAAATTGGCGAACCGCTCCGTCTGGCGATTATCGGGCGGGTTAATGTCGGCAAATCCTCCCTTGTCAATCGGCTTTGCGGGGAG